>OBLR010000488.1_pt1 | contig 9889 bp, 10 predicted proteins | sample 1519891 | NCBI WGS metagenome assembly OBLR01 (sample SAMEA3113583, study PRJEB22503) | soil metagenome | reverse complement strand
CCGGTCGCCTTCGATCGCTTTGAGGTCGACGGCGAGGTGCGGACCGGCGTGCCGAGTGGGCGGCGGGCGTTCACCACGTCTCCACCGGCTCAGGCGCCGGCCGCGAGCTAAAGGGGTTTGGCGAACCGGAGGGACTGCCGGGTGTATTCCATGCGCTGCTCGTAGAACGGCACGGAAATCGGGCTGTGGGTGTAGGTGTCGAGCACGATGAGCCGGGCCCGCCGGGCCCGCCCCCAGTCCTCGACCGCCGTCATGAGCCTGGTGCCGATGCCGGCGCGCCAGTGGCGGGCCTGGACGGCCAGCGCGTTGACGAACACGCGCGGCACGACGACCTCCCTGACCAGCTGCCAGGGCGCCTCGCTGTCGGGCGGCAGGAAGGTCGCGTCGACGAAGCCGACGGTCTCGCCCGCCAGTTCGGCGACACGGACGAAGTCATCCGGCGAGTAGACGCCGAGCAGCCGCTGCTCGATCCACTCCGCCAGGCCCTCGCTGCGGGGGACCTGAAACGCCTCCGGAGCCAGCTTCGTGTAGTACTCGGCGAAGTCCAGCCAAGCCCGGGCCGCCCCCTCGCCATCGCACGTGCGAGGCGGACGAACCAGCACCTCGGACATAAACGTAATCTTCCGTAGACACTCGCTTGGTACCCACAATTCGCCGTGAAATGACGCGATGCGGGTTCGCGCGGATCGGCGGCGCGGATCAGAGGGCGTCGAGTTCCTCTTGGGTGAGTTCGAGGTCGGCCGCTCCGGCCGAGTCGAGGACGCTCTCGGGGCGGCTGGCTCCGGGAATGGGGATCACGACCGGGGCCTTGGCCAGTTGCCAGGCGAGACAGACCTGGTGCGGCGAGACGCCGTGGGCGGCGGCGATCTCGGCGAAGGCGACGTGCCGGCCACCGAGCGACCGCGCCCGGCCGATGCCGCCGAGCGGCGACCACGGCAAGAAGGCGATGCCGAGCTTGGCACACAGCTCGAGCTCCGGCTCGCTGGAGCGAAACCCCGGCGAGAACTGGTTTTGGACGCTGGCCAGGCGGCCGCCCAAGATCTCGCCGGCGACCCTGATCTGGTCGGGGTCGGCGTTCGAGATGCCGGCCAGCCGGATCTTGCCGGCGTCGAGCAGGTCGCGCAGCGCCCCGATGGTGTCCTCATATGGCACCTCCGGGTCCGGCCTGTGGTGCTGATACAGGCCGATGGCCTCGACGCCGAGCGCCTTGAGAGAGCGCTCGCAGGCCGCCTTGATGTAGTCGGGCCGCCCGTCGACCGCCCAGCCGCCGCCGGGCGTGCGGGTATGGCCGCCCTTGGTCGCCACGAGCACCGAGTCGCGATCACCGCCCCACCGGCCGAGCGCCGCGGCGACGAGCCGTTCGTTGTGACCCATGTCGGTGTGGTCGGGGGTGTAGGCATCCGCCGTGTCGATCAGCGTGACGCCCGCGTCGAGCGCGGCGTGGATCGTCCGGATCGACTGGGCCTCGTCGGGCAGGTGACCACGAACGGACATCGGCATGGCGCCGAGGCCGATCGCCGAAACGGGGATATCGCCAATGGCTCGTGTCTGCACGAAACTCACCCTTCCCGGGAGGTGTCTGTCGATCTTATGCCTGCCGGACGGGATCGGCCGCCGGGCCCGCGACGATGGAACGGCCCGGTCCCGCGTTCACGGGCCGGGCCGCCGGGCACGAGCACGAAGGGAGTCAGCCGCTGCCTGCCGCCTGCATGGCCGCGCGCACGGCGGCGCGCTGCTCGCGCAGCTTGGCCAGGGCCTCGTCGAGGATGGCCTGGCCGTCTTCGTCGGTGCGCCGTTCCTTCACGTAGGCCAGATGGGTCTTGTAGGGCTCGGTCTTCGGCGGGGCGGGCGGGTTGGCGGAGTCCTTTCCGGCCGGGAAACCGCACCGAGGGCAGTCCCACTGGTCGGGGACCGAGACGTCGCTGGCAAAGCTGGGGCGCGTCTCATGCTCGTTGGCGCAGTAGAACGAGACCCAGACGCGGGGCGCGGCCTCCCCCCGCTCGGCCTCTCCCATCGGTCCCGCTCCGACGCGGCTCCCTCGGATGGCGTTGCCACTACCCACGGACTACTCCTCGCTTTCTACCCGCCGCCTTCCAAGCCAGGAAGACCGGCGTAACCGACCCTGCCGCACGTTCGGCCGGAGAGGGCTCAGGCGCCCTTGGACTTGAACAGCAGACCCAGCACCACAATGGCGGCGAACCAGATGACCCCGGTGCCGATGGTGAGGCGGTCAAGGTTGCGCTCGACCACGGAGGACCCGCCGAGCGACGAGGTGATCCCGCCGCCGAACAGGTCAGACAGGCCGCCGCCCTTGCCCTTGTGGAGGAGGACGAGCAGCACCATCAGCGCGCTCGTCACGATGAGCACGATGGAAGTCGCGATGATCACAGCAGGTCAGTGCCTTCTCGTGTGTGCGGGTTCGCTATGAAAGGGTACGACGTTCCGCCCCTCGGGTGGGGAGAAACACGCATGTCAGACAGGCAGTTCGCGATAACGGCAGATCTTGACGAACTCGGCCGCGTCGAGGCTGGCACCTCCGACCAGGGCACCGTCCACATCCGACTGTGCCATGATGCCGGCGATATTGCCCGACTTGACCGAGCCTCCATACAGGATACGAACTCGATCGGCCAGTTCGCCCATGTAGAGCTCGGCGAGCCGAGTCCGGATCGCGGCGCAAACCTCCTGGGCGTCTTGCGGGGTGGCCACCTCGCCGGTGCCGATCGCCCAGACCGGCTCGTAGGCGATCACGATCGTCCGGGCCTGCTCGGCGGGGATCTTCTCCAGCGCCCCATCGAGCTGGGCCAGCGTGTGTGAGACGTGCTCGCCCGCCTTGCGCACATCGAGGCCCTCGCCGACGCACAGGATCGGGACGAGTTCGGCCGCGAAGGCCGCCTTGACCTTGGCGTTGATCAGCGGCTCGTCCTCGCCGTGGTACTGGCGGCGCTCGGAATGCCCGACGACCACGTACGAGCAGCCGAGCTTGGCCAGCATCGCCCCGGAGATCTCCCCGGTATAGGCGCCTTTGTCGTGCGCCGACAGGTCCTGCGCGCCGTAGGCGATGCGCAGCCGGTCGGCGTCCACCAGCGTCTGCACGCCGCGGATGTCGGTGTAGGGCGGCAATACGACGATCTCGACGGCGTCGTGATCGGCGTCCTTGAGCGCGAAGGCCAGCTTCTGGACGAGCGCGATCGCCTCGAGATGGTTGTTGTTCATCTTCCAGTTGCCGGCCATCAGCGGCCGGCGCCCAGATGTGGCGGCAGCCACCGTCAGTCCTCCAACACGGAAAGGCCGGGCAGGGTCTTGCCCTCAAGATATTCGAGGCTGGCTCCGCCGCCGGTCGAGATGTGAGAGAAGGCCGAATCGGCGAAGCCGAGCTTGCGCACCGCCGCAGCGGAGTCGCCGCCGCCGACCACCGTGAACGCGCCGGAGTCGACGAGCCCTTGAGCGATCGCGCGGGTGCCGTGCGCGTAGGGCTCCATCTCGAACACACCCATCGGGCCGTTCCAGAAAATGGTCTTGGCGTCGGCCAGCCGGGCGGCGAAGAGCTTGCCCGACTCGGGACCGATGTCGACGCCGAGCCGGTCGGCCGGGATCTCCCCGGCGCCCACGACGGCGTGGTCGGCGTCGGCGGCGAACTCGGCGGCGGCGACGATGTCCACCGGCAGCACGAACTCCACGCCGGCCTCCTCAGCGCGCGCCAGATAGTCACGCACGGTGTCGACCTGGTCGGCTTCGAGCAGGCTCTTGCCGACCTCGTGGCCCTGGGCCCGGAGAAAGGTGAAGACCATGCCGCCGCCGATCAGGATGCGATCGGCCCGCCCGAGCAGGTTGTCGATCACATCGAGCTTGTCGGAGACCTTTGCGCCGCCGAGCACCACCGCGTAGGGCCGGGCGATGTCGGCGGTGAGCCGCTGGAGCACGGCGACCTCGTTGACGACGAGGCCGCCGGCCGCGTGCGGCAGCTGCCGCGGCACGTCGTACACGCTGGCGTGCTTGCGGTGCACGGCGCCGAACCCGTCACCGACGTAGGCGTCGGCCAGCGCCGCCAGCCGGTCGGCGAACGCGCCGCGCTCGGCGTCGTCCTTGCTGGTCTCGCCCGCCTCAAAGCGCAGGTTCTCCAGCAGCGCCACCTCGCCGTCGGCCAGCGTCGCCGCGACGCTCCGCGCGGACTCTCCGGCCGTATCAGCGGCGAACTTGATCTCGACGCCGAGCAACTCGCCGAGGCGAACCGCCACCGGGGCCAGGGAGAACTCGGGCTGGACCGTCCCCTTGGGGCGGCCCAGATGCGAGCAGACGATCACCCTGGCGCCCCGCTCGGCGAGCGACGTGATGGTGGGCACGCTGGCCCGGATCCGGCCGTCGTCGGTGATGACGTCGCCGTCGAGCGGCACGTTGAGGTCGGCACGCACCAGCACCCGCCGCCCGCTCACCTCGAGATCGTCGATAGTGCGCATCAGCGTCCTTCGCTACACACGCGGGGGACGGATCGGGCGGGGGTCAAAGCCGCGAGCCGACGAGGGTGACCAGGTCGGCGAGGCGGTTGGAGTAACCCCACTCGTTGTCGTACCAGCCCACGATCTTGACCTGGTCGCCGATGACCTTGGTCAGGCCGGCGTCGAAGACGCAGGACGCCGGGTCGGTGACGATGTCGGCGGAGACGATCGGGTCCTCGGTGTAGGTGAGGATGCCGCGCAGCGCGCCCTCGGCCGCCTCCTTGAACACGGCCTTGACCTCATCGACCGTCGTCTCGCGGGCGACTGTGGCGGTCAGGTCGGTGGCCGAGCCGGTCGGCACCGGCACGCGCAGGGCGTAGCCGTCGAGCTTGCCGTTGAGCTCCGGCAGCACGAGGCCGATGGCCTTTGCCGCGCCGGTCGAGGTCGGCACGATGTTGATCCCGGCGGCACGCGCCCGGCGCAGGTCGCGGTGCGGACCGTCCTGAAGGTTCTGATCGGCCGTGTAGGCGTGGATCGTCGTCATCAGGCCGCGCTCGATGCCGAGCGAGTCGTTGAGGACCTTCGCCATCGGCGCGAGGCAGTTGGTGGTGCAGGACGCGTTGGAAATGATCGTGTGCCTGGCCGGGTCGTAGTCGCCGTCATTGACCCCGAGGACGACGGTGAAGTCCTCGTTCTTGGCCGGCGCGGAAATGATCACCTTCTTGGCGCCGTTATCGGCGTGCACCCGCGCCTTGTTGGCGTCGGTGAACAGCCCGGTGGATTCGAGGACGACCTCGACCCCGAGATCGCCCCAGGGCAGCTTGGCCGGGTCGCGTTCCTCGAAGACCTTGATCGTATTTCCGCCGACGACGATCTCGTCGGCGGTCGCCTTCACGTCCTCGGGGAGCCGGCCGAGGATGCTGTCGTACTTGAGCAGGTGGGCGAGCGTGGCGTTGTCGGTCAAGTCGTTGACCGCCACGATCTCGATGTCAGCCCCCATGGCGTAGACCGCGCGGCAAAAGTTGCGGCCGATGCGGCCGAACCCATTGACGCCTACCCGGATGGTCACCGAACCGATCTCCTCGTCATCATCGTCGTCTTTGTGCCCGGCTAAGGTGCCGGGTCGCAACCTGGTCTGCGGGAATTCCCACTGCCGACCCTACCGAACAAACGCGTCTGACCCCGCCGGCGACGGTGCGCCGATCGGCCCGTCAGGGTGCGAGCATCTCGGGGGTCAGGTTCGCCTCGGTCCCCGGGATGCCCTGGTCGCCGGCCCGCTTGTCCGCCATGGCCAGCAACCGGCGGATGCGGCCGGCGATGGCGTCCTTGGTGAGCGGCGGGTTGGCGAGTTGGCCAAGCTCTTCGAGCGAGGCCTGCTTGTGCTCTAGGCGCAGCCGCCCGGCGGCGACGAGGTGCTCGGGCGCGTCATCGCCCAGGATCTCCAGCGCCCGCGCCACCCGGGCACCGGCCGCGACCGCGGCGCGGGCCGAGCGGCGCAGGTTGGCGTCGTCGAAGTTGGCCAGCCGATTGGCGGTGGCCCGCACCTCGCGGCGCATCCGGCGTTCCTCCCAGGCCAGGACGCTGTCGTGCGCGCCCAGCCGGGTGAGCAGCGCGCTGATCGCGTCACCGTCGCGGACGACGACCCGATCCACGCCGCGCACCTCTCGCGCCTTGGCATGGATCTTGAGCCGGCGGGCGGCGCCGACCAGGGCGAGCGCCGCCTCCGGTCCCGGGCAGGTGACCTCAAGCGACATCGACCGGCCAGGCTCGGTCAGCGAACCATGCGCGAGGAACGCCCCCCGCCAGGCCGACTCCGAGTCGCACGCGGCGCCGGAGACCACGTGCCGGGGCAGGCCGCGCACCGGTCGCCCGTTGTTGTCGATCAAACCGGTCTGCCGGGCCAGCGACTCGCCGTCGCGAAAGACCCGTACGACATAACGGTTCCCCTTGCGCAACCCGCTCGGCGCGAGCACGACCACGTCGGAGGTGTGCCCGAACACATCGGCGATGTCCTTGCGCAGGCGACGCGCGGCGGCTCCGGTGTCGAGCTCGGCCTCGATCACGATGCGGCCGCTGACCAGGTGCAGCCCCCCGGCGAACCGCAGCAGAGTGGATACCTCGGACTTGCGGCAGCACGGCTTCACCACGGACAGCCTGCTGAGCTCGTCCTTCACCACACCGGTCATCGCCATAGATGAAACCCTCCCCCAATCGTTACACACCTACCGGCAGTCTCCCGGATTACCATCGACCAGGTCGCGACTCGAGAAGATCTGTGCGAAGGCTTGGCCGAGCCGTTCCGGATCATGTTTTGGCGAGCCGTCGGTCGCCGCCACGTCGGTCAGCACCAGCGTCCCGCCGAGCGCGCGCACCGCCTTGTCCAGCGCCGGCGCGTCATCGACCACGGTCCGCTCGGCGAGGACGATGTCCACGCGAAGGCCGGGCGCGTGCGCTTGCAGCACCTCCAGATGGGTCTGCGGCGAGAAGTCGTCGGTCTCCCCCGGCTGCGGCGCGAGGTTGAGCGCCACCACGCGCCGGGCCCGCGTGGCCGTCAGCGCCCCGGCGAGCTCGGGCACCTTGAGATGCGGAAGCACGCTCGTGAACCATGACCCGGGGCCGAGCACCACCCAGTCGGCGTCCTCGATCGCCGCCACCGCCTCGGGGCAGGCCGGCGGATCGGGCGGGATGAGCGAGATGCCGCGCACCTTGCCCGGCGTACTGGCGCACTCCACCTGGCCGCGGACGATCGTCACCTCGTGCGGCCGGGCCGGGTCGGCGCCTTGGACCTCGGCGGCGATGTCGATCGGCACGGAGGCCATCGGCAGCACCCGCCCCCTGGCCTTGAGCAGTCGCGCCACCCAGTCGAGCCCGGCGACGGTCGAGTGGGCCTCCTGATCGGCGAGCAGCTCCCACAGCGCCACGATGAGCAGGTTGCCGACCGCGTGTCCGTGCAGTCCGCCCCGGCTGCGGAACCGATGCTGGATGACCCGGCTCCAGGTGCGGCCCCACTCGTCGTCGTCGCACAGCGCGGCCAGCGCCATCCGCAGATCGCCGGGCGGCAGCACGCCCAGCTCGCGGCGTAGCCGGCCGCTGGAGCCGCCGTCATCGGAGACGGTCACCACCGCCGTGAGCCGCTGCGTCACCTTGCGCAGCGCGGACAGCGAGGCGAACAAGCCGTGCCCGCCGCCGAACGCGACCACGGCAGGTCCGGATCCGGTCACGACACCTCCCCGCGGACCCCCCGCGCCCGCTCACCCGGTCAACGACGCCCGCCCAGCACGCGCGCGGCCGTGCCCGCACGAGGCGATCGTGCGAGCGCTTATTCGCGGCCCAGGTCGCGGTGGGCGACCCGGACGTCGAGGCCCTCGCCGCGCAACCGGTTGGCGAACTCCTCGGCCATGGTCACACTACGATGTTTGCCGCCGGTGCACCCGATGGCGAGCGTCACGTAGTGCTTGCCCTCGCGCTCGTAGCCCTCGGCCAGCAGCCGAAGTACCTCGGTGTAGGCGTCGAGGAACTCCTTGGCGCCGCGCTGGGCGATCACGTAGTCGCGAACGGCGGCGTCCCGCCCGGTCAGCGGGCGCAGCTCGTCCACCCAGTGCGGGTTGGGCAGGAAGCGGCAATCCACCACAAGGTCGGCGTCCACGGGGATGCCGTACTTGTAGCCGAACGACACGATGGTTGCGCGCAGCATGGGCTCGCCGCTGACGTCGCCGAAAAAGCCCACCATCTTGGCCCGCAGCTCGTGCACGTTGAGGTCGCTGGTGTCGATGACGAGGTCGGCCTCGCCGCGCACCTCAAGCAGCACCTCGCGCTCGCGGGCGATGCCGTCCACCAGCCGGCCCTCCCCTTGCAGGGGATGCGGGCGCCGGACGCTTTCGAACCTGCGCACCAGCGCGTCGTCGCCGGCCTCGAGGAAGACCACCCGTGGATGGACGCCGCGGGCCTGCAGCTCGGCGATCGAGGAATGCAGGTCGGTGGTGAAGGCACGGCTGCGCACGTCGACGACGGCGGCGATCCGCGGGACCGCCCCCTGGACCCGGCCCGCGAGGTCGGCCATGGTCGCGAGCAGCCCCGGCGGCAGGTTGTCGACGACGAACCACTCGAGGTCTTCGAGGGACTTCGCCGCGGTGCTGCGGCCGGCCCCCGACATCCCGGTAATGATCACGATCTCGGGGACTGTGCCACTCATACCGGTCAAGGTCCCTTACTCCCGTCCGCCTGCAGCGCCGCCGCGATGGTCTCCGCCGTACGGCGGCCGATACCGGGTACTTCCGCGATCTGGTCCGGCGTCGCCCGCTTCAGCCTGCGCAGCGAGCCGAAGTGCTTCAGCAGCGCGGTGCGGCGGGTCGGGCCGAGACCGGGAATGTTGTCGAGCTCGCTGACCGTCATGCTCTTGGAGCGCTTGGCCCGGTGGAATGTGATCGCGAATCGATGGGCCTCGTCGCGGATGCGCTGCAGCAGGTAGAGCCCTTCGCTGGTGCGCGGCAAGATCACCGGCTCGTCGTCGCCGGGCAGCCAGACCTCCTCCAGCCGCTTGGCCAGACCGCACACCGCGATGTCGTCGATGCCCAGCTCGTCCAGCGCCCGCTGCGCGGCGGCCACCTGCGGCGCGCCGCCGTCGATGACGACGAGGTTGGGCGGGTAGGCGAACTTGCGTGGCCGTCCCGTCTCCGGATCGATCGGGCCGCCCGTCTCGGGCTCGCCCAAAGTGTCGAGCTCGCCGGTGGCCTCGCGCTCCTCCAGGTATCGCCGGAACCTGCGGCCCACCACTTCGTGGATGGAGCGGACGTCGTCCTGCCCCTCCACCGCCTTGACCGAAAACCGCCGGTATTCGCCCTTGCGGGCCAGGCCGTCCTCGTACACCACCATCGAGGCCACCACGTTGGTGCCCTGGAGGTTGGACACGTCGTAGCACTCGATGCGCAGCGGCGCCTGGTCGAGTTCGAGGGCCTCCTGGATCTCCTGCAATGCCTTGCTGCGCGTGGTCAGGTCGCTGGCCCGGCGCGTCTTGTGCTGCTTCAACGCCTCCTTGGCGTTGCGCTCGACGGTCTCCAGCAGCGACCGCTTGTCGCCGCGCCGCGGAACGCGGATCGTGACCGGTCCGCCGCGCTGCTCGGTGAGCAGTTCGGTCATGGCGGCGGGCTCGGGCGGCTGCTCGGGCACCAGCACCTCACGCGGGACCGCGTCGCTCTCGCTGTAGATCTGAGTGAGGAAGTGCACGACGAGTTCACCCGTCGTCACCGCCTCGACCTTGTCGACGACCCAGCCGCGCTGCCCGCGGATTCGCCCGCCGCGCACGTAGAACACCTGCGCGGCCGCCTCCAGCTGATCTTCGGCGAAGGCGACGACGTCGCAGTCCGTGGTGTCGCCGAGCACGACCGCCTGCTTTTCCAGCGCGCGCTGCAGCGCCCGGATGTCGTCGCGCAGCCGCGCCGCCCGTTCGTATTCCA
>OBLR010000487.1_pt1 | contig 9892 bp, 6 predicted proteins | sample 1519891 | NCBI WGS metagenome assembly OBLR01 (sample SAMEA3113583, study PRJEB22503) | soil metagenome | reverse complement strand
TCATCGTCGTCGGTGTCGTCGGTGTCGTCGGTGTCGTCGGTGTCGTCGGTGTCGTCGGTGTCGTCGGCGACGTCGGCGACGGCCGCGCTGACGCCCCAGACCTGGTCCGGGGTGACGCGCGACATCAGATCGAGGACGTAGCGGCGGCTGTTCGCCGACAGCGGGCTGTGGGTGGAGGTGAGCGCGTGCAGGACGCGGATCTGGTCTGCGGCACTGGTCCTGGTCGCCCCCCAAAAGCCGCCCGGACCGGGGCTGGTGCTGGTCAGCCGCAGTCTTTCGTTGACCGCCGCCAACCCGGCCGAGCCGCCGGTCGCGTACCACAGTGCGTTGGCCGCCTCGTTGTCGCTGAACTCGATCATCTGAGTGGCCAGGCCCCGTTCGGTCGCCGTGAGGTGGCGAGCTTCGCGCTGTGCCTTGAGCAGCAGCGCGATGAGGATCTCGACCTTCACGATGCTCGCCGTGACGGTCCTGGCACCGGGCCGGTAGGTGAAGGCGAAGCCGGTGGCCTGATCGCGAATGGACAGCGAAAGCTGCCCGGGCCGATTCCGAAGATGGCGGTCCAGCGCCTCGGTCAGCCGCTCACGCATCTGGTGCGCCGAGATCGTACGGGCGGATGTCGGCGTGGGCGTCCCCGCCTGGCCGGTCGACACGGTAGCGGGCGAGGACGGGTTCGTGGGGTTGGCAGGAGTGGAGGTGGACGGGATGGACGCCACTGGGATCGACCTCGGCCATGCCGCCACGATCCACACCGCCAGCAGTACGGACAAGGTCCACACAGCGGCGGCTCCGGTGCCCGCGGCGAAGCGACGTGGCCGCCGGTCGACCTGGTGGCGCTGACCGACCTGGTGGCGCCGGTGTCGGGCCGGGCCGGGTTGCCGGGACCCGCGGGAACGGTGAGATGTGCGGGACCGGTGCCGCATCAACCGGCCCCCGCACGGACGAGGCGGGCCGCCCGGTCGCCCGGCGGAATCATGGCGATCATGCCGTACGGCCCGGCCCGTGCCCGGCCGAGACCATGGTGAGCGGCACGGCGGAATGCCGAGTGAGCGCCGGTGCGGACCGGCCCGGCCACCCCGGCGGCAGCAACCGCCTCAAGCGCCTCAACACGAGCCTCAGCCGGTCCAATTCGCTGTCCTCCGGAGACCCGGCGGGCAGACGCGCCGGTGGTGACCTTCCTTAGTCCTCAACCTCCCTAACCTGCGTTGCCGCGCCGTTAAATCCGCGTAAGGCTCGCGTCGGCAAATGGGCTGCGTAGCGTCTTGGCGTCCCGGGTCAGCGGGCCTTCGCCACCGCCGGCAGCGCCGTGAAGCCGCGGGTGTTGGCGCCGTACAGGCGTCGCAGGGCACCCGGATCGATGTCGTAGTCGGCGACGTGGGCGACGAACTCCTCCAGCACGACCCTGGCCTCCAGCCGGGCCAGGGCCGCGCCGAGGCAATAGTGCGGTCCGCTGCTGAAGGCGACCATCGCCGAGGTGTCCCGGCTCAGGTCGTAGCGGTCGGTGTCGGGAAAGACCCGCGGGTCACGGTTGGCGGAGCCGATGAGCAACATCATGCAGGCCCCGGCCGGGACGGTGACTCCGTGCATGACGGTGTCTTCGACCAGCCGCCGCGCCATGTACTGGGCGACGCAGTCATAGCGCAGCGTCTCTTCGATCCAGCCGGAGATGTTCCCGTCGAAGGCCGCCGCGCGCTGGCCGGGGTTCCGCCACGCCCAATACCAGGCGTTGCCGAGCAGGTTCTGGGTGGTTTCGTTGCCCGCCCCCACCAGCAGGGTGAGGAACGCGGCGATGTCCTCGTCGCCGAACTCGTGGTCTTCGGCCGCGACCGCGGTCAGCGCCGAGACCAGATCGTCGCGCGGTGCGCGCCGGCGTTCGGCGATCAGCTCCATGTAGTAGCCGATCAGGGAATGGATCGCCGCAAGCGACTCCGCCGGGATGTCCCTCGCCCCCGGCGGCCGGTGCGCGCACAGGTTGCCCAGCCGGCGAATGCGCTTCCTGTCCGCGGCCGGTACGCCGGCCAGCTCGGAGATCACATCCATCGGGACCTTGGACGCGATATCCGTGACCAGGTCCAGGTCGTCCTGCTCCAGCGCCGTATTGATGTGTTCGCGTGCGATCTGGCGGATCTGCGGCTCGAGTGCGGCCACTCGGCGCGGGGTGAACCCGCGAGACACCAGCCCGCGGACGTGGGTGTGCCGGGGCGGGTCCATCGCGACGAACGACAGCTGCTTGTACGCGTCCGGACCCCACGTGGACGGCTCTATCAACACCCCGTACGAGTTGGAGAACCGGGTGTGGTCGCGCAGCCCGGCGGCCACGTCGGCGTGCCGAGACAACACCCAAATGTCCAGCTCCTCGTTGTGATGAACGGGATCCTCGTCGCGGAGCCAGGCATAGCTCGGGTACGGGTCCTCATACACCTCAGGGTCATAGGGGTTGAAGCTGTCGCACTGTCTCGGTTGGATGCCCACACCATGCTCCCCACTGCCGATCAGATGGCCCCATCGTGATCCAGTACGGGACGCCTGACCAGACCACGGCGGGTGGCCTCGGGTGCGGCCGCCGTCCCCGTGGTGCCGCGCCCCGCATCGCCGCTACTTATTCCGGAAGGGACCGTCCACCTCGACCGAGCTGCGCAGGTCGGCGACCACGGGGTCGCGTCGGGAGATCCCGTGAATGCTCAAGATGAGGTCGAACAACGTCAGGAAATAGTGCTCCGGGTCGCGGAAGTCACCGTATGTGCGGCGTTGCACGATGATGGGGAGTGCGGTCTCTGGAGAGCCTTCGAGGATGACGGGAAGGATCGTTTCTTTCTCGCGCTCTGAACGGATCATTCGCATACCGATGAGATCGCCCTCGGCGGCCACCACATGGCCCGCCTCATCGTTGTCGTACTTGGTGCGATAACGCGGCGTGCCCACCACGATCACTTTGTCCGCGGTGGCCACTCGTTCCACGAAGCGGGAGATGCTGGCGCCGATCTTCGCGTTGTCCCAGCGATCGAGGATCACCGTGACGCCCGCCTTGCCCAGGTCGGCGGCCAGCTCGCGCTCGATCCACCGCTCCTGGTCTTTGTCCCCCCACGCGTAGCTGATGAAGCAGGTCGGCTGCTCGGCCGGGTCGTCGGAGATGTACGTGTGGAGTTTGAATAGCACTTGCTCGAACCGCGACCTGCGGAAGACGGTGCGGCGCTGCGTGTCGAGATCGGCGGCCTGGCCCTGATTGAGCTGTATCTGCGCGTCGGTGCGGGGCAGCGCGAGCCGTTCGCCGCAGCGGGTGCAATAGATATCCTCTGCGCCCTCGTCGATGTGTTCGCGGACTACGCTGCGGTTGAGCCGGTGCCGCCGACTGCAAATGACCGGTTCGAACCGCTGGATCGTGAGGTCACGACCCGCGAGGAAGCTCTCGAAGAGGCTTTGGAACAGGGTGCGGAGCGGTTGTCCGACGTCGACGCCGAAGTAGAGGACGAAGTCGAGTTCGCCGTCGCGCTCCGCCTCCAGCCGCAGGCCGCAGATCTGGCCGTCGCCGAAGGCGTACTGGGCCCGGTTCTGCCACTGGTTGGTCCGCGTGAAGACGTCGGTGTAGCCGAGCAGGACGACCAGCGATGCGTAGACGTTCTCGGTCGAGCCGGACACGGTGTACGCCACGCCCTCTTCCACAGACCGATCGTCGGATCGGGCCGGCGGCCGCAGGTTGATCAACCCAGGAAACACGAGGTAGACCCTCGACGTGAGCGGGTTGGTCTCCCGGAAACAGACGTTGTGCTGGAGGAACATCGCGACGGCCGAGTCGAGCAAGACGTCGCGCTCGGCGGTGGACAGGCCCTCGAGTTCGGGAAAGGCATAGCCGCCGGACAGCACACGCGACTCTTCCAGCGAGCCCAGATCCTTGGGATTGCGCCTGGCCTCCAGCACGATCGAGGCCGCGACGTTGTTCAGTAGCTCGGGCGTGAGGAGGACCCGCGACTCTCCGTCCGAGGTGCGCAGCACGGCGACGTAGCCGTGATTGGCCAGATGACCAACGGCGGCGAGCAGCTCGTCCTCGCTGAAACTCCGCGGAACGGCGTCACGCCGTAGCCGGTCACCCAATGTGGCCGGGGTGAGGATCACCTCGGGGCGCTGCGCCTCATCTTTGCGCTCCTTGAGCCGGAGGACGGCATCCTTGATCCACTTAAACGTGGATGTGGTGACCGTGGCCGGTTTGGCATCCCAGTCGACGACGTCGCGCATCGCGGCAACCAGGTCGGGCAATCCGGCTCCGGAAAGAGCGCTCGTCTCGATGTGCGCCACGATGCCGTTCCGCGCGCAATAGTCACTGATCTCCCCTGTCGCCATCCGGGCGCTCCCACGATCCGACCGCGCGGCGACCAATATCACCGGGCATCTCGGCCGACCGTCCGGGCCGCACAACTGGCGGAGCCAGTAGTCGACTCCATGGAGCGGGTCGTCGTCGCGGGTGGGGTCGAACAGCACGAGAGCCACATCGGCGTCGTCGAGAAAGAGCGCGTGAATCAACCGGTAATCGGGCTGGCCGGCCAGGTCCCAGAGAATCGCCTCGCCCTCAGTGCCATCGGTCCTGGTGACGCCCAGTTCCTCCATGAGCCAGAACTGTTGTCCGTGGGTGGACGAATGCTCTTTGAAAGAGCCGGAGGCCAGCCGGTATCCAAGTCCGCTCTTGCCAACCCCCGAGTCTCCTACCAAGACTATCTTGGCGGAGGTGTAGGTTATGCTGTCCGACTTGGCTTCGGCGAGGAGAAGCTTCGGATCAAGACGTTGGACCAGGACGGTGAATCTTGACTCCTCCGCGGAGCCAAGACGGGCCAGAAATGGGAGGGTCGGATGAAAAGGAGCATTGGATGGCCAGCGGCCAATGCTTTCAGTCGAGATTTCACCGATGCCGGCCCACGTCTTGGTGTCCCATAGCCGTAGGGTTCCCTTCCTGTCCCAAGATGCCAGCATCTGCCCGTCGGCGGAGAACGAGAGCCCGCAAATGTGGCCAGGATGACCTTCGATCTCCCGCAGCAATCGTCCGGAATCCACCATCGACCACAAACGGATGACCTTCTCCGTGCCCGCGGACGCCAGCATATCGCCATCCGTGCTGAACGCAACGGCCAAGACGTGGTTATCGCGTGGTTCCGGGCTCAGCAGGCGTTGTCCCGTCAGGCCATCCCGAATTTCCAAGAACCTCTGGCCGCCAACCGCGATAAGTGAGCCCGTTCGATCGTACACAGCGGCGTAGCTACCCGGATCTTTAAGATCGGGGAGGGCATAGTAAACAGAACCATCTTCGATCTTAAGCGCCTCGGTGGATTTAACATCACCGACCAATACGATATCGTTTTGTGGGCTGAAGGCAGTGGACAAAACCCGTTCCTGTGGCCGGTTCCACACCCGCTTCCACGTGCGAGTGTGCCAAAGCGAAAAAGAGACGTTGTCGCCGACCCCAAGGAATCTTCCCTTGGGGTCGAAAGCCACGATTAGTTCCCCTTGAAAACGCACGATCGTGTGCACAGTTTGACGTGATATTACACTCAGAATGCGTACAGTCCCGTCCGTGGAGGGGACCGCGAGATGTTCGCCATCAGGGGACCATGCGAGGACTCCGCCGGCACCTCTTCGAGAGAACCTCATTAATGTCTTAACGGATGTCGCTCCCGTCCGGCGGTGGCCGGTTGCAGCTGGGACGTGATCAAGGTTGGTGTGACTCTCCACGTCCGGCCCCCATCCGCAGGTGCGCACTGTCTGCCACCGGCATACCGCATATGGTGATCGATTGCCACGGATTCTGTCGTTGCCGGGTAAACCCCCGGACCGTTCCCTTCGCGGTTACAGGGTCACGGTGGTGCGGTGGTCGGAGGTGCGGCCGTGTTCGGGGCAGGGCCGGGCGGCGCTCAGCGGGCAGAGCACCGAGTGTTCGGTGACCGTCGCGCGGTAGAGCCGGTACGGAGCGGGCGGCCGCACCTGGTCCGCGGCGAACCGGCGGGCGCCGCGCTCGGGCGGCCCCGGATAGATCTCCAGGGCGCGGGTGATCTCGTCGTCTGGCACCGGGCCGGCGACCGCGGACATGTAGACGGCCTGGCCGCTGCCGACGGGGATGCGCGAATCGAAGACGACGATGCTGACCTCGGGACGTACGGCGATGTTGCGGCACTGGGTGGCCTCGGGCACGGAGACCCAGTAGAACTCCCGATACGCCGAGGCGGCGTAGAACACCGGAGAGGCCCAGGGCCGGCCGGCGGCGTCCGCGGTGCCGAGCGTCATGTAGACGTTGGCGTCGATGATGGCCCTGGCGACACCCGGGAGGTCATGCGGGTCGGGCATCGTCTCCTCCTGTTGAGGTCGTCGGTCAGCGGCGGCTGAGGGTGCGGGCGACGCCCGCGGCGATCGTGGTGGCCAGGATCCAGCCGGCGGCGATCAGGAAGTACGAGAACCACTGCGCGGCCCCGGCCGGGTTGAAGGCGCGTTCCTGGCCGAGATCCACGATCGGCAGCAGCAGGTCGAGCGTATAGATCACCGGGTTGAAATGCGGCGCGTCCTCCCCTGACAACGGCGCCGGCGGCGCGATCCCGTACGTCACGGCGCCGACGACAAGCAGCACGGCCAGCCACATCAGCGGCCGCCACGGCTGGTAACCGTAGGCCACCGTGACGTCTTGCAGTACGCCCCACAGCCGCCCGAGGAACGGCTTGGTCTGCCGCTGCCGGTGTTCCCTCGTGTGCAGCACCCGGCGGGCCTCGACCGGCTGGCCGATCTTGGTGTAGTGGGCGGCGAGTTGCTCGTACGGCTGCGGCTGGTAGCCCTGCAGATCCCGGGCCAGCCACTCGAGCCGGCGCCGCGCGGGCAGCGCGGGGTGCAACGTCTCGTACATGAGCCCGTCCAGCCGCATCTCATCGGGCCAGGTGGCCGGGTCGTCCCTGAGCAGCCCGATCCGCGCGTGCTCCAAGATCACCAGACCTTGCACCCGCTGCGCGGGCAGCAGCGAGACCTCGGCGGCCCGCACCATCCGCGCGTCGAGCGCCACCCCGCCGGGGTTGACCAGGCAGACCTGGTCCAGATCGAGATGCCGGCCGATGCGGGAGTCGACGAACCGCGCCTCGCCGATCGTCACCAGGTCGTCGCAGACCACGTCGGTGTCGACCTCGTTGCGGGTGAACCGGAGCGCGACCTCGTCGGTGCCCTCCAGCCAGGAGTGCATCAACAGCACCCGCCCGTGGATGACGCTGTTGCGGATCCGCACCTCGCCCACCGTGCGCAGCCAGGTCAGCCGCAAGATGCCGCCGATGGTGGCGCCTTCGAGCCAGATCGCGGTCTCGTCGTCGGCGTCGCCGTCCTCGCCGCCTTCGCCCAGCCGGGCCCGCTCAAAGTTCACATGGCCGGCGACCTGGGTGCCGATGAGGCTGACCTGCCCGCCCCGGACGGTGAGGCCGGCGCCGTAGAGCTCACCGAGGCCCGCCCGGTCGAGCTTGAGCGCGTTGCCCCCCGGGTTGCGGAGCGTCGCGCCCCCCAGCGACAAGGTGGCCCGCAGTTGCGCGCCGATGAAGCGCAGTTCGCCTTCCGCTGTGAACCCCTTGCCGCACCAGACGCCGCCGTGGATCACCATGCCGCCGGCGCTCAGCGCGAACCGGCCGGGTTCGCGCAGGCGCGCCCCGTTCAGCAGCAGGTCACCCGCGATGTCGGCATTGATCAGCCGGACCTCCCCGTCCGCGACGAGCCTTTCCGCCCGCAACGGTCCGCTGACGACCAGCCGGTTGGCGCCCAGCGCGGTGCCGCCGGGATTGAGCAAGGTCGCGTCGGTGAGGTCCAGGTGACCTTCGAGCCGGGTTCCGTACAGCAGTACGGAGCCGCGCGCGGTGAACCCGGCGTTGCATTCGGCCGGGCCGTCCACGGTCATGCCGTCCGCCGCGAGCGCCACGCCGTCCCGGTTCGGGCCGAGGCTCGCGCCCCAGAACGAGACCTCGCCGACGATCTTCGCCCGGTCGAGGCGAACCCCTTCCTCGACCTCGGAGTCGCGGAAGTTGACGATCCCTTCGGTACGCATCCTGGCGCCGTTGAACGACGGCAGCGCGCTCGCGACGATCCGTACGGTCTTGGTCACCGACTCAACGAAGCGCAGCGGCTCGTCGAAGCGGCAGCGCTCACACACGAGCGGATGCTCGACGGTCGCGCCCATGAGATCGAGCCGTCCGGTGATCCGGGCACCGCGCAGCCGCAGCGCCGGACGGTATCCGGGCGGGGCGTCAGCGGCGCCGAGCAGCAGCGCCGAGATCACCGTGGCCCGGACGGTCCGGTCCGGCCCCCATGTGTCGGCCTTCGCGAGATCGTCCGCGCCGGGGTCCCCGGTGCTCAGATCCACCCAGGCTCCGCGCGGAAACGCCGTCCACAGCAGTTGTTCCGGCTCACTCAGGTCATCTGGGCGCACGTGACCATCTTGGTGACGCGCCCGCCGCCGCGCCACTCGCGATCAAGCCGACGGTCATGGCGATCTCCAGCACTCAACCGGCTCAGTTTGACGTGAGCATTACTTTGCGTAATTATTCAGCTGCTTTCAGTAATGAATGAACGGAGGATACCTTGCGTAAGCTCCTTATCGCCGTTCCGGTCCTCGCGGCCGCGGCGCTTACGGCTGCCGCTGTCCCGGCGACGGCCGAGCAGGCGGCCACCGTTGCCCCCGGGGCGCTGGTCGGCGCGGTCGCCGCCTGCGTACCCGACTCCACCGCCCCGGGGCGTGAATGGTTCTGCCTGGGCACCTTCACGGGTGAGCGAGCCCACGACAACTGCAGGTTCACCGCCGTCGCGCTCGTCTCCAGCGGCCGGGTGACCGGCGCTACCTGCGCGGCGCGCAACGACGGCGCGGGATACGACCTGTGGGCCAAGCTGTAAGCACAGGCCCGCGTCGGCAGATCGGCCCCGGACCGGCGTCCGGGGCCGATCTGTGCCCGGGACGGACCGAATGGCCACCAGCGCTCGACGCCGACAGCCCGCCTCAGTCGGCGCAGTCGCGTCCGCCCGTGGTGTCATAGGAGATCGGCCGCCAGGTGCCGGCTCCGTTCGGCCGCTGGATGCGGACGGTCAGGCACTCCTTCGAGGCGGCGGCGCGTCGCAGCGTCGCGGTGAGTCGCTTTGTCACCAGCTTGGTACCGACCGCGCAGACCACGTGCCCCGTGATCGTGTGGGTGACCAACAGGCAGGCCGCTTCGGTGGTCGCGGTCGCGAGGACGGTGGGCGGGGCCTTGTCGCGCAGGCGGTCGAGGTAGCGCTTGGTCGTGGCCCGGCGGAAGATGACTTCGCACGAGCGCGTGCCGTCACATCGGACGACCGTGCCCGTCGCCTTTTTGGCGGTCGAGCCGCTCGACGTCCCCGGCGGATCGGCGGCGCATTGCGTCGCGCCGAGCGACGAGACTAAGCCGACCGCGATGGCCGGCGGCACGAGCATCCGGCGGAGTCGGGGCATCCTTCTGCGCATGACACCTACCCGGGATCTTTGGTAAACGCGTCAAATCCCGACAGTGCCACACCGTTACCCCCAACGCCCATGCCCAGGCGCCGGCGACCGGTTCAGGCCGCGGCGTGCGAGCCCGTCCCAGCCCGTGCTCACGCAGCGGGTCGAGGTTGTGCAGCCACTTAGCGAAGTTCTCCAGCGCCAGCATCTTTTCGCTGTTCATTCATCTCCTATCCGCACGCTAGCCCGGACGGGGATGGGTCGCTGCTGCTGCTGGGGTGGGCTGGCTGGGATCACCGTAAGCAGGCGCACGCGTTGATGACGCTGATCGACGACGGGGCGAGCCGAGACGGCTGGGAGCGGGAGCGGCTAACCTCGCGCTTTCGCGGGAGCGGCTTTCGACCTGATCGTTTACATGAGAAAAGTGCCTTTGAGCTGGGAGAATCGGGATTG
>OBLR010000486.1_pt1 | contig 9894 bp, 10 predicted proteins | sample 1519891 | NCBI WGS metagenome assembly OBLR01 (sample SAMEA3113583, study PRJEB22503) | soil metagenome | reverse complement strand
CTCCTAACCAAAAAGTGCTCATGTTAGTTGACATAATATTTCCAGGATGGGTTCCATTTGTATACTTAGCGATTGCCAAAGACATAGCAGGGTTTATTGAGGCGCATGATATTGCCTTGAATAATTATGACTTTGATACAATAGTTGCTGGTCATCTTACAAGACTAGGAACCAGAGCAGACGTGGAGGTACAAAAGGAATTTGTCTTGGATTTAGAGAGGGCAGCAGCCAGCGCAAATCAGAATGTTTCTTTTATGGATATTGCAACTAGGGTAGGTTTCGATAATCCATGGCTTCTTTTCTCAGAATATTTTGATGCTATCAATAAACAATGCGAAGGAGAGATGTTACCAAAATGGGAAAGTAGGCTTGGCGGAGCAGAGGCATTCATGTCCACTCACTGCATTGCAATGACTCAGTCTGGAAGAGTAGATCCTACTGTTCAGGCATTGTTCCAGAGTATTAGCTGAGTCCCTAATATTTCAGTAAAATTGAATGCAAATATTAAAATCCATGTATTTGGTTGGGCCAGCGGTTTGTAAACCATATTTGGCATAATTTTTGTCTCATGAATAAATATTATTCAGGACAAAGGGTTAGGTGAGGCTGGCGTTCCACCGCTGGAGATTATTAAAATAGCAACTAGGAATGGGACACAAGCTCTAGGTATAGAAGAAGACGTGGGTACTGTAGAAGCAGGAAAACAAGCAGATATGATTATACTTTCTGAAAATCCAGTAGATGATATTAATAATACTATGAAAATTGAAGCAGTGATTAATAATGGTCATATAATTAAAAGATAAAAATAGAAATCGATGAAGAGAAAATTTTCGTTAGCAATAATCTGTATTTCAATAGTTATTGTTATTATAATTTCTGCATATATTTACTATGCAATAGATTTTACCCAAACGCCATCTAGAATTGTTGATGACAGAGCTGAGATCAAAAGAGGGGTTATGATATACCAAACAAAAATTGGGGGAGATGAGTGGTTTATGGATTCTAATTTGCAAAATGACGTAAGATTTGATGCAAATGCAAATTTAAGCAGAAATCAGGATGGAAGCTGGTCTGTCGATTCAAAAGAGCAAACTAGACTCAATGTTTGGAGTAAAGGTTCGGAAGAATTTAGATCAAAAGAAGGTATGGATACATACAATCACAGCATAGTTGAATCAAGAGGTTATTGGCACAAACCCTCAGATTGGAAAAACGTTGAGATGACAGGATATTTCAAGTTAAACGAATATGTGGAAGATGAATTCAGTATGTTTAGTCGTAGTGTATGGCATAATAGAAATCAAAGCGGTTGTGGCGGATCAGACTACAAACCTAAACTGCATTTTGACGGTACGGTAACTCTTGATAAAGAAGAGTGGCATGTACATTATACAGACCAACCTAAACCAGCTGGAGCACCAGAACATAAAATTATTGTTGGATTAGGGAATCTGACAAATAAGTGGATAGGACTGAAAAATATAATATATAACATTGAGGAAAATGGTGCCTCTTACCCTAAGATGGAAATGTGGATCGATCAGAACAACAATAACACATGGAGAAAGATCCATGAATATGTAGATAAAGGAGACTGGGGTTCGACAATGAGTCGATGTGGAGGGGCACCAGATCAACTTATTACTTGGGGCTCTCCGATTGTAACATTTAGATGGGATGATACCGCAAGTATGGATTTTCGAAATTTATCAGTTCGTGAGATACAGCCTATATGAGGTTGCTAAGACAACAGTAGCAGATAATATGTTCCTAGTCGAAATACTCAAGACCAGTGCACTTAACCATTGGAATATAATTTGAATCACCGCATATATTGATGATGATCATTATTTCATTTCATTTGCTAGTCATACGTTTCTGAATCTGGAACTAGACTATCATTGATTCTTTGATAGTAGATATCGCTAGTGATTTAACCTGAAACTGGTCATTAGGCCAATAGCAAATTCTATGAACACATTTCAAACTAAATTACATTGGCTATAGTATTAGTAATTAGATGCGGATATGAGAAATAGCATATTCAAGCCATAAACCTATGCAAAGAATAGTAGGAATTTTCACATCTCTATTCGTAGCAATAGCAATAGGTGGAAATGTATCCAGTAATGTTTATAGTTCCTCTGAATTATCAAATGGTATTGTCAATCAACAAAAGGTGGTGATCCTTACTTTTGACGACGGTTACAAGAGCCAATATTCAAATGCCAAACCTATTTTAGATAAATATGGTTTTAAGGCCTCATTTTACATTGTATGTAATTATGTAGGGAGTGGAGATAATAGAATGACTTGGGAAGAAATAAAATCATTACAACAAGAAGGTCACGATATAGCTTCTCATACAATGAATCATGATGATCTTTCCACGCTTCCTCCAGAGAAGGTTGAATATGAGGTATCACAATCAAAACAATGTCTTCTTGACCAGGGAATAAAACCTAAAAGTTTTGCATATCCTTTCAATGGAGGCTCAGACGACCCAGCTGTCATTAGTGCTGTGGCAAGTCACTATGAATTAGCTAGGACAGCAACTGATCCACTGGCATTTCTGGGATGTAATGGTGGTGGTAGTAGTGAATGTGACACAAACAAATACACCATAATGGGTTGGAGTCATGACTCTGAGAAAAAAAGCAATACTTACAATGATCAGCAGATGTTTGAGAGATTTGTAGATGTCGTTAACAGTCAAAATGAGTACAATACCAATGGCGTTAATGCGATTCCCATACTTATATGGCATAAAATAGATAATTCAAATGAAGAGTATTCTACTTCGACTAATCTATTTGATGCGGAGTTGAAATACTTGCATGATAACGGCTTTACAGTTTTAACCATGGCGGATTTAGCCTATGACGATACCAGTAAGTATTTAAAAATCAGCAATAAGAATAACGACAACACACAGGAATATATTCCAAACAATCAAAATGATTTTGCAGCAAGGATGACCGATGCAGAGAATGAATATGAACCTCCTCCAAACGAAGAAGAAGAAGTAGACAAAGAACATTTAGAGGAAGATAATTCTGTCCAAAAGGATTCAATTGATATTGGTGAAAGAGATAAGACAGATCTGTCTTCTAAATCACAATCTGATTCTAACGATAAGAACGAAGAAGAAGAATCCGATAGTGAGATACCATCTGCAATATTGCAGTTTATAAAAGAACCCTGATAGATAGCTGATGGCCAACGGGAATAATAATTCCCTCTATTTCTCTATTCCAGATTCTGTTAGTTTCTTGGCATATGTGTTCCGGGAATAGCCAATATGTATCCTTTAGACAGATTTGAGCTTCCATGCTTGAATTATTAACTCTATATATAGTTAATATTAGAGGTTATTAACATATCTTTAAATAGTTATTAATATGAGAACTTTTATGATACAATACAAAAAAATGATAGTCTCTGCAATTCGCCTAATTGTCTTAACTTGTATTCTATTCCCTTTGGTCCTTTTACAGGTAAATGCAAGTCCAGAGACTAGCGTAAATATGAGTACTGCTGCCGAAAGTAATACTATCGGTCCTAGCCCATCTGTTTCAAATACAACAGATAAGGTACGGGTGGTTGCGTCCTTTTACCCAATTTTCGAATTCGTCAAAAACATCGGTGGAGATAGAGTGGAAGCGGCAAGCCTAATCCCGGTTGGTATTGAACCCCACGACTTTGACCCTACTGTTCAGCAAGTTCTAAGAGCACAGACAGCCGATATGGTTATTTTTAATGGTGCCGGGTTTGAAGGAGAGCGACTAAGGAATCTGAATGCAAAATTTGTGGTTGATACAAGTAAAGGACTAAATTTAACTACTAGCACTAACGGACATACTGAGGGAAATGTACATGATGCTGAGGTTTCATTTGATCCTCACATTTGGTTAGACCCTCTTTTAGCAAAACAACAAGTTGAGCGAATTCGTGACGGGTTGACACAGATAGATCCTAGAAATGCTGAATTCTATGATAGAAATGCTAACAGTTTTTTGACAGAGCTTGATAATCTAGATAGGGCTATAAGAGAAAGACTATCTAACTGTGAAAAGAAAGACTTTATAGCCTTTCATGATGCATTTGGTTACTTTGCAGATAGATACAATTTGATTCAACACAGCATCCAGGGTATTTCTCCTGAAGCGGAAATCTCTCCCCAACGATTGCAGCAAGTAATAGGTCTTGCAATGGATATGGGATTAGACACAATATATTCTGAGGAGCTGGTTGATCCCCGTCTTGCAAACGTTATCGCTCAAGAGATTCCAAATGGCAAAGTGCTTGTATTAAGTCCAATAGAAGGCATAAGCATAGAAGAACAAAATGCAGGTATAGGTTATCTAGATAAGATGAATGAAAATATTGAAAACCTTGGACTTGGCCTAAAATGCAATTAGAAGTTGATCAAATACATATACTACAGCCATCCGTTCTTTCATGAAACTTCCACACCTTCATGAATATAGAATGCCCGAATTTCGTCTGTCTGCTGTGTCACTATTACTAGCTTATTGTGTGTATTAGATCCTGTTATACCATTTGGAACTTTGAATTGAAAAGATTCTGAATCTGTTTGCTCAAATTCAGCCTTCATGCTGTCATCAATTGCATCATTAATTATGTCTTCATCATTAACATTTTCATCAACTAGGTATACAGAATTTACACCTTCAGGCCTTACACAACCAACATTATGACAATCTGCAAAACTAAATGATATTGTTCCCTCTCTTTGAAGTGACAATGGCCCACCATTATACTGTTTATCAGGGTTTTCTATTACTCTAGTTTGTTCGTCACTAAAGAAGACAACATAGTCAACTGCTATACCCATGCCTTTGTTCCCTGTCTCCACTTCTAGGTCCTCAGGTGTTCCCTGTAACTCCTGTTCAAATCTATCATGCACAGGATCATTAGCGAGGTCACTAATCTTATCTTCATAATCCTCTTGGTGGTCTTCATTATCATTACTTCCGTCATCATAATGGTTTTCTTCTACAGTAACAGGATCCATAATCCCTTGACTTTCTTTTTCTTCAAGTCCTGGAACATTATGTGGGTGCATAATCACTGGTTTCATCACTATGACATCCTCATTTACCGGCTGGCTAGTAGCAGTCCCTACTGGTTCCATCACTATAACCTCCTCACTCACTGGCTGTGAAACTACGGGTCGATTTGATTGAATACTTTGACATGCAGTATGACTTGAGCAAATGAAAGTGTAACATGATCCATTATTACATATGGTATACTGGGACTGTCCATCCTGTGCATATGTGGTAGGAACTGAGGTGGTGCCTCCAATCACTATGACTAGAAATGTCGTTATGACAAGAACTATTGGGAACCCATCTAAGTAACCGTTCATCTTGCATTAGAGACTATTAATTTTAGAGATATTTGGGATTAGTTTATTTAATTAGGCTAAATTAGGTATAGATCGGATTGGATTCAAAATAACTGTTGACAATTTGGTTCCAGATAATATTAAATTGTTTTATTATGGAAGCTAAGTACATTGATTCTATTGATGGACAATAATAGTAAACCACTTGTCAGAAAACAGACTCTGATTTCATGACATCTTGGCAGAACAAAATTAGTTTTTAAGGTTATTTAGATTTGAGACACCTATTAATCGTTAGTTATAAAGCCATTAATGACCAAAGACTGGGATTGGGTGGAGTTGAAGTATCTATCGTGTGGGTTACTATATAGTAGCACGTTATCTATTTGCTATGTATTGGATATGGAAATAGAATCGCTAGGGGAGGCACTCATTAACACATGCTATTATGGCCTCAGATGTCTTCACTTTTACTCTGGTTGTAGGTTGAATCCTTTATCAGTTTAGTCAAGTATGTAGGTATTAAATTATGAAACGGTAGAGTAATTAAAAAATATATCAACAATGCATACCAGTAGTTACTGCTTTGATTAAAATTCTATTTTTAATCCTAATAGTCTCTGTTAGTTTATTATATACAAATAGTGTTAGTGCATATGCAAACGAAGGTAATAGTATTAATGACAACTCAATTTGCATTTTTTCTATTCTAATATGTCCCCCCGATCAACAATCATCACAGGAGATAGAACAGTCTACCAACAAGAAATATATACATTCCGTGTTAAATCAAGTCAATTCAACTAAACTTAAAAATTGGGTAGATGACCTATCTTCATTTCATACCCGGCATACTAAATCTGATTATATTGAAAGTGTTGCATACTGGCTCAAAAATGAGCTCCTAAGTGTTTGTGACGGCAAGGTCTATTTTCATAATTTTTCTCAAATAGATCAAGGTACAAGATATAATTTAAGAAATGTTATTTGCGACCAATACCACACTTCAACTGGGACTAGCAATGATCACTATATCTTGATTTCAGCCCATTACGATAGCAGAATGCAAGATATTAATCAAACAAATGCAAGAGCTCCAGGAGCTGATGATAATGCTAGTGGAGTAGCAGCAGTATTAGAACTAGCAAGAATTCTTTCTAGGCTTGATTTGGGTAATAATATACAATTTGTTTTATTTGCTGGAGAGGAACAAGGTCAATGGGGGTCAAAGGACTATGTAAACTATCTACAGTCCAACAATACGAAGCTAGACTTTGTAATGAATCTGGATATGATTGGATATCCTGCTCTTGGACAAGATAATATTAGTATTGAGTATGATCAGGGGAATAAGTTTGTGACTAATGATATTTATTCAAAGAAGGTCGGGCAGTTTATCAGCCAGGTAGCCCTAGAATATGTAAATTTAAATGTTATATTGGATCCACTTGGTAGGACTGACCTTATTCCATTTGAAGCTACAGGCAAAACTGTAATAGGAATTCATGATGGGGGTTCAGAACTTAATCCTAACTATCATAGGACATCTGATACTTCAGACACTCTTGACATAGAGTATTTAACCTCAATAACAAAGTTGGTATTGGCTGCAATTCTAAGTATGGATGAATCATTTGATCTAGGTGTTGTGAGAGCACCATAAAGCCTGGTATTCCTTCTCCTACAGGTAGCTGTAGGCAAGTAAGTCGGATAGGAGTCTTCTTCCTGAGCAGTTTTTGTTGTTAGCATGCCTCAGTCGATGATGTTACTTCTTATTCATTGGTTGAATGTATTGTTTCTCCTGGATTTGATTACCATGACTGGTGGTTAGGAGATGCCGATGCACTTATCAAATTATATCCACAGCATAAATCAACTATAGAAAAATACACACGATAGTCTTTACTACCGAATCTCTTGTCCTTTTGTAGCAAGAATATTGTAGCTGTGTCTTGCTTGCTCAACAATGGTTTGTGTGTATCGTCATCAATCAAATTTGGATCTAAAGCAATGTTGAAATCTAACATAAAGAATATGGATGAAGTTCAGGTTGTTATTGATATTATCGGCTAAGGTGATAGTGGCTTGAAGAGCAAAAGGGAAGTGGCTGTAAACGCAATGATGACGTATATTGAATGATAGGAACATGCATAGAATTTTCCTTGATACAAATATTGCCTGGAATTTAGATACATTTGCAGAGGAGATATATGATAATGTTAGGTTTCAGGAAAATTCTGTAATAGCAAGAATTGGAAGAAAGGGACTTGTAGATCTTAAGGGATTAAGAGGAATAACATCAGTTGCCGAACATTATGGGAATATTGAGTTTGTAACCGCCCCCAAAACGATTCTAGAATTAAAAAAGAAGGTGCATAATGATAGGGGCATTAGGAGAATGCACTGGGGAATCGAACTCTTAGATTGGTGGCTCAATGAAATTACGATTAACTATCCTGAAGAGGATTTTAAACAATACGAACGATTGGCTACGCAACTTTTCAATTCTCATGTAATTGGTTTTTTTTCAGATTCAGAAGATAGGTTTTTGATTCTGGCGGCTGTTGCCAGTAATTGCGGAGTATTTCTTACTATGGACTACAAAAGCATTTGGAATTTGAAAATTAAGTTAGAACCTATTGTTCCATTGTTAATCCTTCGTCCATCAGAGTATTGGTCGTATGTAGAAAAATTGCTTTGACCAATATTCTGTTTCTTCGAAGAAATGATATAGATAGATACATTGCAACTATTTGAAGAGATTAAAGCTGAATACAAATCTCCGAAGTAATGCAAACTATGTGGTAAGAAATTTACAAGGTTTACAAGGTGGTTATAAAGAGGACTATTGGGCGTCACAAATAGCACGAAGGAAAATAGGTATCTATTACGATTCAATTCCTTCTTTAACAGCGAAAAGCTCTCAAGCACCTATAAACCAGTTTTTGTTAAATCACTCATATCCATCTCAGACTATGATGAACATCTGCAGAGATTAGTTGGACATAAATGGATTACAAGACAGGATAACAAGCTAAAGGTCGATCTAAATTTTATTGCCGTTAGGTATATTCAGTATTTCTGGGATTTGTATTTCAAATTTAAATTAAAGCAGTCACATAGTCCCCAGGATGCCAATATTAATAGAATTCTGAAGAACTTTAAAAATGTCTTCAAGATACCTACTCTAAGTTCTCTAGCAGGAAAGAGTTTTCTTCCCTCAGGCAAGAGGCAATCAGATATAGCATAAAACCAGAGGTCCTGTTTCATCTTGATAGAAATCAAGATCTGTATCAGAGAGTATTACATGAAGACTATATCATCTTGGGTTATTGTATTATACCATTCTTCAAAAAGTACAAAGCCATTCTTACTTGCGCTCTTAATTTTATGATCACAAGATATCTGGAAAAAATCAATTTTGTACCTAGGGTAGCTGAGAAGGTTTCAGGCAGTATTCCTCGTACATATTTGACAACTGAAGAAAAACAGATTATATTAAGGATGCATGATTCATGCTTTTATTGTAATGCAAATGCACTAAGCTACTATATGGATCATGTCGTACCCTTCAATTTCATTTATCAGACAGAGATATTCAATATCGTTCCTGCATGCATTAACTGTAACTCAAAAAAATCTGATAGATTGCCAACACAGGAAATATTCGACAGAGTAAAAGATAGAAACAACAAACTGAGATTGAGAAATGATTATACAAAGGACTGGTATCAGAAATTATATGAATCTTGTTTGACTTTTTATCAGGGAAACCGATTACCTTTTTCTCCCTCACCATACCGTTCCCTTAGTCTAATATGTTTAATTTTTAATAGGGTAACTTCATGGTTTCTAGCACCAAGATCCCAAAAGAGAGTTAGAGCAGCTTTGTTGCGAATATGAGGTTCGTACTTAACGATAAATAGAATTTCCTCACGATCCCATAACTCTGTCTCTAAATATGGACTAAGCCGTTTAGTCTTCTTTCCTTTAATTTTAACAAATGTGGGGGTTTCCCATTCAGATGAAAGAGTATTTTCACCGCTGACTTCTTTGTCTCTAGCATTATAAAACCACCTAAAGAAAAGTCTGATTCTATTCAAATAATGATTCCAAGTGGTAATCCATTTCTTGTCAGGATCTTCTTCACGACTCTTTACCTTTGTATCTAGGAATGCTGTAATTTGTTCTTTGTTTTTTATGTCGTAAAAAGTGATGTCAGTTCCAAGGAAATTTGCAAGCGCTATTACAACCTTTAAGCAGTTATTTTGGTGATTTTCAGATACATCACTTCCTTTCATATAATGGTAAAATTGGTTTATAATCTCACCATTGATTGGGTTTGGAACTGTATGAATTTTATTAATAGTCGTTGTTAGTTTAGCTGGCATCTGTTACCCTCCTTCGACAACTTCTGGACACCGGGGTATGCTTAACCAAAGTATATGAACCCACGTACTCAGTGGGGCCAGTGGGATTTGAACCCACGACCGCCAGCGCCCCAGGCCTATACC
>OBLR010000485.1_pt1 | contig 9900 bp, 8 predicted proteins | sample 1519891 | NCBI WGS metagenome assembly OBLR01 (sample SAMEA3113583, study PRJEB22503) | soil metagenome | reverse complement strand
CGGGAGATCGGGGTGGATCATCTGCGGCCGAAGCGGGCTTGGATCACCCGGACCGATGAGTGAGCCCACGTCGGAGCATGCGGCCGGGGCGGCGGTATGCGAGCACACACCGAGCACACGTACGGGGGTGCGGTCGCGAAGCCAGTAAGCTCTCTGTCCAGGTGAAAGCGGCCACCTGCGGTTAGAGCAAGTGGTCGGCCTGAACCTCGCGCAAACATGCGGCGGCCCGACACGAGCAGGCTGAGGGTGAAGTGAGGTCTCTCTCTACTCGATTCGGCCTGGGCGGCGGCTGTCACGGATGGGGATTCTGGCGCCGTATGGGCGGCGGTGGTTGAGAGTTCAGCCGGAGGGATCTGCTGGCGTTCCTCCGGCTGAGTTGTTCCATGAGCTGTGCCTCGCGCTGCATCTCTTGCGGAGTGGGGGCGACGGCCAGGGTGGTCAGCAGACATATCGTGCTAAGGCTCAGCCCGAGAATGATCGGTACGAGGAACGCCAGTGGCTGGGCGCCTGAGGGGACCGTGCTCGCCTCCAATCCCTCTACTCCCGCTACGTGCATCGCGAACATGCCGGTGTAGTGCATGGCGCTCACGGCGACGCCCATGATGAGAGCGGCGCCTATGGTGGCCCACGTATTGCGCAGGTGCAGCGCGCCCCACAGCGCCGCGGTCGCCGCGACGATCGCGATCCCGATCGAGGCCATGACGACCGCGGGGTCGTAGCTGATGACCGCGTTCATGTTCATCGCGGCTATGCCCGTGTAGTGCATGCCGGCCACGCCGAGCCCCGTGAGTAACCCGCCGAACAGCAATCTTCCTGCCGACACGCTGCGGGCACCAGCGATGTACAGGCCGATGCCGGCGGCCACGATCGCGATCATCGCGCTGAACAGGGTGAGCGGTATGTCATAACGGATGGTGGTGGACGGCACGCTGAATCCGAGCATCCCGATGAAGTGCATCACCCAGATCCCGGTTCCGCCGATCGCGAGCGCACCGGCCATCAGCCATTGGATCCGGGACCGGCCGGTGAGCACCTGCGCGCGCGTCGTGCACAGCAGTCCGAGTAACGAGCCGGCACACGACATCATGTACGCGAGCCCGGGAGTGAGTGCCCCAAACGTGAAGTGGTGGATCTCCATCGCGTTGCGTCCTTAATGTTCGGGCGGTCTTGAGGCTATGTCGAAGTTAGTGGACGAACGCTTCGAAGATCCAATACGAGCGCTGGATCGCAGCGGTTCAGTTCCTGGGCAAGGTGAAGTACCGGCTCTTTCCGCCTTCGCGCGTGGGGGGCTTCAATTTCGGGTTTGGTGCTATGACCTGGTGGTTCGCGTCGATCTGAATGTGGTGATCGGTATGCGGCGTTGCGGTATTCGTTGATCATGCCGGCTGATCGCGAGGGTCCGCGGGGGCAGCACCCGGACGTCCGCGTTTTGCGGACGGTTAGGACCCACCGTTCGGCGTAGGCGTTGGCGGGGGCTTGGCCTGGGGTGCGCAACACCTTGATGCCGGCGGCGGTGGATACGGCATCGAAGGCGTCGGTGAACTTTGCGTCCCATGCCCGGGGTGTCATGGGTCATGTCGTACAGCAGGGACCACACCAAGGCCGTCAAGCCTGCCCAACCACCACATGATCCCGCTGAGGAATCCGCAGGTCACCGATTGGAATCGGGATAATAAGGCCCCATAAGTTGTTGTCAGAACATTGAGCGATATAGGCGTACTGGGCTATGCGGTGGTCCTCTCGTGAACGCACCCTTCGGAATGAAAGATGGGCTAAGCCGGGCAGACCGGGGCACCAGTACGTCATGAAGAGGGTCTGTATGCGCGGATCAGGGCGTCGGCGGCTGAGAGGCGTCGGCCGGCGGTCGGTCTCGTCCGCATGCCGGGCGGATCGCATCCGCTCGAGTCGTGGCCGCCAGGTCCATGGGCTGCTTGGTCACGGCGCTGGCTTGGCGTTGACCGGGCCGGGAGCCGGGGAATGCTGGTGAGCGCTGTCCGTAGGGCCGTGGGAAAGCCGTCACGTCTGGTCGCCGGTGTAGGAGTATTGCCAGGGCGTGTTTGGCCGCTCGTCCGCCGTACCGTTGCGCAGTCGTGGGCCGACCGAGTTCTGGGGTTGTCGGCGGAGGCCGCGTTCTGGGCGCTGCTGTCACTCACCCCGCTGCTGTTGGTTTTGGTCGCGGCCATCGGCTACCTGACGCCGCTGTTCGGCGGTAACGTCGTCGCCGCCGTCGAGGGCCGGATCCGTTCCGCCGCCGAGCACGTTCTCGCGCCGTCTGCCGTCGACGGCGTCGCTCAGCCGGTGCTCGCAGAGGTGTTGCGGCATGGCCGCGGTGGGATCATCTCCGTCGGGTTCCTGCTGGCCTTGTGGACGGGTTCGGCTGCGATGAGCACCTATGTCAACACCATCACCATCGCCTACGGGATGCGCCACGAACGCTCCGCTGTCCGCGCCCGGGTGCTGGCGTTCTGCCTCTATCTCGGTGCGCTGATCACCGGAGTGGTCGTGCTGCCACTGCTGGTCGTCGTCCCGGATTGGATTCTCGCGGTCACCCCGCAGGAGATTCACGGAACCATCGCGCCGTTGATGCGCTACGGCTACTGGCCAATCCTCATCATCGTCTGCACCGCGCTGCTGGTCACCCTCTACCACCTGGCGGTGCCCGTGCGCGGCCGTTGGAGCCGTGACCTGCCAGGCGCCGTCGTCGCCATGCTGCTCTGGCTCACCGGGAGCTTCCTGTTGCGATTCTCGCTGTCCACCGCCATCGCGCACAACCCCGTCTACGGTGTCTTGGCGGCGCCGGTCGCGGCCCTGCTGTTTCTGTACGTAACCGCACTCGCCGTCCTACTCGGCGCTGAACTCAATGCCCAGATCAGCCGCCACCAAGCCCGCCCATAACGCCGCCTCCCAACAGCGCTACCACGGCAACCAGCAAAGAACTACGCCGCCTCGGCTATCGCGGTGGCGTACCAGCGTCCGCTAATACCTCCGACCCTGGCGGACCAGTCACACTCCCACGCCGGCTCCGCCACGGCCACCAACGGTGCGGCAAGCCACCGGCTGGTTCCTATGCAACCCCGCCAACCTCGAAATCGACGAACAGGCTCAACTCGACGCGCTGTGCGCGGCCTGCCCGCACTGGCCGACCTGCGCATGCGTGCCGCCAGTTCGCCGCGACGACGCCGCTGCGGCCGACGTGGCTGCCGCATGTGGCGAGGAACGCGCGCCGCTGGGCCGGCTCGGTGTTGATCATCGTGCTGGCCACGAGAACCGCGTCGAACACCCGGTCCAGCCGCAGCGTCTCGATGGGCGAGCAGACGGTGGGCAGGTCGGCGGCGCGGGCGAGCATCGCCGGGGACTCGTCCGCGCCGAGTACGGGATGCCCCAGCTCGCTCAGCGGCCGCAGGATCCGGCCGGTTCCGCAGCCCAGCTCGAGTATCGAGCCGCCCTCGGGGACGACGGAGTGCACGATCGGCGCCTCGCCCATGGCGGGCAGCAGCGCGTAGAACTCGACCGCGCGGCCGTCCGGCGTGATCTCCCCGGGACCGGTACCCACGTTGGCGCCCATTCCGCCGCCCCTCACGGTTGACCGCCCGGCCCATGGCCGGTGTTTGATGATCGTGAACGATTGATGAACGATTCCTGGCGGCGAGTTGGTGTCCGCGCCGGCGACGAGGCTCAACTGCTTCATCGCCTCCTACGAGCGGCTCTGGTCCGCGCCGCGCGGCCCGTGCGAGCTGGACCTGAGCGACTTCCGTAGCGCCGGCCTCGGACTCGCGCGGCGTTCCGTCGGGTTACCTCTTTGGATGTACGTCTGGAGCCTGTCCTTCAGGGGCGCAGGCCGCGGCCAGGCAGGATACGGAGATCGCCGTCGGGGGTCCACTCGCCGACGGAGTTCGGGCTCGATCCAGTGGGCGTCGCGCGTCACCTCACAGGGACGGCGGTCTCGAACGGACTGGTCCCGCGGGCCCGCGGCGCGAGCATCGCGGCCAAGTCGCGGAGCATGGCCTCGGTGAAGCCGGAGCCCTCTCTGAAAGCAGCAGACCCGCCATGGCCAGAGCCTCACCTGGTAGGCGGGGCCCCACCCGCCGGGACCAGGGTGCGGACGTCGGCGAGCCGGGGTTCATCGGCCTCCTGATAGGCGCGGACCGCGAAGCCGGCGGTTTTCTGCGCGCGACGCTCGGCCCGGTGCTCGACTACGACACCCGCCGCGGCACGATCAGCCGGGGTATCGACGCGCTTCTTGGCTTCGAAGGCCGCGTCGCCGGACGGAGCGGCCGTGCGCCGGGAGGCCAACAGGTGGCGGGCCGTTCCCCACATGTCCCGGCGGAACAGCAGCACGAGCACGATGACGATCGAGCCCGTGACGATCCCGGCCTCCTCAAACCCGGCGGTGGCTAGGAAGTCCTGGAGCTGGACGACCCGTGCCGCGCCGATCGCGCCGCCCCACAGCATGCCAATGCCTCCGAGGATTACCATCATCACGACCTGCCCGGAGGTGGTCCAGTAGATCCCCTCGAGCGAGGCGAAGCCGTGGCCGGCGGCGCACACGCCCCGGCCAGCCCGGAGAGCGCGGCGGGCAGGACGAAGGCCAGGAGCTTGTATCGGTCGACGCGGTAGCCGAGGGCGCGTGCGCGGGCCGGGTTGGTGCGGATGGACACTAGCACCCGGCCGAACGGCGAGCGTGTAACGCGCCAGGCGATGAGCAGCCCTGCCAGCACGAACGGCAGGGCCGCGTATTAGAAGTAGAACGGCTCGGACAGGTCAAGGCCGAGCAACTCCCGGTTCATCGCCTGTGCGGCGTTGATGGCCAGGCGGCCGGCGTGCTTCTCTCCAGAGGCCGGCGGATACCCTGAGTACGACCGCCTGGCCGCCTTCTCCGGCACCTGCGGATCCCGGACCCCCCGAACCAAGTGCTCCGCCGCTCAATACCTCCGGGCGGGGCCGCGTTCGCACTAGTGTTTCTGGGGCGTTTGGTGGTTAGGCCGGTTAGGGCTCATGGCGGAGGGGACGCCGCGGATGGTGTTGAGCACGGATGGTGCTGTGTCGGGCTTCGCCGATCTTGGGTTGCGACCGGAGTTGCTGCAGGCGCTGTCCGGTTTGGGCTATGAGGAGCCGACGCCCATTCAGCGTGAGGCGATCCCGCTGTTGTTGCAGCGGCGTGACCTGATGGGACAGGCCGCCACGGGGACCGGGAAGACGGCGGCGTTCGCGCTGCCGGTGCTGCAGCGGATGCCCGACGGCGATCGAGGCGTCGGCCCGGCGGCCCTGGTACTGGTTCCCACGCGTGAGCTGGCCATGCAGGTCTCGCAGGCGTTCCACCGCTATGGCCGCGAGCTTGGCGTCCGCGTGCTGCCCATCTACGGCGGGCAGCCGATCGGCCGGCAGTTGCAGGCGCTCAGGAGAGGGGTCGACGTCGTGGTCGCCACGCCTGGGCGGGCGCTGGACCATCTCGCCCGGGAGTCGCTCCACCTGGAAGACGTGGAGGCGGTCGTGCTGGACGAGGCCGACGAAATGCTCGACATGGGGTTCATCGAAGACATCGAGGTGATCCTCCAAGCGACCCCCGGGGAGCGCCAGACAGTGCTGTTCTCGGCGACGTTGCCTCCGCGCATCGAAGGACTCGCGGGCCGCCATTTGCGCGATCCAGTACGGATCCAGATGGGCCGCGAAGCGGCGCCCCCGGGGGAGGCACCGCTGGTGCGGCAGAGCGCGTACATGGTCGCCCGTCCCCACAAGGCGGCGGCGCTCGGACGGGTGCTGGATGTGGAGGCGCCTGCGGCCGCAATTGTCTTCTGCCGTACCCGCAATGAGGTCGACGAGCTCACCGAGATCCTCAACGGACGCGGCTACCGGGCCGAGGCGCTGCACGGCGGCATGAGCCAAGAGCAGCGCGACCGAGTCATGGGACGGCTGCGCAGCGGGACGGCCGAGCTGCTCATCGCCACCGATGTGGCCGCGCGCGGGCTCGACATCGAGCAGCTCACCCACGTCGTCAACTACAACGCCCCCTCCGCGCCCGACACCTACGTGCACCGGGTGGGCAGGGTAGGCCGAGCGGGCCGCGAGGGCGTGGCCATCACGTTGGCGGAGCCGCGCGAGCACCGGATGATCAAGGCGATTGAGCGGGCGACCAACCAGCAGATCCCGGTGCAGCAGGTGCCCACGGTCGCCGACCTGCGCACCCGGCGTCTGGAGATGCTCCGCGCCGCGCTGGAGGAGAGCCTTATGGAAGACGACCTGGACCACTTCCGGGTCGTGGCCGAGCCGCTCGCCGAGGAATTCGATGTCATGGAGCTGGCGTTGGCCGCGGTGAAGCTGGCGTATGAGTCCAGCGGAGCCGTGACCGACGAGGAGGAGATCCCGCAGATCACCCCCAGGCTCGAGCAGCCGCCACGGTCGCGCCGAGGCGGGCGTCCTCCCCGGCGCGGTAGGTCATCGCCCAGCGGCATGGCGCGTCTGTTCTTCAGCCTCGGGCGCGGCGCCGGCATTCGGCCGCAGGATCTGGTCGGCGCCATAGCCGGCGAATCGGGGCTGAGCGGCCGTGACATCGGCGCGATCCAGATCGCCGATCGTTTCTCCCTGGTAGAGGTGCCCGAATCCGCTGCCGACCATGTGATCGCGGCCCTGCGGGGCAGCACGATCAAGGGCAGGAAGGCAACGGTCCGCCGGGAACGTTACCCATCGGACCGGTGATGCGACGAGCGGTGGAGCGAGCAGGATCTCTGGTGGTCGCCACCTCGAAGATCAGCTGGTTTCCGCCCGCCCATACCCACGTGCTTGACGCTGGCGTCGGCACGCCCACGTCGGCTGCCGCCGCCCAGATTGATTGGCCGAGACACCGCGTTGTTCGACGTTGATTGACCGGGCCCTTCCGTGTAGGCGGCCAATCATCGTCCCTGGTGAACGCGCACGTCAGACGCTGACCGAATATTCGAGCCCACCCGCCCAATCGATCGTGAACGGCCGCTGCCCGACTTGCCGCCAGGCGAGGCGGAGATGTTACTTGCTGAACCCGGCGGTGAGGCCACTGAGGAGCTGGCGCCGGCCAACCGCGTACAGGATCAGGATGGGCAGCGTGGCCCGCGAAGTGATGTCGCACCGCATCCGTACAGGATTCATTAAACCTGACAGGGACCCGAGCGCGGCATCGGCGTCCTGCAGATCCATCATGACGTTCAGGGCCACCTGGGTAGTCCACTCCGCGGTGGGGTCATCGGCCAGTCGGCCACAGGGATCGTTTTCGGATTGTTGTGTGGACTCACCACGGGGGTTGTAGGCGGCGACCATCGTGCCTGGTGGTCTTACATGGTGGCCACCATCCGTTTGGCGCGGTCGAGACGGCTGCCGCGCCGACAAATGCCATTTCTCGATGCGCACCGGCTCGGTTTGCTGAGATCCGTGGGCCCGATCTACCAATTCCGCCATGCTGAATTCCAAGATTATCTCGCCGCAACCTACACTGCTGGTACCGAAAACCTCTCACGTGACCTGTGACCTGCAGCGTTTGCGGCGCTCCTGAGCGAACGAAGTTGCGGATTAAAAGTGCTAAGGAATCCGGAGCTTCTTGTTTATCTACTTTACAAGAATAGGGTTACTCCGTGTCCTGCAGTGCCGCCACGTGCCATGACGTACAGGACCGGCGTCGTTCCTCGAAATGGCGCCGTCTGCGTAATGCCGGGTGCTGACGGTTCGTATCGCGACGGATGAGCGCACACCGAGCACACGCGGCCCGGGATCGCTCAGCCAGGTTCGGTTCCTTCGTGTCTGCTGCACGGCCGTGGTGGTCATGCGATGGCGTTGCTGGTGGTGGCGTTGTCGAGTCCCGCGGCGAGTCGCGTGGGTTGGGTGAGCGCACGAGCGGGGTAGTGCTGGCATTGATAGCAGATGGAGGTGATGGGGATGGCGGCGGTCAGCATCAGAGGTTTGGATGAGGATGTGAAGCGGCGGCTGCGGGTGCGGGCGGCGCGGCATGGCCGGTTCTGGACCAGATCAAGGCCGCCCTTGAAAAGGGCGTCGAACCCGGGTCCGCGAAATACACCGCCCTCGCAGAGCGGATCAAACTGCTACGCGACCAAATCATCCAGAACTCCCAGGACGCCCTGGACTTCTTGTCCGAGGCACTCCGGATCGCCTGCGCCATCGTGAACGCCGAAAAACACCCCGACGAAGCCATCGTCGTGCTCGATGACGACCACGTAGGTGTCTTGTCGCGAATCATCCACGACCATGCACCACCCGGACTCACAATCACTGAGAGGAACCTGGCCGAAGAGATCGACCAAGTAGTCACCCGCACCCTCGCCCGGACATGGGACAACGCCGACGCCCGCAACCGAGGCGTCCGCCGCGCCACCGCCGCGGTCTTCCGCCGGTACATGTTGAAACCGGTAGGAGAGCCATACGACTCCACCGTCGCCTACATCGAAGCCCACTACCTAGTCGACTGACCGCAACACCTTGCCAGCATGAACACTCGTGTTTGCGATGCCCCATGCTCACCGTGAACGTTCGCTACTTGCATCCTGAATGCCCCAGAGGACGTTCCCTACGCTGTCGAGGTGCTGCCGCTCTTGCTGCCTGTACTCCAGGTCGACGTTCGCCCAGACGGCTTCGACAGGTAGAACGCCATAGTCGGGGTAGCTGGCATCGTCATCGCGCTCTTAGCCCTCTGGATGAGCCGGTCGGTGGTGCCCTGTTGCGTAGTCATGTGGCACCTATCGGAGTAACGGCGAAGACGGGGGTGTGCCCGGCTGTCGGGGGCCGACAGCTGGGCACATCACGTCGGCGACGCGATTATTCAGTGAACACGTTCACGGTGTCGGCGAGCCCGTCGTTGCGGTTGATGCCGATGAAGAAGTCGCTCCCGATGTGGGAGATGTCCTCGATCTCGTCGATCAGGGTGTTACCTGGAATGCCGATGTCGCTTTCCACATCGCTTCCGGACCAGTTGTACTGGTAAACCCAGTTCCATCCGGTTTCGGGAGTGGAGTCGTTGATGGACTTGGTGTTCCAGATGTAGTTGGCGGAACAGTCGATGCCCTGGTCGGAACGATTGTCGTGAGTCGTCAGATTGCTGTTCACCAGCGTCCATCCGCTCGCCAGCGCGCCGGATCCGGCATGGGTCCACAGCTTGTTCAAACGCCGGGCGGCGTATTTGCCGGCTCCGTCGGCCGCCGTCGCGCTGTAGCAGAAGCCGCTGATGTTTCCGGTCGGCAGGGCGACCTCGTCGGCGTTGGGGTTGATGGAGCTGTCGGAGTTTAGGTGCACGATCCCCACCTTGGCGCTCGGGAAAGCGGACTGACTCCCCTGAGTGGCGATAAGGGCCGGGCCATGGCCCAGGTAGTTCGCGTTGTAGGCGAGGTCGTTGCCGTGGCCGAGCTCGGCGATGGGCACCGGCCCCTGTGCGCAGGTCCAGCTCGTGTTGTCCCAGGTCGATCCGTCGCGCATCCATCGGGACAGGGCCGGATCCCCGGCACTCCCTTTCGAGAAAATGATGTAAAGCGCGCCGCTCGGCCCCGCCACCATCCCTTGCAGGACGGTGCGACCACCGCGGCACGGACTGCTGTTCGGGATCGTCAGCAGTACCGCCCCGCTCCGGTCCGTGTCGGCGTAGGCGGGTGCCGGCGCGGCGATAGTGATACCGACCATGAGCGCGAGCACGGATGCAGCACTTAGAAGTTTCTTCACTTAGATATCTCTCCTTGGAGGGGATAGGCGGGCTAGAATATCAAGCGCCGTCTACTTATCGAGCCTCTTCCATGCTGACGTCGCAGGTCAGGCTGGTGGGCACCCTAAAGGTTGTCCCGTAATGATGTTGAATGTTTTACGGAGACGTAGGTCTCACCGGCGAAACTGTTGCTGATATACGAGGTGCCGCCGATTTGGGTCACACTGGAACAC
>OBLR010000484.1_pt1 | contig 9911 bp, 4 predicted proteins | sample 1519891 | NCBI WGS metagenome assembly OBLR01 (sample SAMEA3113583, study PRJEB22503) | soil metagenome | reverse complement strand
AAGGGGCCGATATCGCAGTAATTACAGGTGCCCGGATGATGCTTGGGATCGACCCGGGCATCGCCTGAGCGGAAGGCTAAAGCCAGGTTCTCCAAGATGCTCCGCCACTCTTCAAGAAGCGCTTGCCAGTCACTATGCTCGCACGCCTCAGGACTCTCCTTGAAGCTCTTGATGGGGGGGATTATATCGCCGTCCCGGGCCCGTCCTTCCCAGCTGCACTGCCCGCGTCTCACCCGCGCGAACACGACCGCCGCAACATCGCCTTGCGCATGGGTCGCATACAGGGGTAATTGCGGCTCATCCGGGCGTTCGCCGAACCAGGCGCCGGCCTTGATGGTGCTCGGATCGCCGGTTTTATAGTCGATCACGAGCTTGCGCCCATCGGCTAACCGGTCAATGCGGTCCACCGCCGTCTTGATCGAGAGGCCACCCACCGTTATGAGGCGCATGGATTCACATTCGACGACTTCAAAATCTGGCCGCTCGCGCTCGAGCGCGAGCCACTCGTGGATCAAGTCTCGCAGTCGGGCGATCTCTAACGATCTAAACCGCTCACTAAAGGTTTCCGATAGTTCCGGTAGCAGGGCTTCGATCGCGTTTGCCGCGGCGCGGTCGACGATCGCCGCAAGCTCCGGGGTGGAGGCGGCGCACAGGCGGGCATGGTCGCTCAACTCCGTCCAAACGAGCTTCAAGGCACTGTGCACTAGGGTTCCGCGTACCGCCGTATTGAGGCCGCTTGCTGGCGCCGCCAAACCCGAGGCGCCTAAGCGGTGCCGGGCAAAGGTCCGGAATGGACAGGCCGCCTGGTCCCGAAACAGCGCCGTGCCGCCCGGTATTCGTTCACCTGATGGGATCGGCGGAGCCTGATGGTCGGCCAACGACTCGAGCTGACGCGACGCATAGATCGCGCTGCGGTAGTCGGGTGTAGAAGCCGGCAACAGCGCGCTGGCGGACACCTCTTCCACCGGCGCGATCAGCGGGCTTGGCCGCAATTCACGATCGCCCTCGTGGCAAGGATAGCTCAGCACGACCTGGGAAGCGGAGGCAAGGAGTTGCCGGATCAGGCGCGTTGCGTAGTCGAGCTCGCGCTCGGCCGAGGCGTGCGGGAGGCCGTAGCGGCGCTGGAGCGCTATAGGGAGAAAAGGATTCGGCTCTAGCGGGGCCGGCCAAACCTCATCGTGCAGACCCATCACCCACAGGTAATCAAAGCGCAGTCCGGCCGCCTCCAAAACCCCCAGGATCTGCACCGGCACCTCTGGTGTCTGCGGTTGAAAGATCCGTTCTGCGGCCAGGCGGTGCACCTGAGCGAGGGCCTCGCGGTAGCTGCAGGCGGGCAAAACCAGATCCAGGGTAGCAAGGGTCTGGAGTACATCATGCCAGGCTCCTTGTGCCTGGAATTCCTCGCTGGTTAGCGGCCGCTCGCCCGGCCAGCCGACCAGGGCGAGCAGTTCTGCAAATAGCGCTGCCCAGCCGCTCGGTGGCTGGCGCCTTGGCAGATCCTGGACACGCTCACGGTAACGCTTGAAGGCCTCGTCGAGCTTTGAACACGCCGACGTCGAGGTGTGAGGCTTTGCCGCCAGGCGCTGCACGATCGCAAGCGATGCATTCAATCCGCCCCATTCACGCAGACGCGCATCGAGCAGCGCCCGTTCGGTCAGCTCCGTCTCCGCCCCGGCAAGATAGGGCGAACGCAGGAGTAAGCCCAGATCGTGAAGCGGCAGGGTAGGCGTAGCAAGTTGCACGATCTGTAAGGCGGTATGCACCAGCGGATAGGCCGCCAACGAACGCCCTAACGAGATATTGTAAGGTCGGGCCTTGAGACTGCCCGGCAACACCGCACCTGGCGCCAAGACATCCTCGAAACGGTCTTCGATGGCGGCGCGTAAACCCTGAAGCTCGGGCACGACCACGCCGATGCTCCCCACCCCGTCCTCGAGCAGCCGCCGCGCCCAGCGCGCCGCGGCATCGATCTCCGCCCTCGCATCCTCAAAGCCTGAGCGCACCGCATGACCGGGTGGTCCGGTGTGCTCGAATACCTGTATCTCGGCACCATGGGCCTCCAGGGTCTTAAGCAGAAACTGTTGCTGGGGAGTCAGCTCTAGAAAGCCGGCCAATATCAAGGATGGCGGGGCGCCGATCCGACCGGCCTGCAGCTGCTCCGCCAGGGCTTCCGGCAGGCGTGCTCGATCAAGCCAGCCTTGCGCCCGGCTGATCTCGGCGTAGTGTTGCGCCCAGCGGGCAAAGGCGCGGGCGTCCTCGCCGGCAAATGCCTCTATGGCAGACCAGGGCAATCGCCACTGGTGCAACAAATCCCACGCTTCCGCGGCCAGCTGAGCGGTGGCTTCTATCTGCAACAGCGCCTTGGCCTCGGCCGATTCGCCGATAACATAGCGCCACACAGTCTGGGCTTGGAGCGGACTCAGTAACAAGCGCACGTCATCGAGGCTCTGTGATCCCTGCCAGCAGCGCTCGATCCAGTCGCTCCATGGCACGATGTCGGGCGTCTCCCAGATCGTAAGCCCGCCCTTGAGCTTTTGGGCATGGTAGCGGCGCAGGAGATCGCCGCTCAGCCGGCGGGTACTGGTGACCAGGGTTCCAGAGCCTGGTAGTTGAGCGAGTAGATCCTCTATACTCATCGGTATGGCCGCTTATGCAACTATAATCAGGACTATGCAAAAGGGGTTTTAATCCCCTCTCCCGGAGGGAGAGGGCCAGGGTGAGGGAATTAAAAAAAGGTATTTTTCCTTATCGATCCCCTCATCCTAACCTTCTCCCGGAGGGAGAAGGAGCAAAATACGTAAGTCCTATATAATCTAGTGTGAACACTATTAACGGATTGATACCCGCTATGAAATTCATTCACTGCGCCGATCTCCATCTCGACAGCCCCCTGCAGGGGCTTACCCGCTATCAGGGTGCGCCGGTGGACGAGATGCGGGAGGCGACCCGGCGTGCCTTCGAGCAGCTCATCGCGCTGGCGCTACAAGAACCCGTTGAATTCGTGGTGATCGCCGGGGATCTGTTCGACGGCGACTGGCCGGACTTCAACACCGGCCTGTTCTTCGTCGGCCAAATGGTGCGCTTAAACGAGGCCGGTATCAAGGTGTTCATGGTGCGTGGCAACCATGATGCGGAAAGCCGGATCACCCGCGATCTTCCCCTGCCGTCCAATGTGATTGTGCTGCCTACCACGAGACCCCATACCCTCATTGATGAGGACCTTGGGGTTGCCGTCCACGGCCAAAGCTTCTCCCACGGGAAAGTGACCGATGATCTGGCGTTCAATTATCCCCGGCGGTGCGCAGGTTATTTTAATCTCGGGATCTTGCATACGTCTTTGACCGGCCGCGAAGGGCATGCGAATTATGCCCCCTGCAAGGTGGATACACTGCTCTCCAAGGGTTACGACTATTGGGCCTTGGGCCATGTCCACAGGCGCGAGATCGTGCATTGCGACCCCTGGATCGTATTTCCTGGCAATACCCAGGGCCGGATGATCCGCGAGCTCGGGGCCAAGGGTTGTGAATTGGTTACGGTCTCAGATAGCCGGGTAAGCACTGAGCACCGTTCCCTGGATGTCATGCGCTGGGAGTCCCTCGCAGTCGATATGGCTGAGTTGGATAACTTGGACGATGTCTTCGAGCGAGTACGTAGGGAGCTCGGACAGTTGCTCCACAATGCCGAGGGACGTACGATGGTAGCCCGAGTGGTGGTCCGTGGACGCGGCAAGGTCCATGCCGAGATAACCGCAAGACCGGAAACGGTTCGCGCTCAGATCCAGGCCCTGGCCCTCGATGAAACCAATGGCCAGGTCTGGGTGGAGAAGGTCTCCCTAAAAACTCAGGCGGAGATAGATCTCGCCAGCCTCAACCGGCGTGATGATCCGATCGGCGAACTGGTACGGCTTAGATGATCCGATCGGCGAACTGGTACGGCTTATTCACGGGATCAAAGCGGGGAGCACCGAGGATCTCACGAGTTTGGCCGTCGAACTTGTCGATCTGAGACGCAAATTACCGGTTGCCTTGACCGAGGGCGACGAGGCTATCCGGCTCGAAGATCCTGAATTTCTCCGGCAGGTGCTCGATGAGGTCGAGCGCAGTCTTATCCCGCGCTTGCTCGGTTTGGCGGGCAATCCATGAAGTTTGCAAAACTTTATCTCAAGTCGTTTGGACCGTTCACCGGCAAGTGGCTGAATTTCGAGCAGGCAGGGAGCGATCTGCATCTGATCTACGGTCCCAACGAGGCCGGCAAATCTTCGTTACTGCGGGCGGTCGGTGCCCTGCTCTTTGGTATCCCCGAGCGTACTTCCGACAATTTTCTGCACGACAACACCGCGCTCCGCATTGGTGGCGTATTGATGCGCAGCGATGGACGGCGGCTCCCCTTCATGCGTCGCAAGGGCCGAAGTAAAACCCTGCTTTCATGGGAGGAAGCGCAAGCCGATCAGGGAACCTCTTCGATCCTCGAAGACAGCGCTCTGCAGGAATTCCTGGGGGTGCTCGATGCGGCGCAGTTTCGCGATATGTTTGGCTTGGACCATGACCGGTTGGTCCAGGGGGGTAAAGATATCTTGAGCGGCAAGGGCGAGGTCGGCCAAAGCCTCTTCGAGGCGGGCACGGGTCTTTTGGGGCTTAAGGATCTGCGCAGCCGGATCGACACTGAAGCGAGCGCGCTGTTTAGCCCTCGTGGCAGCAATCCCCTTATCAACAAGGCGATCGCCGAATACGAGGAGGCCCGGCGCGAGGTCAGAACGCTCTCGGTAAAAAGCAGTGATTGGGTAAGGCTTAAAAAAGAACGCGATGAGGCGCATAGCGAACTCGATAAGATAGCGCAGGATCTCCAGATACAGCGGCGCGAGAGGGAACGCCTTATGCGCATTCAGCGCAATCTGCCGCTGATCGGCCGCCGCGCCGAGTATCTCAAGGAATTGCACGATCTCGGCGAGGTGCCTGCGCTTCCCGAAGAAGCGAAAGAGGAGCGCAGGGCGATCGTGCGCGATCGAGAGCAGGCGGAAGCCGATCTCAAAGCGGTCCAAACCAAGATCCTGAAACTTCAGGATGAGCTCAGGAGCCTCGAGATACCGTATAAAGTGCTGGACCATGCCGCGCGTATCGAAGACCTCTACCAACAGGTGCAGAGCTACCGAGGTGCATTGCGGCAATTGCCTGCGCTTGAAGCAGAGCGGCAGAGCGCGCAAAACCAGGCGCTGGCAAGACTCGGCGAGATCCAGCCGGATCTTCCCTTAGAGCACGTGGACCGCCTGCGCCTTGGCCGATCCGATCTGGCTAAAATACGCCATCTCATTGCCGAGCACAGCAAACGCTCCACCGTCCTTGAGGGCTTGCAAGCGCAAGGCTCTGACAAACAGCAGTCCCTCAGTGAAGCCGAGCGACAACTCGCCGAGTTTCCAACGCGGCGAGACTTAAGTCAACTTGAGGCCGCACTCGAGGCTGTGACTGCAGAGGGTGATCTGGAGCGCAGGCTTATCAAATCCGGGCTCGCCTACGAGGCGGAACAGACGCACCTGATGGACCAGATCGCCTCGCTCTGGCGGGGCGCTCTGGATCGGTTTGAGCGTCTGGCGGTGCCACTGCGAACGCAAGTGCAGCAGTTCGAGCAGGAGGCGGCTGAGATAACGAGCGAACGTCGTCTCATCGAGGAGCGGATAACAACCTTGAGCCAGGATCGGCAGACCCTGGCAAGCCAGCAAGCCGTGCTGGTAGCGACGGGTGAGGTCCCAAGTCACGAACAACTGGAATCGGCGCGCCAACGGCGCGACCAAGGCTGGCAACTCATCCGCCAGGGCTATATCGACAAGACCGCCGATGTTTCCAAGCGGGCCTCTGACTACGATCCTGACCGCCCGCTGCCCGAAGCCTTTGAACACACTATAACTCGAGCCGACCGCCTGGCGGATCTGTTGCGCACTGACTCCATGCGCGTAACCGAATACGCGGTCCTGAACAGGCGCCTGAGCGAGATCAATGAGGACCTGGCCGAGGCGCAAAGACGTAAGGAGCGCTTGAATACCCGCAGCCGGTACTATGATCTCAGGTGGGATCAGGTGCTCGCTGCGCTGGATTTACCGGGGCTAACACCGAGGCAGCTTGTGGAATGGCTGGAGGCGCGTGGGCAGATCCTCGAGCGGCTCAAGGCCTCGTGCGAGAAGGCCCACGAGGTGCAGCGCCTGGAGCGGGCGATTGAGGATGGCCGGAAGGCGCTGGAACACGCCTTACAAGCGACTGCGCTGGGCAGTGTAGATCCGCATGAGCCGCTCACCGTGCTTTTGAACCGCTGTCGCAACTCTTTGCGTACGCTGACCGAACAAAATCGCCACAGGACTAAGCTTGAAACTGAGCGCGATACCCTACGGCACGAACGCGAAGCTCTAGAAACGCGGCTCAAACAGGCTGGAGCGAAGCTCAATGAGTGGCGAGGTCTTTGGCAGTCGGCGGTGGAACCGATTGGGCTTGAGGCCCAAGCCCTGCCGGCGGAGGTCGAGGCCCGGCTGGATCTGCTGGATGAGTTATTTAAGTCCCTGGACCACGCCGCTCGGCTGACCGCCGAGATCCAGGGCCACCGAGATAGGGTATCGGGGTTCTCAAAAGAGCTCACTGAGCTTGTGCAAGGCGTTGGAATCGAACCGCCGGGCAGGGAGGCCAGTGATGTAGCCGAGGCCCTGTACCGGCAGTATCAAAAGGCCAAGCAGGATCGACTCAAGCATCACCAGCTTGAAGAACGTTTACGGGAAGAAAGCAATCAGGCCAGCCGTCTCCGCACCACGATCGAACACTGTCAGGAGCGCTTGCAAGCACTCTGCGACCAGGCGCACTGCACGGAGGTAAGCCAATTGCCCGAGATCGAAGAGCAATCCCGCCGGAAGATCGCGCTCAGCACGCAGATCCAAGCGATCGAGGAACAATTGGCGGCACAAAACGGCGTGCCTTTTAGTGAGCTGCTGGGGGAGGCTCAAGCGGAAGACCGCGACAGTCTGACTGGGCGGATCAGTGATTGGGCAAGCCATATCGAGGTATTGGAAAACCAGCGGCTCGCGCTCGTGCGAGGATCGGAGCGTCTTCAGGGTGAACTGCGGCAGATGGATGGCAGTGCTCAGGCGGCGTTTGCGCTCCAGCGCGGTCAAGAGGCACTGGCGCGCATTCGCGGCGGGGCTGAGGAATATGTCCGGCTTAAGCTTTCGGCGGTACTCTTGCGCCGGGCCATCGAGATCTACCGCGAGCGCAATCAGGGACCTGTGCTCAAACGGGCCGGCGAGTTCTTCTCGGTGCTCACCTGCGGCGCCTTTGCGCGCCTGGACACCGATTTTGGCGAGGATGACAGTCTTCTGCTGGTCGGCGTGCGCAATCCTGGCCCGGGCGAACGCGTGTCCGTCGAGGGCATGAGCGTGGGGACGCTAGACCAGCTCTATCTCGCCTTGCGGCTTGCGGCCATTGACAGGTATCTCGAGCTTGCGGCCATTGACAGGTATCTCGAGACCAATGAAGCGATCCCTTTAATCATCGATGATATCCTGATCCAGTTCGATGAGGAGCGCTCATCGGCCACCCTCCGGGTGCTCTGGGAGTTGAGCCAAAAGACCCAGGTGCTGCTATTTACCCATCACCGGCATCTGCTCAATCTGGCTCGACGGCATATCGCGCCTGAGGCAGTGGTCATTCATGAGCTTGAACCGCGCTATTTGGCGTGATCTGGGAACGCCCTACCGGGTGATCGCCCGGCGCGTAAAGACGAGGCGTGTTCATGCAGCACTCATATTTACCTGGGTAGCTACAGACGCTGTTGCAGCCGATAACATCGGGCCTAGCACTACGACAGAGCCGTATGTTGTGCCTGGCCACCCGCTGGTCAAAACTAAATCGATCCTTACTGTAGGCGACTCGGTGCCGCTGGCTACTGACCCTGCAAAGTCCTACCGGCTGCTCGGGATCCCCGACGGCTTGGGCGCGTTCCAAAGCGAAGGGAAGACCTTTACCCTGTTAGTCAATCATGAGCTCGGTCCCACCCAAGGTTCACCCCACGCGCATGGGTTTCCAGGAGCCGTCGTTTCACACTGGAGGATCCATCGGGATACGCTCGAGGTCCTAAGCGGCCGGGATTTGGCAACTAGGGTCCAGGTCTGGGATCCCGCTAGCCGTTCCTACGTCCAGGGAACTGGAGCCTGGAGTCATTTCTGCTCGGCGGATTTAGCGGCCCCTGACGCATTCTTCTATAGCGGGCTTGGCACCCTCCACCGTCTTTACCTTACCGGTGAGGAGACCCGTCCACCCTACTCCGCTGACCATGGACGCGCCTTCGCGCATATTGTCACCGGGCCGAACCAAGATCAGTCCTGGCAACTCCCGAGGCTTGGGCGCTATTCCTTCGAGAACGCGGTGGCGAGCCCCCACGGAAAGGAAAAGACCATCGTCGTGGGTCTCGATGACTCGGATCGCAGCACCAGTAGCAGCCGTGTTTGCACACAGCAAGGACAGAAGGGCTGCACCGTGCCGAGTGAGCTTTATGTCTATGTAAGTGCCAAACAAGCTCAAGGGAACGAAATCGAGCGTGCCGGACTGACCAATGGCCAGCTGTATGGCCTCAAGGTCTCGGTCAACGATAAACCTATTGCCGAAGAGAACGATGTGAATGGTCTTGATTCAACGAGTTTCGGCGGCTCTGGGCATTTCAGCCTGCATCAGCTCGGCGATGTCTCGGGCAAGAGTGGCATTGAATTGCAGCAGCGGTCGATCGATGCGGGGATCATGCGTTTCCAACGCGTCGAGGACGGCGCCTGGGATCCTCGATCTGACCATAAGAACAACTTTTACTTCGTGACCACGGCGAGCGCTTCTCAGAATAGCCGTCTGTGGCGGCTGCGCTTTGCGGATATCAAGCATCCTGAGCTTGGCGGCGGTATCGAGATCCTGCTCACAGGCAGCGAGGGGCATAAGATGCTCGATAACCTGACCATCGATCGCCTGGGCCGCCTTCTGATCCAAGAGGATGTCGGTGACGACGCCCGCCTTGGCAAGATCTGGCTCTATCTTATCGACACAGGCCGTTTCATCGAGGTGGCGCAGCACAATCCACGGTTTTTCCTAAACCATGGGCAAGCGGAGTTTATTACCCAGCATGAGGAGTCATCCGGTATTATCGAGGCCGAGGGGATCCTCGGCAAGGGCTGGTTCCTTCTCGATGTTCAGGCCCATAAGGCGCATCCGGAGACCGCGCTTGTCGAGTTTGGGCAGGTGCTGGCCATGTTTGTGGATCCAAGGCTTGACAAGGAGGTCAAATAACCGGGTAATCACGGAATAGCTCAGTATAGCGGCGCGCTGCCGCCTCGAGATCGGGTTGTCCAAAGACACCTTCGATGACGGCCAGCAGATCGGCGCCGGCTTCAATCAATGCACCGCCATTCTCGGGCGTTATGCCGCCAATCGCAACAATGGGAATGGACAATTGCCGGCGCGCCTCGTGGAGTAACGCGAGTGGGGCCTGTTTGGCCTCAGGTTTGGTTTTAGACGGAAAGAATCGCCCGAAGGCCACGTAGTTTGCGCCGATCCGCTGGGCGGATACAGCCCGGTCCAAAGAATTGTAGCAGGATACGCCTAAGATCGCCTGCGGTCCGAGCAGGGCTCGGGCTTCCTCATAGTGAGGGTCATCTTGACCCAGATGCACGCCATCGGCCCCGATGTCCCACGCCAGCCTGGGATCGTCGTTGACGATGAGCGGCACCCGGCAGCGGTGGCAGAGTTGACAGAGGGCCTGAGCCTGTCTTTTACGGTCCTCAAAAGCGGCTGTGCGGTATTGGATCCATACTGCGCCGCCCCTGATCGCCGCCTCGACCGCATCGAGCAGTGCCCCGGTCGCGATCAGGCCCGGCGTGATAGCATACAGGCCACGCGGTGGTA
>OBLR010000483.1_pt1 | contig 9931 bp, 9 predicted proteins | sample 1519891 | NCBI WGS metagenome assembly OBLR01 (sample SAMEA3113583, study PRJEB22503) | soil metagenome | reverse complement strand
GCCTTGTCGATCCCCGAGCCGGGCGCGATGGCGATCTCCCCGGGCCGGCGCGTCGTCCGGCGCCTCACGAGGCCTCACCGCCCTTGGCCTGGTCGCCAGGCTCCAACCAACCCACCTAGCCGGCGGGCACGGCCCAGCCGGAGCGCATCGCTCGCTCACCGTACTCCCCGGCGGTAGGGCCTGCCGGGCACGGTCTGATCCGGTCGGTGCCCTGAAGGCGATGCCCGACGCGTCCTGCACCGTGGAGATCTCAATCTCCTGTGTGAGCGGCACAGCAGAGTCGGGCCGAAAAGATCGGTTGTCGATGGTCCGCTTGGGGCCGTTCTCATCCGCGGGTGGCACACAACGGCCTGTGCGAAGACCCGGAGCAACACATACATGACCAGCAACGGTAATCACTTAAGAGTTCTTGACGTGGCACAGGAGCGTCTAACGAAGCTCCGGATACGATGACCAGCGTTTTCGCTGGTCATGGCCGGTGGTAGGCCTGGGAGGACTTGAACCTCCGGCCTCATCCTTATCAGCTAAATGCCGGTAACCGCTGTGCGCACCGCCATTCCCCCAGGTCGCATCCGACCGTCGGGGCCCAAGGTATGCGTTCTCGGCACAGCGCTTGGGCTTGCTTGGCAGCCTCCTGAGCCTGGTGCGTTCACCTCGGATACCATTCGCCGCGGTCTCCTAGCACGGCACGTAAGGCGACGATGTCATCGCTGACAATGCCGTCCACACCGAGCTCGAGAAGATCGTGCATCTGCACGGGGTCATTCACCGTCCAGACGTGGACCGGGAGACCGACCGCGTGGGCGCAGGAAAGCATCCGGCGCTCGGCGAGCGGGACGACCCCGCGCCGTACAGGAATCTGGGCGCAGGCCGGGCCACTTGGCACCGCGCTCCTTGGTACCAGCCCCCAGGCGGCGAGGCGCAACCGGAGGACCTCGCCTGGCCCCATGGACGTACACAGCCCTGGCCCCAGCGCGGCCCGTGCCCGCCGCAGGCGCCGGTCTGAGAACGAGCCGATGCAGACCCGGTCAAGGGCGCCGGCAGCTCGGATCGTCCGCACCAGGGGACCAACCGCACGGTCGGACTTGGGGTCGACATTGACACAGACGTCAGGCCAACTCGCCAGCACATCGGCGAATAACGGGATCGGGTCCGTCCCGCCGATGCGGGCGGCGCATACCTCTCGCCAGGGCAGCGACCCGATCTCGCCGGGCCGGTCGGTCACCCGGTCCAGCCGGTCGTCGTGGAAGGCCACCAGGACCTCGTCGGCGGTCACCTGCACGTCGGTCTCCAGGTAGCGGTAGCCGAGCTCGACGGCCCGTGCGAACGCGGCCATCGAGTTCTCCCGCCCATCGAGCGCTCCGCCGCGGTGGGCGATCGCCAGCGGCCCGTCGTGCTCAAGGAATGGATGGGCCACGACTCGTCGTTCTTCCGCTCCTGCACCGACCGCCACGGGGCTGTTGATCCGACCGCCAGCCCGGGGACCTGTCAAGCAGCGGAGGGAGTGACCTGGCGCTCGAGATCGCCTGCCCATAAACCAAGGCTGGTAACCAGGTAACAGGTCTTGGGCCGCCACACGCCCCACCCAGCCAGCTCTGGACACAACGATCCTCGTTTCCGCTGGTCAGAGGCGGTGTGGTGGGCCTGCCAGGACTTGAACCTGGGACCTCATCCTTATCAGCTAAATGCCCGTAACCGCTGTGCGGAAGGCCGTTTCCCAGGTCGCGTCTGACCGTAGACCCCTAAGTTAGTGCTCTCACAGCGTCCAGTTAAGTGCTCTTCCCACGCGTGCTGACTTCAGGGACGCGACGCCCATCATTATCGTTCCCAGCACGCGCCTGGCGTCTTCCGGTGATTCGGCACGTGTGGTCACGAGACGTCAACTCCTTCTGACCCCGATGTAGCTGGTTGGCTGCCGGCAGGTGGGGCACGCCTCGGGACGTCCCGAGGGGCGTGGAGGATGCGTTCGCTGACTTCGTCGATCGTGCCCGCGGCGGCCACGCTGAACAGCACGCCTTGCTCGGCGTAGTAGTCGAGCAGCGGACGGGTCGAGCTGGCGAACACCTGGAGGCGGTTGCGGATGGTCTGCGCGTTGTCGTCGGCCCGCCCCCGCCTGGCCAGCCGATGCAACAGCTCCTCCCCGGCAACCTCCAGGTTGATGGCTGCGTCCAGCGGCGTGCCCAGCTCGGCCAGCCGCCGGTCCAGCGCCCTGGCCTGGGCGACGCTGCGGGGGAAGCCGTCCAGCAGGAACCCGTGGGCGCAGTCGGACTGGGTCAGCCGCTCCAGCATCATCGCGACGACGACCTCGTCGGGGACCAGCTCGCCAGAGTCCAGGTAGGCCTGGGCCACCTCGCCCAGCGGGGTGCCATCGGCCACATTGGCCCGCAGAATGTCGCCAGTGGCCAGGTGCACCAGCTGGAACCGGGCAGCGATCCGGTCCGCCTGGGTGCCCTTGCCCGCCCCCGGCGGACCCAGCAGCACGACCCGCATGCGCTAGCCCACCTTTCCAACCCGTACAGGTGCGCGGCGACCTCCTCCAGCATGCTATCAGGGAGCCGGCGGCCGGCCGCCCGGAAGGCGTCGCCGGCCTCACAGCTCACGTGAAGCCGTGGGGCACGGGCAGCCTCATCCGGGTCCGCAGGACTTCAGCGTCCCGAGACCGACGGGCGTGAAGTTGGCGGGTCATTCCAGACAAGCAGGTCCAGCAGACGACGCACCTGCAGGATGGTCGAGCCGTCATCCAGCTCCACGTCGTCGTAGGTCAGCGGCTGGTCGGCGTGCTCGGGTGAGTGGCGTAACCGATGACCAGGCCAGCAGGATGTGGGCCAGCCGAGTACCAGCAGCGCCGAGGCCGTCAAGGCGCCGAGTGGTTGGTGGCGTCGGCGACGACCTCCTGCTCCTTGGGGCTGGGTTGGGCTGCCACGGCGCATCCCTTCGTGCGGCGGACCCGGCAGCGGCGCTGGGTGGTGACCGGTTGTTCGTCCGACACCGACGGTGAAGGCCCACGGCCCAGACGGTTCCTCGGTGCCGTGCCTGGTGCTGGGACGGACAGGATGATTATCGAGACCAGACCAAGCATCCCACCATAGCCCGCTTGGGTCGTTTCGGCGCACAGCTACCTAATTTGAGGTCCGGCTTGAGCGCACGCGCCGACCACCAGAGCATGCCGGGGTTGACGCGTTCGGGGTACAGGGCGAGGACCTGGTCGTACAGCTCCCGCGCCGTTTCCGTCGACTCGGCGATTCGATCGAAGTCGCGAATGTACCGGCGGGTCTCCTCGATGATCTCGGGGCCGTCGTGGCGGCCAGCGCGCTGGTGTTCTGCGATGACGGCCCGTGGGTGCAGCGATTCGATGGTGTCGAGGGCGGCGAGCCACTCCCGCCCGGCCTTGGGGGCTGGACTCACGAAGGTACTGGTGGACGTCGTTGTAGACGGCGTCTCCGGCAACCACCAGGCCGATCTCGGGCACGTGCAGGCAGGTCGTGTGGTCGGTGTCGGTGTGCCCCAGCTCCACCGCGACCAGGTCGTGGCCCTCCAGCTCGAGCGTGTGATCAGGAAGCGGCTCGGCGAGGACGAGGTCGTCGGGGAGCTGGCCGGGGAACAGCCCGTTCCAGAAGGCGAGAAGCTCCGGCGTGGAGCGTTGCCGCATCCGCTCGATGACCGCGGGTAGGGCAAAGGCTCGCGCTTGGGGAAAGCGCTCCAGGATCACGCTAAGGCCGAACCAGTGATCGCCGTGGCCGTGGGTGACGTAGACCGCCGTCAGGTTCTTGCCGTGGGCGGCAACCCAGTTGGCGAGGTCATGTGCCTGGTCGGCGGTCAGCTGCGCGTCGACGAGGACAGCGTCCCGCTCGCCGGAGATGAGCGTCGCCGACGTCGGCGACCACAGCCACTGCTGGGCACCGGGAGGCGGGTCGTCGCTGGCCGTTGGCGCTAGGGCCGTCACGTACACATCCCAGGTAAGCGGGGCAGGCTTGTCGGTCACGGAGTTCCTTTCTTGGGACGAGGCCAGGGTTCTGGAGTGATGCTCCGGTTCGGCGCTCAGGTTTCGCTGCGCGGTGGGCGGACGACGTCGGCCGCGACTAGCCCGGCCACGAGCAGCCCGATCAGCGCGACGGTGAGGGCCAGTGGGAGCGGTGGGGTGGCGACCGCGGCCAACACAACCAGCAAGGCGGTCACCGAGAAGCGGCCCACGGCTCGCTCGCCACGGTAGCGGTAGACCCAGCTGTGCAGCAGCCCAAGGACGACCAGGAACAGCGCGGTCGGCACGGCCAGGGTCAGGGCGGCGGCCTGGTCCGACAGGCGGCCGTGTTGGTCGATGGTCTCGGCGACGACCTGGAGCCCGGCCCCGACCGCGGCCAGGGAGGCGAACACCAGCAGGTGCCAGTAGCCCCAGCCGAACGCCGACTGGGGCGAGGTGCGCAGGCCCTCGGCGGCGGGACGGTCGAAATAGGACCACCACAGGGCGAACAACAGCACCAGCCCGCCGACGGCGACCACGGCCAGGGACACCGACAGGCCGCTGGTTCCGATGGCGGCCTGCAGGGTGGCGGTTGCCGCCAGCACACACTCGCCGAGCACGATGAGGGTGAACAGGCCGTAGCGGTCGGCGATGTGCTCGGGATGCCAGGCGGTGGGCTGGGTGGACCGCGCGGCCCAGATCGGCACCGTCAGCTCGCAGGCGGCCAGCAGCACGAAGCCGGGCGTTCTCCAGGACAAGGGCGTGGCCAGCAGGGCGATCCATCCCAGCTGGACGACCGTGATGCCGGCCGCATACCGCAGCGCGGTGGTGCGCCCGGCCGGATGGTCGTGGGCCACCCGCAGCCATTGGGTCACCATCGCGACCCGCATCAGTACATAGCCGGCGGTGCCGACGGTGTAGTCCTGGCTGTCAAAGCCCTCCGGCACCCCGGCGGCCAACAGCAGCACCCCACCGATCTGGAGCAGCGTCAGCAGCCGGTAGGGCACATCGTCGGTGTCGTAGGCCGACGCGAACCAGGTGAAGTTCATCCACGCCCACCAGATGGCGAAGAAGGCCGGTCCGTAGCCGACCACCGCGTCAGCGATGCGTCCCTGGACCAGGGCATGGTGCAGTTGGTCGGCCGCTTGGGCCACCGCGACGACAAAGCACAGGTCGAACAGCAGCTCCAGCGGCGTGGCCGAACGGTTGACCTCGTCGCGGTCGCGCAGCCCCATCGGACGCCGCAGGGGCGTCCTGCCGCGCTGGCCGGCGGCGGCTGGGTCGGTCATGGCTGCTCCTTCGCTGTGGTCCCGCGCTTGGTCACCTCGACCAGCCCTGGTGCGCGGCCTCCGCCCGAGGATCAAGTCTCATGCCGGGCAGCGGGGCCAACAACCCCACGAACAAGGCCCCGGGCCACGTCCTGCAGCCACCGGCGGGCATGCTCATTTCCAGCCAGCAGCTGTCCCAGGCTCTCCATCCACTCCTACGAGATGGCCTAGGGAGTTGTGGCCCGCTGGGAGAGGGCCTGGAGTTCTGCTGGGGAGGGGCAGAACGACGAGGTGAGCGCCTGGCGGTCCCAGCCGGCGGTGCGCACGCCGGCGTCATAGGCGCTCTGGAGGAACCCGAGCAGGGCGCTCCTGGGGTCGTGGGCGTCGCGGATGTGGTCGTAGCCGAGCAGCGCCATCGACCCGCCCCGGACCTCCCGCCAGGCGGCGGTTGTGGGGTGCAGGGGTTGGTCGGCCAGGCCGGGCGGCTCGGGGGCGGTGTAGGAGTAGAACGCTGGGAAGGGGGTGGTGTCGTCGCCGGCCCAGAAGCCGAAGGAGATGACCTCGTGGGAGTACGCCTCGCGGGTGACCGGGTCGGCGCCGGGCCGGGGTGGGGCGCGGCGGCCCGAGAAGCGGGTGACGGCCAGGTCGAAGCCGTGCCAGAACAGGTGCACCGGGCTCTGCTTGCCGCAGTACCAGCCCGAGAACTCCTCGAGCACGCTGTCGATCCAGTCCAGGACCGTGAAGAAGCGCCGCACGTAGTCGGGGTCGTAGGCGGCGTGGGTGGTGTCGTTGGGGAATGGGGTGGTCATGGGCACGCCGTAGGGGTCCTCGCGGATGGCGACGTCCACGCCGAGTTGGTCGAGCAGCTGGTGGAGGTGGTGGTCGAAGCTGGCCACCGACAGCCCGTCGTGGAGCGGGAACGACCCCTGGTGGCCGCGGTTGGTCGCCACGACCAGGCGGTGGTCGATGAAGTCGAGGTCGATCTGGAAGCTGACCTGGCCGTGGTGGAGCCGGCGGGTGGTCAGGCCGCGCACGTCCAGGTACAGGGGCGCGTTCCACCAGTGGTTGCGGGGCGCGGTGGTGGCGAGCTTGACCTTGCCGACGATCTGGGCCCACAGGTGCAGGGTGGTCTTGGTCGGCTCCCAGGCCTCCAGCGGAAGCTCGGGCAGCTCGGGTCGCGCGGTGGCGGCGGCGGTTGGGATCATGCCGGGGGACCTCCTGGTGCGCAGTTGCCGGGGTGGAGGACGACGCCGACCTGGTCAACCAAGCACCAGCTCCAGTCCTGGCCGGGCTCCAGCGAGCGGGCGATCGGGTGGTTGTCGTGCCGGGCGTGGCGGTGGCGTCGAGGCTGCTCAGGTCCTGGGTGCGTCGCTCTGGGGTTCCACCATCGTCCCTTCCAGCCGATAGCCTGCCTCCTGCCACTCCTGCAGGCCGCCGGCGAAGCGTCGAAGGTTCCGGTAGCCGTTGCGTTCGAGGAGTTGATACAGCGCGACGCTGGCCATGCAGGAGGGGTTGGAGCAGTGGACGACGATCTCGTCGTCTTGGCCGAGCTCCCTGAGGGTCTCCTCGGGCGTGGCAAAGTGCAGCGATCCCGGGATGTGGGCTGCCTGGTACTCCCACTCGCCCAGGGCGTTCACGAGCTTCAGGGGATCGCCACGGTCCAGCTTGTCCTTGAGCGCTTGCGCGGAGATCAATCGCATATCCATCCCTCGAGTCGCATCGACGAAGGCGAGCGTGAGCTGATGCAGGTGGAGACAGATCGCCATCCTCATCGCTCCGTGCTGGCGGTGGCCAGGGCCGCGCCCAGGGTCGCCTCGTCGTAGCCGGCCAGGTGTCGCCGGCCGTTGATGAACAGGGTCGGGGTCCCGCGGGCGCCGCTTTCGAGGGCGCTGTCGGCGTCGGCCTGGACCCGATGGGACACCGTCGGGCCCTCCAGGTCGATGCCCAGGCGTCCCCGGTCCAGCCCGAGCTGGTCGGCGTAGCGCAGCAGGTCGGGATCGGTCAGGGCCTGCTGGTGGCCGAACAGCAGCTCGTGCATGGGCCAGAAGCGGCCCTGAAGGGCGGCCGCCTCGGCCAGGTGGGCGGCCGCCAGCGCGTGGGGATGGATGCCGGTGAGGGGCAGGTGGCGGAACACGAACCGGAGCTGGCCGCCGAGTTGCTGTTCCAGCCGCCCGATGGTGCGGAAGGCCGCGCGGCTGTAGGGGCATTCGTAGTCGCCGTACTCGACCAGGGTGACCGCGGCCTGCTCACCGCCGCGCCAGTGGTCGCGGGCCAGGTCCACCGGCGGCGTGAGATCCTCGACGATCGGGCGCATCGCATCACTTCCAGTGCCGCACCGGTGAATTCGGCTACGGCTAGATCGTGGGCTAGTCGACGAACGGACCGTTGAACACCGGGACTTCCCCGTAGGGCTGCCCCGTCATCAGCAGGAACCTGGTGCCTGGGGCGGCGTCGGTGACCGCGAACTCCTCCCCGGGACCCAGCAAGACCAGCTGCGCAGGCCGGGCCTGGCGCCGGTTGGCCCCGAAGGCGGCCTCGCCCTCCAGCACATAGGCGAAGCCCTGGAACCCGGGCGGCACTGGCGTAGTGACCTGCCCGCCGCCTGGCAACTCGATGTCCAGGATCAGCGCCGGCGTCCCCAGGCGTACCGGGGAGCCCTCCCCGACCAGGGTCCGGATGGTGGCGTCGCCTGCTTGCCGTACCGGGAGCTGCTCTGGCTGCAGCACCTGCGCGGTCGGCTCGACGTGCTTGTCCTTGCGGGCCAGGTTGACCCAGAACAGCACGCTGTGGAACTGGGCGTCGGCTTGGCCCTCCTTGCGCTCGTCCTCTCCTATCGCCTCGGCGTGCCAGGCACCTCGGCCCGTCCGCAGCGCCAGCAGCGCCCCCTTGGACAGTCGCGCCCGTTCCATCGATCCGCTCGGGCCGGTGCTGTGGCCGGTGCTGGCCGAGCCGTCCAGCACGTACCAGAGGTTGTCGAAGCCTCGGTGGGGATGCTTGGTGTCGACGTTCGTCATGTCCGACAGTCGCAGGCGCGCTTCGTGGACAAGGAGGAAGGGATCGACCCGGTTGTAGGGTGCCCCGCGGGAGGGCAGGGCCTCCAGGATCGGGAACCCCATCATCCGAATCCGCGCCGCGTCCTCGACCAGCACGGCGTCGCGTCCCGTCGTCTCAACCTCGGTGGTCATGGCCACCACTCCTTCCACAAACGGAGGTTGCCCTCCGATCTGTTCCGTCGACCAGCATAATGCGAAGGCCAGCCTCCGTATTCCCGCTACACTGCCCCTGTGACGACCCATGACCGCCCCAGCCCTCCGCCCGGCAGGCGACTGCGGCGCGACGCCCAGCGCAACCGCGAGGCCATCGTCGAAGCCGCCCGGCAGGTCTTCTGCGACCAGGGCCTCGAGGCGCCGCTGGAGCAGATCGCCCGCCGCGCCGGGATCGGCATCGCCACCCTCTACCGTCACTTCCCCAGCCGGGCGAGGCTACTGGACGCGGTCCTGGCCGACACCGTCCAAGCCCACGTGGAGGTGGCCGAGCGGGCCCTGGCCATGGACGATCCCTGGGAGGGGTTCGCTTTCTACCTGGAACAGAGCTGCCGGCTGCAGGCCGCCGACCGTGGCCTGAACGACGTCATGGGCATGCGGTTCCCGCGCGCCACCACCGTGGAGGCCGCCAAGACCCGCCTGTACGAGCTGGTCGGCCAGGTGGTCGACCGGGCCCAGCAGAGCGGCCAGCTGCGGGCCGACCTCACCCTGGAGGACCTGGCCTTCCTCAACTGGGCCAACACCCGCATCCTGCCGGCCGTCCGCGCCGCCGGCGCCCCCGACGCCTGGCGGCGGCACCTGGGCTTGTTGCTGGACGGCTTCCGCGCCGAGCGGGCCCACCCGCTGCCCGAGCCGCCGCTGTCACCACGGCAGGTCCACCGGGCCATGGTCACCCTCGGCCGCCGCTCCGCCGGCGACACCCACTAGCCTCCGGCCACCGCCTGCAGCGCTCTGGTCACTGCTGCCAGGACCCGGCGCTCACGAATGTCCCCGGAGAGCGAAGGCAGCGACGGATCGGCATGTCCCAGCAGTGGCTGGAACTCAGTGATCTCGCCGGGGACACCGGTCCGGTGAGTCCGGCATTCCGAGGACCGCAATACAGGGATGCGTTCTCGGACCGCTGTGCGCAGGCGACGCACGGAAGGGCCGCGATCGAAGGCGGCCACCGACGAGCGTTTCCGCAGCTCAGCAGCGGTGTAGTGGGCCTGGCTGGACTTGAACCAGCGGCCTCATCCTTATCAGGTATCGAGGGCTCAGCGCTGTGCGGACCGGCGTTTCCCCAGGTCGCTGGCGAGCGTCAGGGGCGCAGGGATGCGTTCTAAGCCCTGCCCTGCGACTTGGTCGCCAACCGGCGTTGTAGTCCACCCGACGGCAGAGGCCAATGCTAGCCGCTGTCTTGTTCTGATCCGGTCGGATCGCGGCCGCCCTGCTTCGTGGCACGCTGTGGACCTCCACCGTGCGGCTCGATCGTTCAGGTCATCCCGAGGGCGCCGCGGACCCGGTCCAGCATCTGCTGCTCCCCGGCGCTCACCTGCTCGGCGCCGAACCCCATGAAGCCACCCTCCTTGGCGGCATCGGCCGCCGCCTGGGCCGCAGCCACCAGCCACCTGCGGAAAGCCTCGGCCTCCTGGGGCGTGGCCTTGGCCAACACCAGCTCGTTG
>OBLR010000482.1_pt1 | contig 9942 bp, 9 predicted proteins | sample 1519891 | NCBI WGS metagenome assembly OBLR01 (sample SAMEA3113583, study PRJEB22503) | soil metagenome | reverse complement strand
CTGGGGAAGCGGCTCGCCGCATACCGCAGCGCGTTGCAGACCAAGCACGATGAACTCCAGGGCATCGTGGACAAACTCGCTACCGCCTCGACGCCCGCTGCGCAGTGGGGCCGGCTCACCGCGCTGCACGGCCTGCACACCACGGCGGCCAGCATTACGTGGGTCGACGAGGTCCAGGCACTGCTCGCGGAGGATCATCCGGGGTGACAGCGACCGTGCTAGTGATAGGCGGCACCGGACGGCTCGGAGCACCGGTGGCGCGGCAACTACGCCACGACGGATACCGCGTCCGCCTCCTGGTCCGCGCCCGCGGCTGCCCGTGACCGGAGCCCGCACAGGCAGCGCGCTCCGGTCACGGGCCCGCTTCCTGGGGACTACATATTCGGCGGCAGCGCCGCCACGCCGGTCGCGAGGATGGCGGCGCGCGCATCGCGCAGCTGCCGCACAGGCGACCTTGGCCACGCGGCAATCCCGGTGGCCGGCCTCGTGCCCCCGGTCGGACTCGAACCGACACGTCAGGCCCTTTTAGGGGGCCCGCCTCTGCCGTTGGGCTACAGGGGCGTGCAACAATGACAAGCGAGTTTCGATCTTGTTGGTAAACCAACGCTGTCATTGTGCCCACCCAAGGGTAAAGTCCGGAAGTCATGTTTGGCTACCGAGACCGGATCGCGACGAAGCGAATTTGATCTAGCAACCGGTCAGGAGTTGCCGATCATTGGTTGGGTCGCGGGCCACGATCGTTATTGTCGATCAGGTCGGGAGCGATCCGTGCGGGCGGAAGTGCCTTCACTCGCGGCGAGCACGAATTGCTCGCGCGGCCGCTGCAGTGCCCCCAAAGAGACGATTTCGCGGCGGAAGAAAAGGGCAAGCGTCCAGTCAAGGAGAACCCGAACTTTTCGGTTAAATGTAGGGATCCTTGACAAATGATATGTTCTGTGGAGGAACCAGGCGAGTCGCCCACGGACCTTCACTCCATACACCTGTGCCACGCCCTTATGGAGCCCCAGGCTGGCCACCGATCCGGCGTAGGCGTGCCGATACGGTCGCAGCGGCCTGCCTCGCAAGGTGGCGACGATGTTGTCGGCGAGCCGCTTGGCCTGCCGGACGGCGTGCTGAGCGTTGGGAGTGCAGAGCTCACCGGGCCGGGTGAGGTCGGGCACGGCGGCGTTGTCGCCCGCCGCGAACGCGTCGTCGAGACCCTCTAGCGTCAGCTCGGGCGTCGCCTTGAGCCGCCCCTTTTCGTCGAGCGGCAGATCGCCGGCCCGTACGACCGGATGCGGCTTGACCCCGGCCGTCCACACCAGCGTCCCGGCGTCGAAGGAGTCACCGTCGCTGAGCTCGATGTGACCGTCCACGGCCGACTTGAGCAGCGTATCGAGCTTGACCTCGATGCGGCGGCGGCGCAGTGCCTCAACCGTCCACCTGCCCATGTCGGGGCCGACCTCGGGCAGGATGTGGTCGGTGGCCTCGACGAGCACCCAGCGCATGTCCTCGCTGCGCAGGCCGGGGTAGTACTTCAGCGCGCCGCACGCCATGTCCTCCAGCTCCGCGAGCGCCTCGACCCCGGCGTATCCGCCCCCGACGAACACAAAGGTCAGTGCGCGCCGCTTGAGCGCTTCGTCTTCGGTCGAGGCGGCGATGTCCAGCTGGCCGAGCACATGGTTGCGCAGGTAGATGGCCTCAGCCACGGTCTTGAAGCCGATGCCGCGCTCGGCCAGCCCCGGGATGGGCAGGGTGCGCGAGATCGAGCCGGCCGCCATGACTAGCAGGTCATAGCCGAGCTCGCGCGTGCCGTCCTCGGTCAGCTCCGCCCCCGCCAGCCGGACGGAGACCCGGTGCCGGGCGTGGTCAACGGCGATCACCTGGCCGTTCAGTATCCGGACCTTGGGCAGCACCTGGCGCAGCGGCGCCACCACGTGCCTGGGCTCGAGGTTCCCCGCCGCCGCTTCGGGCAGGAACGGCTGGTACGTCATGTACGACTGCGGATCGACGACGGTGATCTCGACGTCCCCGCGGTTGATGTCGCGGCGCAGCTTCCGTTGCAGCCGCAGCGCGGTGTACATGCCGACGTAGCCGCCGCCAACGATAAGCACGTGCGTGGATTCCGGTGGGGACATGCCGGTGGCCGTACCCATGAGATCCATCACCTCACCCCCCCTGCTTGTGAAACCTTTCACAATCTCTCATCAGGCACAGCATCGCCTACCGCCGGGAAATTCCTAAGGTGGCGCAAGTCACGTCGAAACCGGTCGAACCATTGGGCCGGCGAGCGCATCTCACATCACGGATCCGGTGGGGGGGCGGGTCAGGGCCAAACGGGGGCGTCAGGCGTAGCGCGCGGCCGCCTGGCCCGGCCCTGTCCCGCGGCCGGGCGCGGGATTCCGGCGGTGAGCGCTATCGGGCCGCGTTGATGAAGATCTCGTCGAGCATGCCGGCGGTCACCCGGCCCGTGAAGGTGTTCTGCTGACTTGGGTGATAGCACCCGAGCAGGCGCACCGGATGTCCACCGGGCGCGGTGAGCTTGACCTCGACGCCGTGCCCGAACGCCGGGCGCGGCCGCGGCAGCCCGTAACCGCCCTGTTTGAGGGCCGGCCACACACCCTGCCAGGCATACCCGCCGAGCGCGACGATCGTCCGTACGCTGCTCGCCACCTCGGCGATCTCGCGAGCCAGCCATGGCAGGCAGGCCGCCCGCTCGGCCGGCGTGGGCTTGTTGTCGGGCGGAGCGCAGCGTACGGTGGCCACCACCCTGGCGCCGATCAGCCGCTGGCCGTCCCCGGCGTGCGTGCTGGTCGCGATCGCGGCCAGCCCGGCCCGGTGCAGCGACGCGAACAGCCAGTCGCCCGAGCGGTCCCCCGTGAAGATCCGGCCGGTCCGGTTGCCGCCGTGCGCCGCCGGCGCCAGCCCGACGATCAGGATGCGCGGCCGCTCGTCGCCCCAGCCGGGGATGGGCCGGCCCCAGTACGTCTCCTCCGCGTACGCCCGCCGCCGCAGGGTGGCCACCTGTTCACGCCACTCGACGAGGCGCGGGCAGGCCCGGCAGACCGACTGCCGCGCCGCCAACTCGGCCAGGGTCGGGGCGGCGGCGGCCAGGTCGCGTACGTCGCCCGGCCCGTTCGCCACCGGGGTGCCGGGCCCGGCGGGATCGTCCGGCCAGCCGGTCCCGGGTTTGACGTACGACACGCGCACGCCTCCGTCTCGGTCTGTGTCAGTCGTCGACTTCCACGGCCACCTGGACCAGTGCAGTCTACGTCGCGCCGGCGCTAGCGCTGCTTGCCGCGGGTGAGGCGGTAGCGGACGACCCGGAACAGATAGTCGCCGAGCTCGACCGTGTAGCGGTACCAGAGACGGCGCGGATCCCGCGACAGCCGGTAGAGCCAGCCCAAGCGGAGCTTGATCACCCATGGCGGGAACCAGTGCCGGCGTTCGGCCAGATGGTCGAGGTAAGAGCCGCCGGTGATGATGACCGGCACGTCGAGCCGGTCGCGATTTTCGGTGACGAAGATCTGCTGCAGCGGCGTGGGCACGCCAACGTGCAAGATGTCGGGCTTGGCGGCGTTGATGTCCTTGACGATGCGATCGACGTCCGCGGGATCGAACGTGCCGGGGTGACCTCGCTCGACGTCCCAATATCCGTGCTCGGTGCCGACGACGTCGAGCCCCGGATACCACTCGGCCAGGTTGCGCGCGGCCTGGCCGGCCACGCCCGGGGCCGAGCCGAACAGATACACCCGCCAGCCCTTCTCCGCGGGCAGCCCGAAGATGCCGTCGGTGATGTCGTCGTTGGCCATGCGCGTCGGCAGCGGCTTGCCGAAGATCCGCGCGGCGAGGACGACCCCCCACCCGTCGGCGAGGTTCACGTCGAAGGCGTTCATGAGCTCACGGAGCCGCTCGTCCTTTTGGGCCGCCATGACGTAGTTGGGGTTGGCGAAAGTGATCGTGAGCTGGCGCCGGGACGCGACCGCCTCGGACATCAGCCGCAGCAGCAGCGGCATGTCCGCCGCGCTCACCCGTACGCCGAGTACGTCGACGGTCTCGTGCCGCCAGCGGGCGGCAGGGGCCCGGCGGTCGGCGGCCGTCACGCGACGTCCTCGACGAGCCAGGCCAGGCCGTCGCGCAGCCGCACCCGCGGGCGCCAGCCGGTGTCGGCGATGATCCGCGAGGAGTCGCTGACGAGATGGCCGTCATCGGCCCGTACGCGGGCCGAATCGACCTCGCATTGGGCGGACCGGCCCGAGAGCCCGGCGACCGACACGAGGTCGTCGATGAGGCTGGTGACGGACGTGCCGATGCCGGTGCCGACGTTGTACGCCGCGTATCCGGGTGGCCCCTCGGACAGCCGGAGCAATGCGGCCGCGGCGTCGTTGACGTGCACGTAGTCGCGCTTGGGCCAGGTGTTGCCCACCTTGATCGTCTCGCCGCGGCGGATCTGGTCCATGAGCGCCGGCATGAGGTGGGGGTTGCGGTCGCCCGGGCCGTAGACGTTGAACAACCTCGCCGCCGCGACCCGCGCACCCGGGTGCGCGGCGGCGAACGAGCCGAGCAGCCGCTCGGTCTCCACCTTGGTCTCGCCGTAGACGCCACGCGGCGCGAACGGTGAGTCCTCGTGCAGCGGGGCGTCGCTGAAGCCGTACACCGCGGCCGAACTGCACGCCACGACGGCGCGCGGCGCGATGTCCTCACAAAGCTTGAGCACCCATGCCGTGCCGTCGACGTTGACCTGCCACGTCTCTTCCGGGTGGGCTTCGGTGTAAGGGATGTAGTGGATCGCCGCCAGGTGGAAGACCGCTTCGGGAGCGAAGGCGCGGACGGCGTCGGCGGCGGCGTCGCCGCCCAGACTGTCGATCACCACCCGCAGGCGCTCGTGCGGGGCCGGTTGTGGATGACCGAGCCGCAGATCGTCGATGACCATGGCTTCGTGACCCGCGTCGAGCAGCGCTGCTCGCAACCGCGAGCCGATGAAGCCCGCTCCCCCCGTGATGAGCGCACGCATAAGGCCCCTCTGCTGTGATGCGATGGTGAACGGCCGAGCGACCGGCCGGCAAAGATTCAGGAAACGGAAGATACCAGTTGGCAAAAGCGTTGCTCAGGCAAACTGACGTGCTGATCTATGCACAGAGCGACCAGGCGAGCCCGTCGAGTATGTCGTGCTCGCTGGCCACGACGGCGCCGAACCCGTACTCCCGGATGATCCGGTCGAGGATCAGCGCACCCGCGCCGATGACGTCCACCCGCCCCGCGTGCATGACGCCGATCGCGGCGCGCTGCTCATGGGTCGAGTGCAGCAGCATGCGCGTCACGTCGTGGACCTGCGCTCCGGTGATGCGCGCCAGGTGGATGCGAGCCGGGTCGTACTCGGGCAGGCCGAGCGCGATACCGGCCACGGTGGTGACGGAGCCGGCCAGGCCGACCAGCGTGCGCGCCTGGTCGACCGGCACCGCTTCGCGCACCGCGGCCAGCGCGGCGTCGATGTCGGCGACCGCGGCGGCGATCTGTTCGGGTGTGGGCGGGTCGCCGCGCAGGTGGCGCTCGGTCATCCGTACGCAGCCGATGTCGACGGACATGGCCGCCTCCATCTCGGCGCCGCCGTACACGAACTCGGTGGAGCCGCCGCCGATGTCGGCCACCAGGTAGGGCTTGGGCGGACGCGGGGCGGCGAGCTCGCGGGTCGTGCCGGCGAACTCCTTGGTGGCGCCGGCGAACGACAAGGCGGCCTCATCGTCCCCGGTGATGATCTCCGGCTCGACGCCGAAGATGTCGATCACCCCGCCAATGAAATCGGCGCGGTTGGCGGCGTCGCGGGTAGCGCTGGTGGCGACGACGCGCACCCGCTCCGCCCGGTGCGCCTCGATCAGCTTGGCGTAGCCGCGCATCGCGCCAAACGTACGGTCGAGGGCCTCGGGAGCCAGCATGCCGGTCTGATCCACGCCCTGGCCCAGCCGGACGATCTCCATCCGCCGTTCCAGGTCGATGAGGCGGTCACCGACGTCGGCGATGAGCAGCCGCACCGAATTCGTCCCACAGTCGACCGCCGCGACCCGTGTCACCGCCACGGAACCTCCTCATCCCCCGACCTTCCCGGCCACGCCGCACTCCCGGTGGACATCTCTATCTGTTCCCGGCCATCGTTGCAAAACGGACGCACGCACGGACCGTCCCGCCACCACTCGGGGAGCAGGTCGAGCGCCTCCCGGCCGAACGGGTTCGCGCCCGGCACGGCCAGTTCGTGTGCCACGAGCGCGTGCAGGCATTTCACCCGATCCGGCATCCCGCCGGCGGTCTGCGTGTCGGCGGGCAGCGGTTCGACGTTGTCCGCGTGGGCCGCGGCATCGCGGCGCCGGCGGTAGTCGGCGTCGGCCGCACGGTACCGCCCGGCCAGTTCGGGGTCGGTCGCCAGTCGTGCCGTCATCGTCCGCATGAGCCCGCTTGCTTCGAGGGTGCCGATCGCCGAATTGACCTTGGGGCAGGTCAGGTAGTAGAGGGTGGGGAACGGGGTGCCGCCGGGCAGCCGCGGTGCGGTCTCGATCACATCGGGCAACCCGCACCGGCATCGATGGGCGACGCTTCGTACCGCCCGCGGCGTCCGCCCCAGTTGAGCGGCGACGGCCGCCTTGTCGCGTTCCTCCATCGCCTCCGGCCGATCCCTCTGCTCCATCTGATCCAAACCGCAACCTCACCGGGACCCCGTACCACGACCGTACCCGCGGGCGTCGCCGTCTTGGACGGAAGCTAACGAACATCGGGCGAATACATGGACGAAAGCAACACAAGCCCCCACCATCGGACGAATCATGGGCACACCATCGAGACACGAAGAACGAGACGAGACACCAGGCACGCCCGGCTCAGCGCCCCTCGTCGGCTGCTTCCACCGATCGCCACAGCGTCACGTACCACGGCGGCGGGTGCGGGGGCCGCCCCTGCCGTGCGGCCGGCCCACTCGGCTTGCTGCCGTCGAGGACGACGTAGCACTTCTCACCCGGCATGCAGTAGTGCAGGCGGCGGCGCGCCTCTCGTTTGATGTACGCCTCATCGCCGAGCCGCTGCTTGTGCCGCGCGAGCTGCTCGACCTGTCGCTGCGCCGTCTGCTGTTGCTCGCGCAGCGCGGCGATCTCGCGGCGCTGGGCGATGTATTCCCTGATGGGATAGGCGAGACTCAGCGCGATCGCGCACACCACGACCGCCAAGATGGCGGCCCGGCTGGTCAGGTGAGCGCGGGACCGGCCCCCCGCGGCGGCGTCCGCCGCGGTGGCCGTACGGGGGGCGTCGGTACCGGCCATCGAACGCCCGGTCACCCGTCTCGGCGGAATCTGGGGAACGCCCCGGCTCCCGCGTAGCGGGCGGCGTCGTCGAGTAGCTCCTCGATGCGCAGGAGCTGGTTGTACTTCGCGACGCGGTCGCTGCGCGCGGGGGCACCCGTCTTGATCTGCCCGGAGTTGGTCGCCACCACCAGGTCGGCGATCGTGGCGTCCTCGGTCTCACCGGACCGGTGGCTCACCATGCACGTGTAGGCACTGCGGTGCGCGAGCGCGACCGCCTCGAGCGTCTCGGTGAGCGTGCCGATCTGGTTGACTTTGACCAGCAGCGAGTTGGCCGTGCCGGTTTCGATGCCGCGCCCCAGCCGCTCGATGTTGGTGACGAACAGGTCGTCGCCGACGATCTGCACGCCGCCGCCGAGCGCCTCGGTCAGCGCTCGCCACCCATCCCAGTCCTCCTCGGCCAGCGGATCTTCGAGCGAGACGAGCGGGTAGGCGCCGATCAGGTCGCGGTAGTAGGCCGTCATGTCGTCGGCCGACCGCTTCGCGCCTTCGAATTCATACGAACCGCTGGAGTAGAACTCGGTGGCCGCCGCGTCGAGGGCCAGCGCGATGTCGCGGCCCGGGGTGAAGCCGGCCGCGCCGATCGCTTCGATGATGAGGTCGAGCGCGTGGCGGTTGCTGGGCAGGTCGGGAGCGAAGCCGCCCTCGTCGCCGAGGCCGGTGGACAGGCTCTTGGCCTTGAGCACGGACTTGAGCGCGTGGTAGACCTCGGCGCCCCAGCGCACCGCATCGCCGAACGTGGGCGCGCCGATCGGCGCGATCATGAACTCTTGGATGTCGACGTTGGAGTCGGCGTGTGCGCCGCCGTTGAGGATGTTCATCATCGGCACCGGCAGGAGATGGGCGTTGGGCCCGCCGACGTACCGGAACAACGGCAGCCCGGCCGACTCGGCGGCGGCGTGCGCCACGGCCAGGCTGACGCCGAGGATGGCGTTCGCACCGAGCCGCGACTTGCCCGGCGTGCCGTCCAGGTCGATCAAAGCCTGGTCGATCAACCGCTGGTCGGCGGCGTCGTAGCCGACGATGGCCGGGGCGATGTCGTCCTCGACCGCGGTGACGGCCTTTTGTACGCCCTTGCCGCCGTAGCGCTCCGCACCGTCGCGCAGCTCGACCGCCTCGAACTGCCCGGTGGACGCCCCGCTCGGCACGGCCGCACGCCCTTCGCTGCCGTCGTCGAGCAGTACATCGACCTCGACGGTGGGATTGCCGCGGGAATCGAGGATCTCCCTGGCGACTACGGCATCGATCGACGACACGAGGGGCTCCTTGGGATCTGGCTCAGATCGACTTGGTGGTCCGTCCCGAGCGTAGTAGCCCCGGCGGCGTGGGCCGAACTGGCACGCCGGGCCGGATTTCGCCCCTGTTACTGAACCGTTCCTCGCGGGACGTTGACCGACCTGAGGACGGTATTGTCCACTATACGAGTTCAACCTACCTAAATTATAGGAATACTCGGAAATACGGATCATCGAGGGAGTCGAGGGGAAGTGACGCGATGAAAGCGCGGTCCGCCATCATGGCGATGGTCACTCTGGCCGGCGCGGGGGTGCTCGCGGCCTGCGGTGGCGCCGGCGACTCATCGACGTCGCGATCGGGCGACGGCACGACGGTCACGCTCGGCTACTTCCCGAACATCACGCACGCCACCGCTCTCGTCGGGGTGCGAAAGGGCCTGTTCTCCAAGCACCTCGGCAGCGGCGTCAAACTCAGGACCGCCACCTTCAACGCCGGCCCGGCGGCGGTCGAGGCGATCTTCTCCGGCGCGGTCGACGCCTCGTACGTCGGTCCCAACCCGTCGATCAACGCGTGGGCGAAATCGCACGGCAAGGCAATCAAGATCATTGCCGGCGCCGCATCCGGAGGCGCCGCCCTCATCGTGAAGCCGTCCATCAAGAGCGTGAACGACCTCAGGGGCAAAAAGATCGCGACCCCCCAGCTGGGCAACACCCAGGACGTGGCGCTGCGCTCCTGGCTCAAGCAGCGGGGGTTCGAGACCACAAAGGAGGGCGGCGGCGAGGTCAACATCCTGCCCCAGGACAACGCCCAGACCGTGCAGACCTTCGAGCAGGGCACGATCGACGGCGCCTGGGTGCCGGAGCCGTACGCCTCCCGGCTGCTCATCGAAGGCAAGGGCATCAAGCTCGTCGACGAGAAGACCCTCTGGCCGGGCGGCAGGTTCGTGGTCACCGACCTCGTCGTCCGTACCGAGTTCATGCGCGAGCACCCGGACCTGGTGAAAAAGCTGCTCGCGGCATCGGTCGAGTCCAACGCCCACATCAACGACAACCCGGCCGACGCCGCGCGGACCGCCGACGACGCGCTGAAGGCGCTCACCGGCAAGTCGCTCGAGCCGGACGTGCTCGCCGCCGCGTTCGAGAACGTGACCTTCACCAATGACCCGATCGCCGCATCGCTTCGCGTGGGGGCCCGGCACGCCCAGGAGATCGGCCTGCTCGAACCCGTGGACCTGGACGGCATCTACGACCTCGGTCCGCTCAACGAGGTGCTCAGGGCCGGCGGCGCCGCGCAGGTGAGCGACCGATGAGGGCCGGACTGAACCGGACCCTCCCATTCCCCGGCGGGCGGCGCGAGCCGGTGAACGGGGTCAGGCTCCAGGGTGTCT
>OBLR010000481.1_pt1 | contig 9959 bp, 10 predicted proteins | sample 1519891 | NCBI WGS metagenome assembly OBLR01 (sample SAMEA3113583, study PRJEB22503) | soil metagenome | reverse complement strand
GGGACGGATACGCCACCGCCACCGCGATAGCGATAGCGGCCAGCCGGGCCGGTGAGGCAGCCAGCCACACCAACACCCCAGCCAGGGCACATACAGCGAGAAGAACAGTCATGATGGGTGGTGCTCCTTTCGGAGTGACCCCGGCGGGCTTGCTTGGTGGTGGGTGCCGCCGGGGTCTTCGGAGTCGAAGACCGGGTCTGATAGACCGCCGGTCAAATCGTCGGGTCCGTGCCCATGCAGACCCGGCCGCGCGCTCGGGTTGATGAGCGGGTGGGTGTAGTACTCGATCCAGATCAGTTCGCTGATCGCCGTGGTGATGGCCGCGTCGATGGCCTCAGCCGCGTCTTGCACATCGGCGGCGTCCGGGTCTTGGTACAGGTTGGCCAACGCCAGCGGCCCAGGGATTAACGACAGTGCGTGCACCGCGCGGCCATACCGCAGCGAGATACGGGTCAGGGTGTCGATCAGCCAACGGCGGTCATCGCGGCCGGCGGGGTCAGCGGGGAGCATTCACGCCACCTCCCCCAACGACGACGACTCAGCAGCCGCGAGGTCGGCAAGTTCTTCGGCGGTGTGCCCAGCCCACACCCCGGAAACGGGGCAGGCGGTCAGCGCGTAGACCAGGCAACCGTCAAGCGTCGGGCAGGACGCGCACACCTGCCGCGCCACCTCGATACGCGCGGCCCGCTCATCGGGCGCTTCGATCCGGGCCGGGCCGTCATGCAGCTCCGGATCAAACAGGCACAGCGCACCACCCAGACACTCATCCGCCACGTCCCCAACCGACCAGACAAACGCATCGTGGAACCTCAAGGGGCCACCTCCGAACCATGTGGAGTGGGTCACTGGATGCAGCGTATACGTAACTTCGTATACGCACAAGCCCTAGGTATACGATGATGCGTATACGCTGGTGAGGTGCCGTCGCAGAGCGCCCGAAGGGATCACGCAGTGGCAGAGCCGGCCTACGTCCGCATCGCAGGCGAGTACGCCCGACGTATTCGCGGTGGGGAGCTCCCACCTGGCATGCAGCTACCGAGTTACACCGAGATCGCCCAGCAGAATGGGGTGTCGGACATCGTGGTTCGGAAGGCCCTCGAACTCCTCCAGAGTCAGGGGCTTGTTCGATCTGTACGACGGCGAGGGATCTTCGTTGCCGACCGTCCCAACCTCGTTCGCGTGTCTCCTGAACGCCAGTTGGAGAGCGCTGAGCGATCGTTCCAGAACGAGTCCGATCAACAGATCCATGTAGAACGTGAGACTGAGCAGATCCCTGCCACAAGCGAACTCGCGGAGGCTCTCGGTGTCCCGGTAGGGGAGGAGATCAATCACGTCATCACCCGAGCTGCCGAGGATGGGCGGCCAATCTCGATCTCCGACACCTACCATCCATTGGACGTCACCGACATATCGGGGGCCGCTTTCCTGGAGGAGACGATTTCCGACCAGCTGCCGACGGCAACGCATGCGGCTTGGCTGCGGATAATACCCGGCGATCTCGTCAAGACGGTTCATCAACGGTTCCTCTCCGCTGACAACCGACTCATCATGATTTCCGACGTGTCGTACCCCCGGGATCGCTACGACGCGTTCGTGTTCCGCATGGCCCTCAAATAGAGGTTCATAAACGAAGGGGTGCCGGCCACAGGCGGCGCCCCTTCGTTATGCGCGGCTTGAGTTCCTAATCCAGCCCTGCGCAATGTCCGCTTCTGTCCACCACGAGACGAAGTGCGGATCTACTGATTCCAGTTTCCAGCGGCTGGATAGGGCGTCAAAGAAGGCATCGTTGCCCGTCTTCCGACCCTTCGGCTCTCCGATGTAGACGAGTCGCTCGCCTCCGGCGTCCTCGAACAGCGTGAGCGCCTCAGACGACATCGTGTCTCCCCAGCCAGGCGGCCAGCAAAGGAACAGAGTGTAATCCGCCGGCCGGGCACGAGTCGCGAACTCAGTCAGATTTCCGACAGGGTGCCAGACGTCGGCCTGGCCGATCACTCCGGGGAATGAGGGGTTCTGGGTCTTGTCTGGCGGCTCCGAGTCGTATGCCTCAACAGTCAGCCCCGAGTGAGCCAACTGCGCCGCCCAATAGCCCCGTCCGGCTCCAAGCTCCACGATCGGGATATCCAAACAGAAATCCGCCATCCATTCGATGGTTTGTGGGGCAGGTATCGCATACGCGTAGGTCGCCTGCAAGAGCATCTGTGCAAAGGCGAGTCGCGCGCTTCCTTTCGCCCGGCCACCATTCACTACACGCCGGCCATCATACTCAACCACGAACGGTTCAACGATGTCCCAATACGGATTTGAGCTCACGGCACTGCCGCCGGTCATGTAGTGCACGAGCCGCAGGTCAAAATGTGCGTCGGCTTGATCGTCACCGGTTCCCGCCAGCCGTGCCGCCATCTCCAGGTACTCGGCTACCTTCGGGTATGTGGACTGAAGTCTCGGCACATCCTCCAGCAGCACAGTGAGTTCGTCCCATCGGCGTGATGTCATGGACAGCTTGGCCATGCTGTGAAGTTTCTCGCACTTCCACACGAGCCGTCCAGGTCTTAGCATGTCGCGATGCTGAGCGACGCGGCAGACGCCCCCCCATTGCTAGACGATATTCGACCCGAGGCGGCTCACGGGGCCGGGGCCGGTCCTATGCTCAAGTAACGAGTTTGAGGTGAGCACGTGGTGTTGGCCCGCTTTGTCCTCCTCCATTGAGCACGGTAGGAACAAGCCCAAAGACGTGATCGTTTACCTCATCAGAGCCGATGCCGAGATCTGAGGCAATATCATTCGCAGTGATCCCATCGCTGCGCAACTCTCGGAACACCTTCGTTAGAAGTTGTGAAGTCTCTCGCGGAATGCCTCCGGGCTCGCCCCTTCGATATCCAAGTCGCGATAGATTGACATTGTTGGCGCGATTGCCTATCTAGGTACTCGGCCACCTTGGGATACCCGGAACGAAGTCGTTCCTCGTCCCTTGGTAGCGCGGCAGTTCGTCCCAGCGGCTTGATGACATAGTCAGCTTGGCCGTGCTATGGGGGTGTCTCCCCTTCGCACGAGCGGTCCAGCGCTAAACCACTGGAAGGCCGATGGCATCGAAGAATGCCCTGTTGCGCTGATTGGCGACGTTTAGCAGTCGACCAAAAGAGACCACTTCAATGTACGCATTAAACTTGTCATGATATCCGAAGTAGCCCATGCCATCGTCGGTCTGTATCAACCGAAACATCTCACAGCGATCCACCAGTGTCGGCGTAAGATCAGCGATTATATAGCAGAATCCGGGAACCTTGTCTGCGTGCGGTATTGGTCGGCCTTGTGCTGTGTTAATATCACCTGCACGGACCCGCTTCAGATAACGAAGACACTGCTCGATAGGATCCTTCTGTTCTCCGGGACCTGCGTCGTTCCGCATGGGCCGCTTGATCTCGATAATGGACAACGAGGCCCATGGAGAGTTATTGCCCTCTGCGATGAGGACGGGAGTATCACACAGTTGCAGTGCTAGGAGATCCGGCTCCTTAGTCGACTTTGAGCCTGTGATCGGCATGGACCTCAGGGTCTTGTCGGACGCTAGGTAGTTATGGAATGTGAGACGCTCGTCGATGATCCACAAGTTACTCACCCGGTGGACATCGTCTTCGGATGTCGTACCCATGGGCATTATCAGGTTGTGTATAAGGTCCTCACGGCAATACTTGCCGTCAGGGTTTTGCTGGATCACCTTGGCCAACAAGTCTAGAATGGTCTTCCGCCGGGATACGTAGGCTGCAAGATCAGACTTTTTAACGTCCTCAACCTTTGCCAAGTATTTGCCGAGTCTTCGAGCGTACTCTTCCGCGAGATCGTCGTCACCTAGGTGCCCTAGGGCCGTCTCCTCAAGGACCTCTTGCCCTTCTTTCAACACTTCAGCTTCAAGGTCTGTGAACTGCCTATGTAGTTCTAGCTCTAGTTCCTTTTCACTCACGCTAGGGTCAAGATGTAGGCCCCTCTCATCGATTCGGCGGAGAACTGGCCTATAGCGGGGAGCCTGGTGACTCACGAATGCCTCAACCTTTTCTCGCACCCTCTCCCGTGCTACAGCCAGGCTATCGCTAAGGTATTCCTCTACTCGATGAAGTATCGCGTCACGGATTTCAGCTCTGGACGGCTCCTCATCCACGAGAGCCTCCTGAACATCGGCTGATTCGTCGCGAGTTTGGGGCGTTTCCGCTAGATCGAAGTCCGTCCTTTCTGGACGCACATGTTCATCCAGAAAGTCCGATGTCAGGTAACCTGCGTAGGTAAATTCTCCCCCATCGTCAGAAAGAGAGGCATGGAGACCTACTATCTTACCAGATATGTTTTCCTCAATAACGACACGATGCGCTGCGCACCAATTAAGGCTTGGAACGGATTTTGCGCCAGCCTTTAGCTTCAGGTGGATGATGTCAAATTTCTTGGCCCCTACCGCGACTTCTTCCCTTTTAGAGGAATCCCTCATATAATCCTCGAACTGTTGCTGCAGATCGAAGGTCTCATCATTATCGATTACGAAGATCTTCGGCGCGCCTCCCTCTCGAACGAAATACCAGAGGCAATGTTCAAGAAGGTCCCTCGCTATTGTTGAGCCCTTCTTTGGAGACTGCTGTTGATAGTATTTTTGGTATCCAACCAAGCGAACTTCGGTGGAAGGTTCACCATGGTCGACGTCTTCTAGTTCAAGGCCGACGACACCATCAGATGCCGTGAAGCGAAAGCTTCTACGCCTTAGCTGACTGTCCTCTGTGAAGAGGCTTGTCACTTCCACTTGTTGGAAGGCTTTTAGCCACAGAAGTCTACCGACACCACGCCCACCCAAGCTTAACTTGTATTCACTGTCGAGCGTCTCGAAGGACTTCATGTTTTCCGCATGGAATCCAGCACCGTTGTCTCGAACATTAAACTCAGTTATCGGTTCGCGAGGCGTGTAGCCTGGCACCCGCATATTTATGGCCTCTTGGCCGTGGCGGATGATATGCACCTCTATGCGCCCTTGATCCATATCGTCATATGTACTGTCAATCGATTGGATCGAGTTCACGACTGCCTCGAAGAGCGGCAGCAGCCCGTGAGACTGGCGAAGCATGGTGTTGCGCAGTCGACCGGTCAGAGACGTGGTAATCATAAGCCGCTCCCCTCGCTCTAGATCTCCCACTATGACCTCTCTGCCGCCGCTGGCCAACCGGAGGATGTCCGCCGAGCCACCCAAGATGTTGGCCGCTCTCGGCCGCCCCATCTCCGCTGCTCCCCCGCAGAATCCGCGCAATCGTGTGACCTGCGTCGATGCTCCGGGGCAGTGATGTCCATAAGACACTGTGGCAGGTTGCGCGGCGCCCGTCAGCCCTAACCTCGTCCGGCACATCTACCAGCACAGGAACCCCATCAGCAAAAGCGCGTGAGGTCTTTATGCGGATTCCCTGCCCCTATCTCCAGCGACCGGGCCGTGTCCTGGCCACACCTGACAGGTGGTGATCGCCAGATTAAGACGTGGGAGGGGGGATTGAGCCGACGGGTCGCTCGGGGCCGTTCGGCGCCCCACGAGGCACACCATGATGGACCGCGAGTTGATCTCGTTAGAGGTGCGCTGAGGCTTGATCGTGCCGAATACGTGCCGAATCCGGCGACTCACGACCGTCCCCATGCACGTCTCGGCAGGTCAGCCGCTTGCGCACTGTGGCAAGCTACGTTCACTGAAAAGCGGAAGGTCGGCGGTTCGATCCCGCCCCTGCCCACCATATCTGACCTGCAGAAACCATACATTGGCCAGCGGTCTGATGGCCGAGGCGTACCGCGACAGAGAGATCGTCGAGGCGATCGACTCCGTCCGACACAGCGCGCGAACACCCTGATCTGTGACTCCGGTCCCCTGATCGCCTCGTTCAACCCCGGCGATCACCATCATTCGCGCTGCGTACGGCTTCTCGCAGACTGGCCCGGCAAACTCCTTATCCCCCGAGCCGGTCCTCGGCGAGACATGCAATTTTCTCCGCAACCACGTACGCAGCGGCCCAGTCCTGGAGTCTCGTTTCCTGGACGACGCGACGATGGTCACCTCTGCATTCGAGATCATCGAGCCCACGCGCGAAGACCGCCGCCGCCCCGCCGGACTCGTCAAACAGCTCGTTAGCGCACCGCTCGGCTACGTCGACGCCATCGTCATCGCTACCGCTTAACGCCTCAAAATCCCTGACGTCGCGACTGTGGACTTCAAGTTCCTCGGCATGGCCAGCCAGGTCTGCCTGATCAAGCCCCCGCGCTTTGTACTTCCGGGAGACCTGACGCCAAGCGGCTCAAGCGGAGTCCGCATGCATGAGCGGCATCAGGCAGCGAGTCGAGGCCGACAGCGCTGTCGCGCGGCTCCAGGCACTCGGGGCTCGCCGGCCGCTGCGCTCCGGGTCCGCTTGTCCTCGGACAACGTCGTCGCGGTTGACGACAACGCCCCCATCCGGCGGCAACCATCGGCACACCCCGGCAGGCCCGTATCTACGGGCGGCATCCCCAGCATCCGCCTTTGCTACTCCTGAAAGCGGAAGGTCGGCGGTTCGATCCCGCCCCTGCCACTTTCCCGTTCCTGAGCTGGGAAAACGCTCATGGATAGCCGAGGCGAGGCTGACGGTCTTGCCTCACGCCTCTGCGCTGAAGCGTCCGCCTATTACATCTGCGGAGACGCTCTATGCCCACGAAGAAGCCCCCCGAACGCTCCAGAAGATCGAGTGGCCCGAGCCATCCTGGATGCCTACGTGTTGTCCCCGAAATCTCGAGAGCAACCCGTTGAAGCATGAACCGTGCAATGTACGAGCTTTCCCGGATTAACAGGCCGCAGTCGAGCTCATAGGTTGGTTCGTCGGCGGGACTGAAGTACTCGCCGGGCTCGTGTTCAGCTATGACACCGCATGGGAGCATCGAGATCGCTCGACGGCGCATGGGTAGGGACCGTCGAAGTCCTGGAAAGGATCCAAAGGCGTACCAGCTCTTGGAAAGCCGGAATTACCGGGCCGCTCTACCTGGCCATGTCGGCCCCCTCTGATACCTTCGGTCTGCTCTACGAGGTCTCGATCGACAAGGTGGTGTAGGCATTCGGCAAGCGCAAGCAGATCCCGGTGAACTCCCGGACGACCTTCCGAAGATCACCGAGATGTGGACGGTCTTCGGGCTGAGGCCCTCTGATGGATCATGGGACCAGTGGGCCGAGAACATCCGGGAGCGGGTGGCGCACGCGAATGTGTTCGCCCTGCCCTCGCTGCGCGCCCAGACGGCCATCGGGCTTGGCGACTACTCCCAAGAGATCCGCAAGGCCGTCCCAGGTCGCGGGCTTCGCCGGCAAGTGTTGTGCGTATCAGTCTCGGGAGCGTGGCGGGCATGTATGACGAATCAGCCGGCGCTATAGCCGTGCATCCTCTTCGTGATTCTTCATTTGTGGGCCGGGCCGAGGAGTACGCGCTGCTGACAGAGGTCGCAGCGGCTGCGGAGACGGGACAGCCCCAGGTGGTACTGGTCGGCGGTGAGGCCGGTGTTGGCAAGAGCCGGCTGGTGGAGTATGTGGCGTCGATATTGCAGGGTCGCGGGTGGCGGGTGCTTGTTGGTTCCTGTACGGCCCGGGGGTCGCAGGCGTTGCCGTTGGCGCCGTTCATCGCCGCGCTGCGCCGACTGATCCGGGATCTCGGTATCGAGGACGCCGCCAGGACGTTTCCGGAAGGATTTGGTTTTGAGTTACTGCTTCCGGAATGGTCGGGCAAGCGTCTTGAGCCGGAGGTGCTCACAAGTACGCCGCTGTTCCATGGATTTATGATTCTGTTTGAGCAGCTCAGCGCGGATGCGCCTTTGTTGTTTGTCCTGGAGGACGTGCATGACGCCGATCCGGAGACCCTGAAGCTAGTCGGCGCTCTGGCCCGTTCCCTCGATAATGTCCCGGTGCTCATCGTGGCCACCTATCGGACCGATGATGTTTTTCGGGGTCATCCGTTGCGACCGCTGTTATCCGAATGGCAGCGGATCAGAAACATTCGGCATCTGGTGCTCGACCGTTTCTCTCGTACCGAGACAGCAGAGCTGATCGAAAATACCTCGGGCAAGCGGCCGTCCGATGCGCTGCTGACGAGGATATTCGGCCGATCCGGTGGGAACGCATTCTTCGTTGAACAGTTGGCCCGAACGGAACTGGCCGGTGTGGCAGGCGGCCTGCCGGACACACTTCGTGACTTGCTGCTGAACCGCCTTGAGCAGCTACCACAGCCGGTTCGGGAAGTCGTTCAGCTCATTGCCGTGGGTGGACCGGTTGTGGCACATCGGCTGCTGGCTTCAGTAGCCGACATGCCCGAGGACGCGCTGCTGGCGGCGTTGCGAGTCGCTGTGGACGCGCATGTCCTCATCACATCTGAGGATGGATATGGCTTCCAGCACGCACTGGTGCGGGAGGCCGCCGTCGACGCGCTCCTTCCGGGCGAACGCATTCGGATGCACCATGCCTACGCCGATGCCCTGGATAGACAGCCGAATCTAGTCGCGGCCGAACGCCACGCCGCTGGCACCGCATACCACTGGCTGGGCGCCGGACGGCCAGACCGGGCACTGCCGCTGCTCGTGCGGGCGGCGGCCGTCGCCGAGGGATTTCGCGCCTACGCCGAACAGCACCAGCTGCTGACCTGTGCTCTGGAGGCATGGCCGAACGCATTAGATCCAGGAATCGCCCGGCTCGACCTTCTCGTCGCCGCGGCTCAGGCGGCATGTCGTGCCGTGGCTCACGATCACGCACATCACCTCATTGACCAAGCCCTCGATGAAGCCGATCCGGCAGGCGACGCGGATCAGGTGGCCGCGCTCCTCGCCCTCCGCAGCAGGATCCTGCTCAGACAGGGCGGGAAGGGTGCCCTCGCCGCGGCCCAGGAGGCCGCCCGGCTCGCACTCCCTGAGCGCTCTCCCGCACGCGCCGCCGTCTTTGAGGTCCTCGCCACTGCGCTCACCAGCGACGGGGTCCCGGACAATGCCTTGACAGCCAGTGCCGATGCGGTACGTCTGGCCACCGATCTAGGCGACGAAGAACTCCAGGTCAAAGCGCTTTCGACAGCCGCGCTTGTGTTTAGCCATCTGGGCAGACATGAGCAGGGTGTGGCCGCGTACGAGCGGGCACGGGCGATCGCCGAAAAGATCCGTGACATGGAGGGCCTGACCCGGGTCTGCGTCAATTTCTCCCTGGAACTGTGGGCCTACGGACGCCATGAGGAAGCGATTGCCGTGGCCGCTGCGGGCGTACAGGCGGCCCGCCGGGCCGGGCTGACCAATGCGCAAGGCATGTACGCGGCCACAAACCTTGCGGGCTCATTGTTCGCGACCGGTCGATGGGACGAGGCCGAACACGTATTGACCGAGGCGCTGGAGGAAGGTCCGTGCGATGTATATCTCGGCTACCCACACATGATGCTCGCCGAACTGGCGCTTGGACGTGGTGATCTGACCGGCGCGCGCAGACACCACGCCGTCGCGTCGCAGTTGCTGTTCTCCCAGCTCGAGCGGCTGGAATGCGGCCTCCCCATGGCGCGGCTCACCGCCGAGCTCGCGCTCATGGAGAACCGATTCGCAGACGCCCGGCTAGCGATCACAGCCGTCCTCGACGCAGCGACCGTACGCGGACAGACGGCCGCATACGCATGGCCGTTGCTCGCCACAGCCGCACGGATCGAAGTCCAGGCCACAGCGCACGGTCTACCCTCGGGAAGCCTGACGATGCTGCACAAAACCGCGGCCGGTCTGCCTCAACACCCGCCCTCATGGCGGGCATGGGCCCTGCAATTCGCCGCGGAGATGGACTCCATTCAGGCACCCAGCCCAGTATGGGCGGCAGTGGCAACGGCATGGGAGAAGACCGACGAGTTGTACCCGACCTGTCATGCCCGCCTCCGCGCCGCCGAAGCAGCGATCGTCGATGAAGACTACGAGCAGGCGCGACAGTG
>OBLR010000480.1_pt1 | contig 9979 bp, 11 predicted proteins | sample 1519891 | NCBI WGS metagenome assembly OBLR01 (sample SAMEA3113583, study PRJEB22503) | soil metagenome | reverse complement strand
GGTCGGCTTCGTGCTCGTGGCGGTGTTCGCGCAGATCTTCCGAAACTGGCTGCTGTTGCGCGCCGTCGGCGTGGACGCGTCGATCTTCGACGCCACCGCCGTCCTGATCGCCTTGGTGACGCTCGCACAGCTTCCGGTCGGTCCGAGCGTCGGCGCGGGGGCGGCCGTGCTCATCCTGGGCAGCCACGGCGTCGCGGCCGCCGCCGCGGCCGGCGTGCTCCTGACCGCCACCGGCACGCTCGGCGGCCTGCTCTTCGCCGCTTGGGCCGGCGCGGACGGGCTCTGGTCCGCCGCCCGTCGAAGGCGACCGGCCTCGGTTACCGAACCACGCCCGGGGTAAGCCACCCGTATGCGTGTTGTCGTAGTGGGGGCGACGGGTAACGTCGGCACCAGCCTCCTGCGCTCGCTTGCCGACGACCCGGAGGTGGACTCGGTGCTCGGCCTCGCGCGGCGCGCGCCGGGCATGGGCTTTCCGAAGACGCAGTGGGGGAAGGTCGACGTATCTCGCGCGACCGACCTCGCCGACCGCTTCGCCGGCGCCGACGCGGTCGTGCACCTCGCGTGGCTGATCCAGCCGGGGCGGGACCTCGAGACCCTCCACGCCACGAACGTCGAGGGGAGCCGCCGGGTCTTCCAGGCCACGGTCGACGCGGGAGTGCCCGCGCTCGTGTACGCCTCGTCCGTGGGCGCCTACGCGCCCGGCCCCAAGGACCGCGCGGTCGACGAGAGCTGGCCGACCACCGGCCTCGAGACCTCGACCTACGCCCGCCACAAGGCCGAGGTGGAGCGCATCCTCGACCGCATCGAGGAGGAGGCCCCCGCGCTCCGGTCCGTGCGGCTGCGGCCGGGGCTGATCTTCAAGCGTGACGCCGCCTCCGAGATCCGCCGCCTGTTCGCCGGCCCCTTCCTCCCGAGCCCGCTCGTGCGCACCGAGCTGATCCCGGCGGTGCCGGACGATCCGCGGCTCGTCTTCCAGGCGGTGCACTCGCTCGACGCCGGGGAGGCCTACCGGCTGGCCGTCAAGGGCGATGTGCGCGGCGCGTTCAATGTCGCCGCCGAGCCGGTGCTCGACCCGCCCCGGCTGGCCGGCATGCTCGGTGCCCGCCGGGTGCGCGTGCCGGGCAAGGCCCTGCGCGCCGGCGCGGCCGTGTCCTGGCGCCTGCGGCTCCAGCCGAGCGAGCCGGGCTGGGTCGACATGGCGCTGAACGTGCCGATCATGGACTGCAGTCGCGCGCGCGAGGAGCTCGGCTGGCGGCCGCGACGCACCTCCGTGGAGGCGCTTCGCGAGCTGCTGGAGGGGATCCGCGACGGCGCCGGGATCGACACGCCGCCGCTCGCGCCCGGCACCGGCGGGCCGCTGCGCATCCGCGAGCTGCTCACGGGCGTGGGCTCGCGCTGAGCGCCCCGCTGGGTCGTCCCGGTCCGACCGGCTGGGGGCGAATAATCGGCCAGGTGCCTGCCCGCGCGGCCATCCTCGCGCTCGGCGCCTGCTTCGCCGTCGCCTTCGGAGGGTGCGGCGCCTCCGATCGGGAGGCCGACGCCGCCGTGGTGGCGGAGCGCTTCCATGCCGCTCTCGAGCAACGGGACGGCGACGCCGCCTGCGCCGAGTTGAGCGAGGTGACGGCGAGCAAGCTGGAGCAGCAGGAGGAGATGCCGTGCGAGGAGGCCGTGCTCGAGCTGGAGCTCCCGCGCGGCGGCACCGCCGCTGTGACCGAGGTCTACGTGACGAGCGCGTCGGTGGCGCTCGCCGAGGGCGGGACCACGTTCCTCGACGAGGGCCCGGAGGGGTGGAAGGTGTCGGTCGCCGGCTGCACCCCCACCGCGCCGGACCTGCCCTACGACTGCCTGCTGGAGGACTGACGTGCGGACGATGTTCGTCGTCTACCTCGTACTGATCGTCGCCGGGATCGCCTACGCCTCCGTGATCGGCCTGATGCACAACTGAGCGGTGCGGGCGTTCGTCAAGCACAACGGCATGTCGCTCGCCTTCCTGGGGCTGTTCCTCGCGGCGCTCGTGTTCCAGGCGATCGCGGGCCTTGCCGACTTCAACGAGGACCAGGATCGGCACGGCGACCCGCGGGTCTCCTTCCTGCGCTACGTCACCTCGTCCGAGTTCGGCGGCGCGGTGATGGAGAACTGGCAGTCGGAGTACCTGCAGTTCACGCTCTTCATCCTGCTCACGGTCTGGCTGGTCCAGCGCGGCTCGCCCGAGTCGAAGGAGCTCCACAAGGCCGGGCGCGAATCCGACGAGGAGCAGAAGGTGGGCGAGCACGCCGACCCCGGGTCGCCGCGCTGGGCCAAGGTGGGCGGGATCAGGCGCACGATCTACGAGAACTCGCTGCTGCTCGTGATGGGCGCCATCTGGATCGCCACCTGGTTCGCGCAGTCGGTCACGGGAGTGACCGAGTACAACAGCGAGCGCCTCGGCCACCAGCAGGACGCCGTCTCATGGGCCGAGTACCTGGCCCGCCCGGACTTCTGGGAGAAGACCCTGCAGAACTGGCAGTCCGAGTTCCTGGCCGTGGGCTCGATGGCGATCCTCGCGGTCTACCTGCGCCAGCGCGGCTCGCCCGAGTCGAAGCCGGTCGGCGCCCCGCACGACGCCACCGGCGTCGAGGGCTAGCTCGCGCCGGCGGGGACCAGGATCCCGCGGCCCTGCAGCCGTCCGCCGTCGAGGTCCGCCATCGCGTCGTTGATCGCCTCGAGCGGATAGGTGGTCGTGTGCAGGCTCACCTTCCCCTGGGCAGTCAGGGTCATCAGCTCCTGCAGGTCGTTGTAGGTGCCGACCAGGTTGCCGATGAACGAGATCTCGCGCGAGATCACGTCGATCGTCGGGATGTCGATGTTCTCGCCGTATCCGATGACGTAGTAGAAGCCGCCGTTCCGGACCATCTCGATGCCGTCCTCGATCGCGCCCTTCTCGCCGACGAAGTCGACGATCGCCTCGGCGCCCAGTCCGTCGGTCAGCTCCTTCACCGTCTCGACGTGGGACCCGCCTGTGCCCTCGGCCGAAGGCCGCCGGGTATCGACCTTCACCGTATGGTCGGCTCCCAGCTCGCGCGCCAGCGCCAGCGCCGGCTCCGACGGATCGATGACGATGATCTCGGCAGGTGTCATCGCCTTGAGGCACTGCACCCCGATGTGACCCAGGCCACCGGCCCCGATCACGACGACCCGGGTGCCCGGGCCGAGCACCGGGATCGCCTTCTTGACCGCGTGGATCGCCGTGAGGCCCGCGTCCGCGAGCGCCGCGATGTCCTTCGGGTCGAGCCCCGGGCCGAGCTTCACGACCGATCGTGCCGAGGTCTGGAGGTAGTCGGCGAAGCCCCCGTCGCGGTTGATCCCCGGGAAGGAGCCGTTCAGGCAGTGCATGTCGTTGCCAGAGCGGCACGGCCCGCACAGCCCGCAGGAGATGAAGGGGTGGACGATCACCGTGTCGCCGACCTCGACGCTGGTCACGGCGGAGCCGACCTCGTGCACCCAGCCGGCGTTCTCGTGGCCCGGCGTGTAGGGCAGCTCGACGCCGGACTTCTCCGCCCACTGGCCCTCCTGGATGTGGAGGTCCGTCCGGCACAGCCCCGCGGCGCCGATCCTCACGACCACGTCGAGCGGGCCGGCGGCCTTCGGCTCGTCGACCTCGTCGATCTTCAGCGCCTCGTGGTACGCGTGCAGCCTCGCGGCGATCATGGTGCAACCTCCTCGGGGTCGGGCGCAAGCTCGTGCCGGATCTCGAGCAGCGAGCGGCAGATGCCGCCGTTCACGTCGAGGCTCGTGCGGACGAGCCGCGCGCTCCGCAGCCAGCGGCCGAGCTCAGCGGCCGGCACCGGCTCGCCGCCCGGCAGGACGAAGGCCGGCGAGTCGCGATCGTGCGGGATTCCGAGCTCCGCCCGCAGCTCGAGGCAGCGCCGGGCGTCGCCGCTGTCCGGAAGGTCCGCGACGCGCCTGCCGGTGACCTGCTCGGGCGTCTGGCCGGTCGCCAGCAGCGCCTCGCACAGCCTGGCCTGGCGGGCGACGAGCGCCTTGCGCTGGAACAGTCTGCGCAGCGCGTCCAGCCGGTCGTCGTCCGTCTCGCCCGGGAACGCCCCCGCGAAGCCCTCGCCGCGGGCGATCGCGGCGTTGATCTCATCGCCCGTGTAGTGGTCCTCGAGCCTGACCGCCACGCGCCGGACACCGGAGAGCCGGCGCACGGCGTCGCGGGCGTCGGCCGCCATCAGGTATGCGAAGTTGGGCGCGCACTGCGGCGTGGGCAGCCGAAGCAGGATCTCCACGTCGCCGTCGGGCGTCACCTCGCAGGAGGTCACGAACCGGAGCGAGGTGATCGGCTCGTCGAGCTCGGGGTCGTGGACCTCGCCGAGCGCCTCGAGGACTCGCGCCCGGGTGCTCATGGCTGGTCGCTGACCAGCTGTGCATCCTCCCTGGCAGCCGGCGTTCCCGCCTCTTCGGGCAGCCGGAGCTCTTCCGGGACGTCGATCCCGTAGAGCCTGGCGGCGTTCAGCCCGAGGATCTTCTTCTTCCCCGCCACGTCGAGCGCCGGGTAGTCCGAGAACTCGTCGCCCGGCGGGTAGGTCCAGTCGACGAAGCCCTCGACCTGCCACTTCGGCTCCCAGATCGCGTAGTCGCTGGCGAACAGCATCTTGTCCTCGCCGACCCAGAAGAGCAGCTCGCCCATCACCTTGGCGAAGAAGCGCGGCCGGGCGTGCATCAACCCGCCGATGACCACCGCCAGGCCCGCGTAGACGTTCGGCTCCTGCGTCGCCATGAAGCAGAAGTCCTCGATCCGCGGCAGGCCGACGTGCTCGACGATGAAGTTGAGCTCCGGGTTGTTCGTGGCGACGTAGTCCACGTCGGCGACGTCGAAGGCATCCTTGTCGAGCGGCCAGATGGTCGGGCCCTTGTGGACGTGGATGTTCTTGATGCCGAGCTCCTGGCACTTGTCGAGGAAGCGCTGCGACTCCGGGTCCTTGAGCGACCAGCCGCGGGAGCCGTCACGCCACTCGGCCGTGTAGAGCTTGACGCCCTTGAGGTTGTAGCGCTTGGCGTCCTCCTCGAGCTGCTTCAGGCCCGCGTCACCGTCGCGCGGATCGAAGCGGCCGTTGGCGATCAAGCGGTCGGGGTACTTTTCGACCAGCTCGGCGTTCGCCTCGAGCGTGTTGAACCCGTTGCGGTACCACTGCTTCAGGTAAGTCGACTGGAAGATCGCGGCGTCCACGTGGCCGTCCTCGAAGACGTCCTTGACGAAGTCCTCCTCGGAGTACTTCTGGAACTTCTCGATCGGCCAGTGGGTCTCCTCGGGGCCAAGGCCCATGTACGCGTGGAAGCACTCGATCCAGCCCTTCGCGTACTGCTCCTGGCCGGGTACCCAGTTCGCCGGGCTCGCGTCCCAGAAATGGACGTGACCGTCGACGACGAAGAAGCGATCGCCGTTGCGGGTGTACACCTTGGTCCTCCTCTCCTCGTGGAGGCCTCGGGGCGGGGCCTCGGGGGCGACGGTACCACCACGCTCCGCTCACCGGTAGCCCGTCGGATCCGCCGGCTTTCCGGCGTCCTGCACCTCGACCATGTAGCGCCAGCAGTCCGGCCGGGAGCCGTCGACGTCGGTGAAGCCGTACTCCCGCGCCAGCCCGCCCGACGAGAACGAGCCGCCGTTGCGGCGCATGACGTCGGGGTCGGCGGCGAGCGCGGCCACGGCGCGCCCGACGAAGCGCGGGCTCTCCGAGATCGCCGCGAAGTGCGGCTGGAACGCGGCCGCGTCGCGCCAGTTGTCCTCGGTGACCCGGAAGTTCTCGAGCATCATCTCCGAGCGCAGCCAGCCCGGCGTGAGCGCGACGGCGGCGCACCCGTGCGGCTCGAGCTCCTTGCCCTGTGCGAACGCCAGCCGGATCGCCGATGTCTTGGCCAGGTCGTAGTAGACGCTGATCCGGTAGTTCGCATCGTTGTACTCGCGCGTGCCGTCGGTCATCTCCACCACCAGGCCGCCCGGCCGCCGGATCAGGAGCGGCAGCGCGAAGTGGCTCGTGATCAGGTGCGTGTCGATGGCAAGGCGCAGCACGCGCAGCCCCCTGTCGAGGTCGTGCTCCCACACCGGCTTGTCCCACTCGAACAGCAGCTCGCCGCCCCAGATGTCGTTCACCAGCACGTCGAGCCGCCCCTGGTCCGCGTCGATCCGCTTCACGAGCGATTCGACCTGCGCCAGCTCGAGGTGGTCGGCGGCCACCGCGATCCCCTCGCCGCCGGCCTCGGTCACGAGCTCGGCCGTCTCCTCGATCGTCTCCGGACGGTCGTACTCCGAGCGCCGCTCGCGGGTGGTGCGGCCGGTGCAGTACACGGTGGCGCCCGCCTCTCCGAGCGCCACTGCCGTGCCGCGGCCCGCGCCGCGCGTCGCGCCTGCGACCAGCGCGACCTTGCCGTCGAGGTCTGCCTTCATGGGGTCTCTCCTTTGGTCTAGGGGCTCGACAGAGCCAGTTCTCGCTTGCGCGGCGCCCGCACGGTTAGCACGGCCGCCAGGACGAGGGCGCCTCCGGTGAGCTGCGCCGGGCCGAGCGACTCGCCGAACACGGCGAACGCGAGCGCGACGGTGACCACCGGCTCGAGGGTCGACAGGATCGACGCGGCCGTGGGGCCCACGCGCCGCAGTCCGGCGAAGAACAGGGCGACCGCTCCGACCGTGGAGACCACCGCGAGCGCGCCCAGCCAGGCGTAGCCCTCGGCGGTCACCGCACCGGGGTCGAGGTCGCCGCCGGCCAGGCCGGCGAGCGTGAGGCTCACGCCGGCGCCGGTGCAGACGAGCGTGCTGAGCGCCAGCGGGCCGACCCGTTCCGTCACGCCGTCCGAGATCAGGATGTAGCCGGTGTAGACGGTCGCGGCCGTGAGCCCGAGCGCCGTGCCGAGCGCGTCCAGCGCTCCCGCCGCGGCGCCCGCCAGGACGAGCACGAGCCCGGTCGAGGCAAGCGCGAGCGAGACCGCCGTGGAGCGGCGCGCGGGCTCGCGCCCGATGGCGATGGATGCGACCGCCACCAGGACCGGATAGGTGTAGACGAGCAGGGCGAGCAGCGAGGCGTCGAGGCGGTCGAGCGCTGCGAAGAACGCGCCCGCCTGCGCCCCGTATCCCACGGCGCCGAGGGCGACGGCGATGAGGAGGTCGCGGCGGCCGAGCGAGCGCAGCTCGCGGATCCCGCCCCGGGCGCAGACGAGTATCAGCCAGAAGAGCACGGCGGCCAGCACGAACCGGGCCGACAGCAGAGTCCCGACGGTCACGCCCTCGTCGTAGGCGAGCTTGCCGAAGACGCCCATCGCGCCGAAGCCGGCCGCGGAGGCGAGGCAGTAGAGGGCGCCGGAGCGGGACATGCGCCCATCCTGCCTGCGGCATTACTTAGGAGCGACTCTGATTTCTACACATGACTCAGTACGATCGCTTACGAATGCTCGACCTCCACCGGCTGCGCCTCCTGCACGAGCTGCACGCGCGCGGAACCATCGCGGCGGTGGCGGACGCGCTCCGGTTCACGCCGTCGGCCGTGTCCCAGCAGCTCGCCGTGCTCGAGCGCGAGGCCGGGGTCCCGCTCCTCGAGCGGGCCGGGCGCGGCGTGCGGCTGACCGACGCCGCGCTGGTGCTCGTGGAGCACGCGGGCGCGCTGCTCGAACGGGCCGAGCTCGCCCAGGCGGACCTGGCCGCGGCCGCGGGCACGGTGGCCGGGAGGGGCCGCATCGCCTCCTTCCAGTCGGTCGCGTTCCACCTTGCCGTGCCCGCCATGCAGGCCCTCTCGCACGAGGCGCCGGGCCTCCGCTGCGAGCTCGTCGAGGCCGAGCCCGAGTGGTCGCTGCCGGCGCTTGCGATCGGGGACGTTGACCTCGTGCTGGCCGACGAGTGGGAGCACCAGCCGCTTGCGCGCCTCGACGGCGTGGTCCGCGAGGACCTCCTCCGCGATCCCGTGTACGTCGTCCTGCCCGCGGACCATCCGGTGCTGGGCCGCCACGCGGGCGCGGTGCCGCTGGCCGAGCTGGAGTTCGAGGCCTGGACCACCGGCCACCCCGGCACCGCGTGGAAGTCCATGATCGAGCGGACCTGCCGAGAGCTCGGGAAGTTCGAGCCGGACATCCGCCACCGGACCAACGACGCCGTCCTGAGCCTGGCGCTCGTCGCGGCCGGCCGGGCTGTGACGCTCCTGCCGGCGCTCGTGGACCCCGGCTCACATCCGGGGATCGCCGTGAGGGCGATCGCGGAGCGCACGGTCCACCGGACCATCCTGATGGCGACCCGCGCCGCCGACGCCGAGCGTCCCTCGGTCCAGGCCCTGATGGCGGCGATTCGCGCGGCCGCCGCGGAGGTCGGCGCGAAGGTCTCCTAGACGTCAAGCGGCCCCGGGGCGAAGGGCGCCCGGGGCCGCTTGCGTGCTACCGGCTGTCGACGGATGGAGCCGCGTCTACGGCATCGTCTCCATCCGCACACACGCCTTCACGCTCGGGAACTCCAGGCGGAATTCCGGATCCGTCCGCGCGGCGATGCGGCACTCCATGCGGATCAAGGGCAGCTCCATGCGGCGCTCCATCATGATCGTCCGCGCGTGCATGCGCACGCACTTCCGCATCGGGCGCCGTCCGTAGAGCATCTTGAACTCCATCGTCTTGACGGGGTCTCCGATGCCACGTTCGGAGATACACGTCTGCCTCGCCTCGAACCTGTCGAACATGGTCGGCTTGGGGGCGGCGGAGGCGGGCACCGTCATCGCCACCGCCACCACCACCGCGAGGCCGATGACGCTGAGCACGGCCTTCTTCCTCATGTGAACTGCTCCTTCCGTCGAGTTGCCTGCTGTCTGCACTTCCTGCACCTACTCGGTCCCGCAACTGAGGCTGAGCCGGCAGACGACGCCGTCGCAGCCGAGGTTGTCGCCGTTCCCGCCGGCCACGTTGTCGTTGCCGACCGCGAGCTGGGTCGCCTTGATCCCCATGCCGCCGTTGCAGCCCGAGTGGTTGCGGTTGATCTGCGCCCCGAACGCCTCAACGAAGATTCCATCCGCCCCGTTGAAGTGGGTCTGGTTCTCGTTGATGCGGGTGCTGTGGGCCTCCGATGCGACCTCCACACCCGCGCCGCCGTTGTACGAGAGCGTGTTGCGGAACACCCTGTTGCCGGTTCCGTCGTCCACCTTGACGCCCTCGCCGGCGAGAGTGACCTTGTTGCGGACCAACCGGTTGTAGCTGGAGAGCCCCTCCATGCCGACGCCCGAGTCACTGGCGCCGGAGATCGTGTTCCCGGCGATCCGGTTGCGGCTCGACCCGATCAGCCGGAAGCCGCCGTCGCCGTTCTCGGTCATCGTGTTGCGCAAGAACTTGTTCCCGGTCGAGCCCTCGACCCAAGCCGAGGCGTCGGAGTTCAGGGAGAGGCGCACGTCGTGGACCAGCGAGTTCTGCACGCCCGTCAGGCGCAACCCGGCCTCGAAGTTGGTCACCGAGCCGTTCTTGATCGTCACGCCGGTGACGCCCGCGGCAGCGATCCCGTCGCCCTCGCCCAAGCCGGTGATCGTGTGGCCGTTCAGGTCGACCGTGACGCCCGACTTCGCCACGATGATGCCGCCGTCGACGCAGCCGTAGATGTCGTGCTGGAGCGTCAGGTCCTGGGTCACGTAGGCGCCGCAGTACGCACCGCCGCCGTTTGCCTTCGAGGGAGAGACGAGGCCGGTGAACGCGAACACGAGCAGGGCGGCCAGCGTCAAGCCGATGGCTATCCACACGAGCGGGTCGAGGCGTGATCGTCTGCCTTTGCGGGTCGCCTGGAATCCGCCACGGCCTGGGCTGATCATCTCTGCGTCCATTCGTCTCCCACCTGGTGGTCTGCCTGCGTTGACTGGCCAGGAGTCGTGCTGCCTGCACCTGGAGAGCGCGAGGACGAGCCGCCAACGTCACGGGAGACGACGGGGTCCACGGCGGAAGGTGAGCGGTACAGGAGCAAGAGACTCCTTCCGCGGCGACCCGCGCTGGACAG
>OBLR010000479.1_pt1 | contig 9983 bp, 12 predicted proteins | sample 1519891 | NCBI WGS metagenome assembly OBLR01 (sample SAMEA3113583, study PRJEB22503) | soil metagenome | reverse complement strand
ACGACGTCGACGTCTGTCTCCGCCGCCTCCTCGGGACCCACCTCGACGACGGGATCGGGCCAGTCCCAGGTCCGCGCCCGTCCGAGGCCGTCAGGGCCGCGGCAGGGCAGCACGGGGACGAGGTACTCATGCCCTCCCTGGACGAAGCCGGTCGTCCAGGAGCCGTGCACGTGCCAGAGCAGAATCCTCACGCGAGCGCTTCCTCCGGCTCGCGCGCGGGGGCCAGCTCCGCGAGCGCCTCCAGGACGTCGTCGACGGTGACGGCGCTGAGACAGGGATGCCCGGGCACGGGACAGACACACGCGCGACTGCCGGCGCAGGGCGCCTCCTGGTTGCCGAGAAGAACGTGGGGAACGCGCCAGGGGCGCCAGCGCACGGCGGGAACGGTGGGCGCGTAGAGGGAGACGACAGGTGTTCCGACCGCGGCCGCGAGGTGCGCGGGACCGGTGTTGCCGACGACGACCGTTTCTGCCCCGGCGAGGATCTCCGCGAGCTGGGCGAAGGTCGTGCGGCCGCCGAGGTCGGACACTTCGGGCCGGGGTCGACCGGCCACGGCCGCCGCGAGCTCGCGATCGCCGAGGCCGCCCGTGACAGCCACGCGCATCCCTGCTTCCACCAGCGCGTCCACGAGCGCGGCGTGCCGTTCGGGCGGCCACGCCCGCGCAGGGACGGAGGTGCCGGGGTGCACGACGACGTACGGCGGCTCGAGCGGAGGCTCGAGACCCTCGTCCGCGCGGCGGATCGCGAGTCGGCCGCCGTCTCTCGGCGGGAGCCCGTAGCCGAGCTCGGCGACCAGCGAGAGCGAGCGCTCGACCTCGTGCACGTCCTCGTCGATCGCGTGGCGGACGTCGAGGAGCGAGCCAGGGTAGTCCACGCTGGTGGCGGCAAGAAGAGGTACTCCGGCGAGCCGGAGCAGCAGCGCGGTCGGCAGCCCGCTCTGGTGAAAGGACGTGAGGATCACGGCCTCGTCCACCGCGAGCGTGTTGAGCTCGGTGACGAGCTCGAGGACCGCGACCGGGTCGACGGGCTCGGGCTCCGGGTCGATCCACGGCGCGCGGAAGACGCGCACGTCGTCCACGCCGGGAAGGAGCTGGGCGGCCTGGCGGCCGCGCGGGCCGCAGAGGAGCGTGACCCGGCGAGCTCCATGCGCGACGGCGCGCACAGCGGGTCCGGCGAGAAGCACGTCTCCGTCGCTGTCCAGCCTGACAACGAGCACGTGCGGACTCATGTTCGCGCTCCGAGCAGCAGGTCGACAGCCGCAGACAGACTCGAGGCCACCTCGGGAGCGGCGGCCACGTCCTCCGCGCGGGTCATGCCGTTGGGCACCAGCACGGGTCGGGCCCCGGCGGCGAGCGCCGCCTCGACGTCGGCTCCGATGTCGCCGACGAGCGCGCACCGCTCCGGCTTCGTGCCGAGCGCCTCGGCCGCGGAGCGCACGAGTCCGGGCTGTGGCTTGCGGCAGGCGCAACCCTCGTCCGGACGGTGCGGGCAGAGCAGCCAGGGGCCGAGCGGCCCCAGCAGGTCCTCGATCTGGCCGTTGACGGCCTTGACCTGCTGGGGCGTAAGGAGACCGCGGCCGATCCCGCTCTGGTTGGAGACGACCGCCGTGTGGATGCCCGCGGCGCGGAGGCGGTCGAGGGCCCGGCGCGCCCCCGGCATGGGTACGACCCGCTCCGGGTCGCCATTGTACGGGACGTCGACGACGAGCGTCCCGTCCCGGTCGAGGAGCACCGCCTCGGGTACTGCGGGCCGCGGGGCGCGATCCAGGTCACCGATCAGGCGCGGGAGCCGGGCCCAGCCGGCGAGCCAGTGGTAGGAGGCGAAGAAGGACATTGCGAGGCTCGTCAGGACGACCGTGGCGATCTCGTCCCGGGTGCCTGGGCCCGGCCGGAGCCGGGCCCAGGTGAGCTCGGCGGTGCCGGCAAGCCAGCCGGCGGCGCCGAAGCCTGCGAGACGGGGTCGACGGACGAAGGCTCCCGCGAGGGCGGCCGTGCCTGCGGCCGCCGTCAGCAGGTGGAGGGGACGGCGGCCACGCGGCGCTCCCGCAGCGCGCTGCCAGGCGCGCCCGTGAAGCGCCTGCATAAGGACGTCGTCCGCGTTGCCGCGCTGGAGCCGGATGCTCGTCCAACGCCCGGCTCGGCCGACCGGATGGACGACCGTGCGCGAGCCGCGCTCGATCTCATACCCGGCTTGCCTCAGGCGGAGCCCGATGTCCGAGTCTTCGCGGAAGGCGTGCCGGAAGCGTTCGTCGAAGCCGCCTACGCGGAGAAGTGCGGCACGTCGGTAGGCGAGGTCGGCGGTGGCCCACTGGGCCGTCTCGAGACCGCGGACGTTGCGCTCCCAGTCGGTAGGGCGACGGCCGGAGGGGAGTGGAACGCGAATCCGGCCCTGCACGCCGGCCACGCGCCCCCCGACCGCGGCGAGGTCCTCTTCCAGGCGCTCGCGCCAGTCGGTCTCCGGCACCACGTCGTCATCGAGGAAGACGACCCACTCCGCGGTCGCCGCGCGCAGGCCGCGATTGCGCGCCCACGCCGGACCGCGGCGTCCGGCGTCCCGGATCACATGGACCCGCTCACAAGGGATTCCGAGCTCGTTGAGCCGGGCTTCGAGGCGGGCGAGCGAAGGCCGGCCGGTCGTCGGGACGACGATCTCGTAGAAGGGCGCGCTCACTCCCTCCCCCCGTTCGTGAACCCGCTCCGCCGAACGACGTACGGCCCGATGGCGAGAGCGTCGATCGGTGCCGAGCCGAAGCACTCCAGCGCGTCACGCGGGTCGTCGACCATCGGGCGCCCAGCCGTGTTCAGGCTCGTGTTCACGACCACGGGGACGCCCGTGCGCCGCTCGACGGCCTCGAGGAGCCGCGCGAGGAGGGGCTCGTCCTCCCGGTCGACGGTCTGGATCCGCGCGGAGCCGTCCACGTGAACGACGGCAGGGATGCGCTCGGCCCAGCTCTCGCGCACCCGGTGCGTGAAGAGCATGTACGGGCTCGGCAGCGGGCCGTCGAAGATCTCCGGCGCGCGCTCGAGCAGCACCATCGGGGCCACGGGGCGAAATTGCTCCCGCCCCTTGATGTCGTTCAGCCGCTGCAGGTTCCCGGCGCTCGCCGGGTTCGCGAGCAGGCTTCGGTGACCGAGCGCGCGCGGCCCGTATTCGCTCCGGCCCTGGAACCAGGCAACGACCCCGTCTCCGGCGATAACCGCCGCCGCCTCCTCGGCGACGTCGTCCGAGTGCTCGTAGGCGACGCCGGCGCAGCGCAGCCAGTCCCTGACGTCGTCGTTCTCCCAGGCACGGCCGAGCGCGGCCGTTCGCATGGGGTGCACCCGGTCGCCGAGCAACGCGGCCACGTGGAGAGCCGCACCAAGCGCCGTGCCCGCGTCTCCCGCCGCAGGCTGTACCCAGATCCGCGAAAAGGGGCCCTGCTCGGCCAGGAACGAATTTGCCACGCAGTTCAGGGCGACGCCGCCTGCCATTGTCAGCACCGGGTACCGGGTCTGGGCGTGCAGCCAGCGCGCAAGGTCCAAGAGCACCTCTTGGAGGCGGTTCTGCAAGCTGGAGGCGAGGTCGGCGTGCGCCCGCGTCCAGCGATCTCCGTCGATGAGGCGCGGGGCGAAGCGCTCGAGGTCGAGCCGCTCGCGCTCGACCGTGAAGCCGCCCGCGCCGGTAGGGCGAACGGCCGCCCGGAACTCATCCAGGAAGGCAGGCCGCCCGTAGGAGGCCATCGCCATCACCTTGTACTCGTCCGAGGAGCGGCGGAAGCCGAGGTGCTCGGTCACCTCCTCGTAGAGGAGGCCGAGCGAGTTCGGCAGCTCCTGCGTCGCGAGGATCTCCAGCTCACCATCCGTGTAGCGGCCCGCGAGATATGAAGCGCGCTCGCCGCGGCCGTCCAGCACCATCACGCTCGAGCGCGGGAAGGGCCCGGCCATGTGGGCCGAGGCGGCATGCGCCACGTGATGCGGCACGAACTGGACACGGTGGGGGTCGAGCCCCGGAAGGGCCGTGGAGAGGAAGCCCGGAGCACGACGCACGTAGAGGGTGCGCAGGCCTTCCCACGCGTCGGCCGTGATGTCGCCGTTCAGCGGCGGGGCGAGGTCCGGGTCGTACGAGTACGCGACCGCGTCGAGGTCGGCGGCACGGACCCCGGCCTCGGCCAGACACCAGGCCGCGGAGCGCTCGGGCAGCTCCCAGGTCGAGAACGCCACGGCGGGCTTGCCGTGCTTGCGACGGCTGAATCGCTCCTCCTCGGCTGCTGCGACGATTTCACCGTCGACGACGAGCGCGGCAGCGGGATCGTGGAAGACGGCGTTGACGCCTAGGACCCGCACCTAGCGCGCCCTCCCGGAGGAAACAAAGCCGAGGTAAGAAGAGGAGCAATTCGCCAAAGCAGAAGGCCGTCCATTTCCTGGAAGCAAATCCGTAAGCATCGAGAGGCGGGGTATTTCTTGCGGTAGCCCGCAACGCAGTGCTTCTATGCCGGTCAGCAAACGACGACGAAAACAACGTGCCGCCGAAGTCGAGCTCGGCCGTGTGGGAGCGAATCCGAGCCCCCGGTGGCGAGCGCGGTCGTTAGCGGGCCGTCGCTCTGCGAGCGGGTGGTCCTCGGAGGGGTCGGTCGGCGACGTCGAGCAGGACGAGCCGAGTGTTCTCTACGGCGGGCAGGGGGAGCCGGCGCTGGATGGACTCCTGCCGGCTCCCTCCGCCCACTCGGGCACGCGCTAGGCAGCTGCCTTCACGCGGGCTTGCTCGACCTGCTCGTCCGGAGTTGCCTCGAGATCTTGCAAGACCTTTCCGAGAAGGAAGAACGTGGGCGGCCACAGGCCGATGAAGATTGCGAGCCGCTCGGCTCGCGCCTTCGCAGCCTTGTCGGAGGTAGCAGCAGACCGACCCCACAGGGAGATAGAACCCCCGATGGACGCGAGTCCCAGGCTGTGCAGGATCGTGCTGGTGAAACCGATCTTCCGTAGTAGCAGCGCGACTTTCATCGCATCCCCTTCCGTTTCGATCGTGGTTCGGTCGGGAGCGCAGCGCGGTACCCGCCGCAAGGAGCGCCGCGCCGTGCTCCGTCCCGTTTCGACTCAGCCTCGAAACCCGTCGTCTCCGCGATGGGCGTTGCCGGCCTTCGCGACCCCCCGGCTGACGATGTAGCCGGTGGCGATGATGCCGACGATGAGCCAGGCCCGCGGTGCGTCGAAGTTGTCAGCGACCGCAGCTGCGATCAACGTCACCGCGATCACGACGATCATCGCCCAGAACTCCGTCGTGAGCGGCGCCCACTTCGTCTCGTATCGGCGACCTGTCAGGCGGACGCCTGCTCGCTCGGCGCGCTCACCGATCGGCCTGTCGGTTACATCACGAGTTGCCATCGTTCGTGGCCCCTTCCCTTCCTAGTTGACGGACCACTCTGCGCGGCGCCGCTTGCCTCAAAACCCGGTCGGCCTCGGTATTTCGAGTGGTACTAGGCCTCGCCCGAACGAGACCCGCCCGGGCGGCGCGGCGTGTCACTCAGTCGGATCGAAATCTGCGATCCGTCGAACGCGCGATGTCCTGTTCGCTGGGATGCTTGCGGACGACGTGGAAGCGCTCGGTCTCTACCACGACGCTCTCGATGTCCTCGATCGAGTGGCCGGGAACTACGGCGAAGGTGGTCGGGTCGGCCCGAAGCTCCTCATACTCGGCCACGGTCAGCGAGATCGCGTCTTTGCACGCCTCGACCCCGCACTCACAGAGGAACTCGATCTGGTCCTCCTCCGGCGACCTGACCTCTTCGATCCGCTCGTTCACCTCGCGGAACAGGGTTTCGTTGCGCGCCAGGCGATCTTCACGATTCACGGGCAATCCTCACCGACGTGAAAGCACTTCATAGTGTTTCAGCTTTCTCCACGACGTGGAAGTCTTCGTACTCTTCCACGACCTCCTCTCCCTCGACACGGGGATGCCCTGCAACGATGACGAAGCGGTTCTCCCGAACATGGAGGGCGCTGTATTGCTCGAGCGTCAAGTCGACGCGCCCTCTGCAGAACGGGTCTGCGCACTCGCAGAGAAACGGTACGCGCTGAGCTTCGGCGACGTGATCGTCCACGGCTTGCTTCAGACGTTCATTCGCACCGCGAAACAGGGTCTCGTTTTCCGCCAGTCGTTCCCCGCGCACGATCGTGCCTCTGTTTCTCACACCGGGGTAGCCTGTAAACCCTGGACTCCTCGAGCTGCCCGACAACCTGCCGAGAACGGACTCTTTGGCGAAACGCTTACGGCCGGAACGCAGGAAGAGCCAGCCGACGAGCAGTTGCGCGACTCCGAGGGCGCCAAAGCCCAGGTCGTACGTCAACTCGTTGTCGCCCTCCCGGATGTGGTGCAGGTCGAGCAGGGCGTGGAACACCGCTTCGTCGAGGACGTTGAAAAGCCCCCATCCGAAGATCAGCCAGCCGAGGAATCGGCGATCAAGCGCGATCCGTCGCCGCGAGGCGTTCTTCCAGAGCCACCACAGCCCCGCTACTGTCAGGAGCCAGGTCGTCGCATGGAAGAGGCCGTCGGCGAACGTGTTCGCTTCCAGCCCGGCCACAGTGTCGATCGTGCCTTTCTCGGTGCTGGAGATCATGTGGTGCCATTGCAGGATCTGGTGGAGGACGATGCCGTCCACGAATCCGCCGAGGGCGAGGCCGAGCAGAATCGCGGGCGCGCCGACACTGCGACGCTCGTCGAGTCCCGGGACTCGCTTTGCTTTCGGCTGAACCGGCACCGCCAGGACGGTTGCCGCGCGCGTGGACCATCAAACCGGACGTGCGCTCGTGTCGGGGGCCGAAGCTTATTGCGCTGACCATGCGGGTTTGAGGGCGCCGCGCGCCAGTATGCGCGCCAGTCCAGCAGCGCGAAGCGATCCGATGCGCGGGGTCCGACCGACGCCGCAAAACGGGGGATCCATCGAGGGGGATGACCGGGCGTGGACGGGTGTACCTGCGCGGGTGTGCCTCAGCGTTCCCTCGGGCCAGCACCGCACTCGTTGTCGTCCCGTGGACTCAGTTCTCGGCCAGCGCCTGCCCCAAGTGGGGCGGCGCTGAGCCTCCAGCGGAAACTCGCGAGCGATTGGTCTCGGCGCGCCGCCTGTTGCGGCGAGGCGGCCGGGGCCGGGCTTGTCTCGACCCCTTTTGTTGAGTTCTCACGTGCGCCTGTTAGCGTCGGCAGGGGTCCGTTAGCGGTGGGCCGCAACCGCCGGCGGAGTGGGCGCCCGCGGCGCGGGCATCTAGGGGTCGAGACTCCGGCGGTGGCCCGGATCCGGCCGCAGGCCCGCACCGGCAATCGGCTTCCTCTCCGCTTTGCCTCGTCTTTCGACTAGTAGTGCGAAGTCTTCTACGTCCCTAGCTTTAGCGCGAGGGAGTCGATTTCGGGGGCGTCAACGATGAGGGGAGCGCTGGCCAACCCTCTTGCTGCGGCGGTCGGCTCCCTCGTCCACGCCGTAGGGTGGCAAGAGAGCCAGCCGCCACGGGGTCCGAGAACCGCCTAACCGTGGCTCCCCCGTGCGGCTCAGAGGTTGAAAGCAACTCAGGGGTGGAGGGGCAAATCGCTCCCGAACTGTAGGCAGTGAGGGCCGTGCTAGCGGGCGGACGGTACGCAGACGAGCCGCGCATCGAATGGCGGCTCCTCCGCCTCTACGTGCGTAACTTCCAGCAGGCGGCCCTCTACCTCGAAGACGTGGCCGATGTCGTAGGACAGGTCATCCGGCGTCATGTGCGTCCACAAGGTTGGGCGCGTGCGGGTCAAGCTCTCCTCGGCAGCGCGCTCTCGTACTTCGACCAAGTAGTGCGGCACCCGGCGAGCCTATCCCGGTCCGGGAGAAGTCACGAGCGTTACACGCGGGAGCGGAGGGGTACAGACGGTTACACCCATGGAGCAGCACCCGGAGTATGACGAGGACCGGCTCGAAGCCCTCCAGAGCATCCGGGCGGCCTTCCTCGACGCCGCGGAAGCCGGGGATGAGGGCGCGGCGGGGATCGTGCGCGCGGTCGATGCGATGATCGCCGAGGTGGAGGAGTGGATCCGCCTGAGTTAGGGCCGTTGCTCCTAGAGCCTGCGCGGCTGGGGGCTACGAGCGGGGATTGAGGTCGCGCGCGACATCGCCGGCTTCGTCGAGCTTCTCGACAACGAGGAACCCGGCCGTTTGGTCGATTACCCGATCCACAGTCAAATCCTCGTGCCCCGAAACAACGAAGAATCGTTCGCTTCCTGCGCGTACCGCCTCGTATTCGGCGGGCGCCATCTCGACCACCTCCCGACAGTCGAGGTCGCCACACTCGCACAAGAGGAGGAGCGTCTCCGCATCCTCGCCCACGCCCTTGATGCGCTCGTTCACCTCTCGAAAAAGCGCCTCGTTGCGAGCGACGCGGCCGCCCCGCGACTCCATACGCGGGCACCCTACTCTCTCCAGGGCTACCCGTCGAGACGGCCCCTAGTCGATGGTTGCCTTACCTCCGCGCCAGTTCGACAGGAACAGGCCAAGAACGCGCTCGCCCATTACTTCCGGGACGAACGGGATGGAGACTTCCAGGCTGTCAACAGCCTTCTCGACCTCACAGCCTAGGCGTCCCAAGAAGTCCGCGAGGTCGTCGAGCAACCCGGGATCATCGGCCACGACCCGCACCGGGTTCGTACATGCCCTCGCGTACAAGCGAGAAACCACGCACCGGCCCAGGAACCGGAGCGCCAAGGCCGGCGAGAACGGCGTTATGGGGGCGAGCTGGCAAGTACCCAGCCGGGTGACTGCCCATGCGGAACGACGAGCGCACCGACGGCGCGACGACGAACTCGACCAGCTTCACGCGCTTCGCTGGAAGCTCCTAACGACGGTGAGCCGTTGGCGATCGTGGTCGAGGCAACCCGGGCCCTTGTCGTGACGACTACGGACTCGCTCTGCTCCGCGTTCGAGGATTGGAGGCGAGTGTTTACCCATGCTCGCGGGGGGAAGGGGCGGGGCAGAGAGGGAGAGGGGCATGAAGGCTGCCGTGCTGAAGATCGGCGCTTTCGGGGCGCTGGCGTTGCTCGGGCTTGCGAGCTCAGTCGGAGCCACGCGGGGCGGCGGTGGTCCTGTGGATACGGTCACGTCCGTCGTCTCGAGCGTCGCAGGGACGGTCGCGACCGCGACGGGCGCGGCGACGGATCCCGTCTCGACCGGCGCTGTGACCGATCCCCCCTCCACCGCTGGAGGCGCGGCGGGTGGCACCGCTGGGGGTACGGGCGGCAGCGCCGCGGCGCTGCAAGTGCCCCGGCTCAGAACGTCGTTCGACCGTCTTCCTCGCCGCCTGGAGGCCCTGCTCGAGCGTCTCATCGTGGGCCAGGAGCCGCGAGCAAACCTCCGTCGCCTGAAGCATGCGCTCCGAGGGGCGCCGCCGCAGCTTCGCGCCCGCGTCCTGCGCCTGCTCCGGGCCGAGATGCGCAGGCTCAGGCAGGGAGGCCTTACGCGCATCGAACGAGAACGGTACAGGCGCCTACATCGCATCCTCGACGCGCTCAGCCAGCCGGGCTCGTCGTCAGCAACCCAGAGCGGCAGTACGCCGCTCCCGGCGCAGAGGGGCGATCGGGAAACCGGCGCATCATCCGCCGGGGGCGCGCCGAACGCGGCGAACCGGGGCGACTCGCATCCCTTTACGGGCACCGACTCACAACGGTCATCGAGCTCCAAGGCAGGTGAAGACCGCGACGTCGGAGGCTTCGGGAGCCGCGCCGATCTACCCCCGGCATGGGAATGGAACATCCAACTTGGGATCTATCTCGCCCTGTTGGGGCTACTCCTCTTCGCGCTTGCGGCCCTTCTTCTTGCAGCCGTGCCCGCCGACGCCTTGCCCACCCGCCAGCTGCGGCGGTTCGTGCACAGATCGCGCGCGGCGCTCGCCCTGATGGGCGCAAGTACCCTCGTCGCACTTGCGCTAATCGTCTTCTTGTAGTACTGATCGCGCTAGGGGGTGGCGTGCTCATGGGACTGACGGTGGGCATCCTCG
>OBLR010000478.1_pt1 | contig 9990 bp, 12 predicted proteins | sample 1519891 | NCBI WGS metagenome assembly OBLR01 (sample SAMEA3113583, study PRJEB22503) | soil metagenome | reverse complement strand
TGGTGGCCCCGCCTGCGCCCATGGTCGCCGCAGCCGCCCCGACGTTGAGCGCCCGAGACGCGGTCCCGTCAAACGGGTTCTCTGTTCGTCGCCCGCCGGTCGGGCCGCGGCTTTCCCGTGGGCCGAGGCCGGACGTCCGCCGCAGCGCGCGGGCGAGCCCAGCGCGAAGTGACCGGAACGAACGCCTCAGAAGTCCTCGGGGAGGACCGCGTCGGCGGCGAGGGCGGCGGTGAAGCGCCCGGCATACTCGTGCATGTTGGCCCGCGTGACCTGGGCGAGCGCCGCGGCGAGCAAGGCGAAGCCTTCGTCGACCGCCTCGTCCAGATCGTCCATCTGGCCTTGGTCGAGCAGTGCCTCGCCGCTCCAACCGCAGCTCGGGCAAGAGAGCTCGACGAGCCAGTCGCGACCGGTGCGCTCGGCCTCCTGCGGCTGCACCAACGGCAGCGTGCAGAAGCGGCAAACGTGGGCGCCGGCCGTCCGTCCGGTGGCGCTCCGCAAAGTGCTCATCGGCTCCGCCTCAGCAGTGCGCGAGCGCGTCGCCAGCGGCTGGGAGCCGTGCGCAGGCGGCGGTACTCGCCGACGGTCATGTCCGCGGGGATGTCGCTCGCCAACGGGGCCAGAGCGCGCTCGCGAATCAGGGCTGTCGTCGTGGCGGTCATCCCCTACGTTGTCCACCGCCCCCGTGATACGCCCGTGAAAAGCCGCTGAGATGTCTCTTAACCCGGCGTCACCGTCCGGCCGCCGCCACGGAGCCGGGCAACGCGGAAGATCCCGACAACGCGATCTCCCAGAGCGGGAACCCGAGCCCCGAAACCGCGTCCACGCCCGGGGCACTCCGGGCCATGAAATACCTGCACAAGTGAAGGTTCCGGTTGTGCCGGCGTGTCGTCCGCACCCGCTCGTGGGCGACCTGATGTACCTCTCTCGTACCTCTGGTCTCGACCCGAGAGCCGCGGTAAGTCAGGCCGCAGCGAGCGCGGGAGCGAGGTCGTCAGCGCTGGCTTGGACCGTCTCCGGCATCGTGACGGTCAAGTGTCCGTCGCGGTCGAGCAGCCAGCGGGCGTTGATGACGGTCAGGCCGACGATGCGCTGGGTGCCCGGCTCGAAGCGCAGGACATGGCCCTCCGGGGTCTCCTCTCCTTCAGCGTCCTGAGGGGCGCCAACGTGGAGGTACAGCACGTCGCCTTCGGAGTCGTAGTCGGCGTGGTCGAAGACCAGCGGTCCGATCGTGACGTTTACGGCTTCCATCGCTTGGGGTCCTTGCGTGTCGCCACGGCCGTGATGATCCGGCCGGGCTGCTGCTCAAAGCTTACGACCACGAGCAGCCACCGGCTCGGGCCGACCCGGCGTCGGTAGTAGCGGCGCCGCCTCGCGCGGGGGTCAGGCTCGGCGTGGTCCGGCTTCGTCACGGTCCCGAGCACGTGCTCGAGGTGCGCCCGCAGCTCCGGATGGTCTTTGATGATCTTGTCCTCCCAGATCGTCTCCGGCAGCACCACGGCCCGGCCATCGGGGTCGGAGAGCTCAGCGAGCAAATGCTCATCGGCGGCCACGCGGAGAGGCTGATCAACGCCCCGGACGATCACCCGATCGAGGAGGCGCTATGCCCCGCCAAGCAACCCCGTCGCGACCGAATGGGGTCGCTCACCAGCGACGCTGCCCGGCTTCCACACGACGGCGCCTCACTGACGAGCTGACTCCGCCGGCGGCGAGCGCTCCCGCTCGCATGGGAACTGAACACTCTCACCGGCCGACGCGACTGTTTCGTGGCCGAAGCGGTCGCGACCCGTTGTGGCCGGAGGCTCGCTGTTCGTCCGTAGCAGCGACGAGATCAGCCACGACGACCGCTAGTGCTCGCACACGGGACTCAGGCGCCGCGTCCTGCTTCTGGCGATTTGCGAGACCAGCCTCGGCGGGCGACTCTGACCTGCTTTGGCAGCGCGATACGCGCGGCTCCATATCGACTGCGCTCCGTCCCGTGGTCAGGCGGCGGCGAGGCGGAGGTTCGCGCGGGCTGCGTTGAGAGCGATGCGTAGCTGGCGGGGGTCGCGGCGTACTTGGGTGAGAAGGAGGCCGCCTTCGATGCTCGCCATCGTCGCGGTGGCGAGCGCGGCGGGGTCCGCGTCTTCCCGGAGCTTGCCTCGGGCCTTCATGCGGGTGAGGCCGCCGCGGAGGTGCGCTTCCCAGCGTTCAAGGCCGGCGGCGATGGCCGTTCGGGCGTCGGCATCTTGTTCGGCGAGTTGGCCGACGAGGGAGCCGATCGGGCAGCCGCCGGCTGCTTCCCGTTCGACCTGCACCTGAACGTGTGAGTCGAACCACTGGTCGATGCCGGCCCAGGAGTCGAGGTGGTCGAGAAGGTCGGCCTGTGCGTGGATGACCGCGTCTGTCGTGACACCGATGACCGCCCGGATGAGGTCGTCGCGGTCCTCGAAGTAGTGGTAGAGCTGACTGCGGCTTGCCCCGGTGCGTGCCCGGATGTCGTCGAGACTCATCGCGGCGGCGCCCTTCTCGGCGACAAGCTCGGCCGCCGCCTGCAGGATCCGCTCCCGCGTCGCGCGACCTCTCTTCGTCACGGGTGGCTCCACGTGCGGCATGCCTGCAGCGTTACTAGCCCTTCGCCAGCTCGTCGAGCAGGCGCCAGGTGCGGCGTTGGTCCTCTGGCCCGCCCAGGTCCGTCACCGTAGCCACGACCTCGGTCGCGCCCGCGTCGCGGTAGCGGCGCACGGCGTCCGCGACGGTCTTCTCGTCGCCGAGCACGGCCAGCTCCGCCGCCCGCTGCTTCCCATCCAGCCCGGTATTGCGCTGGATGGAGGGCACCTGGTCGTAGAAGGCGAGCCGGCGCTCGGCGTTGTCGCGGACGCGGTCAACGTCGGAGGTGACCACGGCGGCGAGGAACGCCACGACGCGCGGCGCTGGCCGTCCCGCCTTCTCGGCGGCCGACGTGATCGCGGGCACGATGTGCTCGCCGAGCGCCTTCGGCCCAGCCAGGTAGGTCAGGGTGCCGTCGGCGAGCTCGCCGGTGACGCGCAGCGCCTGCGGGCCCATGGCCGCGACCAGGATCGGCACGGGGGGCTGGGCACCGGGAACAGCTGCGGGCAGGGGGGTCACGGCGGTCAGCCGTTCACCGCGGTACTCGGCGGACCCGGTCTCCAGCAGGGGACGCAGGGCGGTCAGGAACTCGCGCAGCAGGGCGATCGGGCGGTCGTAAGGCAGGCCGAACCCGCCTTCGACGAGCGCGGGCACGCCGAGCGCGAGCCCGAGTTCGTAACGGCCGTGGGTGGCGGCCTGCGCGGTCTGGGCCTGGCTGGAGACCAGCAGAGGATGACGGCCGAAGATCGGGATCGCGGCCGTGCCGACCCGCAGCCCCGGCACCTCGCGGCCGACGATCGCGGCCAGCCCGGGCGAGTCGTAGTCGAACGCCTGGCCGGGCCAGATCGACCGCACCCCGGCCGCGGCGGCCTCACGGGCCTGCTCAACGATCGCGTCGACGTAGTTGGGCACCTCGGCAGCTGCGGACAGCGCTACCCCAAGGGGGACCCGGCCTTCGAGTGTGTTCACTATGCCCAACCCCGTCAGCCAACTTCGAGGGGGAGCTCGGGGTTGCTGGCCCATTCGTGTAGAGAGCCGTCGTAGACCGCCACGTCGGACTCGCCCAACAGGGAAAGCGCGAGCGCGTCAACAGTGGCCGCGATCCCGACACCGCAGTAGAGGACCTTGCGACCCGGTCGCGACAGCACGCCGGCGAAGATTTCGCGGAGCTCGCCGACCGGCTTGAACGTACCATCGCCCTGGTTGAGCAGTGCGTCCATATCCACGTTGACGCTGCCCGGGATGTGGCCGGGACGGGCGAAGTTGCTGGTCTCGACGGCGTGGTGGTCCTGCGGCGACAGGCTGTTGATCAGGCAGGCGCCGGAGCCGCTGTCGACCACCCGCTTGACCTCGTCGAGTTCGGCGAAGAACCGCGGACGCGGCTTGCTGACGAACTCGGCCCCCGGGTAGCTTTCCACGCCGGTCGTGGTCGGCCGCCCCTCGGCGGTCCACTTCCCGAAACCACCGTCGAGCACCGCTACGTTGTCGAGACCGTTGGCGCGCAGCAGCCACCAGACTCGGGTCGCCCAGTGCGGTTCGAGCGCGTAGACCACAACGTGACTGACCGGGCCGATGCCCAGCCGGCCGGCCGCCGCGGCGAACCGCGCCGCGGAAGGCTTGCTGACCGCGCCCCCGTCGGGCTCGGACAGATCGTCGAGGACGTCGGCGAACACCGCGCCCGGAATGTGTGCGGCGAGGTAATCGTCGAGCCCGGGGCGCAGGCTCCACCCGCTGCTGCCAGACTCGGGCCCCACCAGGTGCGCGGTCGCGTCCAGCACCCGCAGATCCGGGTCGCCAAGGTGCTTTTCGAGCCAGTCGGTGGAGACCAGCGGGGTGCGCAGAGTCGGTCGACTCGTCATCACGTCACATCACGCCGCGGTGTAGCCGCCGTCGACTACGAGCTCGGCTCCGGTCATGAAGCTGGCCTCGTCGCTGGCTAGGAAGAGGACAGCCGCGGCGACATCCTCGGCCTCACCCAGACGACCGAGCGGGGTCGCGGCCTTCAGCTGCTCTTGGACATCCGGCGGGGCTCCCTCGGAGAGCATGCTCGTGTTGATGACGCCAGGGTGGACGGAGTTGACTCGGATCCCCTCGGCCGCGTACTGCACCGCCGCGGTCTTCGTCATCAGGCGCACCGCACCCTTGGTGGCCTGATAGGCCGTCGCGCCGCCGGAACCGATGATGCCATAGATCGACGAGGTGTTGACGATGGATCCGCCGCCGGCACGCGGCATTGCGGGCACTATGTGCTTCATGCCGAGCCATACGCCTGTCTGGTTCACGGCCACGATCGCCGACCACTCTTCCTCGGTCGTGTCCTCGACGCCGTTATTGATCGCGATCCCTGCGTTGTTGAAGAGGACATTGACCCGCCCGAAGCGCGCCTCGGCCTCTTCGACGGCCCTCTCCCAGTCCGATGAGGAGGTGACGTCCAGTCTTCGGGCGTGGCCGCCGATCTCCGCCGCGACCTCCGCGAGGAGCTCCTCGCGCACGTCGCAGAGCAGCAGCTTCGCCCCTTCACGGGCGAAGAACCTCGCGGTGGTGGCGCCGATCCCGCGCGCCGCTCCGGTGACGACAGCGACCTTGTTGTCCAATCGGCTCGACATCGACTAGTCCTCTTTCTCGAGGTGGCTCATGTGTCTGTTGGTATTGGTTGTTGGGGCATGGCGGTCGAACGCTCGCGCGCGGCGGCCTGTCGATCGTGCCGAGACCGGTGGCTCGGCGATACCCAGGCTGGGTAGACGCAGGCTGATGGCTCGAAAGGGGCCGAACCGCCCGTTTGCGTTACGCGGTCATTGCCGCCGCCTGGCGCTCCGCGTCCTTGGGCGAGGAGTTGAACAGCTCGGCGAAGGCGACGGCCCAGGGGTCGGGGAAGATGTCTTCGTTGCCCGCCTCGACGCCGTCGAGGATGCCGTTCGCGACGTCCTGCGGTGGCGTTGTGTCGAGGTCGAAGCCCTTGGCTAGGTCGGTGTCGACCGGCCCTGCGTAGACGCCAAATACGGCCACGCCGCGAGCCGCCAAGAGCGCGCGCGAGGCCTGGGTCAGGGAGTGCAGCGCCGCCTTCGAGGCGCTGTAGGTGGGGAGGATCGGCGCGTTGGCGAGTCCGGCCCCGGAGTTGACGTTCACGATCGCGCCTCCGTGCTGCGCCAGCGTGTCCGCGAAGCGCTGCAGCATCCGCAGCGGCCCGAAGTAGTTGACCTCCATCTCACGGCGCGCCACGTCGACGATCGCCTCGCCGGTTAGCTCCCCCGGCTCGACCCGGCCTGCATTGTTGATGAGCAGATCGACGTCCTGGGCCTGGCGCGCGGCCTCGGCGACCTGGTCGGTGTTCGTGACGTCCAGTCGCAGCGGGACCAGGCGGGGGCCGTGCTGCTGCGTCAACGCGTCCAGTGTCTTCGGATCACGCGCCGTGGCGTAGACCTTCTCCGCGCCGCGCTCGAGCAGCGCCTCGGTCAGCGCGCGGCCGATGCCGCGGTTGGCGCCGGTCACCAGCGCCACCGATCCTTCAATTCGCTTCGAACCCGTCATGTCTTGCCTTCTTTCTCGCTTGTGGTCTGCGTCGCTATCTGTTGCGGGGTCAGCGGCCCCGAAAACTGAGCGACGGTTGAGACGCCATCTGCTGCCATCCCGGAAACCTCCAAAAGCGCGCGCTCCTGAGTTAGTGACCTGACTAACTTAGCAGATGGCCAGTCCGCGGCTATCATCTCTAGTGAGATGACTCACTCAGAAACGCAGGACCGCGGCAGCAAACGCGAGCGGCTCGTCGCGAGCGCTACGGAACTGCTGCACCAGCAGGGCGTCGAGAAGACGACGCTCGCCGAAATCGCGCAAGCGGCCAATGTCCCCGCGGGAAACGTCTACTACTACTTCAAGACCAAAGACGAACTCGTCGAGGCTGCGATCGACGCCCACGTACAGACCATCGAGGCGATGCTCGCTTCGCTGGAGCGCCACCAGAGTCCAAAGGCCCGATTGAAGGCACTCGCGCGCGCGCTGACAGAACAACGCGAGCTCGCCGCACGATACGGCTGCCCGCAAGGGACGCTCTGCTCGGAACTCGACAAACGCGACGATGCCCTCCACCGCAACTGCGCCACGCTCATGCAACTACCGATCGACTGGGCCGAGCAGCAGTTCCGCCTGATGGGAAGACGCGACGCCCGCGACCTCGCCATCGCCCTGATCGCCGCCTACCAGGGCATCTCGCTACTCACCAACACGTTCGGCGACCCCAAGCTGATGACTCGCGAAGCACGCCGCCTCGAACGCTGGATCGACTCACTCGCCTGAGCCGTCGCCCGACATCAACCGCGCCTGACGCTCACCCCTCCGCCGCCTTCTGAGCATTCCGGCACCCCCGCCAGACGAACCTTTGAACGAGGGCGCGGAATACCGCTAACACCGAACCAAGCCCCGACCGCCGGTGGGGGCGGAGCCTTGGTATTCGCCACGACCGGGTCCTGGCGGGGTGCCTGGCGCAGATCATCGGGGCGCGCGCCGCTGCGGGTTCCCGAGTTCCGCGCGCTGCAGGGCGACTCTCGCCGTGATCGGGGTGCTCCGCATGAGTCGGAGGCGGGTCGCGCTCGGTCGGGGCTGTGGCCTGGTCGTGCGCGGACTCCAGTTCCCTCGAGAGCCGCTCGTCAGCAGGGGTTCAGTTCGCGTCGGGCAGGGGTGGAGCGGCTGGCTCAGGGGTGGGACCTGGGGCGGGCTGGCCGCGCGTGTTGGTGGCACGTGACGCGATCAGCGCTGCGGCGAGCATGAAGATGCTGGCCACCAGAAGTGCTCGCCGATAGCCCGAGGTCGCGGCCTCGGGTGAGGCGACGTTCGCAGCGAGCAGATCGCGGGTGCGTGAGGTCGCGATTGCCGAGAAGATGGCGATCCCGAGCGCGCTGCCAAGTGTTCCGGCGGCGTTGAGTAGTCCAGCCGCAAGCCCTGCCTTGTCGGCCGGGACGCCGGCGTTTGCGGCCGTGGCGACGGCTACGAACACGGCGCCGGCCCCGAGCGGCATGATCAGCAGTCCTGGGAGCACATCGGCGGCGTAGGTCCCGTCGACCGGCACGCGCGAGAGCCAGAAGATGCCTGCCGCGGCGATCAGCGCTCCGGCGACGATCACGGGGCGCGTGCCGATGCGCGCGACGAGTTGCGACGCGATGCCGGCCGAGATCGCGCCGCAGACGGTGACTGGAAGGTACGCGACTCCGGCCTGGATCGGCGAGAGGTGCAGAACTTCCTGCATGTAGAGGGTGACGAAGAAGAACATCGAGAGGAAGCCCGCGAACGCGATTAGCTGCGTCGCGTCGGCTGCCGCCAACCCCTTCACACGCAGGATGGAGAAGGGGAACAGCGGGTTGACGCTGCGTAGCTCGTTGACCGCGAACACGACGAGCAGGCCAGCGGCGCCGGCGAGCTCGAGGATCGTCTGAGTCGAGCTCCAGCCAACGTTGGGCGCTCTGACGAGCGCGAAGATGAGCAGCAGCATCCCCGAGGTCACGAGCAGGGCGCCTTGGCTGTCGAAGTTGGCAAACCGGGCGCGCCTGCGCTCGCCGGGGAGTAGCCAGAAGGCGCCGCCGAGCGCGAGCACCACCACGGGGAGGTTGACGAAGAAGACCCATCGCCATCCGGGGCCCTCTGACAACAGGCCTCCGAGGGCCACACCCATGGCAGCGCCGATCGCAGAGACTCCGCCCCAGACACCGAGCGCCGTGTTGCGATCCTTGCCCTCGGGGAAGGTAGTCGTGAGGATCGAGAGGCCGGCTGGAGCCATGATCGCGGCGCCGATGCCCTGAACGATCCGGGCGCTGATCAGGAGACCCTGGCTGTTTGCCAACCCACCCGCGAGCGATGAGAAGGCGAACAGGATCAGGCCGAAGATGAGCACGCGCCGGCGCCCAAGCAGATCCGCTGCGCGCCCGCCGAGGAGCAAGAAGCCACCGTAGGTCAGCAGATAGCCGCTGATGACCCATTGCAGGCTCTGCTGGGAGACGTGCAGGCTGTGCTTGATCGACGGCAGCGCGACATTGACGATCGACGTGTCGACGGCGTCCATGAACTGGATGCCGCACAGCAAAAGCAGCGTCAGAAACCCGCGCCGGGTTCGCAGAAGTGATCGCTCGCTACCCGGCGTGGCTTGATCGTGAAGCGACGGCATGTTCGAAGCCACTAGTCAGTTGACTGACTGAGCCTATCATGGGTCAGATGACTGACTCAACTCAGACACCGACGCAGGGCAAACGCGAGCGGCTAGCGGCGGGCGCGCGTGAGGTGATCCACCGGCATGGCGTCGAGGCGACGACGATCGCCGACATCGCCGAGGCGGCGCGGGTCCCGGTCGGCAACGTCTACTACTACTTCAAGACCAAGGACGAGTTGGTGGAGGCGGCGATCGACAGCCGTGCGCGCGACGTCCGGTCGCTGCTTGACTCGCTCGAGCGCCACCGCACACCACAAGCGCGGCTGAAGGCGCTGGTCCGGGCGCTGATGGACCAGCGCGAGCTGGCGGCGCAATACGGGTGCCCGCTCGGGAGCCTGTGCTCGGAGCTCGACAAGCGCACCGACGGCCTCGATCGCACGTGCGCGCAACTGCTGGAGCTGCCGGTCCAATGGGCCGAGCGGCAGTTCGGGCTGATCGGTCGGCGCGACGCCCGCGATCTAGCCGTCGCGCTGCTCGCTGCGTATCAGGGTGTCGCCCTGCTCGCCAACACGTTTCGCGACCCTGACGTGATGGCCCGTGAGGGACGCCGCCTAGAGCGCTGGGTCGACTCGCTGGCGTGAGCCGCACAGAAAACCCTGCTCGCCGTCCCGCAGCGTCTCGAGGATCGGACGAACGGCCAGGCAGGATCCGAGCCGAAGCCTCTCTCTCCCATGTTGCAGATGCGTCGGCGGCGCTATCCAGAGAGCTCGTTGCGCTCGATGCGGGTCTCTCACCGTCGCCAGCGGCGAACCTCCCGCTCGCCAAACCGGGAGTGTCGCGTAGCTGACTTCGTCGAGTCCGTCGCTGCCGATATCACGAACACGCAGAACTCTCGGCCGGTCCGAATGGACGACAGCAGACTTCTCCTCTTGGCCGAATTCAGCAGCGTCCGGTGACTCCTGCTTTTGCTCGTCCGCGGGCAGCTGCACCGAAGCGACCAAGGCCCTGCTACGCGCGGCAAGCAGGACACCTGCTTCCCTGCGCCAGCGATAGCCAACGGCCCCCGGATCTCACCGGTGCCTTGGACTGCCATGAAGAGGGCCCCCCGTTGGTGAGACGCTCAGCGGTGTTCACCAACCGAGCTCCAAGGGAGGGCCCGTTGCATGTGTTGCACGCTGGACTCGACCTGAGTAGGAAGAAGCTCGACGTCTGTTTGCTTTCCGATGCGGGAGAGCATCTCGGCCAGCTCGCCGTCGCGCCCGACGTCGACTCGC
>OBLR010000477.1_pt1 | contig 10003 bp, 6 predicted proteins | sample 1519891 | NCBI WGS metagenome assembly OBLR01 (sample SAMEA3113583, study PRJEB22503) | soil metagenome | reverse complement strand
CGACGCCGCTGGCACATGCCGTTAATGTCGCTAAAAGTAACGCTAATATCATTTTTCTGAACATAATCCTCTCCTACTTCATGTGTGCTGTTGTGTGTTTCTTCATATTGTATTTCTACAAGCGATGGAGTCAATCAGGCCAGCAAAGAAAGTATTTGGAACAGGCCCTGGGTATCGGCGGGGCGGTAGTAGTAGGGATACTGGGGTTTTAGCAAGGGGATTCGTGCGCGCAGCCTATGGATCGAGTAATTCGATCCAGTGCTTGACCGGCACAGAGGCTGCCTGTTGCAGGAAACTGTAGCAACCGATATTGGCGGTCGCGATGAGCTCAGGCTGTCCCGCCTGCAGGTTTTTGATCTTATTCTGCAGCAATGGCCGGGCGAGCGATCGCTGCAGTAGGGAATAAACCCCAGCAGAGCCACAGCAGAGATGGCCGTCCGCAACAGGAGTCAGTTCAAATCCCAGCCTTTGAAGCAGGGATTCCGTCATGCCGCCGAGCTTCTGGCCATGCTGCAGGCTGCAGGGGGCCTGAAACGCGATCCGACGTACTCGTGGAGCGGGGGGGATAAGGGTGGAAAGGTCTTCTCTATCCACTACCTCTGAGATATCTCGAGTGAGTGCCGAGATCCGACGGGCCTTTTCAGCATAATGGGGATCGTGCCGTAACAGATAGCCATAATCTTTGATCAGCGTCCCGCAGCCGCTTGCCGTACTGACGATGGCCTCTGCGCCCTTCTCAACAAAAGGCCACCACCGATCGATATTGGCACGCACGAAGACCAGTGCCTCCTCGACCGCGGAGAGATGGTAACTTATTGCCCCACAGCACCCCTCGGCCCGGATCGCGGTGATCCCCCATCGATCCAGAATGCGTGCCGCGGCCGTATTGATCGCCGGTGCTAGGACCGGTTGGACACAGCCTTCCAGGAGCAGCATCTGGCGTTTATGCGCTTGATGGGGCCAGGGGGCGGCCCTTGATCGCTTGGGTATAAAGCGGCGCAGCCGCTCGGGTAGAAAGGGACGGAGCAGCTGGCCCATCCGTAACAGTGTCCTGAATCGTTGCGGGTAGGGGATAAGCTTACCCAGGGCAAAGCGCGATAAGCGCTCTGCGATAGGCCGCCGGACCCGTTGTTCTATCTGCTGCCGGCCAATATCTACAAGATGGCCGTATTGCACCCCCGAGGGACAGATGGTCTCGCAGGCCCGGCACGTCAAACAGCGATCCAGATGGATCTGAGTTGCCCGGCCTGCGGCCTGTCCTTCCAATAAACCCTTGATCAGATAGATACGTCCTCGCGGACCGTCACGCTCATCGCCGAGCAGCTGGTAGGTCGGGCAGGTTGCGGTACAAAAGCCGCAGTGCACGCAACTGCGCAGGATACGGTCGGCCTCCTGCCCGTCCGGGGTATGCTTGATAAAGTCTGCGAGTGCTGTTTGCATCGGCCGTTCTTTACGAGCTAGATCGGCCCTGCTCCGCGCTCCGCCCAGTCTCAAGGCGCTCTATCTCGCCCAATTTGAGGAAGATCGGATCGATGAACTTGAGATGGAATTGCAAGATCGGGGCGAGAAGCACCGAGGGGAGCGCCCGCCCAACAAAGCGTTTCACGGCATCGATAGGCGCCTGCAGCAAGCGGACGCCAGGGATGTTTTGCTCGAGCTTCCTCCGGCTGACATAAAACAGGGCGACCAGGACACCGATCCCAAGGAGTGCACCGAGCGACGGCCTGACATCCCAGAGCACGGTGATGATAAGCACGAGGAGCGCGAGAACGCCGAGGACGAGTGCGATGCGCGACACGATACCGAGCCATTTGGGTTGTATCAAATAAAACACTTTGAAGAACACCTGCCTGGCCACGCCTAACTGCTCCAGATACTGCTCGGAAGGGTTTGCCAGCCACGGCCCGATCCTCTGGAACCGCCACCGTTCCTCGTCGACCTGCACCTTGGCGGGGATGAGCGCGGCGATATCCGTCGCCTGCGGCAAAACTGCGCCGGCGACGAGATAGCCATCCAGCATCAGTGAAGAGGCCTCGACCTCGGTAAAAGAATCGAGATCGGTGCGGAGCATAGATAACAGGTCTTGCACCCGCGCATCGACGTGGAATGCTGAGGATATCGGCACCGGCTTCCTGACTTTCTCTGGCTCGGCGGGCTGCCCGGTCGCGGGATTGACCCAGGCCCGCTCGGTGATCGACAGTCCTTTGCGCAAGTGCATGAACGCAATGCGCGGATTGGGCTTGATCTGGAATAGCTCTATGAGCTGCTCCTCGCGAATGCGGTCCTGTACGATAGAGAATGAGCGTTCCAAGACCCCCTTGATCTCGGTGGCCGGTTCGTCCTCGAACTCCATCTGCTGGGAGGCGTCGCTGACGATGAAGTGGGTACAGCCTTCGTCAAGCAGTCCCTGCATGCCTTGATTATCATGGACCCCGCCATCGACCAGTTGGACCCGGAAATCGTCGGCGTAAAATCCGCTGATGGCGAGGGGATGGAAGATACCGGGCACGGCGGCCGATGCAGCCACTGCGTGACCGAGCGAAAAATCCCGTTGATGCGGTACGATTATGTCGTAACCGTCAGAACCAGTAGGCCGGCGTAAGCGGATGGGTTTCTTGTCGATTTCTAACCGCACCGGGGGGTCATCACGGGGCGGCTCACCCATGCGTGAGGCCGTGAATTGCCAGTTGTGGCCCGTATTGAGGGTAGTGGCATTGATGACGAGGGCCGGGACCTTTGCAGCCCGTGTGCCATTGTCCTCCCTTGGGTTGAAAGGTGCTTTATGACCGGCCGGTTGGATCTTGAGCTGTCTCATCTCAACCGGGCCGGAGCCGTCGGCATCGAAGACAGGGCGGTACAGCCGCTCGTCGTAGAGCACGGCGATGCGGTCGCTGTGGGAGCAGTTGGGCCGCATGGTGCGGAGGTTGTAGCGCCAGTCGGCAAAGGTGCTGAGGCGAAAGTTCGACTTGACCGCTTGAAAGAAGTCCTGCTCGATGCTCTCCACGAGCCCCTTGTAGTCTTGATCGGTGATCTGGTTGTCGGGCTTCTTTTCGAGCAGCCTCTTCACATGGAGATAGTACAGCGCGCCGATGATAGAGCCGCCCGATACCGTGGAGATGACCTCGATTTGGCGCAGCAGTCCCTGCATCGCCAGTTGCGCTAATAAGCCGATATGGAAGAACGACGCTCGAAGCCCACCCCCTGAAAGTGCGAGCCCCAGTTTGACGGTCTCCTGAGGAGATCCAGAGCCGTTCGATTTTTTTCTAGCATTCATAGTTTCCTCCCGTTTAATGATTCTATACACAGCGATCATACTCAGTCGATCATCCGATATCCAGCCCATATCGCCTTATCGTTATTCTCGATCCACCCGCCTTCATTAAACGCAACGCGGTAACTGCCCCTCACCTGATCCGCATCCCTGGCTCGGCACCTTCATCTGGGCTTAGAATAAATAGCTCCATACCGCCGGCACCGGCGGCAAGCACCATACCCTCGGAGAGACCAAAGCGCATCTTGCGCGGTGCCAGATTGGCGACCATCACCGTCAAGCGCCCGATCAGCTGCTCTGGCGCATAGGCCGATTTGATCCCGGCGAACACGATGCGGTGTTCGCTGCCGATATCCAAGGTGAGCTTGAGCAGTTTATCGGCGCCCTCTACAGGATCCGCCTGTACAATGCGGGCGACGCGTAGATCGATCTTGGTGAAATCGTCTATCGTGATCGTGTCTGCGATGGGGGTTATAGACGGCCGATCCTGCGTTCGATCGGCGTGTGTTTCCGATTTAGCTTTAAAGCTTGGTTTATTGGTCGCAATAAGCGCTCCGATCTGATCAGGGTCCAGACGGATCATAAGATGCTGGTAGTCGTTGATCCGATGGCCCTCTCCGAGCCGAGCTTGGACATGCCTCCACTCTAGCGGGGGAAGGTTGAGGAATTTTTCGGCCTTTCCAGCCAAACGGGGCAATACTGGTTTAAGATAGAGGGTGAGCAGGCGAAATAATTCAAGCGTAATGCTACACACGCTCTGAAGGAGTGGGTTCTTTGCAGGATCTTTGGCGAGGTCCCAGGGCTTCCAATGGTCAATCCAGGCATTGATCGCATCTGCAAGTTCCATGATCTTCCTTACCGCTCTTCCATATTCACGGTCCTCATAGAACCCGGCGATCTCAGCTTCCGCTCTCTGGATCTCATCTAAGATAGGATCCCGTCCTCCCTGCGCAACACCGGCTTTTATATAAGACAGCCTCCCGGCAAAACGCTTGTTAATGAATCCGGCACTGCGGGCAGCGATATTGATGTACTTGCCGATCAGATCGGCATTCACCCGCGCGATAAAATCCTCGAGATTGAGATCCACGTCCTCGAGCGTGCCATTGAGCTTGGCGGCATAGTAATAGCGCAGGTATTCCGGATCCTTAATATGCTCGAGATAGCTACGGGCGGTGATAAACGTGCCCCGCGACTTCGACATCTTTTCCCCGTTTACCGTCAAAAACCCATGGGCAAAGATCTTAGTCGGGGTGCGATAACCCGAAAAATGCAGCAGTGCCGGCCAAAACAGCGCATGAAAATAGACAATGTCCTTGCCGATAAAGTGATAAAGTTCAGTACTGTCTTCATGTGCCCAAAAGGCATCGAAATCCAGCCCTTTTCGGTCACAGAGGTGCTTGAAACTCGCCATATAGCCGATCGGTGCGTCCAGCCATACATAGAAATACTTGCCCGCAGCGCCTGGGATCTCAAAACCGAAATAAGGAGCATCACGGGAGATATCCCAGTCGTGAAGTCCGGCGGACAGCCACTCGTCCATCTTGTTGGCTGCTTCCGTCTGCAAATGGCCTGCCCGGGTCCATGCCTGCAGGAAATCCTCGCACGCACTGAGCTTAAAGAAATGATGATCCGAACTCCTCTTGATAGGAACCGCGCCGGATAGCGCGGAATAAGGACTGATAAGATCGGTAGGCTGGTAGGCTGAGCCACACACCTCGCAGGCGTCGCCGTACTGATCCTTGGCATGGCATTTAGGGCATTCGCCCTTGATGAAGCGATCCGGCAGAAACAGGTTCTTGACCGGATCATAGAGTTGCTCAACGGACCTGATCGCGATCAGATCGCGGTCTTTTAGAATATGATAAATAGTCTCGGCAAAGCGGCGGTTTTCCGGTGAATTGGTGGAGTAATAATTGTCAAAGTCAATATAAAAGTCTTTAAAATCCTCCAGATGTTCCCCCTGCATGCGGTCAACTAGCTGCTCGGGCGTAATACCCTCGGCCTCCGCTCGCAACATAATCGGTGTGCCGTGGGTATCATCGGCACAGACATAATAACAGGTGTGGCCCCGCATCTTCTGGAAGCGTACCCAGATGTCCGTCTGAATATATTCAACCAGATGCCCGAGATGGATGGGGCCATTGGCGTAAGGCAAGGCGCTGGTCACCAGTAAAGTTCTAGGCGTATTTGGCCATGAGTAATGATGTAGAGGAGAGCATGAAGCAAAAAGATCTTATCACCTTTTTTAGCCTCCTGGTGTCTATTCATTCCTTCATCGGCCCGGATGTCCTTGCAGAGCCTGTTATTAAAGACAAGTCCGAGGTCATTGGAACATGGTTGCTTGAGGCCACGGCGATACGCAAAGATGGAAAGAAAACTCCAGAGCGGGGTAAATGGGTTTTCAGCGAGGATGGAAACCTGACCACCACAAGCTTTTATAAATTCAGCGGGCTAAGTGGGCAAGCGGGCACACTGACTGAAAGATTCGAAATAAAAGATGGAGGGCTGGTGGGTGAACGAAGCGGAACATTTAAACTGGTCGAGAAGCAAGGCAATGAAATGATCCTAAAGGGCCCCTTTGGGTATTATTTCTTCAAAAAAGAGTAAAGATAACCCTGCTGTGGATGGATCACCCTTCGGTAGACAGTACGCCTTGTTTTACTGCCTCAGAGTGACATCCATCCACAGCGCCCTATTTGTCCCTGTTAGGTAGGGATTAATCTGACCTGCGTAATTTTACCTACTATCCCCGTTTGACACCTCGCTTTTTGAGTCTCATCTAAGGATTCTGCATAGGCTGTGACTTTTAAGAAGGCCTTGCATTTTTGTTTAGGTTCTAAAAACACGGGAACCTTTTGAATGTCGAAGGTAAGATCATTCCCCTCTGGAGAATCCTTTACCCCTACCTCAGATCGAACCTCATTGAGAACCTCGTTCGTTGACTCGGGGAGCAGAACTGCCTGAATGAGCGCCCTTGACTGGGCAGGACCCTCGTCTACCTGAACGTGAGCACGATATCCATAATAGATCGCAAGATTAAAGCGCTTGCGTTCCTTGCCATTGAACTGAAACTCATGGCCCAATTCTGCTGACGCCTCTGCTTTGCCACTTCCGTTCACAGAGGCGTCGGCTTTAATCTCACCCGTCGCTTTATCCTCCTGGTGAGAGGCTGTCGCATCCGCGGTGGTGACATCCTTGGAGCCGTCGAGATGATTGAGCTGGGGTGGCTTGACGGCATAGGGTCTCATATCGAGATAGATCATAAGCCCCACAGTCGCCATGGACAAAAAGAAAAATATAATTAATAAAACCAGTATTGATGACATATGTTCCCTTTTTAACCTTTCTATATATTTAGATGGACCTTAACTTGCCAATGTCAGATTAAAAATAAATGCTGTCAGAGGTAAGCGTTCTACGTAACCCAGGTTTTTTCTTCCTCCCCCTTACGAAGGGGGAGGCTAGGAGGGAGTGATGAAATGCTCGGGGCCTTAACCCCCTCTAAATCTCCCCCTTCGTAAGGGGGAGACTTGACTATCCTGGATAGCAGGTAATGTGACATTGTCGAGTTAAGCGGGGGGCATTTATCTAAAACACTCATTGCGATAAGGCAGCCCCTTTTTCCCTTTCCTCCCCTGATATTTTGACACGGTAAACGTAATTCTTTATGCAATATGGCTGCAACACCCTTCAAGTCTGAACAGTACTGTCATTATACTGCATTCCATAACGGCTAAAACATTCGCCTTTTTAGGCCCATCTTCTGCAGGACATGAACGGCGATCTCCTCGATCGATACCAAGGTTGTATTCAAGAAGGGAATACCCTCCGTCTGAAAAACCTCCTCAGCGTCTGTGACTTCCTTTTCACATTGATAGAGCGAGGCATAGGTGCTGTTCGGATAGCGCACCGTGCGGATCCTATGCAGCCGATCCGGGTTGATCGTCAATCCATACAGGCGCGCTCGAAAAGGCCGTAACCAACCAGGCATACCGCCCCGCCTAAGATCTTCTTCGGTAAGCGGATAATTGGCGGCGCGGATCCCGAACTGCATGGCAAGATAGAGACACGTCGGTGTTTTACCGGTCCTTGAGACACCGATGAGAATGACATCGGCATCCCGGTAATGGCTGGTCCTCGCCCCATCGTCATGACTCAGGGCAAAACTGATCGCTTCGATACGAATGTCGTAAGAATCTTTGTTCACCAAGCCGTGGGAACGGCCCTTGACATGGGCCCAACCCTTGCCGAGCTCGACAGCGAGGGGCTGCATAAACGCCTTGAAAAGATCCAATACCAGGGCATTGCTCTGTTCTATGAGTTCCCGTAGGATGGGATCAATCAGCGTGATAAATACGACCGGCCGGGCATTCTCCTCTTTGGCCGCCTGATTAATCTGATCAATAGCCGCTACCGCCCGCTCGACAGTATCGGTGAATGGTAAGGCGACCTCCCGGTATTCGAGATCTTCAAATTGAGTGAGCAGGGTATGCCCCAGGGTCTCAGCGGTAATTCCGGTACCATCGGAGATAAAAAATACGGTGCGTTTCATAATCGGCCAAGATAATACAGAGGAACGATAGCTATGCAAGCGTATGTCGTCGGGTTCGAAACCCTGGGGATGGGCGATGTGAATGTGGTGGGAGGAAAGAACGCCTCCTTGGGCGAGATGATCCGAGCGCTTTCGGCATCGGGAGTCTCGGTACCCCACGGCTTTGCCACCACGGCGCTTGCCTACCGGGAATTTCTACAGCACGAGGGGCTTTCCGACCGGATCAATGCTGCCTTGTCCGCTCTCGACGTTGATGATATCAAGGCCCTCACAGAAACCGGCGCGACGATCCGGCGCTGGATCGTAGCTACGCCGTTCCCCGCACACCTTGAACAGGCCATCATAGCGGCTTACCGCGAGCTTAATCGCCAGGCAGGCGCGGATATCTCGGTCGCCGTTCGCTCTTCGGCCACCGCCGAGGATCTCCCGGAGGCGTCTTTCGCCGGCCAGCAAGAGACCTTCCTGAACGTGTGTGGGCTTGATTCCCTTCTCATCGCCGTCAAGCACGTCTTCGCCTCGCTCTACAATGACCGCGCCATTGCCTATCGCGCCCATCATGGGTTTGATCAGCGTCAAATCGCACTCTCAGCCGGGATCCAACAGATGGTTCGAAGTGATAGGGGCGCAAGCGGCGTCATATTTACCCTGGACACAGAATCGGGGTTCCCCGAGGTCGTATTCATCACCTCCTCGTATGGACTGGGTGAGACCGTGGTACAGGGGGCTGTCAATCCCGACGAGTTCTATGTTTACAAACCGAACCTCAAGACCGAGCAGCCGGCCATACTCCGACGCAATCTCGGTGAGAAGGCGATCAAGATGATCTTCGGGGACAAGAAGACTCCTACGCGCACTGTCGAGGTATCCTTTGAGGACCGCGCGCAATTCTCTCTCACCGACCCGGAGGTCGAGGATCTGGCCCGCCAGGCGCTCATGATTGAACAGCACTATGCTAGACCCATGGACATCGAGTGGGCCAAGGATGGCACGGATGGGAAGCTCTATATCCTCCAGGCCCGCCCCGAGACGGTAAAAAGCCATGGAGATATCCAGGTCATCGAACGCTACCGTTTGCAACAACGCGCCGAGATCCTGGCCACCGGCCGCAGCATCGGACAACGCATTGGCGCCGGTTGTGCCCGGATCATTTTGGATGTGAGCGAGATGGCTCGGCTTGAGGACGGCGATGTGCTCGTAACCGACATGACTGATCCCGATTGGGAGCCGGTCATGAAACGGGCCTCCGCCGTTGTGACCAATAGGGGTGGCCGCACTTGCCACGCTGCCATCGTCGCCCGAGAGCTCGGTATACCGGCGGTGGTAGGGACCAATGAGGGGACTGAGAGAATCGCTGAAGGGCAGGAGGTCACCGTCTCTTGCGCCGAGGGCGAGACTGGATTTATCTACCAGGGCAAACTCGATTTTGAGATGCAGCGGATCAGCCTCGCTACCCTACCCGATTTACCTGTCAAGATCATGATGAATGTCGGCAATCCCGATCGCGCCTTCGAATTTGCGGCGATCCCGAATCATGGCGTTGGCCTTGCCCGCTTGGAGTTCATCATCAATCATATCATCGGCATCCACCCTAAAGCGCTCTTGGAGTTTGACCACCTGCCGCTTGATTTACAGCAAACGATCCGGTGCCGCATCGCCGGCTATTCGGATCCCGTGAGCTTTTACGTAGAAAAACTCACCGAGGGGATCGCCACAATCGCCGCCGCCTTCGCCCCCAAACCTGTCATCGTCCGGTTATCGGACTTCAAATCGAACGAGTACGCCAAGCTCCTCGGCGGTGAACGTTACGAACCCATGGAAGAGAATCCTATGCTGGGATTCCGAGGCGCCTCCCGTTATACCGGCGCGGCCTTCCGCGATTGCTTTGAGCTTGAATGCCGAGCCTTGCGCAAGGTTCGCGAAGATCTGGGGCTGACCAACGTAGAGATCATGGTGCCTTTTGTGCGTACACTTGAGGAAGCGCGGCGGGTGATAGCGATCTTAAAACAGAACGGGCTCGAGCGTGGCCGCCACGGATTGCGCCTCATCATGATGTGTGAGGTCCCATCGAATGCCCTGCTGGCGAAGGCATTCCTGGAATCATTCGACGGTTTTTCGATCGGTTCGAATGATCTGACCCAATTGATCCTGGGCCTTGACCGGGATTCCGCCCTCGTCGC
>OBLR010000476.1_pt1 | contig 10018 bp, 12 predicted proteins | sample 1519891 | NCBI WGS metagenome assembly OBLR01 (sample SAMEA3113583, study PRJEB22503) | soil metagenome | reverse complement strand
GCCACGACGCGGCGATGATGGCCACGATCGCCCCGGTCGCGATGCTGTTCGTGCGGTGCGCGGGCGGCGTGAGTCACCACCCGGACGAGTCGGTCCGCCCCGGCGACGTCGACGTGGCGATCGACGTGACGACCCGCTTCGTCGAGCGCCTCGCCGCCAGGTCGCGGGCGCCGTAGACGAGAGTTACGTTACCCGCGATATACGCGGCTAACGTCACTCGGGTGACCAGACGGCCCGTCGACAGGCGGCCCGTCGCCAGCTCAGAACCCGTCGCGGTAGACGTCCTTGTAGAGCAGGTACTCCGCCGGCGTGTCGTCTGCCGCGGTGAACGACTGCGGGCAGTACGGCGCCATGTAGATGAAGTCGCCCTCGCTCACGTCGTGCTCGGCGCCGTCGAGGTGGTAGCGACCGCCTCCCGCGGTCATGTAGAGCCCGTGCTCCTCGTCATGGATCTCCACCTGGGCGAGCCCGACGCCGGCGTCGAACCCGAGCAGGCTCATGTTGAAGTCGTGCCGCGGGTCGGCCGGGTCGAGCAGCTCGCGGCGGCGCAGCCCGGGCACCGGGGTCTCCTCGAACGGCTCGTCGTCGCGGTGACCCGAACGCGCCTCGGGCGCATCGAGACCGGGCCACGGCTCGAGCCTCCGCTTGATCCACAACACCTCGGCCGGGCCGTCGCCACCCGCCTCCAGCTCGAACGACATGTCCGGCGGCAGGTAGCACCAGCCGCCCGGGCGCAGGCCGAACTCGATTCCGTCGGCGCGCACCGGCACCTCGCCCTCGAGGACGTATAGGAAGTCCTCGAACCCGGGCGCCACCGGCGACGCGGTGCCGCCGCCCGGCTCCAGGGCCACCAGGTACTGGCCGAAGCGCGCCGGCGCGTGCCGGGGAGTGACGAGCTTGTAGGCGAGTGCGTCGCGCAGGTTGGGCAGGCGGCTCGCATAGCGGTTCTCCGGGCGCAGGATCGTGTAGGGCGGGCTCACGGCGCGAAGCGTGCCACGGCGGCCGCCGTCACCGCGCCCGCTCCCCGGAGCGCGCGCTCTCCGGGGCGGTCGTCGCAGCGCGCCGTCACCGCACCCGCTCCCGCAACCGGGCGCTCTCCCGCGCCAGGTCGGCCGCCAGCGTGGCAGCGTCCGCGCCCAGCAGCTCGCCGTCCTCCACCACCGGCTCGCCGTTCACGAACAGCGCGTGCACCGGGCGCGGCGGCCCCAGCACCAGTGCCGCCACCGGGTCCGCGATCCCCGCGCGCCCCGCGTCGTCGAGACGCCAGAGCGCCACGTCCGCCAGGGCCCCCACCTCCAGGCGGCCCAGCTCGTCCTCTCGCCCGAGGCAGCGCGCGCCGTGGCGCGTGGCCAGCTCGAGCGCCTCCCGTGCCGTCAGGGCCGCGGGCCCGCCGCGGATCCGCGCCACCAGCAGCGCCCCGCGCAGCTCGTCGGTCAGCTCGCCCGACTCGTTCGAGGCCGCCCCGTCCACGCCGAGGCCCACAGGGGCGCCCGCATCCAGAAGCCCGCGCACCGGCGCGATGCCCGCCCCGAGCCGGGCGTTCGAGGTCGGGCAGTGCGCCACTCCGGTGGCCGACTCGCCCATGCGCCGCACCTCGCGCTCGTCCAGGTGAACGCAGTGCGCCAGCCACACGTCGTCACCGAGCCAGCCCATCTCCTCCACGTACTCGAGCGGCCGCATCCCGTAGTGCTCCAGGCAGAACTCGTCCTCCTCGACGGTCTCGGCCAGGTGCGTGTGGAGCCGCACGCCCCGCGAGCGCGCCAGCTCGGCGGTCTCGGTCATGAGCTCGCGCGTGACGGAGAAGGGCGACGTCGGCGCCAGGGCGATGCGCACCATCGCCCCGGGCGAGGGGTCGTGGTGGCGGTCGATCGCCGCCGCGCACGCCGACAGGATCGCGTCGCGGTCCTCCACGATGTGGTCCGGCGGAAGACCGCCGTCGCTCTCGCCGAGGTCCATCGCGCCGCGGCAGGGGTGGAAGCGCAGGCCGATGTCGCTCGCTGCCTCGATCTCGACGGCGAGCAGGTCGCCGGCATCGCGGGGGAAGATGTAATGGTGGTCGGAGGCGGTGCCGCAGCCCGACCGCGCCAGCGCCCCGAGCGCCGCCCGCGCGGCGGCCGCCACCGTGGCGTCGTCGATGCGCGCCCATACGGGGTAGAGCTCCACGAGCCACTCGAACAGCGTGGCCTGCTGTGCCATCCCGCGCGTTGCCGACTGGTACAGATGGTGATGGCAGTTCACGAACGCGGGCGTGGCGAGGAGGCCGCCGCCGTCGATGCGCCGGACCGCGTCTCCGCTCCGCCGGGCGGCGCCCGGCCCCACCGCGGCGATGCGCCCGCCCTCCAGGACGAGGTGGCCGTCCTCGAACTCGCGCCGGGCGTCGTCGACGGTGGCGATCGCGCAGCCCTCGATGACGGTCGCGCCACTCACCGAATAGGCGTTCTCAGTCCCCGCTGACGGTCGTCCGGCTCACCCGCCGTCAGTCCCCGATGACCCCGCCGCCGTCGGGCAGCCGCCGCCGCGCGAACTCGCTCGGCGGGCTGCCTGCGAACTGGTGGAAGTCCCGGATCATGTGCGCCTGGTCGTAGTACCCGCAGGCCTGGGCGATCTCGGCCCAGCCCATCTCGGTCCGCGCGTCGACGAGCGCCACGGCGTGCTCGAACCGGAGGATCCGCGCCAGCAGCTTCGGCGTCACCCCGACCTGCTCGCGGAACCGGCTGATCAGGTGGCGCCGGCTGCAGCCGATCTCCGCCGCGAGCACGCCGACGGGCACCCTGCCGCCGCTCTCGTACAGGCGGCCGAGAGCCCGGGTGACGCTCGGCACGGGCGAGCGAGCGCGGTCGAGGAGCGTGAGGAGGAAGTCGTCGACGACAGCGAAGCGCGCGGCCCAGTCGGGCGCCCCGGCGACCGCTTCGCGCAGCAGCGTGCCGCCGCGGCCGAACATCTCCTCGAGCGTGACCACGCGCTGGGAGAGCTCGTCCATCGGAATCCCGAGCAGGAGGTGCGCCCCCACAGGCGTCAGATCGACCTGCACCCCGCCCTGCGAGCCGCCGGTCTCGGTCACCGCGTAGGTGTCGTGCATGCCGGCGAGGAAGCCCTGGGGCTGCTCGCTCCACCCGGACGCGCCCGGAGTGAACACGCGAATCGGCTCGCCGAGGTTGATGATCATGACCACGCGCACCGACGGCAGCTCGCGGCGGCGCACGAAGCTGCTGGTCTCCTCCCGGTACGAGCAGTACGACAGCACGTGCCCGCGCAGCCGGGGATCGGGCATGCCGTGCACCATCTCCCAGCTGTCGTGCTCGGACTCGTGCCGGGAGACGCGGCTCGGCCGTGCGGGCGCCGTCATCGGTTCGAGCGATGGGCCAAGACGTTGACAACCGTACCGCTCGGCTCGCGCAGCATGAAACGCCTGACTCCCCAGTCCTCGTCGCGCAGCGGATAGGCGATCTCGAGACCCTGCTCGACCGCCCTCGCGTGCACCGCGTCGACGTCGCGCACCTCGACCGAGATCCCCGGCGCGGCCGGGTCGTCGTTCCCGATGATGTTGACCTGGGCGGAGGCGTTGGCCGGGGACGTGACCGTCACCACCCAGCCGATGTCCATCGCCACCTCGAAGCCGAGCAGGTTCACGAAGAAGTCGCGCGTCTCCGCGGGCCGCTCGGAGCTTATGTTGGGCACCGCTCTGCTGACAGCCATGCGGATCAGGTCCCGGGCGGCTGATGCAGCCCGAACGGCGAGCCCTGGTCGTCGCGGCAGAGCTTGAAGCGCCCGAACCGCTCGATCGAGGCCTCGTCGCCCTCCACGTCCATCTCGTCGACCTCGCCCCCCAGCTTGCGCACCTGCTCGAGCGCCGCCTCCATGTCCTCGACCTCGATGAAGAGGAGGGGAGCCGCCCCGGCGTCGCCGCCGTGCATGCCGCCGGACACGTTCGGCGCGGCTATAAGGAAGCCGCCGCCGGACGGCCCCGTCTCGAACCTCCAGCCGAACAGCTCCTCGTAGAACGCCCGCCCGCGCTCGGTGTCTCCGACACCCAGCTCGAAGAACGCCAGCTCGCCTTTCATGGAACTCCTTTCGTCGGTCAACGACACCGTACGTGCGGTCCGGTGACCGGTATTGGAAGGAGTTGACCCGATCAGGCCACGGCCTCGAGCTGGTGGCAGCGCTCCTCGATCGCCTTGCGGATCTGCTTCGACACGTCGGGCAGCTCCCGCTCGATGTGCCGGAAGGCCGAGCCCGTGAGCACGAGCACCGTGACCGGCGAGGTGGCCACCACCGACGCGTTCCTGGTGGCCTGTCCGATCAGGCCCATCTCGCCGAAGAAGTCGCCGGGGCCGAGCTCGGCGAGCAGCTGGTCGCCGCGCCTCACCTCGGCCGTGCCCTCCTCGATGGCGAAGAACTCGTACGCGAACTCCCCCTCGCGCACCAGGTGGCGGCCGGGCTCGACGTCGACCTCGTCGGCCTGCTTGGCGACCTCACGGCGCTCCTTCTTCCCGAGTCCCGCGAACAGCGGTATCCCCGGCAGCCGTGCTTCGTCCATCTCCTCCCCCTCAGTCCGGGATCAGGCCCTCTCCTGTGAACTCGCCCTTCGCCTCCTCGAACGTCACGTCGCGAGGCGGGAGGATCACGTCCGACTCGACCAGCTCGTCGTCGTCGAGCGCGTTGCCGTCGCTCGCCACCAGCTCGAGCATCTGGGACCAGAGCTCGCGGAAGCCGACCTCGTCGCCCTGCTCGACCGCGCTGACGGCGCGGTTGTCGAGCTCGTTGAGGCGGTCGGCGTCCTCGTCGGGCAGGCGGAACTGGCCCTCCCCCGAGATCCGGACGATCACGCGTTCTCCTTCCCCTGCTCGAGCGCGGGCGAGTCGCCGCCCCCGCTGCCGAGCTCGGCCTTCATCTTTGCCAGCTCGTCGTCCACCTGCGCGCCGCTGGTGAGCTCCTTCAGCTGGCGGTCGATGTCGTCCTCGCCCGGGCCGAGCTGGGTGATGTCGTCGAAGGTGCCGGCCGCCTCGAGCTCCTCGACCGCTCCGGCGCGGGCGCGCATCTGCTCCGTCTTGTCCTCGGCCCTCTGCATCGCAAGTCCGAGGTCGGCCATCTCCTCGCCGACACCGCTTGCCGCCTCGCCGATCCGCACCTGCGCCTCGGCCGCCGAGTACTGCGCCTTGATGACCTCCTTCTTGGTGCGGAACTGCTCGATCTTCTGGCGCAGCTTCTGCTCGTTCGCGGTGAGCTGCTCCTGCTGGCCCTCGAGCTCCTTGACCTGCGAGTCGAGCGTCTGCAACTCGGTCTGCGCGAGCGTCTTGCGCTCGAGCGCGGTGCGGGCGAGCGGCTCGTTGCCCTGGGCCAGCGCCTGGCGCGCCTGGGTGTCGAGCTTGACGACCTGCTGCTCGAGCTTCCCGGACTGCATCTGCAGCCGCTTCTTGGCCGTGACGACGTCGGCGATGCCCTTCTTGACGTTCTGGAGCATCTCGACCTGCTTCTGATAGCCGTAGTCGAGCGTCTCCCCGGGGTCCTCCGCCCGGTCGAGCATCCTCGAGATCTTCGCCTTGATAACGGTGGACATGCGCCCGCCCAGCCCTGGCATCCGGCCTCCTTCGACCTTTAATTCGCGTGAGGAACCTAGACTAGCCGCCCGTGGAGCCCCGTCCACCGTCGCGGTCCAGCTCGGTCCTCAGCCGCTGGATGGGAATCGGCGACGCGAACACCGCCGGCAACGTCCACGGCGGGGTGATCATGCACCTCTGCGACGAGGTGGCGGGCATCGCCGCGGTGCGCCACTCGGGGCTTCGCGTGGTGACCGCGGCGATGGACCGGATGACGTTCCTGCACCCGGTGTACGTCGGCAACCTGCTGACGGTGAAGGCCACGGTGAACGCCGCCTGGCGCAGCTCGATGGAGGTGGGCGTACGGGTGGAGGCGGAGGAAGTGCGCACCGGCGAGGTCACCCACACGTCCACCGCCTACCTGACGATGGTCGCGCTCGACGACGAGGGCCGGCCGGCGAGCGTGCCGGGCGTGTCGCCCGAGACCCCGGACGAGCGCCGGCGGGCGCGCGAGGCCCAGCTGCGCCGCGACAACCGGCTGGCGGAGCGGCGCTCGATCGAGGCGGAGCGGACGCCTGGCCGCAAGCACTCGGCTCGGCCGAGTGCGCGCGGATCGCTTTAAACGACCGGGCCCGGCGGCTCCGGCTCCTCGGGCAGCTGGCGCCACTCGGTGAACTTGCCTTCCCTGATCGTGAAGCGCACCTTGACGATGCCCGAGCAGGGTCCGCCGGGGCCCTCGCGCAGCCGGAACGAGGCGAGCGACCTGGGCCCCGGCTCGTCCTCCACTTCGGCCAGGTCGGCACGGCAGGGCAGCGAGGCGTTGAAGATCCGCGCGGCCGCCGGCCCGCGCAGCCGGTAGGGCTCACCCTGGTCGATCAGCGCGCCGTCGGCGAAGAAGCCGGCCGCACCCGCGTAGTCGTCGCGCTGGAGCGCCAGCAGCCATCCGCGGATCACCCGCCGCTCGTATTCGGCGCCGCGCTGGACCGGTGGCGGCAGCGGCTCGGGGTCCGGCCGGGACTCGCCATCCTCCTCGCACCCCGACAGGGCCAGCAGCAGAAGGGCAACCACCGCGATCGGACTACCCTTTGCCACGGATGCAGCTTGACACCATCGCCCACGGCGGCCACGCGGTCTACGACCACCCCGCGCTGGCGGCCGTGTTCATCCTGGCGCTGGTGATCCCCTGGACCGTCCTCGTGCTCGTCGGGCGCTGGTTCATTCGCCAGCGCGACGAAGACGAGCGGCGAGAGCGCTAGCTCGGCAATCCGTCCAGGCTTTGCGGGCCGCCTTCAGATGACGCGGCGTCCACGCCGAGTCATGACGTGGGGCCGCCGCTTGAGGGATGACCTATGCGGCGAAGCAGGTGGATGGCAGGTGTTTGGCGCCGGAGTGCGTTCCTGAGCGGGCTTATGGTATTCGTCTCGCTCGCCTTCGCCGCCTCGAACGTCCAGGCCGACCAGGCCCGGTGCGGACAGGTCCTGACGGGCAGCATCACGCTCGGCAACGACCTCCTCGCGTGTGCCGGCGACGGCCTCGTGATCGGCGCCAGCGGCATCACGGTGGACCTGAACGGGCACCTCGTGCAGGGAACCGGCCTCGGTGTCGGCGTGCGCAATCCCGGCCACCACGGCGTGACCATTCGCAACGGCACGATCAGGAACTTCGACCACGGCGTCCTGCTGCAGGCGGGCAGCCAGGGGAACACGGTCGCCGGGATCTCCTTCGACCAGACCGAGCTGGCCGCCGTCCACTTGAGCGACGCCGACGGGAACCAGGTGAGGGACAGCCACGTGAGCGGCTTCTCGGGCGCCGCGTTCCACCTGGCCGGCGGCTCGTCGTCCAACTTCGTCGGGCGCAACACCGTGGCGGCGGGCAACGGCGAGGCGATCGTCGTCGAGGGGGGCTCGGACCACAACCGGCTGGAGGGCAACGCTCTGTCGGGCAGCAGCGACTCCGGCATCCGCGTCGACTTCTCCTCGAACACGGTCGTCATCGGCAACCAGGTGGCCGGCGGCTCCGACGCGGCGATCACGATGACCGGGGCGCCGCGGAGCGTCGTTCAGTCGAACAACGTGCACGGGGTCGGAGACGCGGCGATCCTGCTCACCGGCTCCACGGCCAACGTCGTGAGGTTCAACACGCTGGGGCAGAGCGCGGACGCGGGTGTGGTCCTGTCCGGAGTCAGCGACAGCCTGATCAAGGCGAACACCATGTCGCACGCCGGCGATGCCGCCATCTCCCTCCTGCTGGGCTCGAGCAACGTCCGCATCATCGACAACCAGGCCAGCCACAGCAGCGACGCCGGAGTCTTCCTGGGCGACGGGGTGGGGAACGTCGTTCGCGGCAACGTCCTCCTGAGCAACACGACCGGCATCGAGGTCTCCGGCGGCAGCCTCAACACGATCGAGTTCAACACGGCGAACGCGGGCCTGGGGACGGGCATCGAGGTCGGCGGCTCGCTGAACGCGACCGTCTTCGGGAACACGACCGACGACAACGGGACTGGCGGCATCGTGGTCGACGGCGCGGCCCTGTCCGGAGATGTCCGGGGGAACCAGGCGAATCGCAACGGCGGCGACGGCATCACGGTCACCGGTGTGGGCACCGGGGTCAACGCCAACCTCGCCACCGGCAACGGGGGCTGGGGCATCTACGCGGCGTCAGGGGTCCTCGACCGGGGCGCGAACGGCGCCCGCGGCAACGCGGAGGCGGCGCAGTGCTACCTCATCAGCTGCTCGGACGGACGCGACTGGGTGGCGCCGGTGCGGCCGCCCGAGCCGCTCGATCCGCTCGAGATCGGGCTCGAGGGCGGGATGGCGCCGCCGCCGGAGCTGCGGGGCCTTCGCCGCGGCAAGCGGCGCCGGCTCGGGGTCGTGATCTGCGGACAGCGTCGCGCAAGCCGCGCCGGGAAGCGCGGCCGCGGCCGGGCCAACGCCAAGAAGGCCAAGAAGGCCAAGCCGAAGATGGTCTGCAAGGCCAGCTACCGCGCGCGGCCGGGCAGCCGCCGGCTGACCGGCCGTCTGGTCCGCGACGACAGGTCGTTCGCGGGCGGCAGGAGCAAGGTTCGGCGCGGGCGGCGCGGAAGGATCACGATGACGGCGCGCACGCGCCCGAGGGCGGGCCGCTACACGCTCGTGCTGACATTCCGTAACCGTGCCGGCAAGGCCACCGTCGTCCGCAAACCGGTTCGGGTGCGCTGACGGGCTAAAGAGGCTGCAGCACCTCGACCGCGGCGTCCAACCGCTGCCGGTACTCCGCCCGCTGCATGCGCGAGATCACCAGCCGCTGGACCTGCGCCGTGCCCTCGAAGATCTGGTAGATCTTGGCGTCCCTGAAGAACTTCTCCAGGGGGCAGTCGGTGGTCTGCGCGAAGGGCCCGACGAGGTCCATCAGCGTGGTGGTGGCCCACATCGCCACGTCGCCCGCCTTCAGCTTCGACATGGAGCCCTGGCCGCCGGTCATCGGCACGCCGTTGCGGCCCATCCAGGCGGCGCGCCAGACGAGCAGCCGGGCCGCCTCGATCTCGGTCGCCACGTCGGCGAGCACCTGCTGCACGCGCTGCTGCTCGAGCAGCGGCGTGCCCTCCTCGACCTTGCCCTCCAGGTACTCGAGCGTCCACTCGTAGGCCGCCTGCGCGATGCCGAGCGCCGACGCGCCCACGAGCGGCCGGGTGAGCTCGAACGTGGCGAGCGCGTTCGACGAGCGCCCCGTGGACTGCCCCGAGCGCGCCCGCTCCAGCTTGCGCTCGAGCTTGTCGCGGCCGCCGAGCAGGAACTCGGCCGGCACGCGGCAGTCCTCCAGGATCACCTCGGACGTCTGCGAGGCGCGGATGCCGAGCTTCGACTCCTTCTTGCCCATCGACAGGCCCGGCGTGTCCTTCGGGACGACGAACGAGGCCTGGCCGCGGTGGCCGAGCTCCGGGTCGACGGTGGCCACGACCACGGTCACGTCCGCGATGCCGCCGTTCGTGATGAAGACCTTCGTGCCGCCCAAGACCCACTCGTCGCCGTCCTTCACCGCGGTGGTGCGGAGCGAGCGGACGTCCGAGCCGGCGCTGGGCTCGGTCACGGCGTAGGCGCCGAGCTTGATCTCGTCACCCATGCCGAAGCACTCGGGCACCCAGCGCGCGATCTGCTCGGGCGTGCCGGAGCTGGCGATGCCTGCCGCGGCGAGCGAGCCGCCCTGGATCGCGAGCGCGATGCCGGCGCAGCCCCAGTGCAGCTCCTCGGCGTAGATGCAGCCGAAGAGACCGTCCGGATCGGTCCCCAGCTTCTGGATGTGGTCGAGGCCATGAAGCCCCCACTCGCGCGCCGCGCGGATCGCCTCCCAGGGGACGGTCTCGTCGCGGTCGTGCTGGGCGGCGACCGGGCGGATCACCTCACGCGCGAAGCGCCTGCAGTGCGCCTGGTACTCGAGCTGTTCGTCGCTGAGCCTGAAATCCACGAGGTTCCCTGCCTCCCGCCCGCGTTGACTGACCAGTC
>OBLR010000475.1_pt1 | contig 10033 bp, 11 predicted proteins | sample 1519891 | NCBI WGS metagenome assembly OBLR01 (sample SAMEA3113583, study PRJEB22503) | soil metagenome | reverse complement strand
GGTACTCCGGCAGACTGCAACACAACAAGCTCTGCTTCAACGTAGAGCTAGAGATTTGGTACAGCATCACCAACAGAAGAGGGATTACCTTCAGCGTTCTATTGACCGTCTATCGGTCTCTCGCCGGTCATCAAGATCAATCGGTATGGCGGGGGGTATTGCCCGGCGTACCAGAGAACCACATATTACACCCCGCCGCTTTTGTTCTTGCGGACTTGTCATATCCATGAAAAGAGTTCGGGAAGGTAAGGATAAATGTTTTAAATGCGGTTTGAAACAGGAGCAAAGCATGGGGTTAAGTTTATAGGCTTAATACGAACTATATCAAAATGATGTAAAAAACTTATAGACTTATAATAAATTATTTTTAGCCTTAAAAATATGAATAAAATACTATATCACCTACATATTTTCTTTAGCCGGATAGCTAATTTATTTTCTTCAGAGAAACACTTGCATAATGCCAGGTTTGCGCGTCCTCACGAATTGAAACCTATTCTTAGTTCTACCTTAGACGGAACTAGTTTACTACTCGGAGAAAGCAGATTTAATTATGTGTTAGCGGTGAAGCCAACCGAAGCACGGGGACAGCTTGGTAATCTTGGTCTATTTGTTCCAACCGGAGGCGGTAAAACACTTTTCTTAACAACTCATCTTCTTACATGGCCGCATAGCGCCATTGTAAACGACCCAAAAGGCGAGCTTTTTGGTCTGACAGGAGGGTATCGCGCCAAAGATGGACTAGTCTATGTCTTCGATCCGACAGGATACGGTAATTGTTTTGATCCACTCATTGGCAAGAATACAGAAGATGATTTTTACGCAGTTGCAAAACTCCTGCTCTTCGAACCCAACGAACGTGACCCGGCATTCACACAGCGTGGCATTAAAATGCTGACCCTATTACTCCTTGCGTCCAGAACAGCCGGCGAAAGTCCATTTCCATTTATTAGTCGAATATCAAAGCTAAGTTTCAATAGCGCAGTAAAACGCATTAATGCTATTTCGCCTGAGATTGCATGTCGATTAATCGGCAGTGACTACAGTCCCGATAAGGATTATGAAGACAAAAAGTATCTCGCCGATTCATGGGAATCAATGACGTCACGCTTATATCCTTTTCTAACTGAAACAGTGGTGAAATCCTTAAAGGGTGCAGACTTTAATATATCTGATTTAATGCTTGGAGAAAAGCCAGTTACCATTTATTTAAAGTGGCCGGAATCAAAATTACTTGCCTTGCAACCGCTTATGAAGCTCATGTGGGGAACGTTTCTTGAAGAATTGAAACAGGTGTATGATAACACGCCTGATAAAACAAAATGCCGAGAAGTTTCATTCCCTATTGATGAAGCGGGAATAACGCCAATTCCAGAACTCTACAAGCATATCGCGACAGTACGTTCTCGCAAAATGTCATTTCTTCTTGCGTATCAAAACCTATCACAAGTAAACGCTTATTATGGAGAATATAACGGGACAACTATTTTAGGCAATATGCGTACTCAGTTGTATTATCGGCAAACAGATTTGAAAACGGCAAAGTATCTTGTGGATCGGCTTGATTACAAATCTGGTTTTGCTCATTCAACAACAGATCATGAGGGAACAATCAGTAAAGGAGAATCAGAACAGCGGATACCGCTTTTGACGGTGCAATATATTATGGATTTAATGCCGGATGAAGAGGTGATTGGCTTTTATCAAGATACAAAAGGTATGCCGCCCTTCAAAGTCTGCCGGATGGACTGGCAGCGCTTCCCGGTTCTTAGACAAAGACAGCGCATACCACCCCCTCAACTTTATGCTCTGCCGGAGTTCGAAAATATATCTTCTTCTAATGGACACCCGCGAAAAGATGTAGTCGCAGCTGTATATTCTGGACGCATACATGGTTTTTAAGGCGAATCCAGGCCGGACGCGGCTTTGAGGCTCTTCATAATGTCTTTTATGTGCCTGACCTTCTTCCTTTCTACCTCTCAGTATGGCTCACGAATTTATCAGGTCAAGGATTTCCTACGGGGCGTTACCTTGCCGTATTCCTCCTTGACCTGATAAATTCCGCTCGCTTGGTAGAGAGGTAGAAAAGGAAGAAGTTATGAAGCATTTAATACAAGAATTCCTTAGCGATATATTAAGCCAGCTTTTCGGAACGCAAAAGCCGAGAAGCGGGAAGCTCAGATTAACTCATAATGCTCTTACCAGAATGCATGAGCATCAATTAGATGAAGCAACTCTTGAAGATGCCTTCCGGTATGGTGAAGAAGTTAAAGAGGGAAGGATAGTCCGTAAATATGCCAACTATTCAGTCGGACTAATTTTTTACAAACCAATTGATGAGGATCGGTTTGTAATTATCACTTGCTGGAAGAATTAAAAATTGGAGGAGAGAAGGTGAGAAATGCTTATGGCCGAGAAATTAAAAACTTTTGTTTGTATAAGGTATTATGCAATTGAGGCTAAGAATGAGAAAGAAGCGAAAGAAATAATGAGGCAAACCGAAAATGAAATAGATTACTTAAAAGAAGAAGAATGGGAAGAAGCATAATATATAATTAAAAATCTTGTCAGGTCAGGTTCTACTGCAATTACTTCTGTTTCTATTTTAAAAGGTTCTTTAAAGGCAGGGATAAAATTTGGCAAATAATCAAGCTGCCACATCCATAGTTCATATGTCTCGTCATAGTTATTAATTCCTTTATCTCTTTTATAAAACAGCTCTACTATTTCTTTTACTGCCATTTCCATAGCAATAGAAGGATAATATCAACCAGACAATAAAAAGAGAAGTGGCTGAAGGTACTTTATACTATTTTTCCAAATGCTTCTTGTGAAATGAGTATTGACAGGAAGTTATTTTACTTATATTCTTATTTTAAGACTTAATAGTGATTTTTTTATCATTTAAAACCCTTCGCCAAAACGGAGGGTTTTTTGGTTAAACATGAAATTTATTGGCTGGCTGATATTTTACTAAGGAGCATACTGGTACGAGGCATAGTGATTGGCTTGTTTCTTTTGCTCTTTAGCCATTAATTGACCAGTGCATACTTTAAGGACATATACCTATTGAGTTAGAACTTTGTCATTTGTTTGCCCTCTTTGATCTGTTTGAGAGTTAGCTTTTCGTTTCGTCAATATGTTAAGTAACCAAACTATCATTATAATAATTATTTTAAAAATATATAACGTTATGAGAAATCCAAACCATATTGGAAAGAATAAAATTTTTAAGAATAGATGGTTATTCTTCGGTGTTGCGGGTAGGACTATTGGCTTTTCCCCTTTACCAATATATTGCTGTGTTGATATTCCTGTTCCTGGAATACCTAACCCTGTATAAATACCTCTTTTATTAATTCCAATATGTGCACCTTTAATGCCTGTACTAACCCCTATTCCAGTTTTTCCTATATTTATTTTTGCGCCAGGAAATAGTTTAATACTCTTCCGAAATCTGAGACTCATAAAGCATAGCTAGTATAACATATCTCGATTATTACCAGTGCGAAAAAACTGCTAAGATACTAGGGGCTATACTAACTTTCTAATTGCTGCCTTGGCAATTTGCGTAATTTTAAAGAGTAGAGTGTAGGGTAGTGCTAGTAATACTGTATAAAACAAACAGTGCTATAATAAGACCTTGTATATGAGCCTTACTCACCTACGGTCAATACCAGTAGAAGATAATCCTACCTCAGATGAGGGAGTTTTCAGCGTTGCAGAATATATTGCATTGCTTAACGTAAAATTAAGGCCACTGAAGGCAACAATTCAAGGAGAATTAGGAAAAATAACTTACTCCCAAAAAGCAGTCTACTTTAGCTTATTTGATAAAGACCGGACTGTTTTAAATTGTATGGTGTGGTTATTTAGATTAAATAGTTTAGGGATTGAGCTCAAAGAAGGATTAGAGGTAAAAATTCAAGGTTATCCGGATGTATATCCGATGAATGGCCAACTGACATTTAAAGCCGATGTGATTACGCCAATAGGGGAGGGGGCACTGAAGCTTGCCTTTGAAAAACTCAAAAGGGTATTGGAAGCACAAGGCTTTTTTCGACAAGATCGGAAACAACAATTACCCCAACACATTGAGCGCATTGGTCTCATAACCTCCGAAAGCGGCGTGGTGATACGAGACTTCTTAGAAGGTTTAGGAAATCATGGACTGAAAGTCTACTTTTATGATGTGCGAGTTGAAGGGTTAAATGCTATAGAGAATATTGTGACAGCAACCCAGTGGTTTAATGAAAATAGACAAGACATACAAGTGTTAGTTATTGCCAGGGGTGGGGGGAGTCTTGAGCGCTTGCAGCCGTTTAACACAATGGAAATTGCCAAAGCCATTTATGGGTCAAAAATTCCAGTGATGACAGCCATAGGGCATGAGCTAGATGTAACCATTGCCGATTTAGTCGCTGATGTTCGTGCCTCAGTTCCAATGGATGCCGGTAAACGACTTGCAGATCAGTGGAGTAAAGCTACAGAGAGAGTCGATTCAATCGAAGGAAATATTATTTCTTCATTTAAAAAAGCTTGTCGAGAACTTGAAATAAAACTTGCCAACTACAATGACAACTTTTTAAGCTGTTATGCAAAGCATCTGTCCCAATGCAAAAAACAAATAGATAACTATCAAAATAATCTGACACGTTGTTTTCGAGATATGCTTATAAAAATCAAACGCATTGAGGAGAATTTCAACTATAATTACGAACGGTTTTCAGTGCGGCTTACAAACAACAAGCAAACAATTGAAACGATGGAAGGGAACTTATTTCGAGAAGCAAATCAATCATTCACAAAACTAGATGAGCACATGACAGTAATAGAAGAGCAATTTGCGCATAATTATACCCTGCTTCAACGATATCTCAACTCCCTTCATGTAGACCTCGTGAACTATGAAAAGCAGGTTAAGCGTGAGGCAAAACGCTGGTATTTGATCATTGTTAAGAAAATTGCTGACTGTGAGAGGATGTTGCTGGCTTGTGATCCGCAACTCAAGTTAAAACAAGGATTTAGTATTGTGAAAGATAAAAAGGGTAAGGTAATAAAGTCTAGCAAAACAGTCAAGGTAAGTGATATAATAGCGGTGCAATTATTTGAAGGAGTCCTCGATTCCAAAGTCGAGGAGATCCATTAAATCTATGGTAGATGATTCGAAAAAATTTGATTTTACAGAGTCCGTCAATAAATTAGAAGAAATTAATTCCTGGTTTCAAAACGAGGATATTGATCTTGATGAAGGATTACATAAACTGAAAGTAGGGAAAGAGTTAATTAAAAAATGCCGCGTTCGATTACAGGATGTTGAAAATGAGTTTATCAAAATTAAGAAAGAGTTTGTTGAAGAGGTACCGGATGGAGAAGTCTCAGTAGCTATTCCTAACGGATATAGACCCAAACGCAAAGCATCTGATGAAGAAGATCCAAGCCCCGACGATGTCCCTTTCTAATTAGCCGTTTTCGTCTGTTTATGGACCTAAGTTGCGTCTCTTGTCGGCTGGCTTAGCCGCCAGGCAACAAAGGGCGCAGCACGTTTCGTTCGCAAAGTACCTATAAGAGAAATAGATAATTGTTATAAAAATATTTTGTAGTATGGATAATAATTACATTTACTCAAAACCAAGCAAGAAAAACTTTACTGGACTTGTTGATTGCAGCAAAGAACTACAAGAAGAATTATGGAACCTTCATAAATTATTTAATGACTACGTTAGTAAAGTGCTTCGAGAAGTATTTAAAGGAAAACATGGCAAAAGAGGAGTAGAATTTCAGCAGGTTTTTAAAGAAATTGGCGGTAGTCAGGAAGCAATGGCCAAACTAAACGCTCTTACAAGTCTAAAGTCTAAACTTGGAAGCCGCGCGAAGAATCAGGCAAATTGGTTTAAACCAGCAAGAAAATTACTTGGTAAGCGAAATCTCTTATTTGATCGTAATAACTATTTCCCTAATGATATTCCTACGGACTTCTCTTATAAGGTTTATGAAATGGTTGGTCAAATTATGCAGAGCCATATGGGGCTTATTGAGAATTGGAAGAATGAAAAAAAGCAATGGGAAGAGGATAGAGAGAAATGGAAAGAAAATAATGCTGACTATTTTTCGATAAAGCCAGTGTTTGATAAGTTCGAAGAAAATGAAAAAGGAACATTACGCTTATCAAGAGAACGCTGGCATAAATATTATGAGTTTATGTCTACTAATGGAAATAATCTGGTAAAATGGCTAAATAAAAACACAACTTTTATACCTCTCAAACAGGATGTTTTGGATAAATATAAAGGTGACCCAAATAAGCTGCTTGATTTACTATTTAAACACAACCCAGAACTAAAAAAACTAAATGCACTCGATAAAATATGGAGAAGAGAATATACAAGATTTAAACGTAGACCGTCTTTTACTTATCCTTCAGCCTATAAGCACCCGCAATTTTATTCATTTAAAAAGACTGCATCTATTACCTACAGAAATCTTGATTTACTACAAGAAGCTGTTGAAGTTCAAATAAAAAAAGATCAGTGGGTAAAAATTCCATTTCGTGTAGACAAAAGGTTGAAATATAATTTAAAGTTGTTAGAAAAACCCGTAATTGTCGGCAAAGATCCTAAAGAGGGGAACAGAGATCATCGTGCGGCTTTTAACTACACTTATTTTGAGCAAAGTACAGGAGAAACATTTCTTGCTGAACCGAGGGGAATAAAGTTAATATTTAGAAGAAAAAACTTAAGCTCTCAATTAGAGAAACACGGCAGGCCTTATTTTTACTTCGCTATAGAGTTGTATAAAGACACCCTTCCGGTATTAAGAGATTTACGTGTTGGAATTGCTAAAAGAAAAGCTAGATTACCTGAGGGGACAAAAATCTTAAGCGTTGATATGGGACAAAGAGATTTAGCAGCAATAACTCTTACCGAGGTCCAGAACGGCAATCCGATTCCGGTCCATCTAAAAAGACCTCAAGATAAAAAAATAGTAAAAGCATGGCTGGCAGATATTAGAGGTTTAACGATGGACAGTATTGCCTCTCACGAAAAGGATCTATCATTTGGCTTAAGTAATATGTATAAGTCGAAAAATGGAAATGGAAAAGGAAGTCATATCTCAAAAGGGAAGAAAGGGTTTGACAGGTTACGCATTCATATTGCAAACTCAAAGGAAAACCGTTATAAAAATGGAGCACATATCATTTTAGAAACAGCGATTATTAATAAAGTAGATGTTATTGTTATGGAATGGCTTGATAATTATCGACCAACACTAGCGCGGGATAGAAAGCATAACAAAAGAAGAATGCAATGGAATGTACTGGCCATACAGAATTTTCTTGAGCAACAAGTAAAAGCGCGTAATATGGTTTTATATAATGCCCCAGCTTATCATACATCGAAATTATGTTATCGTTGTGGTGCTTTTGGTGTCAGATGCAGTTTGCCGACGGTGAAGAACTGGATAAAATACTATGAACATATGCATCCAGGAGAAAAAAGAAGATATATACGTGAACAAGGAGGATATTTTTTCTATTGTCCTAAGTGTAAGAAATTAATAAATTCTGATATTAATGCGTCATATAATTTAGCAAAAGTATATGTGGGTGCTTGGGAAGTTGATAAGTGGAGTACACCAAAATATGACGAAAAAAATAATGGATGGAAATACAAAAGCACATTTATAAATAAGGATGAATTTTACGTTGCTTGTGATAACGATCTAAAGAACTTGAAAAGTCCCATTCAAAATACCTCTAAATTTTAATTGCCCACCAGCTATTAATATGTTAAACTACAATCAGCTTTATATAATAAAAAGTACTTTTGTTTGCTATTAGCATCAAAAGGTAAATAACCAAGGAATTGTGTTGCAAGAGCTTCCAGCTTAAGAACTTAGTTCTAAAGCTTGCCAATTTGGATGGAAGTAACCACCTTGGATTCATTAATTTTTCTTAAAAGAACAAGTCGTCTTTCGAACCTTAACATTTTTAATTCAAAAGAGGCTAACCTCAAATTTATCGAACACAGAGTTTAGATTGAGGCATCAATATTTAGGCTGTCTAAGAGCCTTATAAGATAATTAATGAATGCAACTTTGTTCAGTTAATGTTAAAAGTCTGGTCTAAGGACCTTATAAGATAATTAATGAATGCAACACCTCAATAAAATATAATCGTATATTGCAGTCTAAGAACCTCTTGAATTAACGGCTATTTTGCTGATATTCATGAAAACATGATTTCAGAAATTCATTAAATTTCATATTGGCATCAAGTGCTGCTTGCTTAAACTCACGCACGAATTCCGGGGGCATTCGAAACTGGATGGGCACTAGGTCAGCAGATCGGACTCCCCCCGCTGCCTTGCTGCTGCTTTCGGCTTGGATGATGAAGGATTAAGGTCGTCTGCTGTGATTGCTACAGCTTTAGGCATTGGCTAATCTCCTCGATTTTGCTGATTTCATATTTTCATGAAAACGTGATTTCAAGTCAACCCATAATCCTGTTATCTCTTGGACGCAAGGACTGCGGAGCGCTAGTTCAGTGGCAGTATGGCCGTCAGTCATAGCGATAGCGTAGGACACGCGGTCTGCAATGAAAGCTTGAGCAACCCGCCCGTGGTGAGAAAGCGCAGCGACGGCCTGTGCGGTGATGATAGCTTGTGCTTTGGCCTGGGTTATGACGAATAATACCAATTTGCATAAATGTTAGTGCAAGTCAATATTACACAAATACGGATAGCCGGTAAGGGAGGCGAGTTGTTGGGGACTATAGGCACGGATGAACCCCTCGACGGCTTCACGCATCGCGCTGAGCGAGCAGCGCACTGGGGCCGCAAGGCCTGTAAGGCGACCCTTGAGGTCTTGCCACAGCCGCTCAACGGGATTGAGCTCTGGGCAGTAGGGCGGCAAGTAGATCAGCACGACGTTGGCCGGGATGACCAGGGTTTTGGCGATATGGGCGGGGGCGTTGTCGAGCACCAGGAGGTTGAGGCCGTCGGCGTACTGGCGGCTGAAGTGCTCCAGAAAGACTTGAAAGCAGGCACTGTCGAGTCGGGGTAACTCCAGCCAGCAGGCGTCGCCGGTGGTGGGTTCAACGGCGGCGTAGAGCCAATAATACTGGTAGAGCGGAGCCATGCTTTTGAGGGGTTTGATCCCCGGCAGCGTCAAGCGTCGCCCGCCAGGCAGGTGCAAGCCGAAGCGGCTCTCATCCTGGGCAAAGAGCCGCAGGGGCAACTCTACTTCGGGGGCACGGCCCAGTACACTCAGTGCCGCGGCTGCCCGTTCCAGGCGCTGGGGGAACGCGGCCTCAGCGCTAGCGTTTTTTTGGGATGCGTGGGGCGCGGCCGTTTCAGCTTCGCCTTGAGGCGCCGATGTACCAGACGATGCACCGCCTGATAGGCCACTTCTTCACCCCACTCGGTGGCCAACCAGTGCTGGATCTCACCATAGCTGCCGAAGCCCTCGGCCTCCTGCAGCCGCGCTTGCAGCGCCACAAACGCCGCGGCCGACACCGTGCGCTGTTCGGCCGGGGCACCGCCGGCACCCACCCGCAGCAGCCCCTCCAACCCCTCACGCTTATAGCAGGCCAGCCAGCGGCCCACGCTGTTGCGGTGCACGGCCAGGTGGTCGGCTGCCTCGCGGCGGCTCTCTACTCGCCCCTCGCCGATCAGCACCAGCAGATGCAACCGCTGCTTCTGCTCGACATCCCTCGTCTGGCGCAGCCGGGTACGAAGCGTCTCTAGGTCATCATGGATAGTCGGTAAGGGACAGTACATATCAATGGCTCTCCTCTTCAGGGTGTTCCTTCTATTATGCATCTTTGTTTGCGCTAATTGGTATAAGAAAGGCTTACCGGCTTGGCGGATTAATTCGACAGTTTGGGATACCGCCCAAAGGTCAGCGGGTGATGGTCGAACAGGGACTAAGACAAGATCAGCCAAATCTATGATCGCGGCGGTCTGGTCAGAAATCGCGGGAGCGGTATCAACGAAGCAATAAGCAGCGCCACGTTTTTCCAGGAGAGATAGAC
>OBLR010000474.1_pt1 | contig 10035 bp, 9 predicted proteins | sample 1519891 | NCBI WGS metagenome assembly OBLR01 (sample SAMEA3113583, study PRJEB22503) | soil metagenome | reverse complement strand
TTACGCCTGGTTCTCCTCTCGGGCCGCACTGGCCCTGGCGGCCATAAGGGCTTCGGGTGCTATTCGGCTTCGCGAGCTCTCCTGGGTTTGGCGAGCTCATGCGATCAGCAGTACGTCATGACCAAACGCGACCATCGTTTCGAGGTCGGGACGTTCCTCAGTATTGAGACGTTCCTCAGTATTGAGCGGTGACGATGACCCGCTCGCACGGCCCGGAGACTGGGCGCACATAGGTGAACCAGGTGCTCCAGATGTCCTTGAAACCCGCCGCCTCGGCCTGCGCCTTCAGGTACGGACCGGACAGCCAGGTGAAGCCGGGTACCTCCGTGTGCGCCTGCGTGGGAGCCGAGTCGGAGCGCGTATCGTCGTTGGAGATGACAAGGACGCCGTTGCCCTCCGGCAGCCAGGTCCGCATCTGCTCAAAAGCGGGGCGGAGGCCGTCTACCGGATCAAAGACGTGACCGAGCAGCCCGTCGGCATAGACCACACGCCAATCGTGGCCCGGCGGCGGGGTCCAGGTGAAGAAGTCCGTGCACACCGCGTCCACGCCCTTACTCCGCGCGAGCTCGACAGCCTCCTCCATCGCGTCGACACCGATTACCCGATAGCCCATCGTGACGAGTCCCGCCTCCACTGAGGCGTTGCCGCACCCCACGCTGATCAGGCCGGGCGCTTCGCTGCCGCTATCGTCGAGGAACTTCCTGAGCAGGTCGCGCATCCAGATCCGGTATGCGCCGCTGTACGTCGCGGGTGTGACGGAATCACCTGCGGCGTCTCCCCTTTCCCAGATGTGGAATCGGCTAGGCTCGCCGTTGGCCTTGCTCCGGTAGATGGCCCGTAGAGATTCGATGTTCGCCACCTACGAACTCCTTTCGTCTGCTGAAGTTCGAAATTGCTTGGTGGAATAGTTGGCGTGGACGCGCGCCGGTAAGCAGCGCGGCGCCGGTAAGCGGTGCCGCGCCGCGTTGTCTCGCCGGCGGGACAGTTGTTGAGCTAATCGCAGTTCATAGCCTCGGGCTACGTTCGAGACCACGCTCCTTCGCTGTTCCAGCGCCCAACTCGGGCTTATCGCGGCCGCGATCCAGGCTGATTCGATAGTCGGTTAAACAAGTGCGACCCGCAAGGTCGCTTACGTAGGCGCTGGTCAGGACCTTATGATCGGTGGTGAAGGCAGCCCGGCCGTGACTGGTCGCTCCTCGGCGCGTCTCCCGATTTGATGAACCTGCGGCACCATTACAAGATCCCCTCCATCGGTAGGCGGGGATGGCACATGGTGGCCATCTCGCCCCTTACCTTCCCCAGCGGCGTGTCGAGCGGGCGAACAGGTCACCCGGATGGCCGTGGCGGAAGAATGTAGTCCGATCTAAGTTGGGCGCTATGACGACTGCCAGCGCAGAACAGCTCGAAAACCATCGACAGCAGATCCTCGAAGCGGCCCAGCGGTGCTTTGTCCGCAATGGCCTGCACGGCACCTCGATGGAGGATGTCGCCGCCGAGTCGAAGCTGCCGGCGGAGACGGTCTCGCGCCTCTTCGAAACCAGGGACGACCTGGTCGAGGGCATCGCCGTCAACATCCTGCGGATGATCTCGAACTTCTTCGAAGAGGTCTCAAGAGAAGACCCCGTCCGGCCGCTCGACGAGATCGTCGAACGATTCGCGAATACCGTCATCGCATTCAGCGGTGTCGACGGACCGGGACGCCTCATGCCCATCTACTGGGCTTCCGCCCTCTACAACACGCAGATGGCCGAGCGCGCGTGGCCGCCCATTGAACAGGGCCGGTCCGGCTGGGTGGAAATCGCCGAGCGGGAGCGCGTCGCCGGACGGCTGCCGGCCGACGCCGATCCGAAGGCCGTGGGCGCCATGTTGGCGTGTCTAATGCCCGGCATCCTGGTGCAGCATCTTCTATTGGAAGATATAGATGCCGCGACGTTCCGCCGTGGCATCCTCGGACTTCTTGGCGCGAAGGCATGAGCCGGATGCTTATCCCTTGATCAATCACGGACCTGGTGGGCTGTCGGTCACTCGCCGCCGGGCCGTAGCGGTTGGCGTAAGCAGCCGGCGGTCGCCCGGGCTTGACCGCCCTCGGCTCGACCGGGTGTCACCAGGTGACGGGGAGTTTGTGTACTCCGTAGGAGTGCATGTCCTCGCGGAACGGGATCTCTTCGATCGGCACCGCGAGCCGCAGCGTTGGAATGCGGTTGCCCAGTGTCGACAAAGAGATTTGGAGTTGGGCGCGGGACAGGAAGCGGCCGACGCACATGTGCACGCCCTGGCCGAAGGCGAGGTGGCGGCGCGCGTCGCGGTTCAAGTCGAGTTCGTCGGCGTTGGGGAAGGCATCCTCGTCGCGGTTTGCCGAGGCCAGGTACACGACAATGCCCTCGCCGGCCCGGATGGTCGCGTCCCCGAGGGTCATGTCCTCGGCCGCCACCCGAGGCGCACCGTCGTGGCTGGCGACCGAGTGATAGCGCAGTAGCTCCTCGACGAGGGCGGGGAGGCGTTCTGGCCGCGTGCTGATCGCCCTGGCCCACTCCGGGTACATGATCATGCTGAGGGCGCCGAGCCCGATCATGTTCGCCGGGTTCTCGTACCCGGCGACGATCAGCAGGTGGATCATTCTGACCAGCTCGTCGTGGCTGAGCCTGCCGCGGCGCACCTCCTCCACCACCAGCCGCCCGATCAGGTTGTCGCCGGGAGCGCGTTCCTGTTCGGTAACCAGTGCGTCTAGGGCCGCGCTCATCTCACCGTCGGCCGCCCCCGTCTTGTTCGACCGCTCGGTGCGCGACACTAAGGTCTCGGCGTGGTCGAGATAGAACCCCATGGCATCGCGGGGGATCCCGATCACGTCGCTCAGCACGATTACCGAGATCGGCTGGGCGAACTCCGGGACCAGGTCGGCGGGGCGGTCTGTGGCGAGCAGATGGTCGATCTGGCGGTCGACCACCTGCTGGATGTGCGGCCGCAGCCGCTCCACCCGCTTCTCGGAGAAATCGGGGGTCACCATCGTCCGGAGCCTTGCGTGTTCCCGGCCGTCCATCCGGCTGAAGCTGCGGCGGACTATCGGCACGGGACGGCCGGGGCTCAGCGAGGGGAAGTTCGGGTGGGTGGAATCGTCGCTGGTCCTCCGGTCTCGTAGTACGGCGTTCGCGTGGGCGTGCTTGGTGATCAACCACGCTTCGCGGCCGTCCCACAGCCGGACCTTCGCGACGGGTTCGCGGTCGCGCAACTCGGCCATCAACTCGGGCGGGTCGAACGGACACTTTCGCGGTGGGATTGTCAGTGCGTCTTCCATATTTCGCTCCTTCGACATCGGCAGGGGTTTCACCAGGTGACGGGCAGCTCGTGTACCCCGTAGATCTGCATGTCCTCGCTGAATCGGATGCTCGACAGCGGCACCGCCAGACGCAGGCCCGGCACCCGGGCGGCCAGCGCGGGCAGCGCGATTTGCAGTTCGGCACGGGCCAGCCAGATCCCCGGGCACAGGTGCGCACCATGCCCGAACCCGAGATGCCGCCGGGCCTCCGTTCTGTCCAGGTCGAGCCGGTCCGGGGCGTCGAACATCGCGGCGTCCCGGTTGGCGGACGCCAGCGACACGACCACCCCGTCGCCCGCTCTGATCGTGGTATCGCCCACGACCACGTCCTCGGTCGCGACCCGGGTCACGCCCTCGTGGACGATCGTGTGGTAGCGAAGCAGTTCCTCAACGGCGTTTGGGACCACGTCGGGACGCTCGCGCATGGCGCGGAACCAGTCGGGGTTCAGCATCATGGTGAGCGCGCCCATGCAGATCATGCTCGCCGTGGTCTCGTGGCCGGCGCTGATCAATGACTTCACCATGGTGATCAGTTCTTCGCGGGAGAGCCGGCCGCACGGCATCTCGTTGACGATCAGCCGTCCGATCAGATCGTCTGTCGGTTCCTTTTCTTTTCGCGCCACCAACAGATCGCAGTAGTCAAACATCTCGTCTTCGGCTCCAGCGGCCTCTTCCTTCGCCAAACCGCGAGCGCGTGATTTGCTCGTGCATTCCTGGAAGAAGTTCTGCTCGGCGAGCGGTACGCCGAGCAGTTCGCAGATCACCCGGGACGGGACCGCGAGTGCGAACTCCGTGCGCAGGTCGACGGGCGGCGTGGAGCTCACCAGCGCGCTCAATTGGTCGGCGACGACCCTTTCGATCGTCGGCCGTAGCGCATCGATCCGGCCGGACAGAAATTCGGGCGCCACCATGCGCCGAAGCTCCTCGTGCCGGGGGCTGTCCATGCGCACCATGGCGGCACGATGCCGCGGGTTGGCCATGGCAGGCGAGAGTGACGGTAGCCCCGGATTCTCGATGTTCGAACTGAACCGCCGGTCACCGAGAACGAAGCGCGCGTCGGAATACCTGCTCACCAACCACGCCTGCCGGCCGTCCCACAGCGAGACCTTGACCAGTCCTTCGGCCGCCCGAACGTCGGTCAGTAATTCCGGTGGATCAAAAGGGAAGGTACGTGACGGAATGTATTCGCGGACGGTCATCATCTACCACCTCGTGGGTGCCGTGCGATGACGATCCCTCGTTCGCACGATCGGCGTTATCGGCTGACGATGTACCACCAACATCTCTAAGTCCGGCCGACCCGACAATGCCCATTTCAGTTTAGGTAAGGGATTTGTCAATCTTTCGGTACTCCTCAGTCATGTGCCGCAGTGAGCAAAGAGGGGACCCGATCGTGGGCGCCACAGATCCGTCGTATCAGTCGACGCGGGCCTCTTTCCGGCTCCCACCTAGGGTCGTTTGCGCTGGTAGACACCGCAGCCGGTGATTTCACCGGCAGATTTGGAGATGGCCATGTTGCGCATAGCGGAATCGACCGGCGGTCGTTCGCGACGGAGCCCAAGACAACCATTTCGCTATGCGTAAAACAGTGATTACGCTTAGTAGCCGGTTCGCGTAGCGGCCCGCGCGATCGGCTCGGACCGGGACCGGCCAACGGGAAACCAGTCGCGCCTTGCTCCCCCGCCACGTCGGTAAGCATCGCCGCCCGCGCTTCCGACTGCCCGGCTCACTGCGGAGTTAACACTCTCCCGGCCAAAATTCGTTAGGTTCGCCAGCCCATCGCGACATCCGGGTTATTCTGCGAAAACCGAGCAAGAGAAGGCCTGGAACCTAACCAGGAAAATCGGGCCATATCGACAAATAAGATCATTCCGGGATGGCCGCTCGCCCGTCGCGTATTACCCAATCCTCCTCGCCTGGATGGGGAATTCAATCGGCGCCTCACTAATCACACCCTCAAGAACGAAGAATGCCTGTACCGGAAACAACCAGTCAGCGATAATACAGGAGATGGTGTGGCATGACTCTGCAGTCCGTGGGCGCTTATAACCCCAGCCAGGACTTGCCGGAAGGCGAGTTCTTCTATCTCCCCGAACTGCCGCGCCTCTTGCCTTACGCCTACCACCCGCACGCGGCACAAATAGAGTTCATGTCAAATGGATGGGTGCGCAACTTTCTCGGTGACTGCTTCCCGAGCGAAGCGGAGCTGTTGCGGTTCCTGCGGCAACGTAATGGGTTGTACGGCCCGTTGACCGTGCCGAAAGCCACGACGGAGCGAGCGCGCGATATCGCTGACTGGTACCAGTTCGTCACCGTCATCGACAGCTTCGTATCAGACCGCTCCGCGCTGGGCGCCAGCCACGACGACGCGCGCCAGGTCTTCGCCGCGATCATGTCCGACTTTCACGGCGACCCGCGGGAAGCAACGGCCGCACGGGGGACCGATGAGGTCGCCTACGGCCGCGCGGGCAGAGACCTGTGGCGGCGCTTCAGCCCTGGTCTGACCCCCGAGCAGAAGCGGCGCCTCGGCGACAGCCTGGACGCCTTCCTGCGCGGGTGTGCCGCCGAGATCCGCGCCAAGCTGACCGGGGACATTCCCGACTACGAGACCTGCATGGCCGTCCGCGAAGACAGCTTCGGCTGCGAGTTCCTGAAGCTGCTCACCGAATATGGAGTCGGCGTGGACATGACCGAACACGCGAACTCACCCGACTTCATCGTCGTCCACACACACGCCATGCGCCAACTGATTCTGGTGAATGACGTGCTGTCCTGGCGCAAGGAATCCGCCGAAGAAGACGTTATGACGACGGTTCGCGTTTTGTGTCAGCGCTACGGGCTGAGCTTGCAGCAGGCGGTGGACCACCTGTGCCGGCTGATCCAATTTCACGAGACCTCATATATCACGGCGAGGGACCGCGTGCTGGAGGGTCCCCTCGGGAAACGCCCGGAGGTGCGTGGCTACCTTGAGGGCCTCGACTATCTGCTTGGCGGCAGCCAAGAGTTCGAATACCTCACCCCCCGGTATTTCGGGGACGGTTCGGTCTGGGACGGCACCACATCGGGCTGGCTGAGCCTCACCGCTCCGATTGCCAGGTTCCTGTCAGCACCCCCCGAGTCGGCCGAGACCGGCCGGTAGCAGCCACCACCGGATCTGAGTAGGGAAAACAAGTGACCGTCGCGTACAAATCATCGCGGGATTCGTTCACGTTCGGCGCTGCTCCCGGCGGGCTTCCGTTGCTTGGTCATGTGCTGCGGCTTTGGCGCCGGCCGCTGGAATTCCTCACCAGCCTGCCCGCCAGCGGCGACCTCGTCGAATTCCGAATCGGCGTGCGGCGAGCGTATATCGCCTGCCACCTCGGGCTGGTTCACCAAGTGCTGCGCGACTCGCGTACCTTCGACAAGGGCGGCCCGCTGTTCGAGAAGGCGCGGCTGCTCGTGGGGAACGGGCTGGTCAGCTCCGAGTGGGAGGACCATCGACAACAGCGGCGGTTGGTGCAGCCGGCGTTCCACCACACCCGCATGCCGGGCTATGTCGAGATCATGGGCAATGAGATCGATTCCGAGCTGTCCTCGTGGCGTACGGGGCAAGTCTTCAGCGTCAGCGATGCGACGCATACCCTCACCATGCGGATTACGGCTCGGACAATGTTCGCCACGCAGGTCGGCGCGCATGCCGCCGCCGAGGTGACGGAGTGCATGCCGATCATCATGCGCGGCGTATACAAGAGAATGTTCGCGCCGATCAGCTGGTGGGAACGAATTCCAACGAGAAGCAACCGCCTCTTCGACGAGGCGCAGGCGCGGCTGCGCGAGGTCATCAACCAGACCATCAGCGACTATCGGCAGGCGAACAGCGACCAAGGCGACGTACTGTCCATTCTCGTTAACGCCCGCGATGAGGCCACCGGGCAGGGCATGACCGATCAGGAAATCCACGATCAGGTGATGACCATCCTTATCGGCGGTACCGAAACCACCGGAAACACCCTCGCGTGGACCTTCTATCTCCTCGCCGAACACCCCGAGATCGAGGAACGACTGCACGCCGAGGTTGACGGCGTTCTCGGCGGCCGTCCACCGCGATTCGCCGACCTGCCACATCTCGTCTACACGCGCCGCGTCCTGACCGAGACGCTCCGCATGTATCCGCCGGCCTGGCTGCTTTCGCGCACGACCAGCCGCGAGGTAGAACTCGCCGGCCGCCGGCTGCCCCCGGGCACACCCGTGTTCTACAGCCCATACATGCTGGGCCGCGACCCAGACCTGTTCCCGAACCCCGGCCGATTTGATCCAGATCGCTGGCTGCCCGACCGGGCCGCGACCCTGCCGCGCGACGCCGTGCTTCCGTTCGGCGGGGGCGGTCGCAAATGCATCGGCGACGACTTCGGGATGGCCGAGACGACGTTGACGCTGGCCGCCACCGCCGCGCGCTGGCGGCTGCGGAAGGTAGCCGCGACAAAAGTCAGCACAACACCGAAGGCTTCGCTGGGTACGGGGCCGCTGCCCATGGTGGCCCAGCCTCGATCGGCCGCCGCCGCAGGCGTGGCGGCTGGCCATCCGGCGGAATGACCCGGAGTCCACAGTGAGGGGGCCGGCGATGGAAGGTCCGCTGAGCATGGGACAGCGTCTCCTGGACGCGACCCCGACGCATTTCCCGAGCGTCGATGATCACATCGGTGATCGCAACGATGAGCGGAACTCGTCGTTGCAGACGACCGTTTGGGCACGGATCGGCGATCTGTTGAACGGCGCCCCGCACCGGGTCGTCGCGGACTTCGGCGGTGAGTTCCGGCTCAGAGCCGACCTGACCGAGTGCGTCCTACGGATCAGCGAGATCGTCGCCGCCGAGCCGCAGGTCATCTCCAACGCGTTGAGCGGGATGATCGCGGGCGGTAAACGGCTGCGCCCGCTTTTCGTCCTCGCCACTACGTACGCGGCCATGGGCGACCAGGATCCCCGGACCAGGAACCGTGCCGTGCAAAGCGGTGTGGTCGTCGAACTCCTGCACCTGGCGAGCCTCGTACACGACGACGTCATGGACGAATCCATGACGCGGCACGGAGTGGCCAGCGTCAACGCCCGGGCGGGCAACATCGGCGCAGTGCTCGCGGGCGACTATCTGCTGGCGGAGGCGCTGTGCTTGGGGTGTGACCTCGGGCTGGCCGAGGGCGTGGTGGCGGCTCGCACGTTCACCCGGCTCTGCGAAGGGCAAGCACAGGAGTCCGCGACCTTGTTCGACCCCGGCCGGACGGAGAACGCCTACTTCACCGCCATCGCCGGCAAGACCGGTGCGCTGTTCGAGACCGCCTGCCGGCTCGGCGCCATGGCGGCCGGTCTGCCCGCGGATTCCACCACGGCGCTGGCCGAGTACGGGCTGCGGCTGGGGGTCGCGTTCCAGCTCGCGGACGACCTCCTCGACATCACGGCCTCCGCCGGCGCGCTCGGCAAACCCGTCGGTCACGACATCGTCGAGGGGGTGTACACCTTCCCCGTGTTGCGCGCGATGCGGGAAGATCCGCGGCTCCGCCAGGTGCTGCAAAGCGCCGATCGGGAGGACGCCGCGGCCGCGGCTCTCGGCATCATACGAGGCAGCGATGCGCTCGCCGCCACGCGTCAAGAGATGGCGCGCTGGTCCGGCCGGGCCGTCGCGTCGCTGTCGGGCGCCGAGGGGGACCTCGGTGAGGCGGGGATCGCCATGCTCACCGACCTCGCCTCGGCCCTCGTTCGACCGTGGCCGGCGTCCGCGTCCATCCCCGGGTCCGCGAGCCGTCCGGCCGATCAAACGGATCAAACCCTCTGGTGAGCAGGCTGCCGTCAGGATCAAGGAGAGCCCCTACGCCGGTAGGGAGTCCGCCCTGCCCCTTGCCCGCGGTGACCGGACCTCGGACGTACGCCGGCTCGCTCCGGGACCAACTCGCGCGGCCGCCGGCCGCGGCCGCGCTGACCGAGCCGCATCGCTCGGTCAGCATGGTTTTCCATCCCTGCGGATGACGGTGTTCAGAATCCCCCTGTTGTGGGTTTCGAGGGCGCCCAGTAGTTTCGCGCCGAAGACGCAGAAACTCGCCTCCCAGGGGTGCCCGAAGGTGCCGAAGGAAAAATCCGGCGCCATGAACGCGTAATAGTCCCCGTCGGGGAAGACCGGGACCTCCCACGCGTCATCTCTGTCCCATTCGGTCAGCCGATGCGGCCAAAAGCGGTAGGCCGGGTGCTGCCAGTCCAGGGCGTACGACCACTGGCCATCGCCGGTGCAGTCCCGAAAGGCGGCAAGCACAAGGGTGTGCAGATCAGCGGGCTCGACGGCGAACCGCCAGTGCTTCGAGAGGAGACCAGGGCGCGTTCGCGCAAGATCCCACGTGATCGAGGGAACGGGTTCGCGGATACCCGGCCAATCCTCGGCCGTTGCGGACGCCCGGAACGCGAAAGCGGAGGAGAACCTGTCCCAGACCTGGTTCGTTTCCGCCTCCCCCAAGCGGGCCCACGCGTCCGATCCCTCAGCCATCAGCGTCTCCCACCGCGCCGCCCGGCGGGACATGGATTCCGTCGGGCGGGTGCGCGCCGTCTATAGGTTTCCTATCTGGTCGTTCTGGACGACCCATGTCAGGTTGTCGGAGGAAGTGGTCATGTAGTCGTACCACAGGTAGGCGGGCACTTTAAGCTGCGAGTTGTCTCCACCACTTTCCAGCCAGTAACCGGTGGTCGCCGCCATGGCGGGTGCGGGG
>OBLR010000473.1_pt1 | contig 10053 bp, 7 predicted proteins | sample 1519891 | NCBI WGS metagenome assembly OBLR01 (sample SAMEA3113583, study PRJEB22503) | soil metagenome | reverse complement strand
AGCGCGTGGCCGCGCACCCGGATCCGCCGGGCCCGGCGCCGCGGCAGGTCCGAGATGATCGCCCGCACCAGCGCGCCGATCCTGGCCCGCTCCGGCTGCACGGTCGGCACGCCGCGCGCCACCAGCGTCTGGGCGGTCACCGGCCCGACGCACGCCGCCACGACGTGCGTGCGCAACGACTCGACGAGCGCCTCTTCGAGTCCGTCCTCGGCGGCGACGGCAAGGGTCGCGGCGACGGCCGGCGCGCTGGTGAAGGCGATCGCGTCCACCGTGCCGGCCACCGCCTGCCCGACCAGGCGGCGCAGCGGCGTCGAGTCCTCCGTCCGCGACCAGCGGTAGACCGGGATCTCGATCACCTCGGCGCCCGCCCGTCGCAGCGCCCCGGTGAAGTCCGGCAGCGGCTGCCCGTACAACTGGACCGCGACGCGCCGCCCGGCCACGTCCCGAGCCAGGAGATGGTCGAGCACCTCATCGCAGCTTTCCGAGGGCGGCGACCACTGCTCCACCAGACCGGCCCGGCGGATCGCGCCGCGCGCCTTGGGCCCGCGGGTGAGGATCCGGACGTCCCGCAGCGCCTCGACGAGATCATCGTGCAGCCCCCAGCCGTCGGCGGTCTCCAGCCAGGCCCGCAAGCCGATGCCGGTGGTGACGACGACGTAGTCGAGCGGCTCGGTGACGCATTGCTTGGTCACATGCAACAGCGCGGCGTCGTCGGTGAGCGGCACCAGCCGGATCGCCGGGGCGACCACCACGCGGGCGCCGCGCCGCTCGAGCAGCGCGGCGAGCTCTTCATGCCGCCGGGCCGCGGTCACGCCGATCGCGAACCCCGACAGCGGCTCGCCCTCCGGCGGCGCCTTGGTCACGGCCCGGCCACCTCCACCGCGCCCGCGTCGCCGTCGCCGTCGCCGTTGACGGCGACCTCCACGCGGCCGGCGGGCGTACGGCGAATCCGGAAGGCGGGGACGACCCGCGTCGGATCGTCCAGGCACCGCCCGGTGCGCAGGTCGAAAACCTGCTTGTACATCGGCGAGGCCACGGTCGGGACGCCGCCCCGGGTGCCCAGGATGCCCCGAGCCAGCACGTACGCGCCGCTGAACGGATCACGATGGGACAGGGCGTACAGGTCGCCCTCGTGGGTGCGGAAGACGGCCACCTGCCGGCCGTGCACCAAGGCGGCCGCGCCGCGCTCGGGGATCAGATCGTCATAGGCGCAGACGTCGACCCAGACCGGCGCCGCGACCGGCGCCCGCGACACATCCGCCGTCACCGGCTCACCACCTCCAGGTCCGGGCCGGCCACCAGGACGGGTTTGATCTGGTCACGTTCGGGCGCGAAGGCGATGCTCGGGTCCGGCGTGTCCGGCGCGTTGACGAACGACACGAAGCGGCCCAGCTTGGCGGGGTCTTCGATGGCGGCGCGCCACTCGTCGGCATAGGCGGCGACGTGCCGGTCCATGGCGGCGTCGAGGTCGGCGCAGATGCCGAGCCGGTCCTCGATGATCACTTGGCGGAGGTAGTCCATGCCGCCGTCGAGGTTTTCCAGCCAGGACGCGGTCCGCTGCAGTCGATCTGCCGTACGGATGTAGAACATCAAGAAGCGGTCGATGTAACGGATCAGCGTCTCGTCGTCGAGGTCGATCGCGAACAGGTCGGCGTGCCTTGGCCGCATCCCTCCGTTGCCGCACAGGTAGAGGTTCCAGCCCCGCTCCGTCGCGATGACGCCGAAGTCCTTGCCGCGTGCCTCAGCGCACTCCCTGGCGCAGCCCGACACGGCGGACTTGAGCTTGTGCGGCGAGCGCAGCCCGCGGTAGCGCAGCTCCAGCCGGATCGCCATGGCGACCGAGTCCTGGACTCCGTAGCGGCACCACGTCGAGCCGACGCACGATTTGACCGTTCGCAGCGCCTTGCCGTAGGCGTGGCCCGACTCGAACCCGGCGTCCACCAGCCGCTTCCAGATCGCGGGTAGCTGTTCGACACGGGCCCCGAACATGTCGATGCGCTGCGCCCCGGTGATCTTCGTGTAGAGGCCGAACTCACGCGCGACCTCGCCGATGGCGATCAGTTTCGCCGGCGTGATCTCACCACCCGGCACCCGCGGCACGACCGAGTAGGTGCCGTTTTTTTGCAGGTTGGCGAGGAAGTGGTCGTTGGTGTCCTGCAGGGCGGCCTGTTCGCCTTCGAGGATGTGCTCGCCGCGGCCTTCCATGCTGGCCAGGCTGGCCAGGATCGAGGCGACGGCCGGCCGGCAGATGTCGCAGCCCCTGCCCCGCCCGTGCTCGCCGATGAGTCGGGTGAAGGTGGTGATGCCGCGCACCGCGACAATGTCGAACAGCTCGGCGCGGCTGAAGTCAAAGTGCTCGCACAGCGCCTTGCTCACCGGGGTGCCGGCGGCCGTCAGCTCGGCGTCGAGCAGCCTTTTCAGCAGCGGCACGCAGCTGCCGCAGCCGGCCCCGGCGTTGGTGGCGGCCCTGATCGACGCCACGTCCGCCAGGCGCCCGTCCCGGATTGCGCACCGGATCGCCGCGGCGTCGACGTTGTTGCAGCTGCATATGGTGGTGTCGCCGGGCAGCTCACCGGCCGCCGCTTCCCCGCCGGTGAACAGCAGCCGGTCGGGCGGGCTCGGCAACGCGGCCCCGACGCAGGCGCGCAGCGTGGGATAGGTCTCGGCGTCGCCGACCAAGACGCCCCCGAGCAGCGTCCTGGCGTCGTCGCTGACGACGAGTTTTTTGTAGACGCCGGCGACCGGATCGGTGTAGATGACGTCCAGCGCGCCCGCCCCCGGCCGGTCGCCGGCGAACGGGTCGCCGAAGCTCGCGACGTCGACGCCCATCAGCTTCAGCTTGGTCGAGGTGTCCGCGCCGCCGAACGCCGCCGAGCTCACGGTGCCGCCCGCCGCCGCAAGCAACCGGTCGGCGACCACCTCGGCCATCGAAAAGCACGGCCCGACAAGACCGTAGATCTGGCCGTGCACGAGCGCGCACTCCCCTACCGCGAAGATCGCCGGGTCGGCGGTGCGGCAGGTCTCGTCGACCACGATGCCGCCCCGCTCCCCCACCGGCAGGCCGCAGTCTTTGGCCAGCTGGTCGCGGGGCCGGATGCCGGCGGAAAAGACGACCACGTCGACGTCGATGACCGCGTCGCCGGCCAGCCGGACCGAGCCCACCTCGCCGGCGGCCGAACCGGCGCGCGGGCTCAGGCCGGCCAGCGGCGCGCCCCCGTGAACGTGCAGGCCGAGACCCTCGATGTGCCGACGCAGCATCGCGCCGCCGCCCTCGTCGAGCTGGCGCGGCATCAGCCTGGGCGCCACCTCGACCACATGCGTGTCCAGGCCCAGCCCCTGCAGGGCGCGCGCGGCCTCAAGGCCGAGCAGCCCGCCGCCGACCACTGCGCCGGCCGCGGTCCTGCGCTCTCGCCGGGCGCGGTGCGTACGGTCCGCGCAGTAGGCGCGCAACGCGTCCAGGTCGTCGATGGTGCGGTAGACGAAGACGCCGGGCAGATCGTGGCCCGGCACCGGCGGCACGAACGGCACCGACCCCGTCGCCAGGACCAGCGTGTCGTAGCGGACCGCATGGCCCGCAGCGGTGGTCACGGTGCGACCGGCCCGGTCGATGGACACGACCGGGTCGCCGGGCCGCGCGGTGACCGCTCCGTCGTGCGCCGGGTAGCCGAGCTCGGCTCCGTCGGTGAGGTAGGAGGTGAGGGCGACCCGGTCATAGGCGGCCCGCGGCTCCTCGCCGAGAATCGTCACCTCCCATGAGCCGTCCGCGTCTCGGTGCCGCAGCGCTTCGACGAGCCGATGCCCGGCCGGTCCGTGCCCGACGACGACGAGCCGCTTGCGGTTGGCGGTGGCAGGTCCGACTCCCATGCGCCCGATATTCGGCAGGGGGCGTTTCGCGCCTGGGTCCCCTTTGTCACTCCCGTGTTAAAAGAACCTCACGGCGGGGATTGTTCGGCCAGCCAGCCGACGATGCCCGCGACGGCGTCCGCGCAGGTGCCGCAGCCGGTGGTGGCGCGGGTCCGGGCCGTGACCTCCTCCACCGTCGTGGCGCCGTCCTCCCAGCAGGCCCTGATCTGGCCCTTGGTGACGTTGTTGCAGGTGCACACCTGCGCCCCGTCGGGCATCAAGACCGGGGAGCCGGCGGCGGGCGCGGCCGGCGCCCCGGCGAACAGCAGGGCGAGCCGGTCGGCCGGCAGCGGGGCCGCCCGGTCGTACAGCTGGGTGAGCGTGCCGGCCGTGCTCGTCTCGCCGAGCAGGATCGCGCCGATGAGCCGGTCATCGCGGATGACGACCTTTTTGTACGTGCCGCGCGCGGCGTCGGCGAACTGCACGACCTCGACGTCCTCGTCATGCGAGCCGTGATGGGTCTCCCCCATCGTGGCGAGCTCGAGGCTGGCCGCCTTGAGCCGGGTGATCTGCCGCGACCCGGTATAGCGCGCGGCCGGGCGGTGCCCGCTCAGCAGATCGGCCAGCACCGCGGCCTGCTCCCACGCCGGGGCGACCAGGCCGTAGACAACGTCGCCGTACTGCGCGCACTCCCCGATCGCCCGGATCGCGGGGTCGCTCACCGAGCGCAGCGCCTCGTCGACGACGATGCCGCGCTCGACGGCCAGGCCGGCGGCGCGGGCCAGGCCGACCGCCGGCCGGACCCCGCAGGCCATCACCACCAGGTCGGCGGGCACCAGCTCGGCCGGGCGTTCGTCGTGGGCCAGCTCGACCCCGACGACCCGTTCGCCGTCCGGGCCGCCCCTGGTGCGCAGGGCCGCCACCCGGGCGGCCAGCCGGACCCGGATGCCGAGACCGGTGAGGGTGCGCGCCAGCACCTTCCCCGCCTCCGCGTCGAGCTGACGTTCCATGAGGTGCCCGGCCAGGTGCAGCACGGTCACACAAAGACCGCGGCCGGCCAGCCCGCGGGCGGCCTCGATGCCCAGCAGCCCGCCGCCGATCACCACGGCGTGCCGGGCGCTGTGCGCCGCCTCGATGATGTCCGCGCAGTCGTCAAGCGTCCGGAAGGCCACCGTCCCGCGCGGCAGCCCGTCCTCCGTGCCGGGGATGGGCGGCACCAGCGGCGCGCTCCCCGTCGCCAGCACGAGCGTGTCGTACGGGGCGGTCGTGCCGTCCTCCGCGACCACCACCTCGGCAGCCCTGTCGATCTTGGTGACGGCCACGCCGAGTCGGGCGTCGATGGCGTGCTCGGCGTACCACGACGGGTCCACCAGGCCGATCTGATGCGGCTGCGCGGTGCCGGCCAGCACGTTCGACAGCAGCACCCGGTTGTAGGGCCGGCGCGCCTCCTGGCCGAAGACCGTGATTGAGACGCCGGGGTCGCGGGCGCGCATCTCGGTGACGAACCGGGAACCCGCCATCCCGTTGCCGACCACCACGATCCGCCGGCCGCCCGGCCAGGCCGGTGGCCCGGCCGGCGCGTCGTGCTCGCTCACTGTGTCCTCGCCTCCCGTCAAGATCGCCCAGACCGTTCAGACCGCTTCGAGCCGTACCGCGCACACCTTGAACTCCGGCATCCGCGACAGCGGATCGAGCGCCGGATTGGTGAGCAGGTTCGCCCGGCCCGTCCCGGCCCAGTGGAACGGGACGAAGACGGTGTCGGGCCGGATCGCGTCGGTCGGCCTGGCCCGCACGAGCGCCGAGCCGCGCCGGCTCGTCACCCGCACCAGCGCGCCGGCCGCGATGCCGAGCCGTTCCGCGACGTCGGGATGCAGCTCGACGTACGGCTCCGGGGCGGCCTTGTTGAGCTGGTCAACCCGGCGGGTCTGCGCGCCGCTTTGGTAGTGCGCGAGCACCCGCCCCGTGGTCAGGTAGAGCGGATAGTCGGCGCAGACGTCCTCGACGGCGCCGCGATGCTCGACCGGAGTGAACCTGGCCCGCCCGTCCGGGGTCGCGAACCGTTCGAGGAACGGCCGCGGCGTGCCGGGATGCCCCTCGCCTGGACAGGGCCAAAACACCCCGCCCTCGGCGGCGATCCGCTCGTAGGTGATCCCGGAGTAGTCGGCGAGGCCGCCCGCGCTGGCCCGGCGCAGCTCGTCGAAGACCTCGGCCGGCTCGCCGCTCCACGTCCCCGGCGCGTTCAGGCGGCCGGCGAGCGCGGCGAGCACCGCCAGGTCGCCGCGCACGCCGGGCGGCGGCGGCACGGCCCGCTCCCGCCGCAGCACCCGGCCTTCGAGGTTGGTGATCGTCCCCGACTCCTCGGCCCACTGCGTGGTGGGTAGTACGACGTCGGCGCGCAGCGCGGTCTCCGACGGGACGAAGTCGGCGACGACGAGGAACTCAAGCGCGTCCAGCCGTTCTTCGACGGCGGCGGCGTGCGGCGCCGACACGACGGGGTTGGAGCCGAACAGCAGCAGCGCCTTGGGTCCGTCGCGGGTGCCGAGCGAGACCAGCAACTCATAGGCCGACCGGCCGGGGCCGGGGATGGCGGCCGGCTCGACGTCCCAGACCGCGGCGACGTGCGCCCGCGCCACCGGATCGTCGATCTTGCGGTAGCCGGGCAGCTGGTCGGCCTTCTGGCCGTGCTCGCGGCCGCCCTGGCCGTTGCCCTGCCCGGTCAGGCAGCCGTAGCCGGAGCCGGGCAGACCGGGCAGGCCGAGCGCCAGCGCCAGGTTGATGTAGGCGGTGACCGTGTCGGTGCCGTCGGCGTGCTGCTCGGCGCCGCGGGCGGTCAGGACGAGGGCGGTGTGGTCGCCGCTTCGGCCGCGCGTCTCGCCCGTCTCGCCGGCCAGCAGCCACACCGCCCGGCGCAGCTGCGGCACGGGCACGCCGGTGATCCGCTCGACGCGGCCGGGCCAATAGGAGTTCACCGCCGTCCGCACCGCGTCGAAGCCGCGGGTGCGCGCGGCGATGTAGGTCTCGTCGATCAGCCCCTCGTTGACCGCGATGTGCAACAGCCCGTTGGCCAGGGCGAGATCGGTGCCGGGCGTGGGCCGCAGGTGCAGATCGGCGCGCCGCGCGGTGGGCGTCGTGCGTGGATCGATGACGATCAGCTGCCCGCCGCCCGCCCGCTGGGCCGCCAGGTGCCGCATGAACGGCGGCATCGTCTCGGCGACGTTGCCGCCGACGAGCAAGATCGCGTCGGCGGTCTCCAGGTCGGTGATCGGCATCGGCAGGCCGCGGTCCATCCCGAACGCGCGGTTCAGCGCGGCCGCCGCCGACGACATGCAAAACCGGCCGTTGTAGTCGATGTTGGCGGTACGCAGCCCGACGCGGGCGAACTTGCCCAGTTGGTAGGCCTTTTCGTTGGTGAGCCCGCCGCCGCCGAACACCGCGACGGCGTCCGGGCCGTAGGCCGCCCGCAGCCGCTCGATCTCGGCGGCGATCCGGTCCAGCGCCGCGTCCCAGGTGCACGGCTCGAGCGGCGCGCCGGCGTGCACGCGCATCAGCGGCGTGGTCAGCCGGTCGGCGGTGGTGAGCAGGTCAGCCGCCGTCCAGCCCTTTTGACACAGCCCGCCGGCGCCGGCGGGGACGTCGGAGCGCGGCGCGACGCGGACCTGGCCGCCCCCGGTCGCGAGGTCGCGGCCGACGACCATGCCGCACTGCAGCGCGCAGTAGGGACAGTGCGTCGGGGTGCCGCTGGACATGGCTAGATCGTGTGCGGGGGCCGTTAACCGGCCGGGTCCCGGCCGTCACCGCCGTGTTAAATGGGCCTCACCGCTGCGCGGCCGGCGAGGCGGGATCCGCGGCCGGGCAGGCTCTAGGGTGTGGGACATGGTGGACAGTGCGTTCTTCGCCTCCCTGCCGCGCACCAGGGGGGCCGCGGGGGCACTGCTCGTCGACCCAGCCGGCCGGATCCTGCTGGTCAAGCCCACCTACAAGGATGGCTGGACGCTGCCGGGCGGGGTCATCGAGGCCGGCGAGTCACCGCTCGCCGCCTGCCTGCGCGAGTGCGACGAAGAGCTCGGCTTCGTCCCCGCCCTGGACGGTCTCGTCTGCGTGGACTGGGTGCCGCCGCGCGACGGCGTGGACGCGGTCAACATCTTCGTCTTCGCCGGCCGCATCACCGGCGAACAGGTCGGCGCCATCCGGCTGCCGGCCGACGAACTATCCGACCACACCTTGCGCGCTCCGGACGATATCGCCGGTCTCCTGCCGCCACTTAACGAACGACGGCTGGGCCATTGCCTGCGGGCGGCGGCCGACGGACAGGTCGCCTACCTTGAGGACGGTAGGGAGCCGGCCTGGTAGCCCGCGGCCCGAACCGTTCCTCACACATCGCCTCCGCCTGAGTGCAGCCGAATTTGCATGACCGAACCACAGCACAAACACCAAAGAAATGCCCGGCTCCTAGCGTCATCGCGATCCGTCGAACACGAGGAGTCACCATGACCATAGGAGTCGACACCCGAGAACGGGGCCGGGGCCATCCCACTTCCCGCCGCCGGTGGATCCACGACTGGCGTCCCGACGATGAGGAATTCTGGGCGGGCGGCGGCGCGAGGATCGCGCGGCGTAACCTTATTTTCTCCATCTTCTCCGAGCACATCGGCTTTTCCGTGTGGACGCTGTGGTCGGTGCTCGTGCTGTTCATGGGCCCGGCCTACGGGATCGACCCGGCGGGAAAGTTCGTGCTCACCGCCGTCCCGGCACTTGTCGGCGCGGCGCTGCGGGTGCCGTACACCTTCGCGGTCGCCGCCTTGGGCGGACGCAATTGGACCATGATCAGCGCGTCGCTGCTCCTCGTGCCGTGCGCCCTCGTGACCATCGTCCTCGAGCCCGGCGTCTCCTACTCCACGCTCCTCATCGTCGCGGCGGTCGCCGGGGTCGGCGGCGGCAACTTCGCCTCATCGATGGCCAACATCAACGCGTTTTATCCCCAGCGGCTCAAGGGCTGGGCGCTTGGCATCAACGCCGGCGGCGGCAACATCGGCGTGGCCGTCGTGCAGCTGGTCGGCCTGTTCATCCTGGCCACCGCCGGCAGGGACCATCCGCGTCTCGTCGCGGGCCTCTACATCCCGCTCATCGTGCTCGCCGCGCTCGGCGCCGCCCTGTACATGGACAACCTGGCCCAGATGAACAACGACAGCCGGGCGATGCGCGAGGTCTGCAAGGACGCGCACACCTGGATCATGTCGCTGCTCTACATCGGCACGTTCGGGTCGTTCATCGGCTTCGGGTTCGCCTTCGGCCAGGTGCTTCAGGTGCAGTTCGCGGCCGAATTCGACACGCCGATCGAGGCCGCCTACCTGACCTTCCTCGGACCGCTGCTCGGCTCGCTGATCCGCCCGATCGGCGGCTGGGCGGCCGACCGGCTGGGCGGCGCCAGGGTGACGTTCTGGAATTTCGTCGCGATGGCGGCCGGGGCGTCGGTCGTGTACGCCGCCTCGGTGCGAGAGTCGCTGTCGCTGTTCATCGCCGGTTTCATCTTGTTGTTCATCTTCAGCGGCGTCGGCAACGGCTCGACCTACAAGATGATCCCCGCGATCTTCCGGGCGAAGGCCGAGCTCGGGGTCGCCAACGGCGGCGACCCGATGGCGGCCGAGCACGAGGCGCGGCGGCTGGCGGGCGCGCTCATCGGTATCGCGGGAGCGGTCGGCGCCTTCGGCGGGGTACTGGTGAACGTCGCCTTCCGGCAGTCCTTCCTGACCTACCAGTCCGGGAACGGCGCGTACATCGCCTTTATCGCCTTCTACGCCGTGTGCTTCGCCCTGACCTGGGCCGTCTACCTGCGAACCGCGCCGCGAAAGCTGGTCGGCGTCTGATCGCCCGGTGCGCGGGGGCGGGGTGGCCCGCCGCGCCTGATCGGGTCAAAGGTGGAACACGACGTTGAGCAGGACGAGAAGGGCCACGATGCCGATTATGGCCCGCGCCGTCTCGCGCATCCGGACGCCGCGCATCGAGGCGACCCGCCTCTTATAGCTGTTGAAGTTCGAATGGGCTTCGCGGGCGCGCTCGATCCGGGAACCCACGAAGTACGCGACGCCGGCAATGGCTATGAGAGTGAGGAGCACGAGGCATCCCCCTCCAGATGGGGCGAGAGGGCAGGTTGTGCCGGATCATCGATTTTCCCGCGCGGGCCTTTCGGGACGCCACATTTAGCGCGCAAGA
>OBLR010000472.1_pt1 | contig 10053 bp, 10 predicted proteins | sample 1519891 | NCBI WGS metagenome assembly OBLR01 (sample SAMEA3113583, study PRJEB22503) | soil metagenome | reverse complement strand
CCGCCGAGGCGATGGATCTCGCGGAACAGCTGGCGAGGGTCGCGGTCGCCGCGTAGCCGTCGAAGCGAACCGTCCGTCGCGCGCTCGTATATGGGTCCCTCGCGATAATCCACGAACCGGGCGCTGGCGTGGTTGTTCGCGTGCCCGCGGTAGGTGATCACCTCGTCGCTCCGGATGATCAGCTTGCCGGGGTAGAGCCGCTGGTGGCGACCGATCTCGCCCCACGCGCTGCCCGAGACGTAGTCGGACAGGGTGATGAAGTCGAGGCCGGCGCCATCCTCCGCCAGCGGACGGAAGGCATAGCCGAAGACCTCGGTCATGGTCGCGTCGCCGTAGGCCGAGTGCTCGGCGTGGACGTGCATGTCGCCGGCGTACCAGCCGGGCTCCGGGGCCGCGGGCCGGCGGTCGTAGCGAGCCGGCCGGTACGTTGCGTCGGCGAACGCCCGGTCGTCGGAGAGCTTGATCTCCCCCCGCCAGGCGACCTTTCCGTCGGCGTCTCCCTCCGACCGCGGTATCACCGCCGCGACGCCGAGCTCGACCGCCCACCGCCCGGGCCGGATGCGACCGGGCAGGAAGGCGCGCATCGTCTTGCCGGGCGGCTCGATGCGCGGACTCGCCGTGTACTGCGCTTTGGTCGAGAACCCCTCGGGAGAGACCGTCACGTCGGGATGGCTCGAGCCGCCCCAGCCGCGAAACTCGTCCACGCCCCAGAGCGTGGACCGTCCGCGGCGTGGCTCGTACAGCCCGAGGTCGAGCGTGTGGCTGCTCGTGCCGGATTCGGGCCGGTCGAAGCAGTACTTCACGCGGATGGCGGTCGTACGGCGCGGAACGTGGAACGGCAGCATCACGAAGCTCTCCGCGAGCTTGGTGCCGAACTCGCCGGTGATCACTCGGTCCGGCTTGATGGCCCGGCCGGGGCAGGGCCCCTCCTGCGCCGCCGCCGGCGCCGCGGAGGCGAGGGCGACGGCAAGGCAGATCCCCCCGATCCGTAGCCGCCGCCCCGCCATCCGTGCGAAGAACCTACCGCGCGGGTACAACTCACGGAGTGCCCGAGAACCTGACCCGCCAGATACTCCGCGAGCGGCTCGTCGACGGCGAGCTCACCCCCGGCGAGGCGATCTCGCTGAAGGTCGACCAGACGCTGCTTCAGGACGCCACCGGGACGATGGCGCTGATGCAGTTCGAGCAGCTGGACGTGCCACGGGTCCAGGTCGAGCGGGCTGTCCAGTACGTGGACCACAACGTGATTCAGCTCGACTTCAAGAATCCGGACGACCACCGGATGCTGCAGGCCCTGTGCCGCCGCTACGGGATCGACTACTCGCGCCCCGGCAACGGCATCTGTCACTACGTTCACATCGAGCGCTACGCGAAGCCCGGCGGCGTCCTTGTGGGCGCCGACTCGCACACCACCACGAGCGGCGCGCTCGGCATGATCGCCATCGGCGCGGGCGGCCTCGACGTCGCGGTGTCGATGGCGGGCCATCCCTACGAGATCGCCTGCCCCGCGGTGGTCGAGGTATGGCTCGAGGGCATGCTGCGACGGCCCTGGGTGCAGGCCAAGGACGTGATCCTGGAGCTGCTGCGACGCCTCTCCGTACGCGCCGGCAAGAACAAGGTGTTCGAGTTCACCGGGCCGGGCACGCGCGACCTGAGCGTGCCCGAGCGCGGCACGATCGCGAACATGATCGCGGAGCTCGGCGCCACCGCCGCGGTCTTCCCTCCCGACGAGTCCACCCGCGACTGGCTACGGCGCCAGCAGCGCGAGGAGGACTTCGCCGAGATCGGCCCCGACCCCGGCAGCCACTACGACGATCGCGTGGACATCGATCTCGCGGAGCTCGCGCCGCTCGTGGCGAAGCCGCAGAACCCGGACAACGTGGTGTCGGTGGAGGAGGTGGCCGGCACGCCCGTCGAGCAGGTCTGCATCGGCTCCTCGGTCAACTCCGCGTACGTTGACCTCGCGCTCCCCGCGGCCATCCTCGCGGATCGGAGCGGGCAGCTGGTGCACGAGCGCGTGACCGCCACGGCGACCCCGGGCTCGCGGCAGATCCTCGTGGCGATCGCCGAGTCCGGCGTCTACCGCCAGCTCGTCGAGGGCGGCGTGCGCATGCTCGAGCCGGTGTGCGGCCCGTGCGTCGGGATGGGCCAGGCGCCGCCTTCGAACGCCAACTCGCTGCGCACCTTCAACCGCAACTTCCCCGGCCGGTCCGGCACTCCAAACGACTCCGTCTACCTCTGCTCACCGGCCGTCGCGGCGGTATCGATGCTGCACGGCGAGATCCGCGACCCCCGCGACTACGGCGATCCGCCGGCGCTGCTCGAGATGCCTCCGCTGCAGCCGTACGTCGACGACCGGCACATCTTCCCCCCGGCGCCCGCCGACGAGGCCGAGGAGATCGAGATTCCACGCGGTCCCAACATCAAGACGCCGCCGGAGCACACGCCGCTCGAGGAGGACCTGTCGGCGCGGATCGCGACCGTGCAACCGGACAACATCTCGACGGGCGATCTTGCCCCCGACGGGGTGATCGTCATGAGCTATCGCTCGAACATCCCCGCGATCGCCGAGTTCACCTTCCAGCACCGCGACCCCGAGTTCCGCAAGCGGATGCAGGAGTGGGGGAGCGGCTTCATCGTCGGCGGCCACAACTACGGCCAGGGCTCGTCGCGCGAGCACGCGGCGCTGGCGCCGCTGCAGCTGGGGGTGAGGGCCGTGTTCGCGAAGTCGTTCGCGCGCATCCATCGCCGAAACCTGGTCGCCCAGGGGATCCTCGCGCTCACGTTCGAGGACGAGTCGGACTACGACCGGGCTCGCGTGGGGGACACCTGGACGCTCCCGGGCGTGAGGCAGGAGCTCGAGAGCGGGGCGGACGAGATCGGCGTGCGGATCGAGGAGTCGGGCGAGGAGTTCACCGTCACGCACGACCTCGCCCCGAGGGAGCGTGAAATCCTTGTGAGCGGTGGCCTCCTCCATTACCTCAGAGAGCAAGCAGCCGCTTGACGTCACGGCCGTGCGCGAGCGCTTCCCGGCGCTCGCCTCGCGGGCCGCCTACCTCGACGGCCCGGGGGGATCGCAGGTGCCGCGGGAGGTGCTCGACGCGGTCGCCGGCTATCTGCGCGACTCGAACGCCAACCTCGGCGGCGCCTTCCCGACATCGGCGTCGTCCGACGAGGTGATCGCGAGCGGCCGGGCGGCCGCCGCCGACTTCGCGGGCGGCGAGCCCGCCGGGATCGCCTTCGGGGCGAACATGACCACGCTCAACTTCCAGCTCGCCCACGCGGTCGCGCGCACCCTCGAGGCCGGCGACGAGATCGTGGTCACGCAGCTCGATCACGACGCCAACGTGTCGCCGTGGCTGCTGGTGGCGCGCGATCACGGGTTGGCCGTGCGCAAGGCGCCCATCCGCACGGACGACGTCACGCTCGACGAGGATGCGCTCGAGGCGTTGATCGGCGAGCGCACACGGGTCGTGGCCTTCACCCTCGCCTCCAACGCGGTCGGCTCGGTCCCCGACGCCGCGCGCATCGCCGCCGCGGCGCACCGGGCCGGAGCGCTCGCCTGGGCGGACGGCGTCCACCTCGCCCCGCATCGCCGCCTGCGCGCGCGTGAATGGGAGATCGACGTGCTGCTCTGCTCGCCCTACAAGTTCTTCGGCCCGCACCTCGGGATAGCGGCCATCCGCCCGGACCTCGCCGAATCGCTGCCGGCCGACCGCGTGCGGCCGGCCAGCGAGGAGCCGCCGGCGCACCGCTTCGAGACCGGCACCCAGTCGCACGAGGCGATCGCCGGCACGGTGGCCGCGATCGGCTACCTGCGCTCACTCGGTGGCGGCGACCTGGACGTGGCGTTCGACCGCATCGAGCGGCACGAGACGGCGCTCAGCGAGCGCTTCCTCGCCGCAATGCCCGACGACCTGACGCTCTACGGGATCCCGCGCGCCGAGGGTCGAACGCCCACCTTCTGCTTCAACCTCGCCGGCGAGGAGCCGCGCGCGGTGGCGGCGCGGCTCGCGAGGCGCGACGTCTACGTCTGGGACGGCGACTACTACGCGCTCGAGCCGATCCGCGCACTAGGTCTGGGCGAGGGCGGCGCCGTCCGGGCGGGCTTTCTGCACTACACGACCGAGGACGAGGTCGACCGGCTGCTCGAGGCGCTCGCCGGCTGAGCGGCGTCCATCGATAGCGGACGCAATCCCGGGTGGGCAGTACCGCACCCTGGAGGGCCAAAGCCGGGGCCAGGTCGCACCCGAGGCGCTCGCGCCGATGCTGCGGGAGTTCTTCCTTGTGACCGCCTCGGACGAGCTACCGGTGCGCGGATGCTGCGGACGCACGGGCCGCCGATCCGAGCCGGGGTTCTTGCGATCATGCCGGCATGCCCCCGCTCACCGCGAAGGAGCGTGCGCAGCTTCCCGACCGCGCCTTTGCGTACATCGATTCGCGGGGGAAACGTCGTCTGCCGATCCACGACGCGGCGCACGTCCGGAACGCCCTCGCGCGGTTCAGCCAGGTGGCGTTCGAGGACGAGGGCGCGCGGGACCGGGCGCGCAGCCGGCTGCTCAGGGCGGCCAAGAAGCACGGGATCATGCCCATCGGCTTCATCAGCGCGCAGCTGGAACCGCAGCGGAAGCTGCCGAAGGGCCACGTCACGTTCCTGCTGACCGATCTCGAGGGGTCGACCGAGCTGCTCGCGAACCTCGGCGATCGCTACGCGCGGCTGCTCGGCGACGTTCGTCGTCTGGTGCGCGCCGAGGTGCGGTCCGCCGCAGGTCGCGAGGTGTCCGCCCGCGGGGACGACTTCTTCGCGGCGTTCGAGCTCGCCCCGGGAGCGGTCGAGGCGGCGCTGGGGATCCAGCGGGCGATGCGGGCCGGCGACTGGCCCGGAGGCAGCGACGTGCGGCTGCGAATCGGCCTGCATCGCGGGCGTCCCACTCTCACCGACACCGGCTACGTCGGGCTGTCCGTTCACGCCGCCGCGCGCATCTGCTTCGCGGCGCACGGAGGCCAGATCGTGATGTCGTCCGCCGTCCGCGCGGCGGTCGCCGAGTCGCTCGCGGACGGAGTCGACCTGAGGGGCATTGGCGCATGGCGATTCCGCGGCCTGCGCGAGCCGGTCGAGCTGTTCCAGGTGGAGGCGGCCGACCTGCTCTCCGACTTCCCGCCGCCTCGATCGGCCGCCCCCGCCAACTAGTGGTCTCTCCGACAAGTTCGTGCCCGTTTGCCGAGCGAAAGTCGAGCATGGCGGTGGACGCGCGAAGCCGGAGTAGCAGCGCTACTTCGGCGAGCGTGGGCGCCGCCAGGCGAAGACTTGCAGCCGGCAAAGGGGTGCGAAATTGGAGGAGCGACCACTAGCTCATCCGGCCGCGACGCCGATCGCTTCGCCCCACTCCATGGGCCCGCGGGGGTGGCTCAGACCGAGTGTGAGCCCGGCCTCCACGTCCTCGGCGGAGCCGACCCCTCCGATCGCGAAACCACACACGAGGCGGACGCACGCGCTTACGCGCCAATCATTCGCGGCTCCGCTCACGCAGCGCGCTTTCCTGGATACTCCCCTGCTGAGTTGAGTGCCCGTATTCCGAGTCGGAGCCCATTGGAGGTCGCTCATGCGCAAGTTGCTTCCGTTAGTTCTCCTCGCCGCCCTCGCGGGCACGCTACTCGCAGCGGTACCCGCCCTCTCGAAGCGCAAGACCGTCGAGGTGGACGACAACTACTTCGTGCGCGAGGGAAGCCCGCCGACGGTGAGGGTCAACCGCAACGACACGGTCGTGTGGCAGTGGGAGGGCCGCAATCGGCACAACGTGACGGTGACGAGCGGTCCGGCCCGGTTCCAGTCCCGCACGCAGAGCTCGGGCAGTTATCGGAAGAAGGTGACGCGCGCCGGGGGCTACCGCATCGTCTGCACGATCCACGCGGGCATGCGGATGACGCTCAGGGTGCGGCGATAGCCGCTTCGCGAATCACCGGCCGCGGAACTCGGGCTGCCGCTTCTCGATAAGGGCTTTCACTTCCTCGACGCGGTCCTCGGTGGCCATCGCCAGCTCGGAGAGGCGCCGCTCCTGGTCGAGCTCCGCGGCAAGCTCGGCGCCGACCGTGGCCGTCAGGCCAGCGCGTTCACGCCGGTGACCGCACGCGCGATGATCAGCTTCTGGATCTGGGAGGTGCCCTCGTAGAGGGTGGTCACTCGCGCGTCGCGCAGATAGCGCTCGACCGGATAGTCGTCGACGTAGCCGGAGCCGCCGTGCACCTGGATCGCGGTGTTGGCGCACTTCACCGCCGCCTCCGTTGCGTAGAGCTTCGCGATCGACGTCTCGGTGGTGTTCGGCCGGCCGGTGTCCTTCAGCCAGCCCGCTCGCCACACGAGCGCTCGCGCCGCATCGGTCTCCACGACCATGTCGGCGATCATCTCCTGGACGAGCTGGAAGGAGGCGATCGGCCGGTCGAACTGCTGGCGCTCCTTGGCGTACGCGACCGACGCGTCGACGCAGCCCTGGCAGATGCCCACGCAGCCGGCGGCCACGCTGTAGCGACCCGAGTCGAGTGCCGTCATGGCGATCTTGAAGCCCTCGCCCACCTCACCCATCAGCTCCCCCTCCACGCCGTCGAGCGAGAGCTCGGCCGTGTCGGAGCCGCGGAGCCCGAGCTTCCCGTGGATCTCCTGGGTCGTGAAGCCGGCCTGGTCCGTGGGGACGAGGAAGCAGGCGAGGCCCTTGTGCTTCCTGTCCGGCTCAGTCTGGGCGAAGACGAGCGCCAGCTCCGAGTAGTTGCCGAGCGAGATCCACATCTTGCCGCCCGTGATGCGCCAGGTCCCGTTGACCTTCTCGGCGCGCGTTTTCAGGTTCGCGGCGTCGGAGCCGGTGTCCGGCTCTGTCAGGCCGAAGCAGCCGAGGGCCTCGCCCGAGCAGAGCCGCGGCAGCCATTCCTTTTTCTGCTCCTCGCTGCCCCAGCGCACGATCGAGGAGCAGACGAGCGAGGTGACCACCGAGACCACCGTTCGCATGGCGGAGTCGCCGCGCCCGATCTCCTCGACGATCAGCCCGTACGTGCGGTAGTCCACCGCCCGGCCGCCGTACTCCTCGGGCACGATCGCCCCGAGGAACCCCATGTCCGCGATCTTCCGCACGAGCTCGGTGTCGAAGCGCTCGTTGCGGTCGTTCTCGCGGACGCGGGGGACGATCTCCCGGTCGGTGAAGTCGCGGGCCGTTTCGCGGATCAGCCGCTGTTCGTCTGTCAGCTCGAAATCGATCATTCGGTGTGGATTTTGGGCGACCTTCGCTCCCGGCGCTCCGCCGCTTGGAGCGCCGCCTGCTCGTCGGTGAAGCTCTCGAAGCGCACCAGCTTGCCGTCCTCCAGCGTCCAGACGGTGTGGAGCACCACCTCGGTCGTCACACCGCTCGCGCGTCCGCGCGCGCGGAAGTGCGACCGGGTGAGCACCCTCCGGTCGTCGAGCTCACGGATGTCGTCCGCCGTCATGGTGATCGTCTCCCAGGGGTCGCGGAAGGCGTCCCAGAACCGGCGGACTCCCGCGTGCCCGCGGTACTCGGGCTGGATGCCGGGCCAGGCCTGGATCGGGCGCCAGACTACGTCGGGGCCGATCAGCTCGAGGGTCGCGTCGAGGTCCCCGCGGCTCCACGCCTCCATGCCCTCGCGGACGAGATCGGCGTTCGACTTCACCAAGCCTCCACCACCGCGGCCATGCCCTGCCCGACGCCGATGCACATCGTCGCAACGCCGTAGCGTGCGCCGCGACGCCGCATCTCCCACGCGAGCGTGCCGATCAGGCGGGCGCCCGAGCAGCCGAGCGGATGGCCAATCGCAATCGCCCCGCCGTTCACGTTGAGGCGCTCGTGGTCGAAGCCCAGCTCGCGCATCGAGGCGAGCGCCTGCGACGCGAACGCTTCGTTCAGCTCGACGAGGTCGATGTCGCGGGCGTTCAGCCCGGCGCGACCGAGCGCCTCGCGGGTGGCCGGCACGGGGCCGATTCCCATGTAGGCGGGATCGACGCCGGCGGAGCCGCTCGACAGGATCCGCGCCAGCGGCTCCCTTCCGAGCGCGCGAGCCTTCTCCTCGCTCGTGAGGACCACGCAGGCCGCGCCGTCGTTGATCTGGGAGGAGTTGCCGGCGGTGACCGTCCCGCCGTTCCGGAAGACGGGTCGAAGCGAGGCGAGCCGCTCGAGCGACGTGTCGGGGCGGGGGCCCTCGTCGGCGTGAATGGTCACCGGGTCGCCCTTGGGCTGCGGCGCGTCGACGGTCACGATCTCCTCGTCGAAGCGGCCCGCCTCCGCGGCGGCGACAGCACGCCGGTGGGACTCGAGCGCGAACGCGTCCTGATCGTCCCGCGACACGCCGTAGCGCTCGGCCACGTTCTCGCCCGTCTCGCCCATGGACTCGGTCGAGTGGCTCTCGGCCATCCGGGGATTGACGAAGCGCCAGCCGATCGTGGTGTCGACCAGCTCGATGTTCCCGCGCGCGAACCCGCGCTCGGGCTTGAGCGCCGCGAGCGGCGACCGCGACATCGACTCGACGCCGCCTGCGAGCACCAGATCGGCCTCGCCGAGCCGGATCTGGCGCGCCCCCTGGACCACCGCCTCCAGGCCGGAGGCGCAGAGCCGGTTGACCGTCGCGGCGGGAACCTCGACCGGCAGCCCAGCGAGCAGCGCGGCCATTCGCGCCACGTTGCGGTTGTCCTCGCCGGCCTGGTTCGCGCACCCCATGTAGACCTCGTCGACCTCGGCCGGATCGATCTCGTTGCGATCGACGGCCGCCCGCAGCACCCGGGCGGCGAGATCGTCCGGGCGCACGCTCGAGATCACGCCGCCGTAGCGGCCGATCGGTGTGCGCAGGGCGTCGATGATCATTGCGTCCGGCACGGTGCAGGAGCGTACACTCGCCGCGTGGACGAGTTCGCCGTCTTCGTCCTGTTCGGGCTCATAGTCGTCGTCGGCATATTTTTGGCGCTCGGCAAGTGGTATCCGGGTTCCGGCTCCGAGCAGGTCCACTGGCGCCCGACCCGCTCGCCCGAGTCGGAGGCCCAGCTCGAGCTCGACGACATCGAGCAGATGCTCGAGGCGCAGAACGCCCGCCGCCGTGCGAGCGGCCGGCCGGAGTTGACCGAAGACGACGTGCGCGCCCAGGTGGCGGAGGACGAGCGCCTGCGCGAGAGCCTTCGGCGCCGGGCGGCGCGACCGCCCTCCGGATAGCCATCCCGTGGCGCGCGTGCTGATCGTGGGCTGCGGGTGCCGTGGCCGAACGCTGGCCGCCCGGCTCATCTCCGGGGGCTATGCGGTGCGCGGCACCACTCGCGACCCGGCGCGCGCGGCCGCGATCGAGGCGGCCGGCGCCGAGGCCGTGGTGGCGGACCCGGATAGGCTCGCCACGCTCGTCCCGCGCCTTGCCGGGGTGAGCGCGGTGTGCTGGCTGCTCGGGAGCGCCGAGGCCGGAGCCGAGCTGCACGGCCCGCGGCTGCGCACCCTCCTCGAGCGGCTCGTGGACACCCCGGTGCATGGCCTCGTATACGAGGCGGCCGGCAGCGTCGACGACCGGCTGCTCGCGAGCGGGGCGACGGTCGTGCGGGAGGCGTCCACTCGGTGGCGTATCCCCGTGGAGGTCGTCGACGAAGATCCCTCTGCCCACTCCCGCTGGCTGGCGGCGATGAGCGCCGCGGTGGCCCGCGTGTTGACCGACGGCGCTTAGGATCTCTCGGTGCGCCGCCGGGGCGATAGGCTTGATTCGCGGCGGGGTTTAGAGGAGTTCGGAAGAAGAAGGGGGAGACGTCATGGCCGAGTACGCGAAGGACGTGCTGGTGGACACGCAGTGGGTGGAGAACCACCTGAACGACGACTCGATCCGTATCGTCGAGGTGGACGAGAATCCGGCGCTCTACGCCGAGGCGCACATCCCGGGAGCGATCGGGTTCGACTGGAAGAAGGACCTGCAGGACCAGGTCAAGCGCGACTTCCTCGGTCCGGAGGCGTTCGGCGAGCTGTTCGGCTCGCGCGGCATCTCCAACGACCACACGATCGTGCTCTACGGCGACCGCAACAACTGGTTCGCCGC
>OBLR010000471.1_pt1 | contig 10077 bp, 9 predicted proteins | sample 1519891 | NCBI WGS metagenome assembly OBLR01 (sample SAMEA3113583, study PRJEB22503) | soil metagenome | reverse complement strand
AGTTATTAGGCATTCGTTGTGCCAGCTATATTTTATACAACTAAATAAATAAATTATCAAATTAATCAGATCTTATTTATTAGGTTTGTAGGGTTAATTTGCCTTTATCCAGTCAAAAAAATGGCTTTAAATCGCTTCTATGCGTCAAGAATACGTGCTTTGAGGATAAACACCTTAACCAAGCCCTCCCTCGGCCCATCAGGCGTACTTGACCGACGCATGTTATTTTGGACACTTCACCGGATCTTTGGCACCTGCACCCTGGTCATTTATGCCGCATTTTTTATCCTAATAGACCTGCCGGAGGTACAACGCCAGATAGCTGAACCTTTGCCCTGGGTATTGTTCTTCTTTCAGGGGTTCAGGCATGCCTGCTTAGGTATGACCCTGGGTTATCATCGCTATTTCTCTCATTCGGCCTTCAAGGCCAAGCGCTGGATTGAGTTTCTGTTCTCTTACTCCTGTGCAGCCTCCAACCAGGGGGCCATGTCATGGTGGGCAGCCAATCATAGACACCACCATGTGCACTGTGACACCCAAGAGGATCCACACTCGCCGGTGGCGCGTTCGATCCCCTATGCATGGATGGGTTGGAGCTATGATCCCAAGAATGCCCTGAGAACGATCAAGCTCAATTACCCTGAGACGGTATGGTTGGACCAATGGGGCTTTCTCGTGCCCTGGTTCGAGTGGCTTGTCGTCTGGTATCTGTCGGGTTCACAGGCGTTCTCTACCTTGGTTGTGCTCCTGACGGCAGGCTTGTCACCGGTAGGCACCTTATTTTTTAACGTCGCCGCCCATGGAGGTAAACCCGATCAAGATGGCTGTACAGCCAGGAAGTACAGAAACTTCTCAGCCTATATACTCGGTGAGATCGATCATAAAGACCATCACGATCATCCGGCCAAGGCCAAGCGGCCCGGCCCGGATCTGCCTTATCGGCTGGTTCTACGCCCGCTAGCGCGCTTAGGTGTGGTGTGGGATCTGCGGAAGTAGACCTCGCCCGCCTGTTCTCTTCTCCTGAATCGGAGAAATTTGCCCCGGCAATCCCGGGGCAAGTATGAAAGGGCAGCGGGGGATACTTACCGGCCCTTGAAAGATTACCTTATTTATAGTGATTTATTCGTGGGCTGCAAAAGGATGCGCCGTGGCCTTCTGGGCGATGACATCCCTGGCCTTGGGTATGCGCTTTACGGCGCGTTCAATCGACTCTTTAGCGGCCTGATAGTTCCAATCCTGGATCCTCTGGTTGTCCTTTGCATCCCAGTGGATGAATACGCCCACGCAGATAAAGATATCATCCGCCTCGCTTTCCGGGATAATGCCCTGCTCCACGCTCTCGGTCACCGCCAAGGCCACCCCACGCTGGGCCGGGCCAAACATCTGCACCGCCTGATTAGCCCCTTTGATCGTGACCTTATTGAACAAAACCGTGGGCGGCTTGGCGGGCAGGTTGGGGGCCACGACGGCCAGCAAGGTGCTATGACCTTCCTTGGCGTTTGTCAAGGCATTACAGAAAGCGGCTTCTGCAGCACTGCCCCGCGGCCCCATAATCAGGTCAATGTGCGCGACCTCATTGCCTTCCCCTACCAATGATTCCCCTATCAATACTCTATCTACGACTGCCATTGCTTTTTCTCCTATAGTTGTTGATTTTTCAGTTGGTTTTTGTCCAAGAAATGTTCTGAAGATAGACATCGCTTATCCACCTTTTTTATTTTAACCAGAACAGTATTAACCAATCGCCGCCTCACCCATCTTCACGCGATTCTTAGCTAATGTCCCCTTCAGGCGTTCCAGGTGAAACGCCAGCAAGCTCGCGACGGTCAGATCCGCGCTTGTGCCAGGATTGACCCCAACCCTTTTTAGGTCTTTATCGAATTGTAGCAATAAGGGTATAGTATCAGAAAGATTGTCGCACGCTTTAAATCTCTTTTCCACCCTTTTGGCTTCCCGCCGGATCGCTTCGGCGTGCTCCTTGCCAAACTTTCTCTGAATATGACTGTCCGGGAACCGGGCAAGGAAGCTCAGATAACAGGCCACCGTCGCCCACTCCAGATCGTTTATCCGTTCCATATACTCCTCAAGGCAAGCCACACCCAGGACAAATATATCTTCAAAATTGTGGGCGTATTGATAGGCGATGCGATCCCACCCTTGGGCGGCTGCCATCGCCTCGCGCAGAGTCACGGTGGGTTCCGAATTGACGTCATGCTGCGCACTGTGTCCCAATCCAGCCGGCCCCGCCCGCCGGATCGCTTGAAATACCAACCGCGCATCACCCTTATCAAGCGCTTTGAGGACCGCCGTCAAACGCTTCCGTAGCCCCCCGGCCCGAGGCAAGAACATGGCATGCACGAGCGGTGCGCAAAGCAGAATGATCCCAAGATTGGTATTACAGCCGATCCGGGCCTTAGTGATCTCGATGCTGCGCCAGATCCGCTCTCCTACCGAGAACCCCGGTGTGGTGATGACAGGCGCGATCAATTCAGCGCTGCGGAGAAAGTCGGCGGCGGTCATCCCATGCCCCGCCGAATAGACGCTGACATTGCCGGGTTTCAGGGCTTCTACATCCAGCCGGCAACTGGCAAGTACGAGCGCTGCCAGTGGCTCTGCTGTGCCCGCTTGAAGCATCGTCTTCACGGCACAGCCTTCTCAAGTGCCCGTGAGGCGGCTATCCGGGATAGGAAATGATCGACCAGGCGTTCGGCGACATTAAAGCTACACACTCCCTGTAACCCAAGCCAGGCGGGTATGCTATTGATCTCGGTAACGACCAGCCGCCCCTCCTCGTCCTCGAGCAGATCCACCCCGGCATAGTCCATATTCACCGCTCGCACGGCATCCTCGGCGAGACCGGCGAGTTCCTGACCGAGTACCACCGGTTCACAACGCCCCCCCTGGGCCCGGTTGGTGATCCAGTAGTCATTGCGCCTCAGCATGGCCGCCTGCGCTCGGTCGCCGATCACGAATACACGCCAGTCTCTCCAATCGTGATCTGGCCGTTCGATAAACGATTGCAGATAGAACACCCCGCCAAAATCCACAGGCGCAGGCAAGGCAGCCGGCGTCTCTATCAAGGTCACGCCGATCCCTTGAGACCCAAACAGCGGTTTCATCACCATCCGCTTACCGCGGCCGAGCTCGCGGATGACGATCGATCGGGCCTCTTGCTCCGATTCACAGATCCAGGTAGCGGGGGTAGGGATCCCGGCGCGCTTGAGCAGGAAACTCGTCATCGCCTTATCCACCGTGCGCTCGATGGTCCGGGCATCGTTGTAGACCAGGCTACCGAGCTCGCGCAATCCATGCAGCACATCCAAACGTAGGGTCACCTGCTCCAGGGTGCCGCCCGGAACGCCGCGCACAAACACGCCTATCGGCAGAATTTCCCGCTCAAAGCCTGGAAGGATAACGAGTCGGGGGTCGCTGAGATCGATCCAACACTCGGTGAGCGAGATATAAACGCTGTCATAGCCCCGCGCCGCAAACGCCTGCCGTAGCTCACGGCCATGCCAGCCCGGGTCATCCGTCACAATAGCGACGCATGGACTATGCGACGCGTGCGATCCCATGCTCCGTGTTAACTGAACGACTGCTCGAGCAGTTTCTCATCAAGTCTTCCCGCGTGGAAGGTCTTGCCGGTTTTGAGGGAGGTTACACTTACCCGGGCGGGACTGAACAACATCGGATCGATGTCGTAAAAGTTGTAGTTGCAATCCTTGAAGATCTGAGCAAAGGGTTTCCCATAGTCTTTTGAAGCGCTGCTGGGTAGTTTTTGGGCAAGATCGGCAGCATCGGCATCGCTGCTATCCACGAATAAATGAGCCTGGCCGCCAAACAGGATCGCATCATTGGTCCGGCCCATGGCGGTAATGAAATCTCGGGAGGGCGGACAGACGGGCGCGGTAGCAGCACCATCGATGATGGCCTCTAACGGAAATCCTAAAGCATGCACCTTATGCAGGGCAACCTCCAAGGAACGTGCGACCACCTGTACACCGCCCGCGAGACTGCTGGTCGGGGTCAGGATCAAGGTCAGATTTGCAGGCGTGATCCCGCATTGGTTGGCGATCTTATCGGCGATCTCGACCGGCGGCAGTTGTCCGACCTCGATGACCATACAGGCACACGCGCCTTTATCCCGATAACCGAGCTCATCGAATAATTCCTCCCGGCTTCCCATGGCGCGCGCGGGTCCCGATCCCAGGGCCCTAAAGGCGCCCTTGCCTTCGCCATGGTTCAAGCTCCAGCCCGCGTACTGGCTGCCCAGGCAGGCGATCACCGGGTGTGAGGTATGCACATCCAGATGCCAAGGCCAATTGGCAAACGCCGTCCCTGCCCGCAGGCGGACCTGCCCGAGTCCGCCCAGACAGATCTCGGCGATCCGCCGACCCGCTTCGAGTCCACCCGAAACCTCAATACCCGCATCGACGACGACCGTGCCATTGGCGAGCTTCTCGACCGCCAGTCGCAAGGCCACCGTCTCATCGATCACCGCCCGCACCAGGGGTGCTGTAAGCGCATTCACGCTTGGAAGAGTGTGTAGTGCTTGGTTCATTGGTGTTTTCTCTGTTGTCGTTTCAACGAGTTACTGTGTCAACATTTAGCCAAACAGCGACCTGATCGTTTGCTGGATATCCTCGGCGGCTTTCCGGGGATCTGCCGCATCGCGGATAGGCCGTCCCACCACACTATAATCGGCGCCATTGATAAAGGCTTGCTCTATGGTCACTGTGCGTTTTTGATCATCGATTTGCCGGTTCTCGACCGGGCGGATCCCAGGTACCACAATAAGAAAATGTTTACCCAACTCCTGGCGTAGTTTGGCGGCCTCAAGACCGGAGGAGATCACCCCATCGCAGCCGAGCTTAAGTGCGCGCCTGGCGCGGGATAACACCAATTGTTCGACATCGCAGGTAAACCCCAAATCTTCAAGATCACCTTGATCCAGGCTCGTGAGCACGGTGACAGCTAAGATCTTGAGCGTGCCCTTTTCTTGAACGGCCGCCTCTAGCATCCGGTCGTTGCCATGCACAGTGGTAAAATGGACTCCGTGGCTCCTGAGTCGGCGCACAGCGCGGGCGACGGTCTCTGGCACATCAAAGAACTTGAGATCTGCAAAGATCTTCTTGCCTAGACCCAGCAGCCGGTCGGTGAGCTTGAAATAGTCTCCCGACATAAAGAGCTCCAGGCCCAATTTATAGAACAGCACGGCGTCGCCGAGACGATCGATGAGATCTATGGCTCGGGCTTGGTTGGGAACATCCAGTGCGAAGATAAGCCGCTCGCGCGGTGGAATAGGTTTGGTTGATAATCTTTGTAACATTTAGGATAAAAGGGTGTCATAAATAGTGCCCATAATACCAAGACAACACACTTTTATGCTAACGATAGTATATAGGACTTACGCATTTTGCTCCTTCTCCCGGAGGGAGAGGGGATTAAAACCCCTTTTGTGTAAGTCCTGTATAGAAACTTAAGGAGGATCTACTTGCGTTCAGGGACGATCGCATTGCTCTTGGGGGTGGGGACGTTGCAGCTTTTAAGTGCGCTGCCCTCAGTCTGGTTTTCGGCTCTCATCCCGCCTTTAGCCCTTGCCTTGCTGGCCAAGCCAGCCTTGCGTGTTCCCCTCTGTTTTATGCTTGGATTCCTGTGGGCCTTACTGAGAGCCGATCTGGTGCTGTCTCGAGGACTGCCTCCCGAAATCGAGGGGGAAACCGTCGCCCTAGAAGGCAGGATCGTAGGACTTCCTCGCCCGGGGAGTCGTAGCCTGCGTTTCGAGCTGGATGTGAGCGCGCTCCATGGGCTTAAACGTGACTGGCCTTCGCCCGGACGCGTGCGGCTCAGTTGGTACCAGCATCCACCCGATTTGATCCCGGGGGAAGCCTGGCGGCTTATGGTACGGCTTAAGCGTCCTTACGGATTTCGCAATCCGGGAGGGTTTGATTATGAAGCCTGGCTGTTCCAGCAGAAGATCCGGGCCACCGGTTATGTGCTCGAGAGCGCTCACAATACCCGCCTCGCAGGACCGCATGGCGAGTGGATAAACCAGTGGCGAGGGCAGCTTGCGCGCAAACTTGCCGATACCTTGGGGCAGGGTCCCCAAACAGGGCTCATCGTGGCCCTCGCTATGGGAGAACAGCAGGGGATCGCCCAGGACCAATGGCGCGTCTTCAGCCGTACCGGCACTACCCATCTAGTGGCGATCTCAGGCCAACACATCGGACTTATCGCGGGTTTTGCTTATTTCCTGGGGTGCGGCATATGGTCGCGGTTAGGGGTTACGCTGTTATATCTGGCAGCGCCCAGGTTTGGGGCCCTGATGGCGCTTTTTGCCGCTTTCCTCTATGCCGCCCTGGCCGGCTTTTCGATCCCCATCCAACGGGCTTTGATCATGGTCGCTGTGGTCATGACCGGTATATTTATAAGCCGGAGGACGCCGGCGTTTAACCTGTTACTGCTCGCCTTATTATTGGTGCTCCTTCTTGATCCGGTGGCGGTGATGGCGGCAGGCTTCTGGCTGTCCTTTGCCTCGGTGGCGGCCATCCTCTATGCCATGTCAGGCAGGATCCGAGTTCCCGATAGGTGGTGGAGATCCGGGAGGATCCATGTCGCGGTGGCCGTTGGGCTGACACCCATTGTACTCATGTTGTTTGGGCAAAATCCCCTGCTCGGGCCGCTAGCAAACGCGGTGGCGGTTCCTTGGGTAAGCTTTATCGTGGTGCCGCTGGTGCTGCTTGGCGCTTTGTCGCTTATGCTCTTTGAGCCTCTAGGGAGCCTCTTGCTCACCGGCGCAGTAGAAGCCTTGGAAGGGCTTTGGCCCTATCTCAAATGGCTAGCGGGCTTTGACTTCGCCATTTGGCGCCGGCCGGCGCTTGCGCCCTGGACGAGCATTACCGCCTGTGTAGGGGTAGTGCTCGTGCTCATGCCGCGGGGACTCCCGGCCCGCTGGGTGGGGCTTATCTGGTTACTGCCGCTCCTATACACTGAGCCGCCGCGACCGGCTGAAAGTGAATTCTGGTTTACCCTGCTGGACGTAGGCCAGGGGCTCGCGGCAGTGGTCCAGACTCCCCGCCATGTGCTCATTTACGATACGGGACCGTGGTTCAGCGAGGACTTTGATAGCGGTGAAGCGGTGATCGCGCCTTATTTGCAGCATCAAGGGATCGACCACGTGAACACGGTGATGATCAGCCATGGCGATAGCGACCATATCGGTGGCTTGAAAAGCCTGCTAGAGCAGGTCGTTGTAGACAGAATCGTTACCAGTGTGCCTGCCCTCATCGAGCATCCTCGGGTAGAGCCCTGTGAGGAAGGCCAGCGATGGCGCTGGGATGGGGTCGATTTTGCTGTGCTGCATCCGCCGCCAGGCCATACCGGCCAGGAGAACGACCATTCCTGCGTCTTGCGGATCTCGGTAGGGAAGAAGGTTGTATTGCTTCCCGGCGATATCGAGCGCACGGCTGAAGCGCAGCTTGTACGCCGGCATACTGCCGATCTTAAGGCGCAGATCCTGATCGCTCCTCACCACGGTAGCAAAACCTCTTCGAGCTCGAGCTTCATAGAAGCAGTTGACCCGGATTATGTGCTGTTTCCGGTAGGTTACCGGAACCGGTATGGATTTCCGAAGGAAGAGGTGCAACAGCGCTATCTCAAGCAGGGTGTGATCACGCTCAATGTGGCTGAGGCTGGCGCGATACGATGGGTCATTGGCGATCGTATCGCGTTGCCGGATCGCTATCGGTACAGCCACAGGCGTTATTGGCATAGCCGCTAACCGCAAGCGTTAAGCCTTTTAGCATCCCATCAGCTATGCACTATGGAGTGCTCAGCCTTGACGTGCCTTGATCGCGGCGAGACGCTCCGACAGGTTTTGCGGGGGCGGTTTAGCACCGGAGACAGCAGCGAGCGCGGCGGCGATATTGGGGTCGTCACCCTCCTCGGGGCTTGTGGGTCTGAGCAATCTCGCTTTGGCACTTGCTGCCTCAGCCGCGGCAAGATCTTGGGCCGCGGCATCCTGCATCGTTTTCAGCGCAACGTTGAGCTTGCTGGTGGTGCTGCTAAGCCCAGCGGCCCGCCGAGCCGCCTCTGCTTGCCGCTCCGCCAACTCGCGCTGGTGTTCGGCGCGCTTCATATCGCGCCCGGCGCGATCGAGTTGGCTACGCGCCGTCTTGAGCTTGGCGCCCGCCTCGGCATAGGTCTTCTCGAGCATCGCCAGGAAGTCCTGGGCATCGATCTCATCTTTGGTTTCACGCTCCACCTCAGGGGTCATCTGCTCCAGCATATCGACCAAGGTGGCGAGGCTCTTTTCCAAGCCGAGCTTGCGGCCTGACTCAGTCTCCGCCGCCAGTTGCTTTTGCAACTGCTCGGCCGCCGCCATACGCTGGCTGAGCAGCGCCTTGATCGTATCTGCCTCTTTTTTCTCGCGCTCATAAGCGGCGCGTGCGTGCGCCACTTGGAGTCCCAGTTCGTCCAAGTGCTGCTCCATGGTGCGGAGTTCTGCTTCCGTCGCCGCCTTCGGATCCCAGCGCACCAGGGCCTCTATACCGACCTGGACAGCCTGATCGGTCTTCACACCTACCAGATTGCGAATGAAGGTGAACATAATAGTCTCCTTGGGTTGTTTGCTTGGAGGGTTAGATTATCAGCAACTCTCTCAACCGGACATGGCCCCGGCGTTCAATAGGGCCACCGCGAGCTGCACGCCAACGAGCGCCGCTGCCGCCGCCACATTGCCGGCCTCGATCAGCGCCCGGATATCGCGGAATACCGCCACGGCGATCACGAAGGTAGCGAGCTGCAGGACCACCGCGACCAAACCCCAGATCACGATGTCGAGCCAAATATGGCTGGTGGCGAGCATGGCGGCGAGCGGGATGGCGATGGCAATGAGCGTCCCGGCCAGCACCAGCCCGGCGGCGTTGTTACCGCCCACGATCAAGGTGCGCTCGTGGAAAGGGGTGATACCCATGTAGCAAAGCGCGCCCAGCGCAAGCAATAGCAATGTCGTCAGGAAATGCAGCAGCAGGATGGGCAGACCGCTGCCGAGGCTTTGCAAGATGGCTGTGATAGTGTCCATGGGTGTCCGATCTCCTCTTTAAATATTCAAGCCTCAGCTTAAGCTCAGCAGGCCGGGGTTGAGGTCGATGCCGGCGTGGATCGCTACCTATGCCTGGTTTTCCTCTTCCATGGCGGCGACCAGGATATACTCTGTCGGCGGCGCAGGCGCTGCGGCGCCGGTCGGTGCTCCGTAGAGCATGGCCTGCCCCATCCGGCTCCCGGTACGGGCAGCGCTATTCAGCGTTTCTCTAAATTCGCGCGGGGCAATGCGGGCGTCGCCTGGCGCCCAAAGACGGGCGTAGGCCTTGCCGTCTTTGGTCTGGAATTCCGGCCAGCCGATCACCCCTTCCGCCTCGTCGAGCCAGAACGACCATTCCTCCTCGGAAGCCGGCGTGACCTCATCGAGCAGAGAAAAATAGCGGCACTCGTCGGGCTGATCACGATCGTCGAGATGGGCCTGGAAGAAATCGTGCCCGCCAGGCAGGTAGAGCCGGTGCCAGCGTGCTCCGTCAGTCTCGACCTCGCTCACCGTCTCGATACTTAAAAGGCCGCTTCTGGTAGCCGCCTCCGGCGCCCGTACATGCGTCGTATCGGCCGCGAGGATGAAGGGCGCCGGATCGACGGGAAGCGTCATACCTACGCGAAACCAACGCGGCGTATAGGACTTATCGGAACGCTCACGATCCGGGCTTGCCCTCCCTTGGACAGGTGTACTACCCCCTGCCTCCCTCGGGCGCCAGCCGATAAACAACCTGCGCCAGCCAGAATATAACACAACGCCTACCAGGCTAAGGAGCAACAATGAGCCCCAGCCACTGTCTGCATCACGCTTCCCTGGCTCCGTGGCCAAGGCCATTTCTGTGGGTGTATCGGGCGGCAGATAGTCAGGTGAACGCGGCTCATCGTGCAGTCCCGCAAGCCGTACATAGAGCACGGCGAGCTTGTCGTGCAGCAGAGGATCCTGCCCTGCCAGCCGGTTAGCCTGAGCCCGCCATTCAGCGTAGCCCGGATCGT
>OBLR010000470.1_pt1 | contig 10079 bp, 7 predicted proteins | sample 1519891 | NCBI WGS metagenome assembly OBLR01 (sample SAMEA3113583, study PRJEB22503) | soil metagenome | reverse complement strand
CCAATGTAGATGCATTTAGACTCAATGGACTTTGTGTAAGCTTTGCCCACGGAATACCTGAAAAAGCCTGAACTTTTCCAATCAGGTCTCCCGTATGAAAGCTGTATTCATCTGATGGAGCCGCAACATTGAATGCTAATAGATCTTTGCTATCATTACGAAAGAGACGGAACGGAGCGAATTCTGACGCTAAAGGAAAATCTCTTCGGCCTAAGGCTTTGTCAAAATCCGAATCGAGGGCTGAAGCATTGTAACCCCAGAACATCAAGATAGAAAGACCGCTTGAAAGGATGACAATTCCAAACGTTAGGCTAGTTGCCAGAACTCTAAATCGAATATTTCTTTGCGGCTTAAGGAATTTTATTATCACGCTGTAAATAAACAATGATCCAAGGCCAGCAAGGCCAGCCATAATGTATTTACTGAATCGATGTTCATCATAATATGGCCCAGTAACAAAAGCTATGATGACTATTATTCCAAAGACAAATATTTCCTTTTCAAACTTCTTAAAAAGATAAGAGATGATAAATGCCAAACCAAGAAGTCCGGTTATTCCAAGCTTCACAGGATACAGGTACCAAGGAATGCTGTAATCATGTGTCTGAATCTCTACAGCCTCTACAGATAGCTCGCTCCATACTATGAGGCTGATTGCATATAACCAAGCCATTGTAAAGACTAAAACCAAACCCGGTGCTAGGGTTCTGTTCTTTCTGTCCCTCCACAGTCTAGACAATAAACCCCTAAAACGATGCTGATTATTCTTGCCTCGTTTTTGGATAAGCAGACTATGGAAGAATCTGGTTGCAATATACAAAATAGATGTAATGGTTACGAATATGAAGCAAAGTATTATGACCGGCAGTCCAAGAACAGAATTGTAAATAAAATATCCTCTTGCAAACGAGAAGCCAGCTAAGATTATAATCAGTAGCGCAACTGATAGTGCGCCATAAACTATAACGAAATTTTTCTTTTTCTCATCTCTTAATCCGATGGAAAACAAAAATAGTGGAATAATAGAGGCAATTATTATGAACAAATAAAATTCATCGTGAGATAGAATCCCTAAAATGGCCAACGATAGCAATATTGTAAAATATTTGATTTTGGATTCGTTCCCGTTCTTGTTTATTTTTTCTCTGAGAAAACCCAGCATAGTAAATCCAGCCGGTATCGCCGTAATAATTAGGGGAGAAGAAAAATCAGGATGCGCTGTTCCGATGAAGGAAGTCGGCAATATGATATCAATTGATTTTATTCCTGCTTGGTACAATATTTGCAAAGCAGATAGCTGCGATTCTGGAGGATCAGTTATACCCAGATCAACCACATAAACCCAACCAAATCCTGAGCTTAACATAAATAAAGTGGAGGCTAGCAAAGCTCCCCTTTTCATACGGTTCGGAACCCAGTTTTTAAAAAAATAATAAAACGAGAAAACTGGTATTATATTTAAAAAGCCAAGTGAGGCATATGCATTGACCGAAGGGATACTTGATACTGAGAAAAAGGCAGCAAACAAGGAACTCGGAAAAGGCGAAAATAGCTTGTCGCCTGCCCCAGCTATAGTTAGGTCTATAAATTCGCCAGACATGTATGCAAGCGAGCGCCCATGGTGGTACCACTGGTCTCCGATAATAGTGCCAGAGTAAAGAGAATAAGTTGATAGTACGATTAGGGCAAAAAGACTGGCAAAAACCACAAATTCTGCGCTTTTTGTTTTTAGGAAAATGCGGACTCGGTCCGTCACAGGTGCAAAGCTATGGGTTCTAAAGGATAGATTTGCAAAAGGATATTTCAATTCATATCGACTATGATATATTAATGATAACCGGAAGAATAGAACAATAAGGATAGTTAGATAGACAACAATAAACAGTTCAACTGTATCTTCTAGGCCAAATCCCAGAGATACTGCCACATAGCCAATCAACCCAGTAATAAGGCTGCTCAATAGATATGCGAGCAAAATCCTTTGAAGCGGTCTGATTTGATTATCTGACTCTCTGTATAAAGTAGACACTAATGCGTAGCCAGGAAGAAAAAAAGAAAGTGAGATTGCTGCTCCTAGCTCTATTATTTGTACAACCGTAAATTGTTCCCAGGGAACAAATATCTCATTGTTCAATGAAGAGAATATGAAAAAATATGCAGTGACGATTAGAAGGGAAGCAGCATATCCTACGACAAGAAGAAGATTCAATAACGCTGAGAAGGCATCATTATTTTTGCTCTTATCATTTATCTTACTTCCCCCCTTCCGATGTATCCTTTGTTGTTGATTCTGTTTAAATTTAGTTTCAGTTAAATTCGAGTCGATTGTCCCAGTGGATGTAATTTCTACCTTCCTGCCATTGTTGTCGTTATTATTACCTAAGGTACCATAATACCTAGACAGCCCAAAGATTAGAATCGATATTATTATTGCAAGGGGAACTGCAACCCGATCAGGCACAAATAAATAAGAAAGAATAAGATATACAGCAAGACCGGCAATCAAGGGTCCCGCTAGTATTGAGGGATAATATGTACGTGAGGATTCTAATGGCGGCGATGGCAATAGAATAATGAGAAGAAATAACGGGATTCGTATTAATGTTGTCCATTTTGAAATTGTCTTCTCTTACCTATCTGTTCTGTCAAACTTCGACAACAACATGTTCAACCGCTCGCTTTTCGATTGACACTGATAGTTCTCCATATGAATGTTCTTTTATGTAACGATTCTATGAGCTCATCCGTAATAAGTCAAATACTGTTTGACGCTCAATGTGAGGTGTCAGAAATTACGAACGTTGTACTTTCCGCATGGAAGATCTTTAGAAAAGAAGAGAGAACTATTGGCAAGCGATTCACCCTCCTACTGCTGAGGTTAAGAGGACAATGGACCAATGGTAAAGACGGTAAGGGGGATTATGATGGTCTTATATTATTATGGCACTATAGGGATTTACCCAAGCTGTCTGCAGTCTGGAATCAGAGGTGCAAAGAAGGCACCCCCGTGCCTTGGATTATACAGTAACATTGTTTCTGACATTTTAATAACTTGAAAACCTGGTAGAGATTGACTACGTTAAGATGTGCAGAATGCTTAAATTCCATTGTGGGAAATATATGGATACTAGCCTCTATATGGGCCAGATGAAGACAACATGACGTTTCAGACTCAACAAAAATCGCGCCACAGCGAGATAGACAAAAAGAGATGGCTAGTCCGCTATTTGTTGATTGCTGCAGTTGCAGCAGTCCTGACCTTCAAGATTTACCTTCTGCTATATGTCATTGATTTTACACTTGGAGTTTACAGCTTCTTTTCTAGTTTTGTCTTATTAAATATAATCATATTTTCTTACATAGGATACCGGGATCCGTACGAAAAAGTTAAAAATAATCCCCTTCCTAAGAATCCTCCACTATTTTCAATAGTAGTACCAGTAAAAAATGAAGAGGAAGCCATCAGAAATTGCGTCGAATCGTGCCTCAAACAGTCTTATGAAAATAAAGAGATCATAGTAGTTAACGATGGCAGCACAGATAAGACTGGTCAGATTCTGGAGGATATTAGAAAGGAATGGGGTACCGAGAAGCTACGAATCTTTCATTTATCAAGGAGTGTAGGCAAGAAGCAGGCAGTAGAAGTAGCAAGCAAAATTGCTAGAGGTGAGGTATATACTTTTATGGATAGCGATTGTGACATGGCTCACGATGCAGTAGAAAAGGCAGCCAAAATCTTCCTTGCAAATGGCCAGTTAGGAGCGCTAACTTCTCACGGGAGAGTGCGTGGCGCGCATAGCGGAAACTTGCTTCAGAAAATGCAAGACGTATATGTTGACTCCGCATGTAGAGCAGTAAAAGGAGCTGAGACTAGCTTCTCATCAGTCACTTGTTGTTCAGGTTCACTAAGCTTCTATAGAAGAGCAGCAGTTCAGCATTTTATCCATGAATGGGCACATGATAAATTTCTGGGAATGGAATTTAAGTTTTGTACTGATAGACGTATGACCGCTTATGTGCTGGGAACAAAGCCACCTAAAGAGGGGCAAACCCTTGATATAAATCAAAATGATTATGAGGAACCAGAAAATAGTGATTTCGACAATAGCGGTAAAAATAAGAAAATGAGTGACGAGGGCGATCCCAATGCTCTACCCATACTTCAAACTGGAAACGATGATTTGCAAACACTTAGAATAACCTCTGACCCAGACCTTGATAAAAAACAAGATCTTCCAAGTCATTCATATTGGAACGTCCTTTATACTCAGAATATTAGAGTAAATATCGGAGTACCCACTAAGCTTTCAGATTTACTAAAGCAACAAACACGATGGAAGAAAAGCTTCATTAGAAGTCTGATTTCAACAGGCGGAATGTACTGGAGAAGGCCTTTCTGGATAGCCCTGTTATATTATATACAAACAGTCATGAAATTTGTTCGCCCGTACGTTTTATTTCATGCGGTGTTTATGCTTCCGCTAGTCGGCGACTTTAGATCTACTGGGCTTTGGTTCTTGGGAATCATGTTTACGGGTATGATCTATGCGGTAGACTTTAGACTACGCAACCCAGGAGATCCTCTCTGGTTGTATCGGCCGATATTTACCATCCTCACGACCTTTGTATATACCTGGCTATTACCATATGCTGCGCTGACTATTAAAAACAAAGCGTGGAGATAGTGGCGACGATTGACACACCATCGCCTTTATTGTTATATTAATATTAATGATAGCATTAGTGACACCAAACAGTTTGGAACAAAGAAATAGATGACAAAGCAAACGATTCCTCGTAAAGAAGTCAAAAAAAGAAGATGGGACGCTATTTTTATCGGAACTCTCATGTCCATAGCTTTTTCTGTATTAATGATGCGGTACACCGGTTACTGGCCTTGCGAAATAATAAGTACCTTAAAGATCGAAGATTTAGTGTCCTGCAGCAGGTCTCCTCAAGACAACCTGGGAACAATATATACGTCTATTCAGCAGGGCGCGGTTTGGATAGCAAATTTGGCTCAGTAGTGGTGGATAAGTTACTTCCTTCCGATTCTCCATTTTTTATTACAATCTCTTCATAATAGCGGACCACTGTTATCTCTGATATCTTAGGGGGTTTGACCTCGATTCCTTCAACCAAATCAAGTATCATCTTTGGGAAGTTGGCGCCCGCCAGAGTTGAAAAGATCGTCCCACCCCCGAGCCTCGAATTTATTTCTATTAGCCGGAGTTGTCCCTCGGATGATTCCTTCATCTGGATACAACAAGGGCCTCTAATTCCTACATCATGGGCTATATTCATACAAGTAGTCTCCAACTCAGCATCTCTAACTATTCTGCCCTTAGTTGAGATGCCAGCCTTTGTTTGCAATCGTATCCTCGGCACCGCAAGAATAGGTTTTTCGCTCATATCACAGAGCACGTCTACAGTGTATTCAACTCCGGGCAGAAATTCCTGAAAGATAGTATTTCCAAAATTGAACGCGACATACTTTAGATCCGCCTCATTGTATACCTTTATAATGTCGCGACTTCCTTTGCCGTATCTGGGTTTTGCGATGACAGGAAACGATCTGACTTTGTTCGCGTCAGCAGTCGTAAAGGGAAGATCATACTTACCCGACATCGTTTTGTATGTTAGAATTTTGTCTCTGCATATTTCTAGGGTATCCCTGTCACTTACGACAGCTGTTGCGCCTATCTTTGCCAACTCTTCGCGGTTCGCACTGTAAGGATAAATATCATATCCTGAGCTTGGCATTAGAATCCCGATGCTGTGCTTCTTTACTATTTCGTAGAGTCTTTTGACATAGTACTGGGCATCTGCTTCGGGTAAGATTTCATTTACGTCAGCCATAAAAAAGCCCGGGGACAGGGATGTAGAGTCAGTCGCTACTATTTTGCCCGAGAAGTTGGCCATCCTTAGGGATTTGATAGTATTTATTCCTGCAGGAGCGGCTGACCCGGGGACCAATACGACTCGAGACTCGGACGAACTAGAATTCAATCAAAAATACTTATTGTGAGTATATGGAATTACAATTTATAAGTATCGCTATATTCTTCTACTCGTGTTATGTTCTATCATTACTGTTTATATTTGTGAATAACATTTTATCTTCGACAGTAAGTGACGCTCGACATTCTGGAGGACTATCATGTTCATTCCAGCTATAATGATCATTCTGCTTTAGATCTGACAGTAAAAAACGCCCTTGACAGAGCGGCAGAGGTAGGATTGAAGACCTTAGCATTTACAGAGCACGTCAGAAGATCGTCGTCCTGGGTTCCTCAATATATACAGGAAATAAAGAACCTCCGTGAAAGTTCAATGACTAACGTCGTAATCGGCTTTGAAGCTAAAATTTTGTCTGATGGTTCTATAGACTGTCTTGAAGAATACAGTGAAGCCTATTTTATAATAGCCAGTTTCCACAGTGTGTACTCTGATAAGAAAAAATGGATGGATGCACTTATAAAGACAATCGAAAATCCTCATGTAAACGTAATCGGCCATCTCGCTCCCGAACCCACTTTCCATATCGATGGTGGAGAAATCGACTTTATAGCATCCAAAATAGTTCTGCATCAAAAGATAGTGGAAATCAATGCTAAGTATCATCGGCCTCCCAGAGATTGGATTCTTTCCTTCAGAGAGAAGGGAGTAAAGTTTCATCTAGGTAGCGACGCGCATTCCGTCTCTGAAATAGGTCGGTTTGAAAAAGTTAGTGATCTTATTCGTCTGCTTGACTAGGATAGTCGCAGGACCTAGAGTTTGTGTTGGCCGTCGATCCATGACGACCCTGAGATGGTTTACTAAAGCTCTTTTGGAGCAAAAGACCTTTTGAACATTCTTTGGAGTTCAATATCTTAATAATATATTGTTATATAACGAAGTTCACAACTAAATATCCGGATTTCTTAAGAACCATACGGCTGTAACAGAGAAGTGTAAAGTAACAATCTTCATGTACACTAATTTATATGGAAGGCGAGTTTGAGTATGCTCTTGGGAAATTCAACAACAAAAGAAGAACATATGACTATGCGAGTCCAGAGTCTGTTTTCAAAATTCAGTGTTATGGAAAATCCCACCATTTCTAATTACATTTCGTCTATTCCCGACACCCTGTCCGAAGCAATAAGTATCTTGCTGTCTTCAAAATTTTCCGAAAATTATTCCGCAAATGAATACACCTTTGCAAACAGAAAACGACTCGGTCAACATGTAAAACATTTTCATGCTGAAGCTAACACGCTGAGCCCAGGCGTTAGTCACTCAATAGGGCTTCTCGATAACCCGTCCTCAAAAATTCTTGTTTCGATACATCAGCCAAACCTCTTTGCATACGGAGGAGTCTACAAGAAAATCTTATTACTTGAAACGCTAAGAAATATGGCTGAATCCAAAAATTCTAATGCCAGGCTGGTCAATCTCTTTCTAATCGTAGACCATGATTTTATGGATGATATGTGGATTCGCACAGCACAGCTACCCAGCATCAGACATAAAGGCGGAATTCTGGAAATTAGAACTCCTGTTAACAATTCAAAGAGATGGCAGATGGTTTGCGCTACCGCGCCCCCCTCTAAAGCTATCCTAGACTCGTGGAAAAAGCAAATAAAGCTATGGATAAAAAATGCATCGAGTAACTATGACAAGACAGTTCTACTGCGGAACTTTTATGATGTATGGGACGAGGTTGAGGATGCCTTTGGCAGATCAAAGAGTCACGCAGATTTTAATGCTTTTTTCCAGTCGAAAGTGGTAAACAATATCTGGGGTTACAAGACATTATTTGTTAGGCTCTCTGACCTCTCACCTGTATTCAATAAGGGTTTTGAGTTCCTGCTCTCCAATTACGACAGATATTCAAGCGCTGTGGAAAATGCTGAAAGGCTTTTTACTCAGCGCAATATAAATACCGGTGTTAGCTCTACAGCATACCTAAATGCTCCAGTTTGGATTCACTGTAAGTGCGGGAGTAAAGCTTCAGCAAAGGTACGCAAAGTGGATCTAGACATCACACTCAGCGGAAAGTGTATGTCATGTAAAAGTGACCTTCAGATAAGTTTTAAAAATGCTCAAGAACTAAGGCTTTCAGAAGACGTTATTCAAAAAGTTTCTCCTCGAGCGATTCCCATATTGCTGTTGCTATCTCGAGAACTTGGCATTGGGTGCTATGCCTCTGGTACGGGCGGCAGTGTGGGATACACAATCGTGGGCAGCCTCATTTTTAAGGAACTAGCAGTGAAAATGCCTTTAACTGTAGTATGGCCATCCGATGATAAGTACATAGGGTTTGGTCAATCGGAAGCGTTAGAACATGTGCAGCTGAAGCAAATGACAGACGTCATAGATTACTTGCAAAGACTAAGAATGGAAGATTCCGCGAGAAGTAAAGAAATAAAACCCTTGCTAATTGAAAGGGATAGATTAGTACACGAAGGACTGCCAATTGAGGCTGTGCTTTCGCGACTATTTCTGTTAAAGGAACAACAACGAAAAATACATAGCATGATAAAGTTGGTAGAGAAGGTCAAGAATACCCTGCAGATTAAGCCATGTTTTTTAGATTACGGAATAAACTTTGGAATGAAAAATACCGAATGCCAGTGGCGGCGAAACTTGATCGAAAATAACAACCTTACTATCCCTTCGGTCCTAAGCTCGGAAGCTGTCCCTACAGAATAGATAGATAGTTATTTACAAACAAGAAGAGAATATGGGACAAAAGTCCATATTTGCAAACGTTTTGGTCACCGCCGTAGGAGGCATTGTAGGAGAGGGAATAGTCAAGTCGTTGAAATTCGCAAATATGTCTGCTATTTCGCCGGTAAAGTATAAAATATACGGCACAGATATGAACGACCAGGCAGCGGGGTTATACAGATGCGACCGTGGCATACTAATCCCTCCGGCTTCTTCTGCAGATTATATAGGATCGATCAAGAGGATACTTTCTGAACATCAAATCCAAGCTGTCTACGTTGGCTCTGATATTGAGTTGGCAGCAGTTGCTAATGCAAAACCAGATCTTGAATCCAGTTCTAATGCAATCGTAATGACCAATCCTCCCGATGTGATTGATACAGCGAGAGACAAATGGAAAACGTTTCAATTTTTGGACAGGTACAATCTACCAAGAGCAATGTCGTGTTTGCCTGAAGATAAAGAAGAATTTATCGAAAAATTCGGCTTTCCATTGGTCGTAAAGCCTAGAGAAGGGTTTGGGTCCTTACATTTTTATGTCGTACACAGTCCTAATGAGATGCAATATGCATTAGGGGTGATACAAAAACAGGGATGGCGACCTATCGTTCAAGAATACCTGAATGATAGGAATGAAGAGTTCACGTCCGGGGTGACAATTGATAAGAGTGGTAGTTATGTCATGTCTTCCATTTCACTTCGCAAGTTTCCAAAGTCTGGTCAGACCTATAAAGCGTTTGTAGATTCATTTGACCTAATACGAAAATCCGCTGAAGAGATCTCCATGAAACTTGGAGTCCGTAGCGCGGTCAATATTCAAGCGAAATTTGATGGAAGTGAGGCGAAAGTATTTGAAATAAATCCTCGATTCTCGGCGACATTGCCAATACGAGCGGTGGCAGGAATAAATGAGCCTGACATCACCTATCGCAATAGCGTCCTAGGTGAAGAGATACGTATCACAGAATATAGAAAGATGTTGTGTTTAAGGTACTGGAATGAAATATATGTCGAGCCCTCTGCTTGCGAGCAGCTATCCAGCCTGAAACAATTAGTTCGAGATAACCATTCCTTTAGTATCGATTACTTTTAAGGATGTAAGTATATGCATAGGTCTTGTTCAGGGATTATTTCAATTGCTTAGTGACTAGTAAGATAGGCGGGTTACGGATTGACAACCTTGGTTGAAATCGCTACAAGAGGTTGAGTAAACTTGACTCTGACCTCTCCTAAGTTTATTTTACTTCTGCTCTCTTGGAGCAAAAGGCTCTTGAAACGAGTCCGATCCGTATGCAAGCCGTTTATTAAGTTTAAATGAGTCTTATCTTATTTTTGTATGTTACATTCAACTTGGAGCTAATCTT
>OBLR010000469.1_pt1 | contig 10113 bp, 7 predicted proteins | sample 1519891 | NCBI WGS metagenome assembly OBLR01 (sample SAMEA3113583, study PRJEB22503) | soil metagenome | reverse complement strand
GCGAGCTGGAGGAGGCGGCGCTCGTCGACGGCTGCGGCACGTTCCAGGCGCTGGTGCGCGTGCTGCTGCAGGCGGTACGCCCCGGGCTCATCACCGTCGGCCTGTTCGCCTTCCTCGCCTCCTGGAACGAGTTCCTCGCGCCGCTGATCCTGCTCAACGACGGCGCGAAGTTCACCCTGCCGGTGGCGGTCGCCGGCATCACGAACAGTACTTTCAGCGGCGTGCTCCAAACGGGCGTCATGATCATGGCGATGCCGTGTCTGATCCTGTTCCTCCTCCTCCAGCGTCACTACGTGCGAGGCTCTATCTCGGGAGCGATCGGTGGTTGAGCCGGTACAGGCCACGCGTGGGCGGGGGGTAAACGATCACGGATCGACGATAGGACACCCCTCCCGAGCACCGCGTCATCGTCAGAGTGTGATGACGACCTTGCCGCGGGCATGGCCGGTCTCGATGTGTCGCAGAGCCGTCGCGGTCTCGGCCAGCGGGAGGGTCTGTTCGACAACGGGCCGCAGCTTGCCGGCCTCGATGAGCTCGGTGAGCGTGGCCAGGTCTCGATGATTGGGGACCGCGACGAACCGCCGCAGACTCTGCCGGATGAACGGGGACAGCACGAGCGGCTTGAGGAGGCTGCCGTCGCCGGTGCCACTGTTGAGGATCAAGGTGCCGGTGGGCGTGAGCACGCGTCTGCACTCGGCCAGGGAGCGGTTTTCCACGTTGTCGAGGATCACGTCGTAGCGGCGCTCGCCGGCGGTGAAGTCCTCTTGGGTGTAGTCGATGACGTGGTCAGCGCCGAGCGAGCGGACCAGGGCCACGTTGGCCGGGCCGCACACGCCGGTCACCTCAGCCCCGTACGACGCCGCGATCTGCACGGCGAAGGTGCCCACACCGCCCGACGCGCCGTTGATCAACACCTGCCGGCCCGACTTCACCTTGCCGACGTCGCGAAGCGCGCGCAGGGCGGTGACGGCTGAGGTCGGCATCGCCCCCGCCTGCTCCATGGTGGGGCCGTCCGGTTTGGGGGCGAGCCGGTCTTGTCGTACGCACACGTACTCGGCGCACGAGCCGGTGCATCCGCCGAACACCTCCGCGCCGGGCTCGAACAAGGTGACGTCGGAGCCGACCGCCTCGACCATGCCGGCCACGTCGTGTCCCGGGATGCCGCGGCGCGGCTTGACCAAGCCGGTGACCAGGCGGATCGGCAGCGGCCTCCCCCGTACGCCGAAGCAGTCGCCCACGTGCAGGCCGGCCGCGTGCACGCGGACCAGCACCTCATTGCGCTCGGGCACGGGCCGGTCGATGTCTTTGAGCGCCAGCACGTCGGGTGAGCCGTAGGTGTCGTGGACGATGGCCTTCATTGCGGTTCCCCCTGACTGTCCGGGTACTGGAACACCTCATCGAGAGGCACCTTGAACACCCGGGCGATTTGAAAAGCCATCTCCAGCGACGGCGAGTAGCGCCCCTGCTCGATGGCGATGATGGTCTGCCGGGTCACGCCGATGCGGTCCGCCAGCTCGGCCTGCGTCATCTGGCCGTTCGCGAAGCGCAGGGCGCGGATCGAGTTGGTGACCTTGGTGGGTTTCACCATGACTGGAAGCCCCGGCGGTAGGCGAAGATCTTGGCCACGGAACCGAGGGCCGCCGACAAGACGAACGTCAGGTAGATCACGTTCGCGATCCAGAAGTAGTCGAGCTCGGCCAGCGCCATGAGCAGCGCCGCCACCCCGCCGATGACGACGAACGACTGGCCGATGTACTCACTCAGCCGGCCGATCTCCCGGTCGCGCTGATCCTTCTTCCTGGCCTTCGGCGAGCCGAGCCCGGCGATGACGCCGAGCCCGATCTGCACCGCGATCGCGACGCCGATGCTCCATAGCAGCGTCGACTCATATGACAGCTCGGCGAGCGGCGTCGGGCCGGCCCGCCCCACGATGATGATCAGGTACGCCGCGTACGCGCATACCGAGACGACCAGCATGATCCACGCCCGCTTTTCTTCGTACGCCACGTCCCGCTCCCGATGTGAAACAAATTTGACATCTCCCGGGCAATGTAAAGCGATGTGGACACGATGTCAAACTTTCTTAACCTGCGTCGAGGTCGCGGCGGGGCGTGGCGGAGTCGGTGAAGGCGTGGATGAGCCGCTGGAGTCGCCCGCGAAGGCCTCGGTGTGGCGGTAGGCCGCGACCAGCGCCGTCGCCCGCCGCCACGCCGGATGATCGAAGACGCCCCGGCCGCGCAGGCCTATCCGCCGAGCCACCCGTGCTGCGCACGGACGGGGCGAATCGTCTACATCGTTCCTGGCGAGGTGATGTGGACGGTGACGTCGGGGAGCACCCGCCGGACGGCGGCGCGCATCTGGTCGGCGGCGAACGGGCCCTGGCCCGGGGTGAGGGTGAGTTCCCGAAGAGAGGCGAGCGGCTCGAGGCGAGCGAGGTCACCCGCCGACTTCGGCTCGCGCACACGGAGCCGCCGGAGGTTCGGCAGCGCGGCGAGGGCGGCCACCTCATCCGCGTCGGGGACGCCGAAGACGGACACCCGTTCCAGGCCGGGCCAGCGTTCGATGCCGCGCAGATTGCGCTCCTCGGCTCGGTTGACGACCGCGAGCGCACGCAACGGCAGGTCGGCGGGCAGCGGATGCAGACCGCCGGCCAACGTGCGGTCCCGCACGCGCAGGCCACGCAACCGCACTCCGCTCAACGTGCCAAACCGCACCCGCGTCATCTGGTGCAGCTCAAGCTCTTCGACGGAGCCCCCGGCCAGCGGCGCGAAGTTCTCCACCAGCGGGCATCTGGTCAGCGCCAGCGTCCGCAGCGACCGGCACCCGGTGAGCGGCGACAGGTCCCGCAGCACCTCGTTGGCCATCAGGCTCAGGCGCCGCAGATTGGGAATCGCGGCGAGCGAGTCGAGCGGGGTCAGATCGCCCCTGAACTGCACGTTGGTCAGCCGGTTCAGGTACTTCAGCTGCTCGGCCCGGCGGCGGCTGCGGACGTCGAGGAGCCGATCGCCGAAATCGACCTCGGCGAGCACGGCGCGCGCGTAGTCCGCCGGGTTCTCCGACAGCCGCCACGCCCGGAGTAGCTCGTCGATCACCACCGATTCCTCGACGCTGGTGAACCTGGCGATCGTCTCGCGCGCCTGCTCACCGCCGATCATGGCTGCGGTGCGGACGACGTACGCGGCCTGCGCGTCCGAAAGACCCTCCGGACCCGGCAATAGCTCAAGCACGAATGACCCGGCCCTGGCCAGCCAGTCCGCCGCCTCGGCGGTGTGCGGCGGAATGAGCCTGGCGGCGGCCCGCTGAACCAGGTCGCGCACCTCGTCGTCGCCCACCACATCCGCCTGCCCCAGGCAGGTGGCGGCCACCAGCCGCAGCCGGTCGCGCACCCGGTCGTCCTCGTCCGCCGCGGCATTGCCGCCCAGCAGGCCGCGCAGGATCCGGTCGCGCTCCCGGGGCCGGGCGTGCGCGACGGCCATCACCACGACGTCATGCCAGTCGTCTTGATGCGCGTGCTCGACGAGGAGGTCCAAGTCGCCCGCCTCGACGATCTCTTTGGCGGCCAGATAGTCACGGAAGGTGCGGTGCACGAACTGGATCTGGTCGCGGTACGGCTCGCGCAGCAATCCGGTTCGTTCCAAGATGTGCTGCAAGACGGCGCCCGGGTCGACGGCCTGCGAGCGCAGTCCGTGCATGCCGTCATTGATGCGCGGCGTCGCCTCCCGGCGATCCAGCAGGACGCGCTGATCCTCGACGAACGAATACGCGAACCGCTGCAGGAGCACCAAGAGCTCCTCCTTGCTGAGCGACGGCTCGCCCGGGCGCAGCTCTCGCTGCTCGTCCCAGCGGACGAGCAGCAGGTCGAGGGCGGCGTCGTACAGGCTCTTGCGATCCTGCGGCAGATGCATGTTGCGGTCTTGATGCAGCGCGCACAGCAGGCCGCACAGCAACGGGGTCGCCGCGAGCCGGCGCAGCTCCGGTCGGGCCGACAGCAAACCGGCCAGCCGTTCCTCGCACTCGCGCAGCCAGCGCCGCGTCGCCTCGTCACCTTCGTTCTCGGCGGCGACGGCATGCCAGCGGGACAGAAAGTCGCGGGTGGAGTTGGCGCTCATCGGCAACAGGTCGTACTGGACGAACCCGGCACCTTCCAGCCAGTCCTCAGCGACGGCGAACGGCCGGGTCGTCACCACGCAACGGGCTTTGGGGTATGTCGAAACCAGCGCCTTCAGCCGGTCCCGCACCTCGGCGCGCCGCGCGCTCGGCACCTCGTCGATCCCGTCCACCAGCAGCAGCGCCCGCCCGTTGCGGAACAGGGCGGTCGCCCAGCCGGCCGGGGCCCGGTCGGCCATCGTGTCCCAGATGACCCGCAGGAGTTCCTCCGGGACGAACAGCTCGGTCTCGGCCACCCGCCGCAGGGGGAGGAAGAACGGGACCGCGCCGCGCCACCCGCGACCGGTGACCTCCTCACCCGAGTCATCGGCGACGACCGCGGCCAGCCAGCGCATCAAGGTCGTCTTTCCGGCGCCGGCGCCGCCGCGCAGCAGCACCCGCGGGGTTTCTTCGAACGCGGTCAGCACGTCAAGGCCGGCTCCAGTCAGCTCCTCATCGGCGGCGGCGCGCTGCCGGTCCGCGCGCGCGACGGCGAGCCGTATGTAGGCGTCCGCATAGGTGTAGCCGCGCGAGACTCGGCCCCTGGCCACGCCGAACAGCTCTAGCGTGTCCAGCGTGCGGGCGACGTGGGCGAGATAGTCGCGCTCGAACTCCCGGTGACGCAGCGGCCGGTCGTCGAACTGCGACCCGCGGTCGGGGCCTGGAGGGTACGGCGCGTCCGGCCGGCAGATCCAGGCGTCGGTCGTGGTCTCCTTCTCCGCCACCCTGACCCGCCGATAGGCCGCCGGATCCCCGTCGCGGTGCTGCTGGACGATCTCCTCGAACACCCGATCCGACGTAATCAGCACGAGGTTCCCCGGCGAGCCGCGCAGCGCCGCCCGCGCCGCGTCGGCGTCCAGCAACCGGAAGGTGAAGTTCACGGCCGCGCCGACCACACCCTTGTCGTCGTGCACGAGTTCTCCCGCGTGAACGGCCACGCGGAGCCGGAAGGCGGTCTGGGGATCGGCGGTCCGGTTGTGTTCTTCGAGCTCTTCGGCGAGCGCCCGCGGGAACCGTATGACCAGGCGGCTCGTCGGGACGTGCGGAGCCACGATCAACAGCACCCCGTCGCCCCGATCCGCGTCCTCGCAGGCGTCCCAGGAGACCCCGGACCGGGCGAGCGCCGCGCGCACCGCCTTGTACAAGCCCGCCCGCACGTCGAGGCGATGGAAGTCTCTCCGGTCCGAGGCACCGAACCGCTCGACGTCCACGCAGACGATCGTCTGATGTAACGCGTCCGCCGTGGTCACCCCGCTCACCTCCGAACACGCGCCGTACGGATGGTCTCTCCTGACTACGACTCTTGACAAAGCGGGTCAGTTCCGACACATCGTCGTGCGGTGAGCCCATCGCGGATGGTCCGCGCGCCCACCCGTGCACACAAAGGTGTCCAGTAACGATTGATTTGTACAGCGATGTTGAACATCATGTTCGGTGAGCCTTTACCCGCCATGGAGGCACACCCATTCCTGTACGGACCACCGTGGGAAGGCGGTGTCGATCGATGAGCCCCAGTCCCAGTCCCGGCGACGGCCGCGAGCGCAAGCCGGCCGAGGGCATCTCCCGCCGGAGCGTCTTCGCGACCGGAGCCGGGGCGGGGGCCGCCCTGGCGCTCGGCGGACTGACCGCAGGACCGGCGAGCGCGGCCGATCGCGCGGCAAAGGAGCGGGGCGACCGTGACGGTGACGGCCGGCCGGGCGAACGCATCCGGCTGGTCAACGGGAAGATCCACACGATGGACCGGCGCGACCGCGTCGTCTCCTCAGTCTTTATCGAGCGTGGCCGGTTCGCCGCCGTGGGGCCGGGCGGCGGCAGCGGCAGCGGCGGCGGCGGGCCGGCCACAACCATCGACCTGGGCGGTCGTACGGCGATCCCCGGGGTCATCGAAAGCCACATCCACTCGGTGAGCCTGGCGAATCGGCCCGGGTTCCATGTCGCCGGCGTCGAGCGGGCCGAATCCATCGCGGACGTCCAGGAGCTGCTGGCCGCCCGCCGCCCCGACGTCCCGGACGGCCAGTGGATCACCGCGCTCGGCGGCTGGCACCCGAACCAATGGGCCGAACGCCGACTGCCGACCCGCGCCGAACTCGACGACGCCGTGCCGGACCGGCCCGTGCTGCTCTACCAGAACTTCACCGGCCCGGCCATCACGAACAGCACCGGCAGGCGGTTCTTCGACGGCGTCGACGACGGGCCGCTCCCGCACCCGGACGCCGTCAAGATCAACGTGGCGGACAACGGGTTCATCGCCGCCGGCGCGTTCGGTGCCGTGACGCCGGCGACGACCGCGCTGTACGTCCTGCGCAGCCTGCAGACGTTCGACGACAAGCTGCGCAGCAGCCGGGACATGATGGCGTACTCCGCCCGCGTCGGCCTGACCGCGCACAGCGACAAGGTGCTCTTCCCGACGCCCGGGCCGCTGCACCCCGGTCAGCTGCTGTCCAACCTCGACCACTACCGGATGTACGACCCGCTGCTGCGGCTGCACGCGAATGGCGAGACGACCATTCGCATGGAGTTCAACTTCCTTCACAACCAAAACGACCCACAGCTGCCAGAGCTGCGAGAACGGCTGCGGAACCAGTTCACCTTCTTCGGCGACGACATGCAGCGGACCGGCGGCATCGGCGAGTGGGCCGCGCCGATATCGGCGGGCGACGTGTGGTTCGAGGCGCAGCGGCTGGTCGCCCAGGCCGGCTGGCGCAACGAGAACGCCGTCGCCAACCTCAACGAGCTGACCCAGGTCGTCTCCGCGTGGGAGAAGGTTGACGCCGAGTTCGGCATCAACGGTGACCGCTACATCGTCCACCACGTCCCGGTCGTGACCGAGGACCTCCTCGACCGGCTGCACGCGCTGGGCGCCGGGGTGGCCATGCGCGCGTTCACCTGGATCACCGGGACGCCGGGCGCGGGCGGCGCGCCGTTCAGGACGATCCTCGACCACGGCGTCAAGGCCGGCATCGAGGGCGACGGCGTACACATCTCGACCATGACCCCGTGGCCGCACATGCAGTACGCGGTCACCGGCGTCAACGCCCTGGGCCAGCTGATCAACCCCGGGCAGCAGATCACGCGACAGGAGGCGCTGCGCGCCTTCACCAGGGAGAACGCCTGGTTCCTTCGCGCGGAGGACGAGCTCGGCTCGATCGAGGAAGGCAAGCTGGCCGATCTGGTCGTGCTGGACCGCGACTACTTCTCCGTGCCGGAGAACGAGATCAAGCGGCTCAGCTCGGTCCTGACCATTGTCAACGGCAAGATCATCCACAACACCGGTGCGCTCGTGACGCGTTGACGCCCACCCCCCGTACGCGACGGCGAGAACGCCCGCCCGAGCGCCATCCAATGCCCGGAAACCGCGCCGCGCGAGGCGTTCAGTGAATAAATTGCTATGCGACGTATAGAGCTTCCAGAACCTCACGAGAGGCGGGCGGCGTGGCGGAGCGCAGGATTCTGGTCACCGGGGCCACGGGGTTCATCGCCGGACACTGCGTCAGCGAACTGCTCCAGCATGGGTACGCCGTACGCGGCACGGTCCGCGATCCGCGCACGGCCGACGTCGCGCACCTCCGCGCGATCGCCGATCAAACGGGAGGCTCGCTGGAATTCGTCGCGGCCCGCCTCGACTCCGACGCGGGCTGGGCCGCGGCGGTCGCCGGCTGCGATGGCGTCTTGCACCTGGCCTCGCCGGTCCCGGCGGGCGTGCCCAAGAACGAGAACGAACTGATCCGGCCCGCCGTCGATGGAACGCTGCGGGTGTTGCGGGCGGCGGCGGACGCCGGCACCGTCCGCCGGGTGGTGCTGACCTCATCGATGGACGCGATCGTGAACGGGCATGGGCACGGGCAGGGGCACGGCGATCAGGTCCGCACCGAGGCCGACTGGTCCAACGTCGACCGCATCGCCCCCTACCCCAAGAGCAAGACGCTCGCGGAGCGGGCGGCCTGGGAGTTCGCCGCCGACCGGGACCTGGAGCTGGTGACCATCAATCCCGGCATGGTCGTCGGCCCGCTGTTGCGCGCCCAGCACGCGACCTCGATGGAGGCCGTCCGCCAGTTGCTGGCCCGATGGCTTCCGGGCGTTCCTCGCCTCAGCTTCGCCGTCGTCGACGTCCGCGACGTGGCCGCCGCGCACCGGCTCGCCATGGAAACGCCGGCCGCCGCCGGCAACCGGTACATCTGCGCCGCGTCGACCCTGTGGCTGGGCGAGATCGCCGAGGTCCTCGCCGCCGAGTTCGGCCCCCGCGGTTACCGGGTCCCGACCCGTACGCTGCCGTACTGGCTGACGTGGATCGGCGCGCGGTTCGACGCCACCATCCGGTTGGCCCTGACCTACTACGACGTCCCCATGCTGGTCAGCGCGGACAAGGCCAAGCGAGAACTCGGCTGGAGCCCGCGCCCGGCCGAGGCGGCCATCATCGCCGCCGCCGACAGCCTCATCCGCTACGGCATCGTGCCGCGCGGAAAGCGCGACACGACAACCACCCAGCCTCGGATCCCAGACCCGAGGTAGTCGCCGCGTGAACCGGGCCGGGCAGCCGTCGCGTGTGGGAGTGGACGGACTCCCCCGGCCTCCCCTGATCCACCGGCCTCCCTCTGATCCAGCCGCGTCCCGCTGATCCGCCCCGGGCTCGCCTGATCCGCTGCTCCCGACCTGGGGCGGCGTCCCGGCGCGCCCACAGGTCCGGTGCTGTATTCATATTTGATTTTCTTATGAATAGATCTTGTCTGCGTGTCGATCTTCGGACATGGTGTGGTGTCACACGGCCGTACGGTTCCTTCGCACCCCACCCGTCACGGAGGTCCAGTCATGTTCACCACCGGGAAGCGCGCGCGGCGGGGCACCCTCGTCGCGGTCGGGGCCGCCGTCGCCATCTGCGCGACCGCCTGCTCCTCCGGCAAGGAGTCCGTCGCGGGCGGCGACGAAGAGCGGGTGACCGGCAAGGTCTCCCTCGTCTACCTGCAAAAACAAGGCGACCAGGAGTACTTCGTCGCGGAGGCGGCCGGCGCCCGCGCCAAGGCCAGACAGCTCGGCGTCGACCTCAAGGTCGTGGACCTGGGCAACGACGCCAACGAAGCGGTGAGCCAGGTGCAGACAGCGGTGGCGCAGAAGGCCAACGGAATCATCATCGTCGTCCCCGACCCCGCGGTCGGGCCGCAGGTGGTGCGGACCGTCCAGGACGCCGGTGTCACGCTGCTCACCTCCGATGACCAGATCTGCACGAACAAGCCGGACCCGGCATCGTGCGACCCGGGTCAGCTCGTTCCGCGGGTCGGCTTCAGCGGCCGGCAGATGGGCACGGAGGTCGGCAAACGCGCCGGTGAGGAGTTCAAGAAGGCCGGCTGGAAGGCCTCCGAGACCCGGATCATCGCGGCGTGGAAGCAGGACATCACCGTCTGCACGGACCGTGTGGTCGCGGCACAACAAGCCTTCGATCAGACCGCTGGCCAGAACGTACGGGTCATCAAGGTCGGGACGGACAACACCCCGCCGGACGCGCAGAACAAGGTGGCGGCCACCATCACCGCCAACCGGTCGGTCAAGAACTGGATCGTGTGGGGCTGCAACGACGAGAACGTCTCGGGCGGGGTGACCGCGTTGCAAAACAGCGGAATCCCGGCCGCCAACATCATCGGCGTCGGCCTCGGCGCCAACCTCGCCTGCAAGGACTGGAAGTCCGGCAAGACCACCGGCATGCGCGCGGCTCTGTTCATCAACGGCTACGACGTCGGTGGGCTGGCCGTCCAGACGATCTACGACAAGCTCAAGAACGGCAAGGCCATGCCCGCCGAGGTATTCGCCCCCACCAAGATGGTGGACGCGGACACCTGGCAGCAGGCCGGCGTCAAGTGCGGCTGAGCGATCCTCATGCCGGGCGCCGACCGAGCCGACCAAGCCGACCAAGCCGACCAAGTGGACCGCGTGGACGCCGAGCACATCGCGGTGCGGATCGAGGGCATAGGCAAGCGG
>OBLR010000468.1_pt1 | contig 10122 bp, 8 predicted proteins | sample 1519891 | NCBI WGS metagenome assembly OBLR01 (sample SAMEA3113583, study PRJEB22503) | soil metagenome | reverse complement strand
CCCCCCAGGTGCCGGCCGACACGGTTGAGACCAGGTTGCGCGGGGGGGCCGCCCGGACGGTCGCCAACATGGAGGCCACCCTGGCGGTGCCGACGGCGACGAGCGTACGGGCCGTACCCGCCAAGCTGCTCATCGACAACCGCATCGTGATCAACAACCACCTCAAGCGCGGCCGCGGCGGCAAGGTGTCGTTCACTCACCTGATCGGCTACGCCATCATCCGGGCGCTGGGCACGATGCCGGAGATGAACGCCAGCTACGCCGTCGGGGCCGACGACAAGCCGCTGCTGGTCCGGCCCGCCCAAATCAACCTCGGGCTGGCCATCGACCTGCAGCGGTCCGACGGCCAGCGCCAGCTGGTTGTGCCGAACATCAAGGCCGCCGAGACCCTCGACTTCCGCCAGTTCTGGGCCGCCTACGAAGAGGTCATCCGCAAGGCCAGGGCAAACAAGCTGACGCTCGACGACTTCCAGGGCACCACGATCAGCCTCACCAACCCCGGCACGATCGGCACGGTCCACTCGGTGCCGCGGCTCATGCCCGGCCAGGGCGCCATCATCGGGGTCGGCGCCATGGAATACCCGGCCGAGTACGCCGGCGCGTCCCCCGAGACGCTGGCCCGGTTGGCGATCAGCAAGACGATGACGCTGACCTCGACCTACGACCATCGCATCATCCAAGGAGCCCAGTCGGGCGACTTCTTGCGCCGGATCCACCAGCTGCTGCTCGGCGACGACGGCTTCTACGACGAGATCTTCGAGGCGCTGCGGATCCCGTACGAGCCGGTCCGCTGGGTGCCCGACATCGTGGCCAGCCACGAGGACGACGTCGCCAAGATCGCCCGGGTGCACGAGCTGATCCACGCCTATCGCGTCCGCGGCCATCTGATGGCCGACACCGACCCGCTGGAATACAAGCAGCGCCGCCACCCCGACCTCGACGTCCTCCAGCACGGCCTGACCCTGTGGGACCTGGAGCGCGAGTTCGCCACCGGCGGCTTCGGCGGCCAGTCGACCATGAAGCTGCGCGACATCCTCGGCGTGCTGCGCAACTCCTACTGCCGCACGGTCGGCATCGAGTACATGCACATCCAGGACCCCGAGGAGCGGGCCTGGATCCAGGAGCGGGTCGAGCGGCCACACGACAAGCCGACCAGGGAAGAACAGCTCCATATCCTCGGCCGACTCAACGTGGCCGAGGCGTTCGAGACGTTCCTGCAGACCAAGTACGTCGGGCAAAAGCGGTTCTCGCTGGAGGGCGGCGAGTCGCTGATCCCGCTGCTCGACTCGGTCATCGGCGCGGCCGCGTCGGAGCACCTCGACGAGGTCGTCATCGGCATGGCGCACCGCGGCCGGCTCAACGTCCTGGCCAACATCGTCGGCAAGTCCTATGCCCAGGTCTTCGGCGAGTTCGAGGGCAACCTCGACCCGCGCAGCGCGCAGGGCTCCGGCGACGTCAAATACCACCTCGGCGCCGAGGGCGACTTCGTGACCCCGAACGGCGCGAAGATCCGCGCCTCCTTGGTGGCCAACCCCTCGCACCTCGAGGCGGTCAACCCCGTGCTCGAGGGCGTCGTCCGCGCCAAGCAGGACATCCTGGACGTGGGCGAGGGCGGCTTCACGGTCTTCCCCGTCCTGATCCACGGGGACGCGGCGTTCGCCGGCCAGGGCGTCGTCGCCGAGACGCTCAACCTGTCCCAGCTGCGCGGCTACCGCACCGGCGGCACCGTGCACGTCGTGGTGAACAATCAGGTCGGCTTCACGACGGCGCCGGAGTACTCGCGCTCCAGCGTCTACTGCACGGACGTCGCGCGGATGATCCAGGCCCCGATCTTCCACGTCAACGGCGACGACCCCGAGCAGTGCTTCCGCATCGCCCGGCTGGCCTTCGACTACCGCCAGGCGTTCAAGAAGGACGTCGTCATCGACCTGGTCTGCTACCGGCGGCGGGGCCACAACGAGGCCGACAACCCCTCGTTCACCCAGCCGCTGATGTACGACCTGATCGACGCCAAGCGGTCGGTGCGCAAGCTCTACACCGAGGCGCTGATCGGCCGCGGCGACATCTCGGTCGAAGAGGCGGAGCAGGCGCTGCGCGACTACCAAGACCAACTGGAACGCGCGTTCAGCGAGACAAGGGAGGCGGCCAGGCGGCCGGCCGAGCCCGGCTCGGTGGTCAAACCCGCCCCCGAGGAGGACACGCCGATCGACCACACCGCGGTGCACTCGGCGATCCCCCAGGAGACGGTGAAGCGGATCATCGAGACCCAGGTGAACCTGCCGGCCGGCTTCACGCCGCATCCGCGGCTGCAACCGATGCTGCAGCGCCGCACCCAGATGATCGAAGAAGACGCGATCGACTGGGCCACCGGCGAGCTGCTCGCCTTCGGCTCGCTGCTCATCGACGGCCATCCGGTACGGCTGGTCGGCCAGGACACCCGGCGCGGCACCTTCGGCCAGCGGCATTCGGTGCTCGTCGACCGCAAGACCGGCGAGGAGTACACGCCGCTCAAGCAGTTCGGCCAGGGCACGTCGAAGTTCTACGTGCACGACTCGCTGCTGAGCGAGTTCGCCGCCGTCGGTTTCGAGTACGGCTACTCGCTCACCCGGCCGGACGCACTGGTCTGCTGGGAGGCCCAGTTCGGCGACTTCGCCAACGGCGCCCAGGCGATCATGGATGAGTTCATCTCCTCGGGCGAGCAAAAGTGGGGCCAGCGCTCGTCGCTCGTGCTGTTGCTGCCGCACGGCTACGAGGGCCAGGGCCCCGACCACTCCTCCGCGCGCATCGAGCGTTATCTGCAGCTATGCGCGCAGGACAACATGACCGTCGCCTACCCGACGACGCCGGCGAACTACTTCCATCTGCTGCGTTGGCAGGTGCTGTCCGGGCGGGGCAAGCCGCTGATCGTCTTCACGCCCAAGTCGCTGCTGCGGCACAAGGGTGCGACATCGCCCACCAAGTTGTTCACCGCTGGCGGCTTCCTGCCGGTCATCCCCGACGACCCGCAGGACGTGGCGGTCGACCCGGCTGGGGTCACTCGGGTGCTGCTCACCTGCGGCAAGATCCATTACGACGCGCTGGCGGCACGACAGCGCGCGGGCGCCACCGACACCGCGATCGTTCAGGTCGAACGGCTGTATCCGGTGCCGATCGACGAGATCAAGGCGGAGCTGGTGAAGTATCCGGCGGCGACCCAGATCACCTGGGTGCAGGACGAGCCGGCCAACATGGGCGCCTGGCCGATCATGGCCTTGAAACTGCCCCCTCACCTGGACGGGCGTACGCTCGACCGCGTATCTCGGCCGGCCAGTTCCTCGCCCGCGGTCGGTTCGGCCAAGCTGCACGCCGACGAGCAGGACGCGCTGCTCGCCCGGCTCTTCGGCGGCGAGGCGGCCTAAGACATTCCAGCACCAAAGACATACCAGCACCAATCGGCACGACCGGCGTCAGCCACCGCAGTACCACCGCAGCACTGTCGCCTGCCCGGGCCCACCGGCGGCAGGCGGGCGGCGATGAGAGGCCTGTCATGTATTTCACGGATCGGGGGATCGAGGAACTCGTCGCACGCCGCGGCGAGGAGGAGGTGTCCCTCGCGTGGGTGGCCGACCGACTCCAAGAGTTCGTCGATCTGAACCCCGAGTTCGAGGTCCCCGTAGAGAGGTTGGCCACCTGGCTGGCCCGGCTCGACGACGCCGACTGAGACCGTCATCCGCCGCCCGGGCCCGAAGTTCGGGTGTCGCCCGCCCCACCTCGGCCCGCGGATGTCAGGGGGTATGCGGGGGGCTTGCCCCCCGCAGGTCGCGATACATCTTGACATCACACAGACGCGATATATCGTATTGACCAGTGGCCGGGGCCGTTGCCTGCCCTCCGTGAGACGGCGCCGACCGAGCGGAAGCGGCTCGATGGAGAGGCACGATGTCGCGTTGGACGATCGACGAACCCATGACGCTCGGCTTCGACGGCGTGGTGGCGCTGAAGGCTACGCTCGTGGCCGGCAACGTCTCCATACTCGCTTCGGACGATTCGCCGTCGTTGCACGTGAGCGCCGTCGAAGGTCAGCCGCTGCTCGTTACCCATGAGGCAGGCATGCTGAACATCACGCACGAGAACCTCATGTGGGAAGGCGTGCTGAAATGGCTGCGCAGCATGCGGTGTGACGCCGACGTCACCGTGACGGTCCCCCGGGACTGCCCCGTCACGATCAATCTCATCACCGCCGCCGCCGTCATCGCCGGCCTGTCGGCGCGCACGTCCATCAAGTCGGGGTCGGGCGACGTCACCCTCGACGGCGTGACCGGGAAGATCGAGGCGAACACGGTCTCCGGCGTCATCGAGGCGCAGGGGCTCGACGGCGCGGTGAGCTTCAACTCGGTCTCGGGTGATCTGGCCCTCGCGGGAGGTTCGGTGACGGCGCTCACCGCCTCGACGGTGAGCGGCCGGGTCGCCGCCGACATCGACCTGGCCACCGGCAGCAAGGTTCGGGTGGGCACCGTGTCCGGAGAGGTGGCGTTGCGGCTGCCCGAGTCCACCTCGGCCGAGGTCACGCTCAGCGCCGCGGCGGGCCGGGTCGACACCTCCTTCCCCGAACTGCGGCGCACCGACCGGGCGCTCACCAAGACGGTCACCGGCAAGCTCGGCGAAGGCGCCGGCCAGGTGACCGTCAACACCGTCTCCGGCAGCATCACTCTCCTCAGCCGCCCCCGGGAGGATGATTCATGAGCGGCCGGCGAGCCCGCGGAGAGAGCCCGCGGCGGTCAGGATGGACCCCTTGAGCAGGTTTGGCCGTCAACACACGGCCGGCGAGCCTGCAGACGAACCGCCGGGAGGTCGGCCGGAGCGGGTTGGCAGGGGAGAAACCGCGCAGCGAACGAAAAGGGTGAGCGACCCATGAGTCCCGTCTTCGGTCACGGCCGGCTGCGGCTGTACCTGCTCAAGCTCCTCGAGGAGAGCCCACGGCACGGGTACGAGGTCATCCGGCTGCTGCAAGACCGCTTCCTCGGCGTGTACTCCCCCTCACCCGGCACGATCTATCCGCGGCTGGCCCGGCTCGAAGAGGAGGGCCTGGTCACCCACGAGGTCGTCAAGGGCAAGAAGGTCTACTCGCTCACCGACAAGGGGCGCGCCGAGCTGGAACGCCGCATGGACGAACTGGCCGACCTCGAAGACGAGATCAGCGCGTCCGCGCAGGAGTTCGCCCGCGAGGTCCAGGAAGACGTGCGTGAGACCGTACGTTCGCTGCGCGAAGAGCTCACCCACGCCGCTCGGGAGATGCGCGAGCACGGCCGGCCGAACGCCCACGCGTGGAAGGAGTCGGCCCGCCGCCAAAAGGAGGAGTGGCGCAAGGCCAAGGAGGAGTGGAAGCAGCAGCAGCGCGCGCTCAAGGACGAGTGGCGGCGTACCTGGGATGATGCCTGGACCGCCGCGACCGGCGACGACACCGCCCGCGGGCAGATGAAGCTGGACCGGCTGCTGCGGAAGTTCGCCGACGACGTCCACCGTGCCGCCGACGGGCAAAGCGAGCGGCTCGACGAGGAGGCCCTGGCCGCGGTCACTGACCTGCTCACCGAGACCGTGGAACGTCTGCGGACGGAAATCCTTCGCCGCCCCGACGCATGAACGACCGGTTCTTCGGCGAGTGACCGCAGATCGCCGACGAGTCGACGATCACGCACCTGCGGAGGCGGCGCAGCCGGCTCGGCATCCGCGTGACCGCCGTCCACGGCCACACCGCGGATCGCGGTCAGGGGGTAAAGACGATCTTGCCGAAGAGGTCTCCTTCGGCCATCGCCGTGAATCCGGCGCGGGCCTCCGCCAACGGCAGCACCCGGTCGATCACCGGGCGGGTGCCGGTCGCGGCGCAGAACCTGGCCAGCCGGACCAGCTGGTCGCGGGTGCCCATCGTGGAGCCGACCACCGACAGCTGCAGGAAGAACACCCGTGTCAGCTCGGCGGAGGGAGCCGGGCCGCTGGTGGCGCCCGAGACCACGATCCGCCCGCCCGGCCGCAGGGACTTGACCGAATGCGCCCACGTGGCCTGGCCGACGGTCTCCATCACCGCGTCGACCCGTTCGGGCAGTCGCGCCCCCGGCTCGAAGGCCTGGTCGGCGCCCAGCTTGATGGCCCGCTCGCGTTTGGCCGCGCTGCGGCTGGTAACCCACATGCGGTAGCCGGCGGCCGAGCCGAGCGCGACAAGCGCGGTCGCCACGCCGCCGCCGGCCCCCTGCACCAGCAGGGTGGCGCCGGGCTGCTGGCCGGACTTTTCGAACAGCATGCGGTAGGCGGTCAGCCAAGCCGTCGGCAGCGCCGCCGCCTCTTCGAAGGACAGCTCGGCCGGCTTGGGCACGAGATTGCGGCGCGGCACGGCCACGCGCTCGGCGAAGGTCCCCTCGTAGGTTTCGGAAAGCAGCGATCGCTTCGGATCGAGCGTCTCGTCGCCCCCGCCTCGATCCGGATCGCCGATCACCGAGTGCACGATGACCTCGTTACCCGCCTCGTCGACGCCGGCGGCGTCGCAGCCCAGCGTGATCGGCAGCCGATCCTCCCGGATGCCCACGCCGCGCAGGGTCCACACGTCGTGATGGTTGAGTGTGGTGGCCCGTACGGTGACGGTGGTCCACCCGTCGAGCACCTCAGGCTCGGGGCGCTCGGCGATTTCGAGCCCGTTCAGCGGATTGTCGGCGTCAATGCGTACGGCGGTGACAGCGAGCATGGCTAGAACCCTATGCGCCAAACCCGAGCCGCGCTTGGCAGGGCCTCAGTTCAGCGGATGCCGCCAGCGCAGGCCCCTGAACCGAGCGAACCCCTTGTCGGTCGTGATCCACTCGCAGCCGTACTCCATCGCGAGCGCGGCATGGTAGGCGTCGGCCACATCGTTTCCGGTCGCGTCGATGTCGCGGCACAACCAGGCAAAGAGCCTCCAGTGGCGCGGTCCGGGACGGAGAATCCGGCAGTTGGGGCGCAGGAGGACGTCTTCGGCTGCCTGCAACGCCACCCCGATGGGCGTCGGATCCGCCGAGGCTCGCGGATTGGTCACCACGCGGACGAAGCCGCTGAGCACCAGCTCTGACATGGCATAGTCGTTGCCTCGGTCCATCATGCCCAGCACCCACTCCCGGTATCGTTCATGGTCTGGGGAACGCTCGCGGTGGGCATAGACGAGCACGTTGACATCAACCAGCAGCATTCTCGCGCCCCTCTCGATAGCGCGCGACTTCATCGCGGTACAGGACCTCTTTGAGTTCGGTCGCGTCGAGCTCGCCGACATCGGGGCCGCTCGAGCCGCCACCGTACGTGGTGAAGGCAGCCGGTGGCAGATCGATCATCCGCGGGTGCCCCAGCAGTTCGCGTAGCGCTTCCTCGAAGATGGAATTGAGGCTTCGATGCTGCTGCGCCGCGAATGCTTTCGCGTCGGCGAGCAGTTCGTCGTCGATCCGCACTGTGGTCCTCCGCATGCTTCCAGCGTCCGCAGGTGACATAAAAATGTCAACGCACAGAATGTAATCACCTGGCTACAGGTTATGCAACCTTGTGCGAATGTTTGCCCAAGGGTACGCACGGGCAGGGCAGCGCCGACTCCGCTTGGGCGACCTCGTCACCCGGTCCGCCGTACGCGCCGAGTCGGGTGACAAGGCACGCGAGCGGCCCGCGCTCCCTGTCGTGGGGAGAAAGCGCGGGCCGCTGTGCCGGTGCGGAGAGGGTCAGGTGCGGGCGACGCCGTCCTTGCGGGCCTGATCGGCGACGGCCGCGACGACGGCGGGGGCGACCCGGTCGTCGAACGGGCTCGGGATCACGTAGTCGGCGGAAAGGTCGTCGCCGACCACGCCGGCCAGCGCCTCGGCCGCGGCCAGCTTCATCCCCTCGGTGATCGAGTGGGCGCGCACGTCGAGCGCCCCGCGAAAGATCCCGGGAAAGGCCAGCACATTGTTGATCTGGTTGGGGAAGTCGCTGCGCCCGGTGGCGACGATCCTGGCGTGCGCCGCCGCGACCTGAGGATGCACCTCGGGTGTGGGGTTGGACAGCGCGAACACGATGGCGTCATCGGCCATGGCGGCGATGGCCTCCTCGGCGAGCGTGCCCCCGGAAAGGCCGACGAAGACGTCCGCGCCGCGCAACGCCTCTTCGGTCGAGCCCGTGCGCCGCTCGCGGTTGGTCTCACGCGCCAGCGCCTGCTTCACCGGGCTGAGCCCGTCGCGCCCCGGGTAGATCAGGCCCTTGCTGTCGGACACGACGATGTCACCGATGCCGGCCTGCAGCAGCATGCGGGTGACCGCGACCCCGGACGCGCCGGCGCCGGCCACCACGGCCCGCAGCTCGGGCAGCGGCCGGCCGGTCAGCCGGACGGCGTTGCGCAGCGCGGCGAGCACCACGATCGCGGTGCCGTGCTGATCGTCATGGAAGACGGGGATGTCCAGCGCCGCGCGCAGCCGGTCCTCCACCTCAAAGCAGCGCGGTGCACTGATGTCCTCGAGGTTGATGCCGCCGAAGCTGGGAGCGAGCCTGATCACGGTCTCGACCAGGGCGTCGACGTCGGTGCAGTCGAGGCAGATCGGCACGGCGTCCACGCCGGCGAACTCCTTGAACAGCAGAGCCTTGCCCTCCATCACCGGCATGGCGGCGGCCGGTCCGATATCGCCGAGCCCGAGGACGGCGGTGCCGTCGGTGACAACGGCCACCACCTTGGACACCCAGGTGTAGTCGCGTGCGAGCGCCGGCTCGTCGGCGATCGCGCTGCAGACCCGGGCGACACCCGGGGTATAGGCAAGCGAAAGGTCGTCTTTGTCGCGAACCGAGACGGTCGACCGGACCTCGATCTTGCCTCCACGGTGCAGCGCGAAAGCTGGATCATCGGCGGGCGAATCGTAGGAATCGTAGGAATGAGTGTGTGTGCGAGCTGGCTCTGCGGCCACAGCGACCCCTTGGTGAACGCGGCAGGTCGGCAAGAAGGGCGTGGCTCCACACGTGCCGTAAGGGCAATCTTGCGATCCCTGCCATAGTGGGTGACTTCGGACAAATGCCGCGTGATTATGCTGGTCAGGTAGCCCGCAAAGGCGGCCGTCCGGCGAGATACGGGGGTCACCCGTTGTCTGATTGTGTCACACCGGGGGTGGAGATCGTTGCTGCCCATGGGTAAGCATGCCCTCCATCCATGCCGTCCATAGACGGCAACCGAGGAGGAGGGGAACGCCGTGCCATCTGGACCTCTGCGTCATCGCGCGAGCGCATTCAGCATCGCGATCTTGGCGGGGGCCGCCCTCGCGCTCACAGCGTGCGGCGAGAAGCAGGACGAGACGGCCCAGCCCGCCAGGCCGACGAGCGCCGCCGACCCCAAGCTCGCTGCCATGGTGCCCGCCGCCGTCAAGAGCGACGGCAAAATCGTCGTCGGCGTGGACGCGTCGTACCCGCCCAACGAGTTCCTCGCCGCCGACGGCAAGACCGTCGTGGGCTGGGACCGCGAGGCCTTCGACGCCGTGGCGGCCAAACTGGGGCTCAAGACCGAATGGATATCGGGCAACTTCGACGCCATCATCCCCGGCGTCCAGTCCGGCAAGTTCGAGGTGGGAGTTTCGTCGTTCACCATCAACGCCGAGCGGCTCAAGCAGGTCAACATGGTGAGCTACTTCAACGCCGGCACCCAGTGGGCGGTCAAGAAGGGCAACCCGGCCGGCGTCCAGCCCGACAACGCCTGCGGCAAGAGGATCGCCGTCCAGAAGGGCACCGTTCAGGTCGAGGACCTGGAGAAGAGGTCCGAGGCGTGTACGTCGTCCGGCAAGCCGGCGATCAAGGTCGACCAGTACGTCAAGCAAAACGACGCCACCGCGGCTGTCGTCTCCGGCAAGGACGATGCCGGTCTCGCCGACTCCCCCGTCATGGCGTACGCGGTCAAGCAGACCAACGGCCAGCTCGACCTGCTCGGCCAGATCTATGACGACGCCCCGTACGGCTATGTCATCGGCCAGGACCAGCAGCAGTTGGCCCAGGCCGTCAGCCAGGCCACCAGTGCGCTGATCACCGACGGCACCCTCAACAAGATCTTCGGGAAGTGGGGCGTACAGGCGGGCGCGATTCAGCAGTCCGTGGTCAACCCGCCGTCGTCGTAACGCGATGACGCAGCTCGACGAA
>OBLR010000467.1_pt1 | contig 10136 bp, 10 predicted proteins | sample 1519891 | NCBI WGS metagenome assembly OBLR01 (sample SAMEA3113583, study PRJEB22503) | soil metagenome | reverse complement strand
AGGCGGCAGAAGAGGGTCGTGGCTTGATGATCGTCGCCGCCGTCTCCGCTCGCTGGGGCAGCTACCTGAACCGCGACACGGCCCAGGTCGTCTGGTGTGAATTCCCGAGGAGCAACACTCCATAAAGGCATGCAACCTGCGACTGACAAATGGTTCGTCTCAATCGAAATGAGAAGATGTGACTTGCACGCTGGATCGCGCCATGCTGCATGTGAAGGCCAACAACATGACCAAATTGATAGCACTGATTCAGGCATACCCAGTCGAAGCGCGCCGCATTGTGGATGCGGTCGAGGACGGACTGACGCTCGGCCCGGCGTTCGTCTTCGGTGACGGCTGTCAACTGGACGACGCGGTAACCACGTGTTGCGAGGTATGACCAGCGACGAACGCGGCGAGCAGCGTTCCTAGGAGCAGATGGCCGAACCACCAATCGAGAGATAGGTGACAAACAAGGCCAGGGTGTAGCCTTGGATGACTTGGGTGCGGCGCACGCCGAACTACAGCAAATCGATGAGTCCCTCGACTGCTACCTTGCAGGCGCTCGCCATCCATCGAGAGACCGGTGACCGAGTGGGCGAGGGGCAAACCCTACAGGCCGTCGGAGAATTGCTTTACAAGTCAGGGTAGCTTAATGCTGCCGTCGAATCGCTACGGCAGGCTCTGCAAATTTTGGAAGAGTCCAACGATCCTCGCTCACCTCAACTGCGTATCCGCGTCGAAACGCTCATGCGCGACACGCCCGACTAGAATTCACCGCTAGGCCGTCCGCCGACCCTGCGGAAAGGTCGAACGATTCCAGCAGTCGATCAACAAATGGCTACGCGCCCAGCCCAGCCAATCCGCCACCATCGCCGACCTGCAGCAGATGATCGACCGCTTCACCGTCTACCAGCGACCGCACCGGTCGCTGCCGCACCGAGCCACCCCCGCAACCGTCTACACCGCCCTGCCCAAAGCACTCCCAGCCGCCGGCCGCGACACCGACACCCACACCGGTGTCCGGCACGACCGCATCGACGACACGGGCGTCACCGCGGACCGGGCGTAGCCGATAGGTCGCGGGTCGCGGGTGCTTACCCGCCGGGCTTGGGCGGTCCGCCCTTGTTCGCCGCCGGCGGGCCCATGGGAAGGTCTTCGGGAAGATTCGGCGGGATGCGTGGGGGATTTCCCACGCCATCCCACTTGCCCGAGTGGAGTGCCGCGATCTCCTCCTTGAGATAGGAGTTCAGGTGGGGAGGCAGGACGAGGCCGCCGTCGCTGGTAGTGGGAATCCTCTCCTGCGAGTAGTCGTGGAGCTTTTGCCGCTCGAGGTCGGCGTTGAGAATCCGGCCGACGGCCTCGTTCGTCTGGAACTCTATGATCGAATACAGATGGAATGTCGCGGACATCCCGCCGTACATCCCCTCGACCCACTTGATGCAGCGATGCAGCTCGTTGGCGCGGTAGGTGACCGCCTTCTGCCAGGTCTTGAGCAGCGTGGTCGCGTTGGCCGAGGTGCCAAAGGTCCAGTTCGGCACGGCCCAGACCTGGTCGAGCAGCCTCTTTGCCCGGACCATGTCGGCGATCCCCATTCTCATGGCGGTCGCCACCTTCCTTGCCTCGGACAGCCTGATCTCGAAGCCCGACTTGGGCTGCGTCGGGGTCTGCTCGGGATTTCGCTGCTCGATGACCCGGACGTGCCTGGAGACCAGCGGGGTCACGTCATCGTCGATCCGCTCGATCTGCGCGGTGACCCTGTCTTTGAGCTGGATGATGGCGTCCAGGAGGAGCAACCGGCCGTCCGCGAGGGAGGTTCCGTTCTCCCCGCGGTGCAGCACCGCGTCGATGCCCCTGCGCGTCTGCGGATCGTCGGCGATCGCGGCCGCCGCCTTCCAGACGGCCTTGGTCCGTTCCTTCATGCCTCCCGGAACGCTGTCTTCGCCCCCGTCGGCCTCCGAGATTGTCCTGCGCATCGCATCGAGCTCGGGAACGATCTTCCGGCAGTTGTCCAACACGACGTTCGAGTAGGCCCGGAAGACGTTGGCCGCGTCGCCCTTCCACATGTCCATGGCGGAGTCGCGAGCCGATTCGACGACCTCGATCCCGGTGGTGAACTCGCCGATCGCCGTGCCCGACCGCTGCGCGGCACCGAGCGCCTCCACCGACGGCCGCAGCCGCGCCTCGTCCCAATCGATCCAGGCCAGCGTCCCGGTCACCGGGTCGAGGCCGACGGCGTCGCCGCCGACCTGGGTGATCTGAAGGGCCGCCAGCGCCTGGCTCAGCCGGGCGAGTTCTGCTCTGGCCTTTTGCAGGTTGGCGTCGTGCAATTCGATCGCCATCTGGGCTTACACCCCTTCACGTGCGGACCGCGGCCGATTCCAGTCCTACTCGCGCATCGAAGGGGTTAATCGGTGTCGCGTGCACATCGGTTGTCGTTCCGTGCACACTGCGAGCCTGCGGGCTTGCGGAGCCCGCTGGCACGGGGAAGAGCGCGCTCAGCGCGGGTGGGTGAGGGCCGACAGGAGCGCGCCGGTGTCGCTGAGGTCGGGCAGCACGACGTCGGCTCCGGCCGCCCGCAGCGCGTCCGCGCCGGTATAGCCGGTCGCCACGCCGATGGTCCTGGCGCCGATCGCCCGGCCGGCCGCGATGTCGCGGTAGGTGTCGCCGATGATGGCGACCTCCGTCCCGGTGTGCCGGACGCCAAAGTGTTCGGCGGCCCTGGCGACGGCGAAGGCGGGCAGGTCGGTGCGCTCGTACGCGTCGTCACCGTAGGCGCCGACGCGGAAGTCGACGTGGTCGGCCAGCCCGAACACGGTCATTTTCAGCACCGCCAGCCGGTACAGGTTGCCGGTGAGCACGGACTGGCTCGCCATCGCACCGACGGCGGCAAGCGCATCGGCCGCGCCGGGCAGGACGCGCCCGGTCGCGGCAAGCTCCTCGGCGCGCGTCTCGTACTCGACTACCAGCGTCTCCAGGAAGCGGTCGAGCAGGCCGGTCGCCGGATCGAGCCCGTGGCCGCCGAGGACCTCGGTGGCGGCGGCCAGCTCAGTGCGGCCGTCGAACCGCCAGGTCCGCTCCAGCTCCCGGCCGGCGACCTTGCGGAACGCGGCGGCATAGGCGTTCCGCGTCGTCGGGCCGACTTCGATGAGGGTTTGGTCGATGTCCCACAGCACTAGCACGCCGCAATTTTGGCGTACGTCACGAATCTCCCCGACACGGACGAGAAGAACGAGGGAGGCAGATCGAGACCCGCCGACCGCACGTGGGCGCGACGGACGGGGACAACCGGGATAACCGGGATAACCGGCGTAGGCGGCGGAGGGTGGCGGAGGGCGGTTCGCCGAAGCGGGCCCGGTAGGCGGCGGCGAAGCGCCCGGTGTGGGCGAACCCGTGCCGCAGTGCCACGTCGGTGACCCTGGCCCCGTTCGCCGGATCGAGCCGCAGGAGCTCGTCATGGGCCTGCTCCAGCCGCCGCCGTCGAACGTAGGCCATCGGGGAGGTGCCGAGCTGCCGGCGGAAGGCCGCGTGCAGCGAACGTTCGCTGACGCCGGCGTACGCGGCGAGGTCGGCCACGGTGAACGCGGTCTGCGGCGCGGAGTCGACGAGTTCGACGACGCGGCGTACGACCCGCGGCGCGGGCAGTGTCCGCGCGGAGAAGATGGCGTCGGTGTAGTTGTGCCGCTGCCCGAGCAACAGCGAGGTGAGGATGCCGTGCTCGATCTCCGCGGCGAGCACGGGCGGCGGGCCGGCCTTGCCGCACAACGTGAGGGCGCGGCGCATCGTCTGCACGGCGGCCGCGATGCCCTGGCCGGCGCTGCCGCGGAGGTCGATGCGCGTCTCGAACCGCAGTGGGTGGCGCAGCGGCTCGTTGAGCAGGTTTTGCAGATATCGTTCGATGCTCTCCTTGTCGATGGTGAGCATGAGCTGCCGCAGCCCCGGGGCCCAGCGCATGTCGAGGTCTTCGTGGAAACAGAACGCGGCCGCGTTGTTCGCGTCCGCGACCGCGGCGGTGCCGCCGTCCTCGATGAGCATGGCCCCGCCGGCGACGAAGTTGACGGTGACCCACGGAATCGGCGGTGCGCAGCCGATCGCGACGGCCGGGCCGTACGTCGAGGTCATCAGGCCGAGACCGCCGAGTGAGCGGTAGTCGACGCGGGCGAAGAACGGCTCGTCGCGATCGAGCACCCGCATCCGGTGCGAGCAGTTGAGGAACCGCTGCGTCCGGACCCTGGCCTCGTACGGGTCGCGGGTGCGGACCAGCTGGGGATGGGGGAGCGCACCTGCTTCCGCCGCAGGGTTGTGCCGTGCCGGCTCGTCGTTCATGAGCACCGACGGCGCGCTCATCGCCACCTCCACGACCGGAAGGCCGTCCGCATGACGGGTGGCTTGCAGCATCGGTATGTCAACGCGCCTAAGTCAAGTCGCGTCATCCGCGGGCGACCGCGGACGGCCTTCGGCGACCCCCGGCCGACTCCGGCGATCTGCCGCCGGACGTTTGCGGGATGTGGCTCGCCGGTGCGGAAAGCGGCTCGTCGCCGGGCCGCGCGTTTTTTAGCTTCGGGTGGTGCCGGGTCCCGATGGAGGAGGTGGCGGGTGACGAGCGACGCGGGCGCGCGACAGATCGACACCCCGACGCAGGAGTATCTCGACTTTCCAGGGGGCCGGGTCCATGTGTTCCGCGGCGGCACGGGGCGGCCGCTGCTGTTCTTGCACGCGGCCGGCGGCGCCGGCCAATGGCTGGAGTTCCACCGATTGCTGGCCCGCCGGCACGAGGTGTACGCGCCGGACCACCCGGGGTTCGGCCGTTCCGGCGACCTTCCCGAGGTGGAGGCCATGGACGATCTCGTCTATCACTACCTGGACGTGATCGACCGGCTGGGCCTGGCGCGGCCGCACGTCGTGGGGGCGTCGTTCGGCGGCTGGTTGGCCGCCGAGCTCGCCGTCGCCGCGCCGCACCTGATCGGTTCGCTGGTGCTGCTGGCTCCGGCCGGGCTGCGGATGCCCGACCACCCCATCGCCGACCTGTTCATCATGACGCCCGAGCAGATCGTCGGCGCGCTCTACCACGACCCGGCGAAGGCCGCCGGCGCCATGGCGGACGAGCCCGACGTCGACGCGGTGCTGACCGCCTATCGGGACGCGACCGCGCTCGCCCGGTTCTCGTGGACGCCGTTCCTGTGCAACCCGAAGCTGGAGCGCCGGCTGCATCGCATCACCGCGCCGACGCTGGTGGCCTGGTCGGCGGACGACCGGCTCATCCCGATCGCGCACGGCCACCGCTACGCCGAGCGGATCCCGAACGCCGAGTTCGCCGTGGTCGACGACTGCGGCCACGCCATGTATTTCGAACGTCCCGCGGCCTTCGCCGACCTCGTCACCGACTTCCTCGCCCGGAACCCGTCGGGCGCCGCGGACACCACGGAGAAGGCGGCGAACCGATGAAATTCACCTACTTCCACCTGATGCCCTATCCGTACCTGCCGGACGACTTCGACGAGGCGTACTCCTCGCCGTCGCTGACGTTCCCCAACAAGCATTTCGACCCCGCGCTCGGGCATCGTCTCTATCACCGCTATCTCGATGAACTGGAGTACGCCGAGCAGATCGGCTTCGACGGGATCGCCGTCAACGAACACCACCAAAGCGCCTATGGGCTGATGCCCTCGCCCAACATCATGGCCGCCGCGCTCGCCCGCCGTACCGAGCGCTCCCAGATCATGGTCCTCGGCAACGCGATCGGCATCCGCGGGAACCCGCTGCGGGTGGCCGAAGAGATCGCGATGCTCGACCACCTCACCGGCGGGCGCGTGGTCTCGGGGTTCGTTCGCGGGATCGGGTGGGAGTATTTCGCGCACAGCGTCAATCCGACGCGGTCACGCGACCGGTTCAATGAGGCCCACGATCTGATCATCAAGGCGTGGACGTCGGACGAGATGTTCCAGTGGATCAGCCCCAATTATGAGTACCGTTATGTCAACATCTGGCCCCGGCCGCTCCAGCAACCGCATCCGCCGATCTACATCCCGGCCGCCGGCAGCAGCGAAACGATCAAATTCGTGGCCGAGCGCGGCTACACGCTCATGTCGGTGTACTCCCCGGCGCGGGTGATCCGCCGCTGGTTCGACAAATACCGAGAGGTGGCCGAAGAGCTTGGCCACCCGCCCGACCCGGAGAAGATCGCGTTCTCGGTGCCCGTGTACGTCGCCGACACCGACGAACGCGCGCACCGCGAGGCCAGGCAGCACGTGTACTGGCTGTTCCGCAAGGGCCTCAAGCAAGGTCCCGAGATCGTGCTCCCGCCGGGCTACATGACGCCGTCGTCGATGCGCGGTGTGCTGATGGCGCGGAACAAGCCCCTCGGGAAGATGTCGTACGAGGAATTGCTGGACGAGGGGCAGGTGGTCGTCGGCAGCCCGACCACGGTCACCAACCGCCTGGGCGAACTGCAAAGCGAACTCGGTTATGGCCAGCTGATCGCCCTGTTCGCGCTGGGAGACATGCCGCACGAGCGGGTCATCGGCAGCATGGATCTGTTCGCCGCCCACGTCATGCCGGCGCTCAGGCCGCTCGGAGTCGCCCCGGCAAGCGCGACGAACGCGACCAAGGTGGGCGGTGTGGGCGGTGCGGGCGGTGCGCCCGGCACCGGCGGGGGATGAGAACGGGGCGGCGAGACGGCGGGATTTCCGCTCCAGACGGTGCTATTTGCTTTATCGCGATGACACTAATCGCAGGAAGGCGCCAATTTGGAATTCGGTGTTGAATGAGCTGATCATCCACACCGCCGGTGTTCAATGCGGCGGGCTGCTTGTAGGGTCGGGATGTGCGGTGGTCGATTTGCATTCCGCAGTTCGTCGATGGCGGCGCGTTCGATCCGGTCGCGTTCCGTGACTTTCTGGCTCGCGCGCAGGCCGCCGGCTTCGAGAGCGCGTGGACGGTTGAGCAGGTGCTCGGCCCGGCCCCGGTGCTGGGCCCGATTGAGACGATGACGTACGCGGCCGCGTGCGTGGACCGGATGCGGCTGGGTTGCGCCGTGCTGGTGACCTCGGTGCACAACCCCGTTCACCTGGCCAAGAGCCTGAGCACGCTCGATCAAGTGAGCGGCGGCCGCCTTGACGTGGGCATCGGCACCGGCGGCCGGAGCAGGATGTTCTCCGCCTTCGAGGTCGATCCCGACGACGGCTTGATCACCCGGTTCACCGAGGGGCTACGGCTGATGAAGGCGCTGTGGACCGAGCCCAAGGTCGATTTCGCCGGGCGGTTTTGGCGGCTGGAAGGCGCGGCAATGGAGCCAAAGCCGGTCCAAAAGCCGCACCCGCCGGTCTGGTTCGGCGGCCGAGCGCCGGCCGCGTTGCGCCGCGCGGTCCGGCACGGCGACGGCTTTATCGGTGGGGGGTCAGCGACGACCGAGGATTTCGCCGGCCAGGTCGCGATCGTACGGCGGGAACTCGACGAGCAGCGCCGCGATCCGGGCGGTTTCGGCATCGCGAAACGGGTCTACATCACCGTGGACGACGACGCGGCGCGCGCCCGGCAGCAGATGGCCGCCGGGCTGGTCGCGCTCTACGGTGACGCCGGGCGCCGCCTCGAATCGGCCGCGGTGGCGGGGACGCCGGCCGACTGCGTACGCGGGCTGCGCGCGGTGGCGGACGCGGGCGCCGAGATGATCTTGGTGCATCCGCTGACCGATCTGGCCGTACAGCTGGAGCGGCTCGTCGCCGAGGTCATACCAGCCACGTCCTGATCTTCCGGCCGGCCTCAACCCCCGGGGGGTGGCCGACATTGATCCACGCCGGCGCCCCCGCCGACTTCGCCCCACGGCGGACCGTGCCGTGCGGGGTGTGCGGCGGCTGTCGGCCTACCACCGGGCCACCGCCGGCGTATCGGGCGCCGGGCCGGCCGGCGGGCGTTCGGGTGGCGCGGGTTCGCCCGGTCGATTGCTGTTGATACCGTGCAGGGGACCCGGGGGGCGACCCCATCGCACGCCTTGATCACGATGCCTCGTGATGCGGATCTGCCGGAGTGCCGTCATGTCTTCACAACCACCCGGTCGGGGTACACGAGTGCGGGGCACGCGGCAAGCGGAGGCGCTGAACGCCGTGCTGGGCGATCTGCCCGCGTTCTCCAGTGCCCAGGACATCCACGCCGAGCTGCGCCGCCGTGGCCAGCGCATCGGGCTCACGACCGTCTACCGGCACCTGCAGGTGCTGGCCGAAGACGGCGAGGTCGACGCCATCCGCGACCAGGGCGGCGAGACGCTGTACCGGCGGTGCGAGACCAGCGCCCATCATCACCACGTGACGTGCCGCGCCTGCGGGCGCAGCGTCGAAGTCGAAGGCCGCGCGGTTGAGCACTGGGCGCAACGGGTCGCCAGCGAGGCCGGCTTCGTCGACGTCGACCACACAGTGGAGATCTTCGGGCTGTGCCCAGACTGCGCCCGCGAACGCCGCTGACCGGCCGGCCCCGCCTCGTCGCCGGGTAGCCCGCCTGCCCGCGTCCGCCGCGCGTCCGCCGCGCGTCCGCGCGCCCTGCGGCGCGGCCCCTCGGCCGACTCCATCCACCCGACACCGGACGACGCGGCGGTGTCGCGCATGTTGATATGAAAACGGTTTTCGTATTCGATAACCTGTGGATGCTCGATCCGGGTTGTCCACAGGTACGCCGACCCCTGGTGCGGCTGACCCGGGCGGCCAAACCTCGTTACTACGTTCCATGACGGCGCGACGGCGGCCGTCCATAAGGGGAGGCAGCAGTGAAGATCGCGTTCGTGGGCAAGGGCGGCAGCGGCAAGACGACGCTGTCGGCATTGTTCGTACGGCACCTGGCGGCGAGCCGGGCGCCGGTGATGGCCATCGACGCCGACATCAACCAGCACCTCGCCGTCGCTTTGGGACTGGGCGACGACCAGGCCGCGGCGATCCCGGCGTTGGGCGAGCACCTGACCAAGATCAAGGAATATCTGCGCGGCGACAACCCGCGCATCTCCTCCGCCGACCAGATGGTCAAGACGACCCCGCCCGGCCGCGGCTCACGGTTGTTGCGCGTCGGGGGCGACGACCCGATCCAGGGGGGCCTGGCCGTTGACGTGGGCGACGCGGCGCCGGGGGCGAGGCTGATGGTGACCGGCCCGTTCGACGAAGAGGACCTGGGGGTGGCGTGCTACCACGCCAAGACCGGCGCGGTCGAGCTCTACCTCAACCACCTCATCGACGGGCGGGGCGAATACGTGGTGGTCGACATGACCGCCGGCGCCGACACCTTCGCCTCGGGGCTGTTCACTCGATTCGACCTGATGTTCCTCGTCGTCGAGCCCACCCGTAAGGGGGTGTCGGTCTACCGGCAGTACACCGACTACGCGGCCGACTACGGGGTCGCCATCGCGGTCGTGGGCAACAAAGTGCACGGCGAGGACGATGTCGCCTTCTTGCGCGAACACATCGGCACCGCCCTGCTGTGCTGCTTCGGTCAGTCCGCCGCCGTGCGCGCGATGGAGCAGGGCCGGCCGTTCGCACTCGACGATCTCAGCGAGGCCGACCGCGTCGTGCTGACCATCATGCGCGCCGCCGTCGACGGCCGCGATAAGGACTGGACCACCTACACCCGCCAAGCAGTTGAGTTTCACCTCAAGAACGCCGCCGCCTGGGCCAATCAGGCCACTGGACATGACCTGAGCGGCCAGATCGACCCCGACTTCGTGCTCGGGCCGCACGCGCTTCCGTCGCTCGCCGCGCCCGACCGCCAGGCCGAGTTCATCCCGCTGACGCCGGGAGGGGGGCCGAAGGAATGCTGATCGCCTGCGTCGTGACCAGGAGGTATCCGTCGTGGCAGAGCGACGGCCCGGCGTTGCATCGCCTGCTCAAACTTTGTGGAAATGGAAACCGTGCTGAGAGGTGTGAATGGGTGACGTGCCGGCGGTTGCTCAACCGACCGGTCATTCGACCGAGCCCGCCGTCGTCCCACCTCATCCCGTCCGGCCGTCGACTCGTTCGGTGGCCGGTACGGCCTGCGGTCGACCGCACGATGATCCGCCTTGCCCGCGTCGAGACGGCAGTCCGATCCCACACCTACGACAGGAGAACCCTCATGTCCCTGACCGTGCCTCCGGCGCTGACCGCCCAAGCCCAGCGCGACGAGGTCGACGACGCCGCGTTCGTCGC
>OBLR010000466.1_pt1 | contig 10141 bp, 8 predicted proteins | sample 1519891 | NCBI WGS metagenome assembly OBLR01 (sample SAMEA3113583, study PRJEB22503) | soil metagenome | reverse complement strand
TCTTAATGCAGTCTGCATGCCTTCTTGGAATATTTTACCTTGTGCAAGTGAACCTGTCCTGATAGAATCAGATAATCTTTGTCTTTCTTTAGGATTTAATTTGCATTTAATATAATATCGCATCTTTGTTAGCTAATAGAACTTTCTATGTAAAAAAGCCATATAAGCATATTCTTCAAATAAAAAAAGGGTGTATAGACATTAGATAAATTGTAATATTTCCCTATTAAAACTGCTGCTGTTGCTACTTTTTTATAATAATTGGATTTTCTAGTCTTGGTAATATGTGGCCTCTTGCCACAGAGATATCTCTTGATTACAAGATAACATTCAAACTGCTCATTGGTAAGCCTTACGGATCTCTAAGTATCTCTTGTTCATCAAATATGTCACTTTACAATAATACAGTCACTTGTTTTAAACTATGTATTGCTCAATGACTTTTTAATCTATTTGATGACCTTAGTATTGCGCCTCAATCAAATTATCGGACCTTTGGAGCTATAATGCAATTTAGGGTTTTTAGAACAGCCAAGTCTAGTCTCCTTTGAGATGCACATTAATATAACAAATATTTGTTAAAATCATGATTACCTTTCCAGAATATGTACCCTTAGTTACTATTGTAATATTGCTGGTATATTCAGCATCTCGCTGCTGCAATTGTCTACAGTCAGAAAATATATAAAATACAAAGATCATAAACGTGTGATATATAAACAGCAACCGATAACTTGTATTGTTCACTATGTTCTCTTGCTTGAACAAACATACAACTCATACCTAACAAAAACACCATTAAAACTAAATACGAAGAAATAGTAAAGAAAGTATATCAATTCGAATGTGCACTTGTACTATTGCAAATACATCTGCTATTCTTCTTCATAAACCGTTCTTCCTTCTGCAATCACTAATATAGGATAACTAGATAGCGAGAACGGATCTCCGTTCCAAACAACTATCGATGCCTTAAAACCGGCTCTGATTTGTCCTATATTTTGTGCACCAATAATTTCCGCAGCCTCCTTACTAATTTTAGATATTGCATCAGCTTTGGATAGACCAAACCGTAACAGATGCCTTAAGCTATAAATGATATTTCTTTGAAGAATAACAGGATGGTCGCTCATAATAGAGAATTTTGCACCGGAATTCAATAATTTCTCTGCATTTCTCCAACTTTCGTGTTTCAATTCAACCTTATAAGGAAATGAATCCATAGGTCCATAGATTACTGGTATGGAAGATGCTTTTAATGCTGTAAAGACTTCTTCTCTATGTACATCAACACAATGGTTTGCAATAACTTTTATTCCGAACTCTTTTATTAGCTGGATCAAGACCATGATATCATCTTCTTTATGAACATGAACCATCATCTTGAATCTGTTTGAAAGTATATCCATGAACAATTCAGTAAGCGGTTCTACTTCATCTATGACTTTCTTTTCTGTTTCTAGCAGCTTTTGCATTTTTCTTGCTTTAATAAAATTTTCTCGTAATATTGCTACAGCCCCCATCCGTGTTGATGGTCTGTTCCCCTTCCAATCAACTGTACTCCGAGGATTATATCCTAAAGCAGCTTTAATTCCAACATCCATGATGTGAGCTTGACCAATATCTTGAACAAAATTACGTATAAGGACTGCGTTCCCTGCTATAATATTTCCACTACCTGGTAAAACCGTTGAGTAAAGAACACCGCTTTCGACTGACTCTTTGAAAGATGGATCATCCATGTATATACTATGTAATGCATTTACCAACGGGTAGACTGAGTTCATATGTTCATTTGCTTCCTCTTCCTTATCTGGCTCACCAGATCTCACCATTCCAATATGACTATGTGAATCTATAAATGCTGGTGTAACGACAACTCCTTCTGCTATTATCTCGCTACTTTCTTTAGGTTGCCTATTTTCAACATATTTTATTTCATCGTTCTCAAATCCTATGAAACAATCTCTTTTCTCATCGAGACCATCAAACAGTAACCTGGATTTAATTACTTTCATAGTTTTCACTAAAAACTCAGAATCTTCCTATTCTTAAACTATATCAAAAGTAATTCATTATTATTGAAACACCTGATAAACCTTTCAGCAAAACTCAAATGCTACCGAGCCCTCAATCAGTAAAGCAGCAAAGATATGGCACTTCTTATCTAAGCTCATAACCTTAGAGATGGCACCAACCTTAGCCTATAATTGAATTTCTTAACTTGTATATACAATTTGAAAATAGAATTTGAAAATGCCATGATGGAGTAGAGAAACAGATAATTATAAGAAGATAATTGTAAATGCTTTTTTGTATCGTTTAAAAAAAGTCTGATAGATGTAGTGTTTTTTTCAGTATGATCTCTGATTGTTTATTCGTGTTTTATTATACTGTTTTCTTTTGCTGATCTGATGTCAAGAAAGCATTCAGACAATAAGGGTATATAATACTGAAAAAAAGTAAACTGCAGATTATCTTATTAATAATCATTAACGATATAGTGATACGATTATTATATATTTCTAGTAATCTACGCAAGTCAACCGTCGATAATGACTTCCTTTGCATAATATCTGTAGACAAGATATATCAATGAAAAAGAGATTTATGACGTTTAATCTAATTCATAAACATCATCCGAGCAAGCCATGACTACTACATTTCCAGTCAGAAAGATCCATACCAAAATCACACTTGATTTCCAAATTAACAAAATTAGATTTGGCAGATGACTCCATAGCTTTGTCAATTTCAGTTGTAATCTTTTGATTTATGGTTGCTTTATCTGCAAATGGATTTGCTATGGTTGATGGTTGAGAGGAAGAAGAAGAAGAACCTGCTTCTCCTTCAGCAGTTTTTTGCGGTGCGACTTTCACATAGCCTATAGTTGGTGTGCTATCATAATCTTTTGTAATTGTAGATATTATTAGATCCCTTGAGTTTTGTATTGAAGTAATATTACCTAATATTGTATATGTAGTATCAAATGTTCCTATACTACTAAATCCTGAAGATATAGTATAAGAGTTAGTTGTATATTTTGTAATATGTACAGCTGAGAAAGAAGAGGCAGACGATGATGTCTGAGCGAATACAGGCTTATTTTGCAATATTTGCACTCTATCATCTATAGCCATAATAAGGGTGGTAGCCACTGTTATTACAGCTAACGCGATTGCAATAAAGTGTTGTTTTTTTTCATTCATCTAAAACATACAAAGATATTAACATGATATATAAAGATGGATCATATAGTTTTCAAATATAATTATTACTTTCCCTATTGTTAATACTGTATCAGCCCAATTTAAATCGTGTAAGGAATATTTGTAAGAATATGCATAAGACAGAGATCTATCTTGACAAAATAAAGATTAAGAAGATTTTAGAATTATTCTGGTCAAGTATTCTACATCCCTTTTTGCGATAGAATGAAGGCTTTTGAATAAAGTTTATAGTTATTACAATCTAAAGGCATAATACACAATAAACAACCCTTTTGCAATTATGGAAAAAATAAAAGATAGTAAATATCTGTTTAACTGTTATACCAAAATTAACATATCATAATCGTCTTCAATCTTTCTTGCCTCAAAAGTTATAACGTAAAAGCAGTTCTCAGTATAATTATTGATAGGAAAAATCAAAGTTGTAGGTTGCTAGATTTTCCTTGCATTGTACTCAAGATTTATGCAACAAGTTAAAGAAAGAATATCTATGAAAAGGAGATTAATGACAATATTGTTGCCATAGGATTATTACTATTTTTCATTCCTTAGCATGCTTCATATTATTCCTTTGCCATATATATAAAAACAAGTTTATTCATTTGCAAGCATCTCACATCGTCAATCCTTGTGAATCTTTTGTATCATATTATCAAACCTTATATCATGAAAGTGAGCATATTTTACATCTGATGGAATAATGTCAAATGATGATAATACCAATTCACGACTATACGAAAATCACAGACGCACTATAGGAGTAAATTTTATGAAAGAACTTTGCGAAAAACATGATGATGCTAAACGCAAAGGTGAATCTACTATGTTCACTATAGATGAACTTTGGAAAGATAATGATGATCTATCATCATTTGATCAAGACCAAATCGCACCTTTGGTCATAAGGTTTTTCCGAGATGAACTAGGATATATAATACAATATCCGGACAAGAGAATTAGTATTACTGATAAAGGAAGACAACATTGTGGCGATCCTGATGAATCATTTACTCTTTCTGAAAGTTACCAGCCATCAAAAAGAGATGAAAAGTAAAATATATGGGTGGGTTTCTAGGTATAGAGAACATCAGATATGAAAATATAGCATCACTATATTGATTGCTTTTATTTAAAGAATGATTTAGGCTCCTACAGCATATTCGTTTTGTAAATTTATTCACCTATTATCTGTAATATAATCTTGCGTTCTCTAGGCCTTGTGTCTGTTTCTAACAAGACTATTTGTTGCCAAGCGCCTAGCATTAAATTATGTTCTTTGAACGGAACAGTTAAGCCTGCTCCTATCAAGGATGCTCGAACATGAGAATGTCCATTTCCATCATGCCAAGTATTATCATGTTCATATTCAATATCTTTTGGTATAATTCTAGATAGCATTCTTGGAAAATCTTGTTTGAGTCCGGGCTCATATTCTATAGTAGTTATTGCTGCAGTTGAACCTGAGACAAACACTGTAATAGTTCCATCTTCTAGTTTACTTTCTTCAACTGCTTTCGATGTTTGTCCTGTAATGTCTATCATGTCATTTTCACCTCTTGTTTTAATCTGAGTTGTTCTAGTTATAACTGTCATAAGCTAGATCGTCCTCCAGCCTTTTGAAATATATATATATGCATCAAACAGTCCGATAGTCATCTCATCAAAATCTATAAAATTCAAAAAATAAGATTTGTCAATTCTACATCAATGTATTTGTTTAATACCTGACTGCTATCACCTTTTCTGGAGTACTGATTGAATAAGCATAGTTAGTAACAGCTTGAATTCATGTCTAATAGATTCAGAAGATATAATTTAAATGATGTAAGAAGGATTGGTTGTTATAGTATGCTCAGTTTGATGAAATACTTTTGTAAAAATTTTTCATTGATATATTAAAAGGTATATAGTCTTATTATTATCTTAAATTCTGCTTATCATAAAAAGAGCATATACCTATTGCTACTATTTGACTTAGATCCAATATATATACATATATATATAAATATGCGTACTTATATAAGTACATCTTTATGACACAAACTTTTGTACATTTTTGAACTCATCAAAATAATGAGACATGACTTTAGTATGAGAATCTTGTTATGAATTTTTTATTTTCTTTCTCCTTCTTTTTGTCCACATTAACCTTTTCTTATTTAATAGTTCAAAGTTTTCATATATGTGCGGCCTTTCTCTTCGCATTCCTTCTACAACCAACTTAGCTTTTTGCCAGTAAGGAGTAGGATTAAAAACATCAAAATACATATTTTGATCTATCAATCGTGAATTAACGAGTACACCAGATAACTCAAAAAAGCCACAAACTGCGGTAAAGTGAAATAATGCTTCTGCTGTTCCATGATACTTTTGTTCGTATTCTTCGTAACTTTGTACGTCAATTTTATGAAGAAACCAAAGGATTGATTCTCTATGACGATCATAGATATCATATAGCTTCAACAATGTATCTACTTCATCTTTTTTGTTCAACTTCGTAATGGATTTGGCAATAAGGGGTTAATATTTATCTCTATAGTATTTGCTATGTGTTTGCCATTTGCAGTGTATAGAGTGTATAGTTATCGGACATACCTCTGGTACGATATTATGCGTTGATATGTTTTTGAGTCATTATTCGCCCCCTAAACCATAGTCACTCATCAAATAACCCAGAAATATATATTTTAAAAGTTGCTGATGATGTTGAATAATGGTAAAAGAGTCGACTACTTCTTTATCCAGCATAAAGGAATTGTCAGAGAGAATAAGGAATGGAGATTTATCCTCCATCGATTTGGTTGAAGGTTGCTTAAAAACAATTCATAGATTAAATCCAGTTTTGAATTCTTTCCTTAGTATAATAACTGAGCGAGCATACAGGGACGCTGAAACATCTGAAAAAGAAATCAGGCAGGGAATAGATCGTGGACCATTACAAGGTATTCCATTTTCAATTAAAGATATTATCTCTGCAGAAGGAGTTAGATGTACAGCAGGTTCGAAAATTATGTCTAATAATATTTCAAAAATAGATGCAACTATAGTGGCAAGAATGAAGAAAGCAGGAGCCATTCTCATCGGTACAAACAACTTAAATGAATTTGCTTCTGGCATAACAGGTATGAATCCTCATTACGGTGATTCCAAAAATCCTTGGAATATTGACAAGATATCCGGCGGATCTAGCGGCGGATCTGCTGTGGCAGTTGCAACGGGTATGGTACCTCTATCTTTAGGAACTGATACGGGAGGCTCTATTAGAGTTCCATCTTCACTATGCGGCGTTGTAGGTTTAAAGCCTACATATGGAAGGATCAGTAGATACGGAGTTATGGATTTAGCGCCTTCGCTAGATCATGTAGGATGCATAACTAGAAGTGTTTGGGATGCGGCAGTTGTATTACAGACTATTGCAGGCCAAGATCCATTCGACGCGTTTACAGAAAATGAAGATGTTCCTGACTATAGAAAAATTATTTTAGAAACTACAGACAAGAAATTGTCTATTGGATTACCAAATAGATACTTTTTCGATAATCTACAAGCAGAAGTAAAGGAGATTATCCATACTTTCTTCGAAGATATAGGATTATCGGATTTTGTTTTTGAGATAAACATGGAAAAGACAGAAAATATCTCTAAAACATGGAGAAGCATAAGATTTGCAGAAGCAGCAGAAATACACTTAAAATGGCTTAAAACAAAAGCCAATGATTACGCTGAAGATGTAAAAAATATGCTAATCGAAGGTACTAAAATACCTGCTATTGAATATATTCGCGCTCAGAAATTAAGAAATGAATTAAGATATGAACTTCTAAAATTACTAAAAAAAGTCGATGTCATTGTTGTGCCGACCACTATCATCACCGCGCCCAGATTTGATGATCTAGAAGTTAGCAATATTGATGGAAAACTTATAAAAATACGTGAAGCTTTATTGAGAAACACTATCGTATTTAATATCACAGGTCTACCGTCAGTTAGTATTCCTGTAGGATTATCTAAAGATGGAATGCCAGTAGGAGTACAGATTGTAGGATCCACCTTTAAGGAGGAAAAGATTCTTTCACTGGCATACAAATATGAATGCGTTAATAATAGCCTTGAGAAATTTGTTCCTCCTTTGCACTGAATGTGGAGCACTTGGTTAAACGACATGTATCTAAGTAATCAAGATTTTATTCCATTATTTATCCAATCGAATTGAATTTAGAGTGATTTCCACAGATACCATGTAGCTATGCTTCTGTAAGGTTTCCATGGTTGAGCTATGGCCAACATTGTAGAAGGTATAGGAAGTTCTGGCAAGGTATATAGTTTCTGGATAGCCTTTCTGACGCCTAAATCACCTACAGGAAAGATATCTGGCCTTCCTACACAAAATATCAAAAACATTTCTGCCGTCCATTTACCAATTCCTTTTACTTGAATCAATTGATTAACAATTTCATCATCACTCATTTCTGATGTCGACGCTAAGTTTAATCTTCTATCTATCACTCTTGTGGAAAGATCTTTTATGTATTCTATCTTTTTACTAGACAGTCCTACCTTGGTTTTCAGTATATTATCTGGGGTCAATAGGATTTGCTCAGGTATAGGTGAAACATTATTGTAATACTCTAGAAATCGTCCATATATAACATTAGCAACTCTTTCTGCAAGTTGTTGGGAAATTATAGACCTGATTAATGATAGGAACGGATCATTTGCGGTTTTAATTGAATACTTTCCAACAGACCTAATTACTTCTCCTAATCGAAAATCAGTTTGGCATAGATAATGAATAGGATCTACGCTCATATCAACTGTAGATGAATATGCAATAAAGATACTTTAAGATTGCTCAGAAGATGATGATGAAGAAGAAGAAGTTACTAAACAAGACAATACTTAACAAATGAACATGCTCATCTCCTTTGTTGTATTTAGACCGTTTGTATATTACCAGGAGAGATAGGATCTTCTATATCGTTTTTCGTAGTGCTACAGAAAAATTATATAAAATGGAATTGAGGTAACGAAAAAAACTAGATGCATCAATCATTCCAGAATAGTGCATCTGGACAGACGGCTCATTTTTTTTATTTCTTGTACTTTCCTTTTATAGTTGCATCTCGTTTAAGTTCAGCTAATACGGTATCCAAGTATACTTTCATTTCATCATATGATTCTTCCAATTCTCTTGTTCTTCTTTTTACTTCTTTACGTAAAATCACATTCCACTTGGTTAGTAACAATATTAAAACTGCTATCGCAGCCGTCGTAGTAGCGGCTAGAAATGAAAACATCCTTATCCTTTGTATAAAAAGGACATCCCCAACATGGGCATAAATCTCTTCAGTAGGTGTTACGACCTGAATAAAATATCGAGGATCATCATTGACAAAGATTGGATATCCCGTAGTCAACCTTTCACCTTCTCCATAGTCGTAGACTGCATAATCAGCTTTGCCTGCTAATAGCTGGCGTGTTGAATTATTTAATATTTCATTGTAGTTGATTAATTTCTGAGCCTCGCTCCCAAAAAAATATTCTCCTACCAAGTCTTGGCTTGCACCATTAGCCAGCAGAGTAGCATTTTTGTTATATGCTACCAAGAATTGTGAATTGATGTTGTCAACATTTCCGTAATGAGCAAAAAACTGTACAGTAGGTATTGATGTGCCTAACAATCCAATGTATTCACCGCTGGTTCTGTTTATTATAGGATATGTTATGAAAATTCTGTATATTCCCATTCTCTCAAAACCGTCAGAGAACACTGGCATTAGACTACTCCTTGTCTCCTTCACCCAATCTCTAAAGGAGAAATCAGCACCTACAGAAATGTCTGAGCGCTTTGGAGCTAAAATGACAGTCACGATATCATCTTTATCTAGAATAAACAGTCGATTCACAATAGTATTAAATTGGTTGTATTTCTCTTCCATTATTTTTTTAGCCCCGTCCCCGGAGAGATCGCCTTCCTGTAAATATATAGAATTTGCCAAACCATCAAGCATATTCATAACTAAACTGAGATCTGAGCTTATATGCTCGGAAATACTCTTTGTAGATTCCATCTGGCGCTGAACTTGTTGATCAAAAATACTCTTTCTCACCTCCTGTTCAGTAATATTATGTAGATAAAATAATAAGCCGTAAGAAAGGGCAATGATGAAAATTATAGAAACAATTCCTATATGTACCCTTCCAATGAATAGGTTCTCTAATTTCAACTAAGTTTTTATGATTGCCCTCTTTTTTATTTCTTCTATTCTAGTATATCTAGGAAAAGTAAAGAGGTCCAAGCAGTATTGCAAGAGACTTAATGGTAAACGGTCATATCCAGTTCTAGATATCCTTGACAATTTGCATCATCGACTAGGAGACCTTACCATGCCAAAGCCTTTGCAGACTTTTGAACAGCATCATCCAATGCTTGTTTAGGTTCTTTTAACCCATAGTATACTTCGTCTATTGCCTGTTTAGTACGATTGGCTATCTCTGGTTATTCGGGTATGCTGGGCCTCGTGCGGCCGATTGAGGTCATGGAGATCAATTCCTCATAGTATGGGATCGATTTACGCAATTGTTCTGAATAAGGACCTTCTCCTATAGGTATCTGAGTAGGAAGGTAACCATATTTTTGATTCAGAGGAGCAAAAATTTTAGGATCTAGCATTATCGTGATTAATTCCCATGCCAAATCCTTATTTCTCGATGTTGTAGAAATGCTAATTTGCCATCCTCCCATCAAACTTGCAGTTTGATTACCTTCATATGGTACCGGAAACATCGGTATGAAGCCCAATTTCTGTTCTAAATCAGGCCACTGGTCGCGTGGGAAGAAACCGAGCAGCCACGTCCCTTCTAACATCACAGCAAACTTCCTTTCAGCAAACTTCCTTTCAGCAAACTTC
>OBLR010000465.1_pt1 | contig 10141 bp, 9 predicted proteins | sample 1519891 | NCBI WGS metagenome assembly OBLR01 (sample SAMEA3113583, study PRJEB22503) | soil metagenome | reverse complement strand
GGCTGGCCGACGAGGAGTTCGTGCTCAAGGTGGGCGACTGCGTCCAGTTCACCGGACGGACCCCGCACAGCGTCCGCAACGCCAACAGAGGCGAGGCCGAGCTGCTTTGGGTCGTGACGCCCTCCACGCCCTGACGGCCCTCTGCAAAGCGCGCGTTTCGGTATCCCGCGGCGCGGAAGGTAGCGGAAGGCGGCGGAAGGTGGCGGAAGGCGGCCGACCAGGTCCGCCGGCTGGGCAGAACGCGCGATTTGTGCGTCACTTTATGGAGCAGCATTCCATCGGACATTCCATCGGACGACGCCGTCCGGTGCGGCGGCAGGAGTGGGGGATCCCGCATGACGAACCCGGCTGTCGGTGCGGTGGACACCGCGGACGTGGCCGATCCCGAGCTGGACGCCCTGCGTGAGTTGGAAAGCCGGGTGCTGTGGCTGTCATCGGCGATGATCTATCACGCCAACCGGGTGCGCCCAAACCCGTCCGGCCTGAAGGTGGGCGGCCATCAGGCGTCGTCGGCGTCCATGGTGTCGATGATGACCTCGATGTGGTTCCGGCACCTGCGGCCGGAGGACCGGGTGTCGGTCAAGCCGCACGCGTCGCCCGTGCTGCATGCGATCAACTACCTGCTCGGCCGGCTCGACGCGTCGTACCTGCCGCGATTGCGGGAGTTCGGCGGGCTGCAGAGCTATCCAAGCCGGTCCAAAGACCCCGACCCGGTGGACTACTCGACCGGGTCGGTGGGGATCGGGGCGACCGCGCCGATCTGGGGCGCGCTGGCACGGCGCTATCTGAACACCGTGACCGGCGAGGGCGGAACTGGCCGTCAGTACTCACTGCTGGGGGACGCGGAGCTGGACGAGGGCGCGGTGTGGGAGGCGGTGCTCGACCCCGCCGTCGCCGACCTGGGTGAGATCGTATGGGTGGTCGATCTGAACCGGCAGTCCCTGGATCGGATCGTGCCGAACATCGCCGCGGGCAAGCTGGCCGGCATGTTCGAGGCCGCGGGCTGGCAGGTGATCACGCTCAAGTACGGGCAGCTGCTGAAGGAGTTGTTCGACCGGCCCGGCGGAGCCGAGCTGCGGCGGCGGATCGATGAGATGACCAACCCGGAGTATCAGCGGCTGCTGCGCTGCGACGGCGCCGAGCTGCGCCGGCGCATTCCCGGCACCGGTACCGGCGCGGGCGCGATCGCCGAACTGCTGAGCCGGCTGGACGACGCCACCTTGGTCGAGGCGGTCGCCAACCTCGGCGGCCACGACCTCGCCGCGCTGGATACGGCGTTCGAGGCCATCGACGACTCCCGTCCGACGATCATTTTCGCCTACACCATCAAGGGATACGGTCTGGCGATCAAGGGGCACCCGCAGAACCATTCGGCGGTGCTGACCGAGGCGCAGATGCGCGACCTGGCCGCGCGGACCGGGTCGGACCTGGACGACCCGTGGCGAGGGTTCGCCGCCGGCAGCCCCCCGTACGCGCTGTGCGCGCGGGCGGCGGAGCGGCTGCGGCGGCCGGAACCGCACCCGCTGCGGCCGCCGGCGCTGCCCGCCGACATGGGCCGTACCCCGTCGGGGACGCTCACGACGCAGGCGGCGCTGGGGCGGGCGCTGCTTGACCTGACCCGGGCGGCGCCACAGGCCGCGCGCCGGGTGGTGACGGTGAGCCCGGACGTCAGCTCCTCGACCAACCTGGGCGGATGGGTGAACAAGGTGGGGGTGTGGTCGGCGAGCGAGCGACCCGACTGGTTCGCCGACGACGCCGACACGATCCTGCACTGGCGGGAGAAGCCGACGGGCCAGCACATCGAGCTGGGCATCGCAGAGGTCAACATGGTGAGCCTGCTGGGGGAGCTGGGCGCCACGTGGAGCCGATGGGGCCAGCCGCTGCTGCCGATCGGGGTGCTGTACGACCCGTTCGTCGAACGAGCCCTTGAGCCGTGGTCCTACGGCATCTACGCCGGCGGCCAGTCCATCCTGATCGGCACCCCGTCCGGGGTCTCGTTGGCACCGGAGGGCGGGGCGCACCAGTCCATCAAGACTCCCTCCATCGGGCTTGAGCAGCCGGGCTGCGTCACCTATGAGCCGGCCTTCGCGATCGACACCGAATGGACGCTGCTGGCCTGCCTGTCCCGCCTCGGCCGGCCGGACGGCACGTCGGCCTACCTGCGCCTGTCGACCAGGCCGGTCGACCAGTCGCTGGCGGCCGTGCCCGCCGACCCGGCCGCGAGGGAGCGCCGGCGGCGCCAGGTCGTCGCCGGTGCCTATACGCTGCGGCGGCGGGACGACGCCAGGGTGACCATCGCCGCGATGGGCGCGGTGGTGCCGGCCGCCCTCTCGGCGGCTGAGCGGCTGGCGGCGGCCGGCGTTCCGGCCGACGTGGTCTGCGTGACCAGCCCCGATCTGCTGTACCGGGCGGTGCGCGCCCGCCAGGGCCACGAGCGGGCCGAGTCGTGGATCCTGGACCAGGTGTTTCCGGCCGAGCGGGCCGCGCCGCTGGTCACCGTCCTCGACGGCCATCCCCACACCCTGGCCTTCCTGGCCACCGTCAACCGGGTCGCGACCACCGCTCTGGGCGTGACGCGGTTCGGCCAGTCCGGTTCCATCGAGGACGTGTACCGCTATCACGGCCTCGACCCCGACAGCATCATCCGCGCCGCCCTCGACCTCGTCGGCTGAGAGAGCGCGCGGCCGCACCGCCGCACCGCCGCGCTATCGGGCTATCGGGCCGCGCCGCCGCCGCTGTCGTGCTCCGTGCGGGGCACGGCGCACCGCGATCGGTCGCGGTTACAGCCGGGCCAGTGCGCCGGCGGGGTTCTCGATGGCGTCGGCGACGCTTCGCATGAAGCCGGCGGCGGTCCCGCCGTCGCAGATCCGGTGGTCGAAGACGAACGACATCTGGGCGATCTTGCGCACGCGAATCTCGCCGTTCACGGCCCACGGGCGGTCGATGATCCGCCCGAGGCCGAGGATCGCGACCTGGGGATGATGGATGATCGCGGCGCTGCCGTCGACGCCGAACACGCCGTAGTTGTTGAACGTGAACGTGCCGCCCGTGAGATCCTCGGGGGCGAGCTGGCCTTCCCGCGCCTTCCGCGTCACGTCGCGGATCCGCTCATCCAGCTGTGCGGTCGACAGCGATTCGGCACCCATGATGACCGGGACGACGAGTCCCCGCCGCCCCTGGGCGGCGATCCCGAGGTTGATCCGGTCGAACTCCACGATCTCCTGGCGCTCGGTGTCCAGGCGGGAGTTCAGGACGGGGTACTCCTTGAGCGCCATGACCACGAACCGGGCGAGGTAGGAGAGCAGGCCGGGGCCGGGATCGCTTGGCCTGCGCGCGCTTTCTCGCAGCTCGACCAGTGCGGTCGCGTCCACGTCCACCCACACCGTGGCCTCGGGAATCTCGGACCGGCTGCGGGTGAGCGCGGAGGACATCGCCTTCTGGAAGCCGTTCAGCGGCGTCCGCCGTTCGCCCGTGCCCGGCGACGGCATGCTCGGCAGGCCCTGGGTGCCGCGCACCGCGCGCTCGACGTCCGCGCCGGTGATCAGGCCGCCGGGGCCCGTCCCTTCGAGCACGCCGATGTCCACGCCTCGCTCGCGGGCGCGCCTGCGGACCAGTGGAGAAGCGACGCGGGGCACGCGTCCGGGCTGCGCCGGGGGTTGCCGCGCCGGGGTCTGCCGCGCCGGGGTCTGCTGAGTTGGGGCCCGCTGAGTTGGGGCCCGCGGCCGGCGGCGCCGGCCAGATCCACCCGACGCGCTGGAGCCATAACCGACGAGCACGTTGCCGGACCCGCCCCGTCCCTCCTCGCGACGGACATCGCCGTCGCCCGGCGGCTCCACCGAAAGGAGCGGCGTGCCGACGTCGATGGTCTGGCCCGCCTTGGCGTGCAGGCGGGTGACCCGGCCGCCGAAGGGGGTGGGCACCTCGACCACCGCCTTGGCGGTCTCGACCTCGGCGACCGGCTGGTCGACCACGACCTCGTCGCCCTCGGCGACCAGCCAGCGGACGAGTTCGGCCTCGGTCAGCCCTTCGCCCAAGTCCGGGAGCACGAAGGTGTGCGCGTTCACGAGTCCTCCCACTGCAGGTCGTCGACGGCATCGAGGACGCGGTCCACATCCGGCAGGTGGAACCTCTCCAGCTTGGGCGGGGGGTAGGGGATGTCGAACCCGGTCACCCGCCGGATCGGCGCCGCCAGATAGTGGAAGCACCGGTCGGTCACGCGAGCGACGATCTCCGATGACACGCTGGCGAAGCCGCTGGCCTCGGCCACTACGACGGCGCGTCCGGTAGATCGCACGGCGTCGCAGACCGTCTGGTCGTCGAACGGCACCAGCGAGCGCAGGTCGACTACCTGAAGGCTGCGGCCCTCCTGGGCAGCCACGTCCGCCGCCTCCAGTGCCAGCGGAACCGTCGGGCCGTAGGCGATCAGCGTCGCGTCCGTGCCGTCCCGGCGGATCGCGGCGGTCCCGATCGGGGGAACGCCCGCACCGAGCGCCGCCTGTTCCTTGCTCCAATAGAGCTTCTTGGGCTCGAAGAAGATCACCGGGTCGGCCGACGTGATCGCCTGCCGCAACAGGCCGTACGCGTCGGCCACGGTCGATGGCGTCACGACGTGCAGCCCCGGCGTGTGCGCGAAGTACGCCTCCGAGGAGTCGCTGTGGTGCTCGACGCCGCCGATCCCGCCGGCGTACGGGATGCGGATGACGATCGGCAGGGCGACCTGGCCGCGCGTCCGGTTTCGCATCTTGGCGACGTGGCTGACGACCTGCTCGAACGCCGGGTACGCGAAGGCGTCGAACTGCATCTCCACCACGGGCCGCATCCCGTTCATCGCCATGCCGACGGCCACGCCGACGATGCCGGCCTCCGCCAGCGGCGTGTCGAAGCACCGGGCGTCGCCGAACTCGGCGGTGAGCCCGTCGGTGATCCGGAAGACCCCGCCCAGCGGTCCGACGTCCTCGCCGAACATCACGACCGACTCATCCTCGGCCATGGCATCGCGCAGCGCGCGGGTGAGGGCCTGCGCCATCGTGAGCGTCTCGGGCTGGTTCATGTCAGCCGTCCACCATCCTGCTGATCTCGTCGGCGACGAGTGCCGCCTGTTCGGCGAGCTGCGGCGTCGGCGTCTGGTACACGTGCGCGAACAGGCGCGCGGGGTCGGGTTCCGCGTCCTTGGAAAGCCCGGCACGCATCGCCGCGGCGACATCGTCGGCGTCCTTGTCGAGCGCCGCCGCCTGCTCGGCGGTCAGCAGCGCGCGGTTCTCCAAGAACGTGCCGAGCCGGCGGAGCGGGTCCCGCGCGACCCAGGCGCCGACCTCCGCCTCGTCGCGGTAGCGCGTGGGGTCGTCGGCGTTGGTATGGGCCTGGACCCGGTACGTGTGCGCCTCCACGAGTTGGGGGCCGGCGCCGCCGCGGGCCCGTTCGACGGCCGTGCCGAGCACGGCGAGCAGCGCCGCGAGGTCGTTGCCGTCGACCTGTTCCCCCGGTATGCCGTAGCCGACGCCCTTGTGGGCGAGCGAGGGAGCGGCCGTCTGCCGGGCCAGGGGCACGGAGATCGCGTACCGGTTGTTCTGGACGAAGAACACCACGGGGGTCTGGAAGACGGCGGCGAAGTTGAGGGCTTCGTGAAAGTCGCCCTCGCTCGTGGCGCCGTCGCCGCACAGCGCCATCACCACGGTCGGCTCGCCCTTGAGCCTCGCGGCGTGGGCCACGCCGACCGCGTGCGGGAGCTGTGTGGCCAGCGGCGTGGTCTGCGGGGCCACCTTGCGTTCATACGGGTTGTGCCCGCAGTGCCAGTCGCCCTGGAGCAGGACCAGTGCCTCCACCGGGTCGAGGCCGCGCGCGACCATGGCCGCGACGTCGCGGTACGTCGGGAACAGCCAATCGTCGTCGGTCAGGACCTGCGCCGCCGCGACCTGGCACGCCTCCTGGCCGTGGGAGGACGGGTAGACCGCGAGCCGTCCCTGCCGGACCAACGCGGACGCCTGATCGTTGACCCGCCGCGCGGTCGTCATGGCGGCGTAAGCCGCGAGCAGCGCCTCGCCGGACGGAAGCCGGTACGTCTCGTGTGGGACGGGCTCGCCCTCCGGGCTGATCAGCCTGACCGGCGCGTCCGACGGGAGCAGACGTCGAGGATCAGATGTCATGACCAGATGGTCCATGACGATCCATATGCTTTCCATAATCGGACAAAATGCGAGATTATGTCACCACATGCGCTGATTTAAGAGGCCAAACGTCCAGTCAGCGCCACAACCGGGAGGCGGTGGTGAGACAGGTGGCACACCCGCTCGACGCGATCGACCAGCGGATCATCGAACAGCTCACCCAGGACGGCCGGATGTCCATCCGCACGCTCGCACAGACGTTGCACATCTCACGCGCGAACGCGTACGCGCGCTTGGAGCGGCTCCGGTCGTCGGGGGTCATCCGCGGATTTCGAGCGGACGTCGACCCGGCCGCGGCCGGCCTGGCCACCTCGGCGTACGTGACGCTCAACCTACGCCAGGCAGAGTGGCGGCATGTACGCGAGCGGCTGAGCGCGCTGCGCGGAATCGCGCAGATCGCGCTCGTGGGCGGGGAGTTCGACGTCATCCTGTTGATCCGCGCGCATGACAACGCGGACCTGCGCCGGCTCATCCTGGACGAGATACACGCCATCCCGGGCGTCATCAACACACGGACCCTGCTGGTCTTCGAAGAGTCCGAACCCCTGCGCTGGAAGACGCCCTGAGGGCCGGCCGGTCACCGGCGCCGGACCGTCTCCTCATCGGCGCAGCGGGTTGGGGTTGTCCCCGTCGGCGAGTTCGGCGGTGTTGAACTGTATCCAAGAGCCGCGGTAAACGAGGTCGGCCTCGATATGCATGCGAATTGATTTTTGGGGGGTGAAAGGCGTGGCGTGAAAGATGCCTTCCGCGGCCCAGGTACCGCGAAAATAGTTGAGCTCGGCCAGTTGGGGCGGCGGCATGGGAATCAGCTGCTGGTCATCGGATGTGGTCATTGTCATGCCTTTCTGCGCGGTTCCGCACAACCGATACCGGGGCCGGCCGGGCCATGTCCGCCGGTCGGCCTCGGGTTGGCGCTCACTCTGGTCGGACATCGACAAGGCGCTGCGGGCCGCTCGATCCTTCCACCTCGTCCTTGCCGACATCGCCGGTAACGACCGTATTCACAGAATCATCGAGGACCTCGTGGACGAGGTACGCCGCCCGCACTACCTGCTCCCGAACGTCGAAGGCCACATCACCTCCGCCGGGGAACTGCGTGCCCACGCCCTCATCCTCGGGGCGCTCCGCGACGGGAACGGCCAGCGCGCCGCCGAGCTCGTCCTGCAGCACCTCAACGAGGTGGCACAGACCCTCGTCAAAGGCTTCGCCGGCGTGTAGGCGCCGCGAACCCGGCCGCCGTCCCGTCGTCGGTCAACCGCCGAGCGCGCCGCTGATCTTGTCGGCCGCGGTCTTCGCCTCGGGCAGGATGCGATCCATCTCGGCAGGGCTCATCCGGCCACTTGGGCCGGAGATCGACAGGGCCGCCGTGACGTGCCCGGAGGCGTCGCGAACCGGCACCGCGATCGCGCTCACGCCCGCGATGGTCTCGTCGAAGGCACGGTCGTGCCCGTCGCGGCGGCTCGCGTCGAGTCGGGCGATTAACGCGTCCCTGCTCGCGAGGCCGCTGGACTGCCACGCCGACTCGCCCGCGTGCGCCAGCACGCCGTCGATCTCCGCTCGGGGCAGGTGCGCCAGCAGCACCCGGCCCGGCGCGCCCTTCCACAGCGGGTAGGGGACGCCGAGTTCGGAGTGCGCCCGCAGCTCGGACTGGCTCTGCACCTCTTCGATGAACATCCGTTCGGGGCCGATCGCCACGGACAGGCCGATCGTCTCGTTGGTCAGGTCGCGGAGCGCCCGCATGTGCGGCAGCGCGGCGTTCCTCAGGTCGAGACGCTCCCGATAGGCCATCCCGAGCGTCAAGGTCTTCGGCCCGAGCCGGTACTTGCGGCTGACCGGGTCCTGGACGGTCATCCGCGATTCTTCGAGTGATTGCAGCAGCCGTTGCGCCGTGCTCTTCGGCAGGTCGACCCTGGTGGCGAGCTCGCGAGCGCTGAGGCCCTGCTCGCTCACGCGCAGCTCGTCCAAGATCATCATCGCTTTGCGCAACGTCTCGCTCAAGCCGCACCTCCCTTGACAGATCTCACCCTAGCAAGCCACGATGCCAATTGTCCCATTATTCGGTCCACTGTCCCAGATCTGTGCACCCCCCGGAGGACCCGATGAGATCCCATTATACGGTCCACTGTCCCAACTCCGTGACCCCCCGGAGGACCCAATGAGAGACTCCCCCCAATCAGGCACGTCCGGACCGGTCGGCAAGGTGGTCGTCGCGAGCGTCATCGGCGCGGTCATCGAGTGGTACGACTTCTTCCTCTACGCCACGATGGCCGCGCTCGTGTTCAACCGCGAGTTCTTCCCGACCACCAACCCACTCGTCGGCACCATGGTCGCCTTCGGCACCTTCGCCGCCGGGTTCGTCACCCGACCTATCGGGGGCTTGATCTTCGGGCACTACGGTGACCGGCTCGGCCGCAAGAAGATGCTTGTGATCACCATGTTGATCATGGGTGGCGCGACCTTCGCGATGGGCCTGCTGCCGACTTACGCGGCCATCGGCGTATGGGCGCCGGTGCTCCTGCTCATCCTGCGAATGCTGCAGGGCATCGGCCTCGGCGGCGAGTGGGGCGGCGCGGCCATCCTCACCTTCGAGCACGCGCCGCGAAACGCGCGGGGCTGGATCAGCAGCTGGCCGCAGACCGCCGTGCCCATCGGCCTGTTGCTGTCCACCCTCGCGGTGGGCGGCGCCAGCTCGTTCGGCCCGGACGCGCTGGCGTCGTGGGCGTGGCGACTGCCGTTCCTGTTCAGCATCGTGCTGGTCGGGGTCGGCTTCTTCGTACGACTCAGGGTGAGCGAGCCCCCCGCGTTCGAGAAGATCGTGGAGACCAACAGTCAGGAGCGGATACCGTTCATCAAGGTCTTTCAGGAGTTTCCGAAGCTCACGTTGCTGGGCATGGGCACCCGGTTTTGCGAAAGCCTCACGTTCAACATCTACAACGCGTTCATCCTCACCTATACGACGTCCGTGCTCGACCTCTCCAAGGACGTCGCGCTCAACGGCTTGATGATCGCCGCCGTCATCGGGTTCGTGATCATCCCGTTCGCCGGGCGGTTGTCCGACAGGGTCGGCCGCAGACCCGTGCTCGCCCTGGGGGCGCTGATCTCAGGGATCTCCGCCTTCCCGGTCTTCGCGATGATCGATACCGCGAGCACACCGCTCGTGTGGACCGGGATCATCATCGGCTGGGCGCTCGGCGCGTGCACGATGTTCGGCCCGGAGGCCGCATTCTTCGCCGAGCTCTATCCGACGCGAGTGCGCTATTCGGGAATGTCCATCGTCTACCAGATCGGCGTATTGCCGTCAGGGGCGATCGCCCCGGCCGTCGCCATCGCCCTGGTGAGCGCCTCCGACGGCGCATCGTGGCCCGTCGCGCTGTACACGATGATCGGCGCCGCCATCGCGCTGGTCGCGCTGGCCTTCACCCCGGAGATGTCCCGGCGGGGCGGCGGCGACCAGATGTCCCGGCGGCGCGGCGACGATCCGGCGGACGAAGTCCCGGCCAGGCAACCTCAGCCGTCGACCGCGAGCCCCTCCTGGAGACAAGCGTGACCAAGCCCGACATCGTCCTCGTCCTCGCCGATGACATGGGCTTTTCCGACATCGGCTGCTACGGAGGTGAGGTGGCGACGCCCAATCTCGACCGGCTCGCCGCCTCCGGGGTCCGGCTGACCCAGTTCTACAACACGGCGCGCTGCAGCCCGTCCCGCGCCTCGCTGCTCACCGGGCTCCATCCGCACCAGACGGGCATCGGCATCCTCAACTACGACGACTCGCCGGACGGCTACCCCGGCACGCTCAACGATTCGTGCGTCACGATCGCAGAGGCCCTGCGCCCCGCCGGCTACCGGAGCTACCTGTCCGGCAAGTGGCATATGTCCAGTGAGCTGCGCCGGCCCGGCGACGCGTGGCCGACCCGGCGCGGGTTTGATCGCTTCTACGGGACCTTGGCCGGCGCGGGAAGCTACTACCAGCCGGCCAC
>OBLR010000464.1_pt1 | contig 10166 bp, 11 predicted proteins | sample 1519891 | NCBI WGS metagenome assembly OBLR01 (sample SAMEA3113583, study PRJEB22503) | soil metagenome | reverse complement strand
CTCGATCCGCAGGGTGGCGATCGGGTCCAGGGCGGAGCACGGCTCGTCCATCAGGATGACGTCGGGCCGGGTGGCGATGGCCCTGGCGATGCAGAGCCGTTGCTGCTGGCCGCCCGACAGCGCCATCCCGGACTCCTGGAGCTTGTCCTTGACCTCGTCCCAGAGCGCCGCTCGGCGGAGCGATTCCTCCACCAGCTCGTCCATGTTTCCCCTGAACCCGGCGATCTTTGGGCCGAAGGCGATGTTGTCGTAGATCGACTTCGGGAACGGGTTCGGTTTCTGGAACACCATCCCGATGCGACGACGGACCTCGACGGGATCCACCTCGGGAGCGTACAGATCCACGCCGTGATAGAGGACCTCACCATCGACCCGAGCCCCCTCGATGAGGTCGTTCATCCGGTTGAGGCACCGGATCACCGTCGTCTTCCCACACCCCGAGGGACCGATGAGCGCCGTGATCTGGTTCCCCTGGATGGGGAGCGTCACGTTCTTCACTGCCCGGAAGGCGCCGTAGTAGACGCTCATGTCCCGGATATCGAACACCATCTCCCGGCTGTCCCGATGCTGATTCTCTTCTCGCACCGACACGTGCACCGAGTGGTCGAAGTCCTCCCGCTGGCTCGTCACCGTCTCGGATTCCACGCTATCACCACTTTCGCTCGTATCGGTTCCGCAGCAGGATCGCCGCGGCGTTGATGATGAGCAGGACCCCCAGCAGGACGACGATCGCCGCTGAGGTCGACTCCCCGAACGCCCGGAGGGATTTGCGAGACCACGTGAAGATGATGGCCGGGAGGGCCGTGTACTCGCCCCGGAGCGTCTCGACGAAGCCCCGATCCCCGGCGGAGAAGAACACCGGGGCTCCCCCGATCAGGAGGAGCGGCGCCGCCTCACCGAGTGCCCGGGCCAGGGCCAGGATCGTCCCCGTGAGGACACCCGGGGCCGCGTAGGGAAGGACGTGGCTCCGGACCACCTCCCATCGCGTAGCCCCGACGCCGTAGCCGGCCTCCCGGATGCTCTCGGGAACGGCCCGGATGGCCTCCGCCGAGGTGATGATGACGATCGGCAGGACCAGGATGGCCATGGTCAGCCCACCGCTCATCAGGCTCCGTCCCCCGGTCACGTCGGCCAGGAGCTGGACGAAGATGGCCAGCCCCAGGAGGCCGTATACGACCGACGGGACCCCGGCCAGGTTGCGGATGCTGGCCGTCAGGAACCGGGTGAACCGGGTGTCGCTGGCGTATTCCTCGAGGTAGATGCCGGCCGCGATCCCCAGTGGGAAGGCGGTCACCGCCACGAAACCCATCAGCCACAAGGAGCCGACGATCCCCTGCCCCACGCCGGCCCGCTCGGGGAGGGAGGAGAGGTTGTCCGTCAGGAAGTTGGTGCCTCGATCGGCGAACACCTGGAGGGCCGTGCCCAGCACGTCGCCGATCAACGTGACCAGGACGGCCAGAGCGAGGAGGAGGGCCAGGAGGAGAGACGCCTGGAACAGCAGCCCGCCGATGTCCACCCGCTTGCCCCGAAGGGCCCGCCGGACGACGTCCGCGGTCGGGGAGGGCCGGGTCACGGTCGTGGCCATCAGTACCTCCTTCGCACCCGCCGGACGAACCGGTCGCTGAGCAGGTTGAGGGCCAGGGTGAAGAAGAACAGCAGGGTTCCGATGAAGAACAGGCTGGGGAACGCGGCGCTGCCGCCCTTGACCTGATCCGAGCCCGTGGCCAGCGAGGCCAGGGCGGCGGTCATCGTCTGGCCGGGACCGAGCGGGTCGACCGTGAATGCGGAGCCGCCCGTGGCCCCGGCGGCGATGGTGACGACCAGCGTCTCACCGATGGCCCGAGAGACGCCTAGGATCAGCGCAGCCACGATCCCCGAAACGGCGGCGGGAAACACCACCCGAATGGTCGTCGCCTTCCGCCGGGACCCCAGGCCGAATGACGCCTCTCGGAGTGAGCTCGGCACGGCATGCATCGCGTCCTCTGCCACTGAGGCCACGATGGGGCTGATCAGGATGCCCACGCCGATCCCGGCCCCGAGCATGTTGTAGAAGCTCGCTCCGCTGAACGCCTTCTGCACGATGTCGGGGCTGATGAAGCTGACCACGAAATACGCCATCACCACGCTCGGGATTCCGGCCAGGATCTCCAGGATCGGCTTGAGGATCCTCCGTGCTCGCCGGCCGGCATACTCCGACAGGTACATCGCTGAGCCGAGGCCCAACGGGGTGGCCACCAGCATGGCGATGAGGGAGATGATCAGGGTCCCCACGAAGATCGTCTTCACGTCGAATAGGTTGCGCCTGGGGAACCATCCGGTGTCGTTCCACAACGAGGCCAGGCCGGGGCCCTTCAACAGCTCCTGGAAGAAGTCGACCACGCCGTCCAGCAACGACAGCAGGATGGCCACATTGATCACGATGGCCAACGCCGCGGCGGACAGGAACACCCCCCGGATCCTGGACTCACGCTTCCGACGGCGGGCATTGCCACGGAGATCCTTCAGGCCGACGGTCACCATGGGCCCCCTCCGGCGACACGCCTGGAGAGGGCCGGGTCACGACCGGCCCGGCCCTCTCGGACGACGGGGTCGAGCGTGCTACGCAGCCTGGGCATCCTCCCACGTCTGCCGGGTGGCCTCGATCCGATCATCGGGCAGCGTCACGTACGAGACCTCCTCCACAGCCGTCTGGAGGCCCGTCTCTGACATGTAGAAGTCGACGTACGCTGACAGCGCGTCGCTCTCGGCAGCCTTCGCGTTGTTCACGTAGATGTACAACGACCGCGACAGTGGGTACGAGCCGTCGGTGATGGACTCGAATGAGGGGGCGACACAGCCGCTCTCGTCCTCGGACGAGATCTCGATCGCCTTGACCACGTCCTGGTTCTGCTCGTAGAACGAGAACCCGACCCAGCCGAACGAGGACGGTGACCCGGCGATGCCGTCGATGATCACGTTGTCGTTCGATGAGGACTGGTAGTCGGGACGGGTGGTGGCCGCTTCGTCCTCAGACAGGCCTCGCTCCACCCCGATGTCCTCGAACCCGGCCAGCTCGATGTAGGCGTCGAACGTCCCCGACTCCTCGCCCGGGGCGGTGATCGAGAGATCGGTGTCCGGATAGGGAACGCCGATCCCGCCGATCTCCTCGCCCAGCTGGTTCGCGTCCGACCAGTTCGAGAAGCCTTCCGACTCGGGGCCGGTCAGCGCGTACAGGTCGGCGGTGTTCAGGCAGGTCACGGCGCTGTTGTCCGGATTGGTCAGGACCGAGATCCCATCCAGGGCCACCTCCAGCTCCGTGTACTGGATCCCGTTCTCCTCACAAGCCGCGATCTCCTCCTCCTCGATCGGGCGGGACGCGTCCGAGACGTCGCTCTCGCCGTTGCAGAAAAGCTCGAAGCCGTCTCCGGTCCCGGGTCCTTCCACCGTGATCTCGACGTTGGGCGCCTCTTCCGAGAACAGCTCGGCCACCAACGAGCTGATTGGCTCGACCGTGGACGACCCAGAGATGAAGACCTCGCCGGTCAGGTTGGAAAGGTCCTCGCTCGATCCTCCACCGCCGGCTTCGCTCGATCCTCCACCGCCGGCTTCGTCGTTCCCACCGCACGCCGCGGCGAGCATCGACAAGGCGACCAGGCCGGCCGCAAATGACAGCTTCCCCCCACGCCTCATGCGTCCTCCTCTGCTCCCTCCACCCACCGGTTCCCTCCGCCGGATGTGACGTCGGCCCGATGAGCACTGTCGGGTTCAGGCGAGCGGTCCCCCGCTCCGCCTGGTTCCCTCCTCACGGCGCCGATGCTAGGTGCGGCCATTGACAGGAGGTCGTCCCGGAGGTGAACGCAGGGTGAACATCGAACCGAGGCCCATCCACCGCGGATCCGTGACGGAACGGCGACCGTGAGCGGAACGGAAGCGTCCCGCTCGGTGAACGATCGCCAAAGATGCCGGCGCCGCCGGACGTCGCCAGGCATGGCGACGCTATCCTCGGATCGTGATGCCGGTTCACGCTGATGTGCTCCCCATCCCCTGGAGTGGCCGGGGAAGGATACGATGGGAGCACCGTGCGACGACACCTCGCTGACCGGTGGCCAGGCTCTCCGACCACTGGTTGGCCCGCCCCATGAGGGCCAGACGGCACTTCCACGAAGAGCTCGAAGCCCTGGAGCTGGACGTCCTGGGGATGGGCGAGCTGGCGGAGCGGGCGCTCGGCCGGGCCATGGACGTCCTGGGCGACTGGGACGACGACGAGGCCGAGGCGATCATCGCCGGCGACGACGAGATCGACGATCGGTACCTCTCCGTGGAGCAGCGGTGGCTCGAGCTCCTCGCCTTGCAGACCCCCGTGGCCAAGGATCTCCGGCTGCTGACGGCCATCCTCCACATCAACCTCCACCTCGAGCGGGTCGGCGACATGGCGGTCAACATCGTGAAGATCGCCCGGGAGACGGCCGATCTGCCAGCCAACCAGACGATCCTGGCTCAGCTCCGGGAGATGACCGACGTGGTCCGGCCCATGATCCGCACGGCGCTGGATGCGTTCGTGCGCCGCGATCTCAAGCTGGCCACATCCTTGCCCGAGCTGGACGACCCGGTCGACCGCCTGAACCGCAACATGTACCAGGAGGTCGCCGCATGCGCCGTCAATCCGCCGATGCTCGAGTGGGCGGTGCGGATGATGATCGTCTCTCGACAGCTCGAGCGGGCCGGCGACCATGCCGTCGACATCGCCGAACAGGTGGCCTTCCTATTGACCGGCACGTTCCAAGAGTTCACGGACGCCTCTCACCCCGAAGTCCAGCCGCCCGATGCTTCCTGATCCCCCCCGGATCCTGATCGTCGAGGACGAGAGCTCCCTGGCCGAGTCCATGCGATATAACCTCGACCGGGAAGGGTTCAGGGTGGGCGTGGCTCCGGACGGCGCCGTAGCCCTGGAGTCGTTCCGCAAGGATCGCCCCGACCTGGTGATCCTGGACCTCATGCTCCCCCGCGTCTCCGGGCTCGACGTCTGCCGGGCCATCCGGGCCGAATCGACGGCTCCCGTGATCATGGTCACGGCGAAGGACGCCGAGGCAGACAAGGTGGCCGGTCTGGAGCTCGGGGCCGACGACTACGTCACCAAGCCGTTCTCGATGCGGGAGCTTGTCTCCCGGGTCAGGGCCAACCTCCGGCGCACCCGGATGATCCCGGCAAACGAGGAGAGGGAGGAGATCCTCCGGGCCGGACCGGTCGAGCTCGACGTCGGACGACACGAAGCCCGGGTGCGGGGGGCGCGAGTCACCTTCCCTCCGAAGGAGTTCGAGCTGCTGGAGACGTTCCTCCGGCGGAAGGGCCGCCTCCTGACCCGGCACTTCCTGATCGACGAGGTGTGGGGATCCGACTACTTCGGAGACACGAAGACCCTCGACGTGCACGTCAAGCGGATCCGGACGAAGGTCGAAGAGGATCCACATCAGCCGGTGCACGTCCAGACCGTCCGCGGGCTGGGCTACAAGTTCGTCGAGTGAGCAGTTCCCCCACGGTCCTGTTCGTGTGCGTCCACAACGCCGGGCGATCTCAGATGGCGGCGGCGTTGCTGGAGCGGTTGGCCGCCCGGCGGATCCACGTCCGGTCGGCGGGGACCGAGCCGATCGAGGCGATCCATCCTCCCGTGGTCGAGGCCATGCGCGAGGTGGGGGTGGACCTCGGGTCGCGGACGCCGCGGCGGCTGGAGGACGACGCCGTCCGGGCGGCGGATGTGGTGGTCACCATGGGGTGCGGAGACGAGTGCCCGTTCTACCCTGGCAAGAGGTACGAGGACTGGGAGCTGCCGGATCCGGCCGGCCGGCCGATCGAGGAGGTGCGCAGGATCCGCGACGAGATCGATCGCCGGGTCCGCGATCTCGCGGCCTCCCTGATCCCGTCGACGACGTGACCTGGCCGCCGTCGGCCTAGCGGTGCCCGAGCTCCCGGACGTCGAGTACTTCCGGCGGTTCCTGGCGGACCGGGCCGCCGGGGCCCTGATCGAGCGCGTCGTCACCACGGACCCGGCCATCCTCCGGAACGCCACCGACGGGGCCCTCGATGCCGCGGTACGCGGCCACCGTTTGGAGGAGCCCGAGCGGCACGGCAAGTGGCTCCTCGCCTGGACCACCGGACCGGCCGTCTTGGTGCACTTCGGGATGACCGGTCGGCTTCTCTGGGCGCCCGGCCCGGCGGGCCGGCATCGCCACGATCGGGTGATCTTCCAGACCGATCGCGGCGAGCTTCGGTACCGGAACATGCGCAAGCTCGGCGGCGTGTGGCTGGCCCACGACCGCGACGAGGCCCGGCGGCTGCTGGCTCCCCTCGGCCCGGATGCCCTCCACGCCTCGGCCCGCACCTTCCGAGCGGCGCTCGGCCGGCGCCGGGGGCAGGTCAAGGCCGCCCTGATGAACCAGTCGGTGGTGGCGGGCGTGGGCAACCTCGCTGCGGACGAGGCGCTGTGGCAGGCCCGGATCCACCCCCTCCGACGGCTGGAGGATCTGACCGAGGAAGAGCGGCGCCGGTTGGAGCGGTCGGTCCGCCGCGTCCTCCGGACGTGGGTCGATCGGTTCCACGATCTCCCCCCCGGCTGGCTCCTCTCGGTCCGGGGACCCGGCGCTCGCTGCCCGCGGTGCGGGACGGAGCTCCGGCGGACCGTGGCCGGTGGACGAACGACGTTCTTCTGCCCCAGCTGCCAGACCTACACTCGGGCCTGATGACAGACCGGCGCCGACCGACATTCGCCCGGCTGCTCTTGGGCGTCCTCGTGATCGCGGGTGGCCTCGTGGCGGGGACGCTCCTCCTGATCCTGTCCCTGCTGGAGGTCCGGGCCCTCTCGGCCGGAGCAGGGGTGCTCATCGCCGTCGTCTCGGCGGCAGCGGTCGGTGGGGTGATCGCGGTGATCGTCGCTCGACTCTTCGTTCGCCGGGTGCGGGAGATGCGGGAGTCGGTGACTGCGACGTCGATCGGTCATCGCGACGCCCCCGTTCCCGAAGACGGTCCGGCCGAGCTGGCCGACCTGGCCACGGTCCTCAACCGGTGGGCGGTTGAGCTGGATACGAGGATCAGCCGACTCGGGCGGGACCGGGAGCTGCGTGACGTGATCCTGTCGGCCATGGAGGAAGGCATCGTCCTGTTCGGACCGGACGGGCTGGTCGGCTACGCGAACGCCGCAGCGAGGCGCATGCTGCAGACCACCCCGGAGGACGTCCGTACATTGACGCCGCATGAGCTGCGGGCGCTGGTGGAAGGATCGCGATCCGACGGGCAACCCCGTGATCGGGAGGTAGAGACGGGCCTCCCCGCCCGGATCATACGGGCGTCGGCGGTGCCCGTCCTCAAAAGCGGCGACGTCGTGCTGGTCATTCGGGACGTCACCGCGACCCGCCGGGTCGAGGCGATGCGCCGCGACTTCGTGGCCGACGCCTCGCATGAGTTGAAGACGCCGGCCGCGTCCATCCAGGCAGCGGCGGAGACCGTGGAGCGGGCCCTCAAGGATGGGGATCGAGAGGCGGCGTCGCGGTTCGCCTGGCAGGTTCGGAAGGAGGCCGTGAGGCTGGCCCGGATCGTCTCCGACCTCCTGGATCTGTCCCGGCTCGAGTCCGAGCGTCCCGTCATCGAGCCCGTCCGCTTGGACCGGGTCGTCGGCGAGGAGGTCGAACGCCTCCGCCGCCAGGCCGTGGAAGGTGGACTGGGAGTCGACGTGGAGTCCGTTCCGGTGACCGTCCGCGGCTCGGTCCGAGACCTGGCCCTCCTGGTCCGGAACCTGCTGGAGAACGCGGTCCGGTACACGCCCCAGGCCGGCAGGATCACCGTCACCGTGGACCAAGACGGCGACCTGGCCACGCTGACGGTGGCCGACACCGGGATCGGGATCCCCACCAGGGACCTGCCCCGGATCTTCGAGCGCTTCTACCGGGTCGATCGGGCCCGTTCCCGGGAGACGGGAGGCACCGGGTTGGGGTTGTCGATCGCCCGGCACGTGGTGGAGCAGCACGGCGGGCGGATCCGGGCCCGGAGCGAGCTCGGCCGGGGGACGACGTTCACGGTGACCCTCCCCCGAGGCTGAGGAACGGCCGGACCTCGGGGGGGACCATCGGGTCGGCGCGCTCGCCCCGCCGGACGGCCTCCCTGATCCGACGGGACGAGATCGCCCGAACGTGCTCGGGCAGTTCGACTGGATGGAGGCGTCCTCGCCACCGGGCGGCATCGCCCGGGCGGGCGTGGAGCGGGTCGCGATCGCCCTCCCGGATGGCGTAGGCCACCTCGGCGAGCATGAATAACCGCCCCAGAGCGGTGCCCGGGTCCGGATACCACCGGGGGTCGAGGATCTGCTCGATCTTGTCGGAGCCGACTCCGAACACCAGCCGGGCTCGAGGGAACGAGGCCGCGGCCGCTTCGGCCTGATCGATCAGCAGCCCGTGCGAGCTCAGGGCGACGCCCAAACCGTGGCGGGTCCGGCAGTAGGCCAGCAGCGAGGCCACCCGGTCCTCCTCCTCCATCAGCGGAGCACGGACGACGCCGCCGGGCCCGGCCCGCTTGGGAAGGGTCCGAGGCGAGTAGAGGAACAGGGTCAGGTCCGTGTCGAGGGCCTCCGCCAGGGCAGCGTGGGCCACCGTCATCGGGTCGAACGAACCCGGGACCAGCCCGAGGACCTTCACCGCAGGAGCCGGCCGCAACACGTCCAGCCGGGGCCGGCCGGGCGCCCGGGATCGCTCCAGCGCGGCTCGGATGGCGATCGGGTCCACGTCCCGATGATGATCCTCGGAACCGGAAACGAGGGCCGGCGGTACCATGGCGTGCCCGATGGCCTCGGTGGAGACCTGCTACCGGCATCCGGATCGCACCACCCGGGTCCACTGCACCCGGTGCGGCCGGCCGATCTGTCCCGACTGCATGACGCGGGCGCCCGTCGGTCACCACTGCCCGGTCTGCGTCGGTGAGGCCCGCCAGAGCGCCCGTCGGCTGCGCCCGGCCCTCCCTCGTCCTCGCTCGGTCACAACGGCGATCATCGCCGTCAACATCGGCGTCTTCGTCCTGGACGCGATCCTCCGGGCCGCCGGCGTCGGGTCCCTGTTGGAGGCCGGGGCGATGATCCCGGCCCTGGTGGCCCGAGGGGAGTGGTACCGCCTGGTTACGGCGATGTTCCTCCACGTCGGGCTGTTCCACCTGGCTCTCAACGGCTTCGCCCTGTACGTGTTCGGGGGCCTGGTCGAGCAGGTCCTGGGAAGCGCTCGCTTCCTGGGCATCTACCTGGTCACGGGGTTCGCCGGGAGCGCCGTCTCGTTCGCGTTCGGCGATCCGTCCCGGGCCGCCGTCGGCGCCTCCGGGGCGGTGTTCGGCCTGCTCGGCGCGTGGCTGGCCTACAACCTCCGGCGCCGCTCCCTGGGTCTGGCCCAGGCCAACGTCCGGTGGGTCCTGATGCTGCTGGCCATCAACCTGGCGTTCGGCCTCATCCTGCCCCGCATCGACTGGCTGGCCCACCTCGGCGGGCTGGCGGCCGGCCTCGTCGGGGGCTTCCTGATCGAGGGAGTCGGGCGACGGGCCGCTCGGACCGCCAGTCAGATCGGAGCGCTGTTCCTGGTGACCGCGGGAGCGGCCGCGCTGGTCGCCTGGCGGGCCACCGCCCTGGCCGGGTAGACGGCCCGAGCCCACCACCTAGTGGGCGTTGCGAGATCCTCACCCAGGGCGGAACGGCGGAAGGCCGTCTCCCTCCCAGGACACCGACTCCATGGCCGATCCGACCAGGGCGCCGAGCTTGGCTGCGGCCCGGTTCCACCCGTCCCGGTCCCACGATTCCACGACGTCGACCACGCGATCGCCGTCAACCACGAACAGCGTGGGAACGGTTCGGACCCTATACGCCTCGGACAGGGGGAAGGGACGCTCGTCCGCAACCACCGGGAACGAGGTGCCGAGATCCTCGGCGAACTGGTCGAGCTTCTCCCGAGGATCCTGGCCCACAGCCACGAACCGGTCGGGGAGGCCTCCGTACATCCGCTCCGCCACGGGGGCGGCCAGCTGGCACGTCGGACAGGTCACCTTGAAGAACATCACCGCCCGAGCGCCGGGATCGGTCGTGGCCCCGGCGATCGTCGGCGCGGGGTCCCCGGGGCGAAGTGGTTCCATGGCGTGACGTTACCCTCGATCCCCGATCGCGTACACCGCCC
>OBLR010000463.1_pt1 | contig 10170 bp, 10 predicted proteins | sample 1519891 | NCBI WGS metagenome assembly OBLR01 (sample SAMEA3113583, study PRJEB22503) | soil metagenome | reverse complement strand
TTCTCTTATCCCCCCACCAAAGTAACTACATCTAAAGCTTTTCTAACAAAAGACCATGTTTTGGATCAAAGCCGGTTACTTTGACTATTGTTCCTATAGGTAGATCTTTAGGGGTTGCAATCCTAGGAAGGAACCCTGATGCTCTAAATGGCGCATTATCTACCTTGAAAACGACCCACGCATATGAGTCGACATCTTCAAATCCTTCTGGCGCTACAGCTTGGATCGTAAAAGTGACCACCTTACCAATTCCTTCCACTTCGATAGATTCAAATTTGCTACCAAAGCATTTTTCACAATAGTTTACTGTTTCTAACATTGTATGTCCGCAAGAGGAACATTTGTTGGCAAGAATTTTATTTTTTTTAGCTGATGCGATAAACTTCTCTCGTGCACTCATAGCCTGCTGTTACCTGTTAGCACCAGACATTATTATTTTACTGAACCTTTCTAAAAATATGAACAGCAGCACTTGCACCAGTAGCCCCAAAATTATGTGTAAGAGCGGTTTCTGCGTTCTTAACAGTTCTTTCTCCTGCTTTACCAGTGAACTGCTCAAAAACTTCTACGACTTGACCTACGCCTGTTGCACCGATTGGATGTCCCTTTGATTTCAAACCACCAGATGGATTGATCGGAATTTCGCCGTTTATTTTGGTTGCTCCTTCTGTTACAGCATGAGCAGCAGTTCCTTTTGGAAAGAAACCAAGATCTTCAATATCAATGATTTCTGCTATTGTAAAGCAGTCATGCACTTCTGCAAAATCAATATCTTTTGGAGTAATACCAGCCATTTTGTATGCTTGCTTTGCAGCGGATATTGTGCTTGGAATAGTAGTAATATCTTCACGAGCTTGAACTGCCGCAGGTGATGCTCCTCTGCCTGAACCTATAACTTCAACATATGGTTTTCCGCTTTTCTTGGCAAACTCTTCATTACAAAGTATGACAGCTGATGCCCCATCTGAAAATGGGCAGCAGTCATAAAGTTTCAAAGGTGAAGCCACGACAGGAGATTTCATTACATCATCAACTGTGATTTTTTTTCGAACATGAGCCTTTGGATTGAGGATTCCATTTTCATGGTTCTTTACAGCTACGTAAGCAAGGTCTTCTTCATTAGCTTTATGTGTAGTCATATATACCCTTGCTATTGATGCAAATAATCCAGGAAATGATGCTCCATTTCCTCCTTCATAAAAGAAATCAGAACAGTAAGAAAATAAAGTAGTACTCTGAGTTGTTCCTGTATGTGTTATTTTCTCGACGCCTAATGCCAAAACACAATCATAAAATCCTGCAGCTATGTTAGCGTATGCCTCTCTTAACATAACAGAACCCGAACCACATGCAGACTCGATGGTAAGTCCTGGAACATGTGGAATTCCTAAGTTACTCATAATAACGGGTGCCATATGTACCTGCTTGTCAGCCACTCCAAAAACATTTGAGATATAGCCTGCCTGAATATCCTTTGGTGTAATACCTGCAGACTCTATCGCATCTTTTGATGCATTTAATGATATTTCAATAATACTTTCATTTAATTTACCATATTTAGTACTGCCCGCACCAAGAACACAGACCTTATTTGTCATGTGTTTAGAAATATCTTTTTGCATATATATATAAATTGTTAGGCATCAATCTATACAATAATAACATCTATATTTATTCTATTAATGTGATTCATGCCTGATATAAAGAATGAGCCATTTGTACTTGTTATCTGTGAAAAACCTCATGCTGCACAAAGGATAGCACAGGCACTTGGGACCAAGAGTTTTAAAAGATCCATCTCATCAGAGGGTGTTCCATTTTTTTTTTATGCTATTTCAAATAATAATAGTCATTTTATGATATTCCCTTCTATAGGTCATCTATATGGCTTGGTTGATGTTACAAAAAATCGAGAGATATATCCTGTATTTGATTTAGAATGGATGCCATTTCTCTCCAACTCACACAGATTAAATAGAGTGGAGCAAATTATAAAATCAATATCAGAGGTCTCAAAAAGAGCTACTCGATTTATCCATGCCTGTGATTATGATCAAGAAGGTGAGGTTATTGGTTACAATATCCTTCAATATGCTTGTAAATTTAAGTATGACAAATCCTTACGTGCTAAATTCTCAACACTTACGGATCAAGAAATAAGAGAATCATTTGATAATTTGCTAAAACCTAACAGGGGCTTGGCTGAAGCTGGTAGATCTAGACATATACTTGACTTCATATACGGAGTGAATCTTTCAAGAGCTCTTTCACAATCGTTTAAAGTAGCCAATAATGGTAAGCGATACCATAACTTGTCCATTGGCAGAGTACAGGGACCTACTCTAGCTTTTGCAGTAGACAAAGAGATTGATATTAGAAAGCATATTCCAGATCCTTATTGGGGCATAATAGCAGATTTTGAAAAAAATGGGCACATAATTCAAGCATTTTACGAAAAAGACAAGGTACAGACATTATTAGAAGCTAATTCAATAATTAATGCTTGTAATGGCAAAGATGGATTAGTTAATCAAATTAAAGTTCAAAAAATGCTACTCCATCCTCCTACTCCATTCAATCTAGGCGACTTACAAAAGGAGGCATATAGAGTATTCAAATTTTCTCCTACTTACACGCTTTCAATTGCAGAAAGGCTTTATCTTAATGCAATGATTTCTTATCCACGAACATCAAGTCAGAAGCTGCCGTTATCTATAGACTATAAGAAAATTATTGCGCGTCTATCTGAAGTTAATAGCAATTACGTAAGCTTAACCGCAGCATTACTTTCCAAGGATCGTCTTTTACCGAATGAAGGAATTAAAACAGATCCGGCACATCCAGCCATTTATCCAACTGGAGAAAAACCGAAACGACAACAACTAGATCGAATGCATTGTAAAATCTATGATCTTATTGTCAGGAGGTTCTTGGCTACTTTCGGTGATCCAGCGATAAATCAGCATACAACAGCATCAATTGATATCAATGGCAGTTATGTTTTCAAATCTGAAGGAAAATCAAAAATACATGAAGGATGGATACATTTTTACGAACCGTATTTTATATTTCACGAAGTAGAACTCCCAAAATTGAATCAAGGCGATATTTTGAGAAATGTCGCTGTTATTTCTAAAGAGAAATTTACGCAACCACCATTTCGATTTAACCAGGCTAGTTTATTGGAAAAGATGGAAAAAGAACAGATTGGGACAAAGGCTACAAGAGCACAAATCATAAGTACTTTGTTCAACCGAAATTATATTGTCACGAGTAAAAAATTTTTTGGAATTGAAGCCACAGATCTCGGATTTGCTGTAATAGAAACAATGAAAAAATATGTACCAAATATTGTTTCTACAGATTTTACCAGAGCAATGGAAAAAGATTTAGAAAATATTGAAATATGTAAGAGCAAGAGCTTTTTGATTATAGAATATGCCGTTGATAACTTAATCGAATGGCTCACTAGATTTAAAGAAAAAGAGGTTGATCGAGGAGATAAGATAACGGATGTGGCAGATATTACTTTGACCAAAGAGATAACTGCTGGGACTTGTCCTTTGTGTCAAAAAGGAGAATTAAGAATTATAATATCTCGCACATCAAAGAAGAGATTCGTTGGTTGTTCTAATTACTCTGCTGGATGTAAAGCAACTGCTCCGCTCCCTCAAAAAGGCTCAATAAAAACTACGACCAAAAGATGTAATGTATGTAACTGGCCAATCATCAATATTGTATTTTCGCGTCAAGTAAGATATCCGTGGAAAATATGTATAAATATGCTCTGTCCGTCAAAGAATAAACGTAGCTAACTAAATACGCTGATATTATCGCCATAGACATCAGTTCGGCGATTTTTCAAAAGTGGAAGCAGTTCTCTTACCTTCTGGACTCTGGATTTATCAAGTTCGACTACTTCCATTCCTTCTCTATTTCCCATATCTAACAGCACGACACCAAACGGATCTACAGCCATGCTTCTGCCAGAGAAAATATTGCCAACTTGATCTGGAGCAATTATATATAAACCATTTTCAATTGCTCTAGCTTTAAGCAATGTCTGCCAGTGTTCTTCTTTCATAACACCATGAACCCATGCCGAAGGTGAGACCAAAACATTGGCACCCTTCACCGTCAAAATTCTAGACATTTCAGGAAAACGAATATCATAACAAATCATCAGTCCTATGTTTCCTACCGATGTCTTGACAGGCTTTTCTATCATATTGCCAGCCATCATCTTATCAGATTCTTTAAAACCTAGCGCATCATAAAGATGTAATTTGCGGTAAACTGAAGATATTTCACCCTTGCTGTCTATAAGAACTACTGTATCGTAGACACGATTGTCAGACCCATTATTACTCTTTTCATAAATTGTTGATATGATGCTAATCTTGTTTACTTTGGCAGCTTTACGCAGAGTAGTAATGAAATTGCCATCATTCACAGATTCGGCTATCTCTGATAATTGATTTGCTGACTGGCTCTCTGGTGAATAAGCCATCTGGAATTCTGGAAAACATATCAGATTTGATTTCTTCTTTGCAGCTTCTCTGATAAAGCCTACTGATAATTCCAGATTTTCCACCTTGTCTTCTGAGGACCTCATTTGTACTATGGCGACGAGAGGAAATTTTGGCATTTTTCAGTCTAATAATGGTCATCTAAGCATAAAATAAAATAGTTTGCTACTATTAAAGGCGCTTTCCTGAAATATACCAATTCTCCTTAGATTTTTCATCATATACAACAATTATATGTTCAGCTTTCGCCTTTAAAATTTCTATAGCAGCTTCAGTTATTGCCTTTGCAAATTCTTCTTTCTGTTCTTTAGTTCTCCCAGGATACAACGAGACGGAAATTAGAGGCATTATATATAGAAAATAAATCCATGGGACAATTAAATCCTCTGCAATGATGGAATCAAAAGAAAATATCATATATCAGCAGACGAATTATACATTTCTTCATATGAGGAGCTAATTAACATCCCAATAACACAAATTTATTCATATATAACTATGAAGTTGGCTGATATAGCAGCTCCTATTATTGCGCTAATAAAATTAACCGCATTATTGTTAATTATCGATATTCCCTTTTCATGAATTGTAGGAAAACTACAATGTATAGATCTTTTTTCTAGATATTTTCTACAATTTATGCATCTGTATTTAGCTTGAATAGTCGCTCCAAAAATACTGTCGGCATTTGTTGATATCATTCCACCAACAATCGCTGCTGAAAGTATAATAAGTATACGCCATGATATATTTTCTGATATTAATAGCCCGTATACTGTTCCTATTAAAAGTGAGCCTATAAGTGCAGCGATCTCCCCTTGAATTGTGACTCCTCCTGATTGACCTTTGTCAATTTGCTTGCCTGTTAATAGCGAACGTGGTTTTACTTTACTTAGTAAGCCTACTTCAGTTGCAACAGTATCTGAAAGCGCAAAACTGATTGAACCAACAAAACACAACATAAAAATAGGATTATTATCTGATATGTAATAAAGGATAGCAATAGCTGCTAAGGGCCCTCCATTTGCTAATACATTTCTCCATCCTCGTGCACCGTTATTTTCCTCAGCTAGCCCCATCATCTGTTTCTGTTTGAATTTATACCTGGTAAAGAGTGATGAAATCAGGAAAAATAATAGCAAGACAATAAACCATGAAGTACCACCAAAGTATAATATAGTAAAACCTATTGGAACAGCAGCTAATGCACCATATTTATCGATCACATTTATCTTGTAAGCAAAAATAGTCATGGCAATAATACCAGTTAGCCACACAATAACTTGTTCTATAAAAAACACAATGTATTATAACTCAATTTTTGTTATTAATATCTATTGTTTAAACAAAAATTATAACTTATGACGCTGATTATTCCTCATAAATACTTCTATGATATTCTTTGTAATAGTTGTAGAGCAAAGATTAGTTAGCTACTTTTGATGAATGCAACTAGTAAGGATATTTCTGAACCTTTTCATAATCACTCAGAACTAATATGATCATATTCATTTGTTTACTATAGAAAGTATTTTAATCCAAATTTATTTCTTGATATCTATAATTTCTGTGTATATTACCATTTATCAGACCCATGAAAGCCGTCTATAGTAGTTGTGGGTAATAATTGAAGATATTTTATATTTATGCAAAAATCGAAGAAAACATTAAAAAGAAGTATAAAAGATTTCTTGATTTTGTTATAATACACAGTCATATATACATACAGTAGTACGCTGGTGGTTTGATAGGTGGTTCCTATGAACTGTAATAAGATATTATTTTTTACTAACTCTTTATTCTTTCATAATTTCTTAAATAGATAATAGAGTTTTTTGTGCTAGTCATTTATGTCAATAGAAAATGGATGTTTCGAATAGATGTATGAGAAGTTGCTATTTTGCTTTAATTAAAATAATATAGTACTCGCCGGGGCATGACATTAGTAGTGCTTTAAAATTTATTATAAAATAACAGCAGTCCCTGTTTGTAAGCCTTAATATGCTTTTGATTCACTAGCATGAGATTACTAGAGCTATGAATTCATTGGAAGAATCCTCGCTGCATAGAATTAATGAAAGAGTAATACAATGCAAATTGTGTCCCCGTTTGTCAAACTATATTCAACAAATTGGTAAATCCAAAGTAAAAAGATTCATAAATGAAGATTATTGGGCAAAGCCTCTGCCGGGTTTTGGTGATGTTGAAGCTAAGTTATTGATTATTGGCTTGGCACCTGCTGCTCACGGTGGAAATAGAACGGGTAGAATGTTCACAGGCGACAGTTCAGGTGATTGGGTTGCAAAAGCATTATTTCAAACAGGATTTGCGAACATATCTACAAGCCAGTTTAGAAATGACGGACTAATTTTAAAAGACGCTTATATCGTTGCAGCAGTGAGATGTGCTCCACCTAATAACAGACCAAGCCCTTTTGAAATATCTAATTGTTCACAATATCTTTTGGCAGAATTAAACATTTTAGATTGTAAAACTAAAGTCATTCTAGCACTTGGAAAAATTGCTTTTGATGCATATTGTAAGGCTAATAATTTGAAAGGATTAGCTTTTGGCCATGGCGCTCATTACTGTATGGGGAAAGACAAGACTCTCCTTGCTTCTTATCATCCTAGCAGACAGAATACAAACACTCATAAGCTAACATGGCAAATGTGGATAAATATTTTCAAAACTGCAAGATCACTAATATCAGATAGATAAATACTTGCCTACATTTTATCAGTATTAGATAATTTACAAGTATCTTTTAATCAATATATAATAATCCGTAGGTATGTCATAGGTCATTACTCTTAGAATATTGTTTTAATAGAAAGAAAAGAAATAGCACATATCAGAAGAAATATGAGTCTCACATTCAAGAGAAATGGTAACAAAAAGTCGACGAAGATTCTGAAGCTTCTATCAAGGCATATACCAACGTTGCTTTTCATTATTCTATTGTTATAATAGTTATCGGATTATTTGGTTGCATATTTGTTATTAACACCAATAATTGTTGGTCTTCAAGAATGTTTAAGTTCTATTAATGTAATGCCTTTTTCACGATGAAATCATGCTGCATTATAAACAACACAATGAGAAGAGAAGCTGCAAAATCAATAGTACTAAGTTTGGGATTTATCGTAATACTGTCAATAATTTATCATGATAATAAATCGCCAGTATTCGCACAAAATCTTACTGATAATAATCATAACTTTAATTTTCTGCCTAATATGACCTTTATAAATAATAATGAAACTACGATAGACTCCTCTAATATCACTACTTTTATCAGCGATGACTTTAATATAGAAGGAACAATAAATAGTCAAGTTAGTGCAAAACCGGAAGAAGTAGGAATAAATAAGAACAATTTGGCTAAATTAGCCACTAATATACCATCGGAGATATACCTTTTAGATGGTAGATGGAGACTTGATGTATCGGGGGGAAACGTGACATATTTCAAGTCAAATATAACAATGATAACAATTACAGGTATGGAGATCCATGATCATCTAATTGTTTTCAAGCCTTATACTTCTGAGATGGGAGGATTACTAACTAATAACACTCTATCAGCACACACTATAAATATAACAACAGCAGCCAATAATAATTCTATATCACAAAATGCTTATAATAGTATAATATTCTCAGGTGCAGCTGACATAATATCAAATGGAGTAATGCAATGGAGAGATGTACCAATATCTGTTTCTATATTAAATGATAAGGTTATCAGTATTGCATTGGATTCAAATAGAATCGATGATCATTTCTTTGGTGCTCCGATCTATGGTATAGTAGGTTCAATTGAACCACTTGCATCACCTTAGAGAAATAGTAGATGATTTAGTCTTGCTAGAGATATAATAATGCCATTAGAGTATCTTGATATGCATTCAATAAAGAAAATGATATATATATTGAATAAAGAATAAGTATGGTAGTTCACATAACTTTACTTGATTTAGATAATAATTTTAACACATAAAAATAAAATTCACAAATCTTTGAGTGATATCCATTAATTTTTAACATATTAATAATATATTTTTATATATTGCTAACTATCATCTTAATATAATCAATTTTCAACATTAATAGTGTATCCTATTTTTAGAGCTATTCATCTAAGGTAGAGAAATATGGATCACATAAAAGCATGGCATTTCTTCTTAATCGATAGTCGATTTATAGAACCCATATATACTAAAATCCACCATTTACAAGGTCTTAGAATATTACTAGCATTCTGCTCCAAAATATCTAATCCAACTTCGGTCCTTTATAAGCCATATTATAAGTTACATTTACAGTTATTGTACTGTTTTTTTTCTATATTTATTGATCTTCTTGTAAATAATTATTGAGAGGAAGTATTAAAGCTTAGTATTATACATGAGAAGATCCTATTTGCAGACATCATCCCCACCATCTTATTTCTATTCTTGGAGTAAATTCGGAAGAGAAGCTGAATTTGTTGTTACGCTCTATCTTAAATTAAGAGGATGGAACATACAGCTTTCAAGAGGAAGTAGAGGACCAGCAGACATTATCGCTACTCGTGATTTTACAAAATGGATGATCCAAGTAAAATCAAGCGCTAAGATAGCGAGGTTGAAAGGTTATGAGGTAAAACGACTTCAGGAAATGGCACAAAGAGATGGAGGACAAGCTGTAATTGCTACTTTGCAGCCGATTGAAACTGCGGTTATAAGATCGATGACAGAAGAACAAAATGAGCTGGGATTATATGCAAAAGACCCAGCAGTATTGCAATTTGGAAATTATGCCATGTCTTTCTATTCACTTATAGATTGGAAAAGACTAAAACCTTAACACATTGCTCCGATAATTTATGATGATGCGAAAGAAGAGTACATTTCTTTGAGATCTATTGAAAATGGAAGATTCCTCATAGTAATATACATTGAATAGTATTTTGCTTTTAATTACAACAATTATTTAATATTGTCTAAATTAGAAGTAGCCAAGTCTCAATCAATATTAGATTGCTTTGCTAAATTTTCTATCTTCGCAATATTTTCTGCAGTTAATTGTTCTTCAGTCTCTACTTGTTTTGTGTATTATGAGATCATGCATTTCTAGAACTTTTTCTCTACTGCTAATCTGAATTGATGTTTATATAGAACAATTTTCGCTAATCGTTATAGGACATACTTCTGCAAATAATTTACGATGACATCACATGAAGGACCCACGATATTATGGAATATGCTTAAGGGGAAGAAAGTGAAAAGCAATGATGGAAAGGATGTCGGTGAAATCAAAGAAATATCTTTGAATTTCTTACGGTTGGAAAAGGGTACAATAAGTAAAGACAAATTTTGGATTCCAAAATATATTGCTGATGCTTTTGATGGAAAGACATTATGGCTTTTAGTAAGTGAAGAAGAAGTCCTTGGTAAATACTTCTATGGAAGTGAACCATCAGCAGATCAATATTCAAAAGAGTTTGAAGCATTTAAGACAACATCATATGGACAAAAAATAACATTTCTTTCAGACTTGGATCAAAATGTGAGAGTAATAGAAGAAAAAACTGCTGGTGTTGAGACTAAAGCCGAAAAAGGAACAGATTATAAAAACATTCGAGATTTGGAATAAA
>OBLR010000462.1_pt1 | contig 10175 bp, 9 predicted proteins | sample 1519891 | NCBI WGS metagenome assembly OBLR01 (sample SAMEA3113583, study PRJEB22503) | soil metagenome | reverse complement strand
TGACGGCCATTTGACGATTATCTGACGACTATCTGACCATCAAATGACGGGCCATGACATTATCCAACGGAGAAGAGTATCAATTCCGTAGAAGACAATTAGGGATATAATTTTATATAATAGATTTTAGAAAGAAACTACTATAATAAAATAAAATCATCTAGTATTCTTTTAAGAGTATGTTCTATGGAATACTAATCCTATCTTCGAATAGTTTTCTACATTTTGGTGTGATCGAATGTATATATATCATTTTCACTGGTTTTCTTGAACCTTGTTAAGAGGTACATCAGTTTATTCAACATACCAGTGTTGATATTCTTTTAGCAGGATGTTCTTTTTTTCTAACATCAAACTAGTTCATTTGTATTTGGTTCTACTCCTAAAATATTTATATCTAAGTTTTTGAAATACTATTGTTAACAGAAACCTCTCACTACTATACATTTGTATGATACCTGTTAACTAAGGCATTGTTGTGATTGAGTTATTATAATTTTTATAAAGTTAAAAACATATTATCGTTTACTATAGTTCAATTATTCTTGCAAAGAGACCCACAGGGAAGTGAAGCACGACGGGTATTTGGAATTCTTTTCATTACTATATCTATAGCAGTAGGTGCTGCAACTATTTTGAGTCAAATTGTATTTGTCAACAAGGAACCCTTCTACTATTATGCCATCATCTTGGTTCTAAGTTTTGGTATTCCTTTTGGAACACTCTTTGGCAAATCTCGCAAATTAATAGCTTCAATAGGCGATAGAATGAAACATAGTGAGAATTGGTCTGCTGGTGCAAAAATTCTGAATGGTCTATGCTGGGCTGGTCCTTTTGCTGCAATAGCTGCATTTCCATCTCTCTATCAATATCTAATTTTACTTGGTATTGGACTAGGTAATTTTTCAACATACCTGCTAATGAAAAGATATAGTGGATTGGATAATCGTGAGCAAATGATTGTAGGCCTAGTTTCTCTAACAGCAATTCCTATTGTGGTAGAGATTAATACAACTCTATTCAGCGCAAACCAAGATATTGCAATAATGATATCGAGAATTTTGATATCAATTGCTTATGGTATAGGCGGAATTTATGGTATAATTACAAAATAATAGACAAGATATGGATATCTAAGAACTAGATATATTCTTGTCACATTCACATTTACATAAATGTAGGTAAAATACACATAAAGAATACATACGGTCTTGTCATCGAATAAAAATGTCCGATCATCAGAAAGAAAAGCTAGAGCGGCGGCAGTTTGTATAGTAAGCGGAGGTCTTGATTCTATCTGTACTGCAGCTTATTTAACCAGAGAAAAAGGCTACGATCTATACATGCTCACATATATTTATGGACAGCGAGCAAAAAAAGAAGTTCAACATGCTAGAGCGTTCTCAAAGGTTTTGAAGGCAAAGGATCATCGTGTCATTGATATTGCATTCATGAAAAATCTATATGGCAGAACAAACGTCCTGACAGACAGCAAACAGCATTTACCTAAAAATTTTGATTACAGTATTGTTGTCCCGATTAGAAATGCAATTTTCATTACTATTGCAACAGCATGGGCTATGAGCATAAAAGCCAATCTAGTAGCATATGGTGCACATAGTGGAGACAGCCATTATCCTGATTGCCGTCCAGAATTTATAAAATCTATTACTAAAACACTCAATCTAGCAGAAGTTGATGGCATAATATCAGGTTTAAGACAGAAGATTACTGTATGGTCTCCTGCAATGGACGGGATGGACAAATCTAAATTATTGAGTATTGGATACAAAATTATGGGCGATGAAATTTTCAAGACATGGAGTTGCTATTCTGAGGGAGTCAAAAGCATTAGCACAAATATTTTACACTGTGGAATATGCGAATCGTGTATAAATAGGAAGATTGCAATTAGCAAGGCAGGTATCAAGGATAAAACGCATTATGCAAAAAATTACTAACAGAATACAACTAAGCGAAATATTCACAAGTATTGAAGGCGAGGGCATCTTTTTTGGTACAAAAACACTGTTTGTGAGGATGGCCGGCTGTCATCTAAAATGTCACTGGTGTGATACCGCCTATGCATTGCCCTTAGATAGTGGAAGTCGTTATACTATTGATGATGCAAAGAAACTAATTGGAGAGCAGTTACAACCAAACACTTACAAGGTTAATTTCACTGGAGGCGAGCCATTAATACAATACGAGGCTGTTATTGAACTGGCCAAGTTTGTCAAGGAAGAACAAGGACTTAGGACATATTTAGAATCTGCATGTTTTGATTCTAATAGATATGTTAAGGTTCTGCCATTTATTGATATTTGTAAAGTAGAATTCAAAATGAGCGATTCAGAAGTTATTGATCTCAGACATCATGATAATCTCATACGCAATGAACTCGAATGTCTTGAAGCTGCTATTGCAAACCATAAACTTACGTATATTAAAGTTGTAGTATCGAACTTAACAGACCTTTGTGAGTTTAAAGGTCTGGTACAGAATATATTTGAGCATGTAAAAATTGCAAATATAGCAGGATTTATAATACAGCCAAGCTATGGAATAAATGAGCCAAAAATCGAGAGGCTTTTGGAATTTTATGATGCAGTTTATCCAGTATATCAAGAGGTCAGGATAATACCGCAGTTACATAAGATAATAGGAGCCAGATAAAAGAAAAATGCAGCAGCAGTATGAAAAGAAGAAGAAAAAAGATACTATAAACAAGAAAAAGATTGAAAAATTGTTAAGACAACTTTTGATAGAATTAGGAGAAAATCCAGACCGTGAGGGTTTGAGAGATACACCTAGACGTATGGCTGATATGTATGAAGAAATCTTTGCAGGGTACATGATGAACGCCGAGCTTGACGTGAGTTTTGGTGAAGAAACTGACGCAATTATTGCTAAAGATATCCAATTTTACAGTATGTGTGAACATCACATGCTTCCCTTTTACGGAAAAATACATATAGCATATGTTCCATCTGGCAAAGTATTTGGAATATCAAAGCTAGCCCGCCTAGTTGAAAAATTCTCTCGCAGAATGCAGATTCAAGAGAGGTTGACTAAAGAAGTAACTGAAGAAATAATGAAAATGGGAGTAAAAGGAGTATTAGTTGTAGCAGAATGTGAGCATCTTTGTATGAAAATGCGTGGTGTTAGGAATAGCAGCTTGATAATGACAATAGCACACCGCGGTATTATGGACCAAAAAGAGCTCCGAGAACATATTATTGCCCTTATGCATAATTCCAAACCAGATATGCGGCCTATTTAGAAAAAGCAGACAGAAGAACCTGATTGGTTTTAATACACTATTTAATTAGATCAAGTCAGAGAGAGAGAGACACTATTATATGCTTTTTATCATATTATCGATGACAAGGCTTATAAAAAAGAAAACTTCCTATAGGTAAGAAGAATGGCAATTGCAATCTTCAGAGTACAGTCACACAAGTTTAGCCAGGACAATATTCAGACAACTCTGGTATGCTCAAAATGTGATGAAGTCTTTTCTAAAGAATTTCTTATAGATCTTGAGGGACAAACAATTGAATTTAAATGCCCAGTCTGTGGAGCACCTGGTGAAGCAGATCTTCCATATAAAAGTGCAGAAGAAAGAGAAGAGTTTGAAGAAGACTTTGAAGAAGTAGAGGAAGAAGAAGGTGGAGAAGAGTTTGAAGAGGAATACTAGTTATTGTATGCAGAAAAACTATGTTATTCTTTATTTGTTCTTAGCGCCTAATTTTCCTAACTGGGCTAATAACGCGGCTAATTGAATTTCTGGATGAGCACCAGATACAAGTCTATAGTCATACTCTGCCATTAGAGCAGCGAATTCATCGGGTCGTTCTAATTTCATATCATAAGCCTCCTGATTAGCAAACTTGAGAAAATCACTTTCGGACATTCCGTATACATATATTAGCTCAAGTAGTTTAATTCTAGCTTCTTTGAATTTTCCTGAAAGAGCCAACTTGATAACTTCCCCAACTTTAAATTTTCCTGAAAGTCCTATTGATGCGACAACATTAGCCAGTGAAACAGAGCCCATTCCTGCAGCCGCTTGTAGCATATTAATAGAATGCCGAAGATCTCCCGACGTAGCTTCGTAAATTTGTGTAAGAGCTTTATCGTCATATTTTACTCCCTCTTTTTGACAGATCGTTTTCAAGTGACCTACAATATCTTCATTTGTTAGTCTAGTAAAGCGAAAAACCACACATCTACTCTGAATTGGCTCGATAATCTGCGATAGATAATTGCAGATAATTATAAAGCGTGTTGTTCTAGAGCTATCTTCAATTATTCTTCTTAATGCAGTTTGGGCTTCCGGCGTCATTTCATCAGCTTCATCAAGAATTATTATTCTGAATGGCCGGTTGTCTTCTTTATTGCCAGTCGTAAGTTTCATTACAGCTGCAAATTCTTTTACTCTTTCACGAACCATCTTGATTCCTCTTTCATCAGAAGCATTTAGCTCAAGAGTGTCTCTTTGCCATTCTTCTCCAAGTAGCCCTTTTGCAACACACAAAGCAGTAGTAGTCTTACCTACTCCGGCAGGTCCTGCAAATAGTAAATGCGGAATTTCTTCTGGATTCTTAATAAGATTTTCTAATCCACGGATAATTTCTTTTTGATCTATGACTTCATCTAATTCCACTGGACGATATTTTTCTACCCACATTAAATTTGAGAAATTTTTGTTCATTGTTGACATTATCCTTGATTAACTCGGTGGCCTTTACAGCATTAATAACTTAACTAAAATTTCTCATTTAGCTTAGAGCTTAATAAAAACTACCCTTACAAAAGATATAACTAATTCGAACATATATACTTGATATATCACGATGAATGCCGCTTCTTCTTTACAGGGCAAAATAGGAATCATTCAGGGTGCTTATCATTTAGAATATCTTATGGAGGATGTTCGCGTAACGTATAAGCATGACGTAAAGCTATCGGTAGATGGAGTTACAATTGATGCAAAGGAAGGTGAGATTTCTTCAATTCGTCGTTGGGTCGCAAAAATTTTGGTTGAACAAGGCGATATTGAAATCCAAGACAGCGACATTTCAGCCTATCTCTCAAGAGCTTTGAACCGTGAGAGGATAGCAAAACCTCATGATCTGTCTGGGTTAGATCCCGATTTTTATATTAGAATTAACGATTACCTTGAAGGCTTAAGGGAAAGGGAAAAGGAAAACATTATAGTTTCGTTGAATTCATTCTTGGCTTCGCGTCTTGAAAAGATCGTAAAATTAGCTGCTGCATCACCTCTTTCTCCGGAATTAGAAAGAAAATTGTCAGTTGAAGAAAAAGAACTTTATATTCTAGTTCACAACTCTGCTTCAGAGTTCAAGGAAAAGGCGTTAAAAAAATTTGACTGAACAACAACAGACTGCAGCTGCATTAGCAAATGATTTGGAGCACTTTTTACGAGCTTTTAAGGATAGAGAAGGAAACTACAAGTATTTTGATAGAATCAATCATATGATGGCCTCTAATTTTATTTCACTCGTAGTAGATTATATCGACTTTGATACATTCAATCCTGGTCTTGCTAAACAAATTACACACAATCCAGATGATATGCTTGAAGCATTCAATGAGGCAATATTGTCTATTTTAAGTGAAATTCATCCAGATTATGCACAGGAAATTAGAGATAAGATCAAAGTCAGAATAGGAAACTATACTGTACAAAAAGGATTGCGTGATATTAATGCTGATGTAATTGACAAATTGATTGGTGTTTCGGGAATGGTAGTCAGATCTTCTGAAGTTAAACCACTTGCCAAGAAAATTGGATATCGTTGTCTTAACTGCAATATCATTAATGAAGCGCAGTTAAAAGGCTTATTACTGAAGAAACCTTTGAAATGCATAAATTGCTCAGAAAAAGAGCTTGAAATGGCTCCAGAAAATAGCATTTTCACTGACTTTCAAATGGTCAGGCTCCAGGAATTGCCAGAGGATCTGCCAGCGGGCCAACTTCCACACTATGTTGAAGTCACTGTAATGGGTGACCTTGTAGATCAATGCCGCCCTGGCGACAGAATTATGTTGACTGGGATAATAAGAATAGAACAAGAGCAGATTTCTCCCCAGGTGAAAACTAGTCTTTTTAGATTACGAATGGAAGGAAACAATATTGAATACCTTGGCGGACGAGCCGGCAGTAAGGACACGCGTACTGTGGAAAGAATAGCAATCAGCACTGAAGACGAAAGGCAGATCGTATCGATTGGAAGTAAACCAGATGCCTATGACAAGCTAATCGCCTCTTTCGCTCCGCATGTCTATGGCCATGAAGTGATCAAAGAGGCAATTCTTCTGTTGATTGTAGGCTCAGTAACAAAAAAGCTAGAAGATGGCTCAACTAGAAGGGGAGATATTAATGTACTCTTGGTTGGTGACCCTGGTACAGCCAAATCAGAAATGTTAAAGTTCGCTGCCAAAATTGCACCTAGGGGGCTTTATACTTCTGGAAGAGGCTCAACAGCAGCAGGTTTGACTGCAGCAGTAATTCGTGACAAGATAGGAATCATGATGCTGGAAGCTGGTGCTGTGGTGTTGGGTGATCAAGGATTGGTATGCATTGATGAATTCGATAAGATAAAACCAGAAGATCGCTCTGCATTGCATGAAGTAATGGAACAGCAAACTTGTTCTGTTGCAAAAGGGGGCATAGTTGCCACTTTGAATGCTCGAACGTCCATTTTATCAGCAGCAAATCCTATGTATGGTAAATATGATCCATACAAGAATATTACAGAAAATGTCAGTCTGCCAATTCCACTTTTGACTAGATTCGATCTCATATATGTTATAAGAGATACGCCGGAAATAGAGAAAGATAATCGTGTCGCAAGTCATATTCTAGAAATACATAGAGATTCAGAACATGCTGCGCGTCCTGCTATCTATATTGATCTCTTTAGTAAATACCTTGCATTTTCCAAGCAAATTGAACCAAAATTGACCACTGAAGCAATTGACATCATTAGAAATTACTATATGAAAATGAGAAATGTTGATTCGGAAGGAATGATTACTGTTACTCCTAGACAGCTTGAAGGTCTAGTAAGGCTGTCCACAGCACGCGCCAGATTGTTATTAAAAGACAAAGTAGAGGCTGAAGACGCAGAACGTGCAATATACCTAGTACAGAGAATGCTAGAAACTGCAGGAGTAGATGTCAATACGGGCAAAGTGGATCTCGGTGTTCTTCATGGTAAACCTCATAGTGAAGTTTCTAAATTGAAAATGTTTATGGAAGTTTTTAATGCACTTTCTGGACAAGACAAAAATGATGTCGAAGAGAAGAATTTCATTAACGAACTAATAAAATCAGGCAAATTTACAGATGATGAGGCCAAAGCTTTCATCAAAAAGGCAATGCAAAACGGACAAATATATGAAAGAAAGTCTGGCTTTTATGCCAAAGCATAATGTAAAAAGTTAATATTTTACTTCTAATTGCTAATAATAGTGCCTAATATTATTAGCATCATGCGCCATCAGATTAATTGCCAACCAAAGTCAAAGTTTTTTTAGATACTATAGTCAGAAATAGCCTAAAAACAAGAAGGAATTATGAAATAGCATTAGTTCATTTCCAAGGGTGTTGTTTCTCTATGTTGTGAAATTTTTGTTCATTGTGAAATATATTATTTGATGGCACTGTAGGTTGTTGTAACGGTGATCTTGGCTCGATCTCATCACTTCCATCAGGAAGCTGTGGCTTTAGTGGTGGTGGTGGTGGTGGTGGTGGTGGTTGTTCTATTTCAACTTCTACTCTATCCTCATCCTCTGCACCTTCATTATCTGTAACAGTTAGTGTAAATTCAAATGTTGTGTCTTCTTCCAGATTAGGAACGGTAAACCATGGTGTAGCTTTATCAGCATCATTTAGATTAACAGATGGCAATCCATCTGTCTGTTCCCAATTATAGGAAACAATTTCTCCAGTAGGATCTGGATCATTACTACCTGCGCCATCTAAAGTAACTTGCTCTCTTATCACTGCTTTTTTATTACTGCCCGCATCGGCTACTGGTTTAGAATTACCTTCAACCTCTACTTTCATACTACTATCATCTTCAGCACCTTCATCATCTATTACTTTCAGAGTAAATTCAAGGGTTGTGTCTTCCTGTACAAATGGGACGGCAAATTTTGCAATTGGTTGATTAGTAGCTTTTAAGTAAATGTCATCATAATGGTCATCATCATCATTTCCACTATCACTACTTGCCTCCCAAACATACGATATAATTTTACCAGTTGGGTCAGGATCATAACTGTCTGTACCATCCAAAACAACTTGCTCTCCTCTTACTGCTTCTATATCTTCTCCAGCATCGGCTACTGGTTTAGAATTACCTATAGCATCTATACTTATGGTGTCAGTACTTGTATCACCGTAACTATCTCGTACAGTAAGCTCAAAAGTAAATGTTGTATCTTTAGAAAGATCATCTGGCACTTTAAAGATGGATACTTCTTCATTAGGATTTATAATATCTATGTCATATAGATGATCACTTGTTTGTTTCCATGCATAGGTTAATGAATCTCCATTTGGATCATTGCTATCATCTCCGCTTAAAATAACTTCTTCACCTTCATTTACTTCTTTCTCTTCACTATCCATTTGAGCTACTGCAATTGGTGGTTGATTAATGCCTATCACTTTAACATTAGCATATGCTGTTGCAGTATTAGCGCTATTATTACTGATAGAAGGGGAGGATTTAGAATAATTACTACAAGTTATCTTTGCAGTCAGATTGTTGGTATCTCCTGGAGTGACCAAAGCATTATCATCTGTAAAGTTCCAAGCAGAATAATCACCTGCTGCTCCTGTTAATCCTGCTGCAGACACCTTCTTAAAAGGAAGATTATTCTTCTTGGCATATACTATACAGTTTTTATAAAAGTCATCCATTGATGTTCCAAATATTGTAATTGTATCACCGATTGGTAACTCCTGATCTGAAGAAGGAGAGGTAATATTTAACATACTAACATTGAATAAAGTGTTACCAGTAGTAGTGCTAGTTATATTTGCAGAAGAATCTTGTACTAATTGTTGTAAAGGAACAGTAAAACCATCCGATGATGAGGATGATGATAGTGGTGGTGGTGCTACTCCAGTTACATTAACACTATACCATTTTGTTAAATTAGGGGGACATAGCATTTTGGCAGTTATTTTGTTGTTTGGGCCTTCATTAATGAAAGCATAGCTAGAGTTAAGCAAGAAATTCCATCTTGAGTAGTCATCTTTCTCACCAGAACTATTTGCTACAGTTGGTTGGTATGGCTTTACATTATTTACAATAACCGAAACCTGGCAATCAGTAAGAGCATCATCTGTAGAGGTACCTGAGATTGTTAAGTTGTTGTTACTGCTATTATTAATAACAGAGACATTTTGACCTGTGGCATGAGATGTGATCTTTACTCCAATACTTTGAGGAGATACTCCTATCTCTTCTTGAGCATACAGAGGAAAAATGATAATAAAAGTAGTAGCAGCAGTACAAATAAGAGAAATTATTGTCAATATGTTTAGTAAAGTATACAATGATAAACTACCATATTTAATGGAGTTACTTAAAACATATCCTTTTGTTATAATTTTAAAGTAAAAATATTTTATTATATAAACTCGAAGTAAACAGCAGATAGGTTCACTATTCGAAAATCTATTAACAGAATGATAGTAGAATCAAGCAGGAGAATTAATCTAGAATAAGACAATCGTTAGTAGTAGTCTTCAAAATGTATACAACTATCCTTTTTTGAATTATCACTACTAAAACTTGACAAAACAAATAATCATCATCACAATCATCATCATCATCAGACAAGTTTCATAAGAACATAGATTTTTCAGATATTTCCTAGTCACTTCGTTTGGGTCAGAAATCTAGCTTGAATGGGATCTATCTGATGTTTTGTTTATGCCTTCCGTTTTGGAAGTCTTGAAAGAGCTAACACAACAATTGAGAATTTAAAATTCATAAATAAATTTAAAGCAGCAAAGTCATCCTATATAAGATAAATCCAAATTAATTTCTGAAAATACGATAGTAAGAAAAGAATATGTCAAGTGTGGAAAGCCCTATTGCCAACAAAGAAGTCGTGGCCTTACT
>OBLR010000461.1_pt1 | contig 10176 bp, 8 predicted proteins | sample 1519891 | NCBI WGS metagenome assembly OBLR01 (sample SAMEA3113583, study PRJEB22503) | soil metagenome | reverse complement strand
GTGCGTGACGACGTGCAGCGTCGCGGAGCCGTCCTCCTGCTGCTGGACGAGGCGGGCCACGGAGACGCCGTGTGCGGCGAGGCGGAGCGCCACGTGCGCGAGCACTCCCGCCCGGTCCTCGACGACCAGGCGGACGTAGAAGGGCGAGCGGAGCTCGCCGGGCGGCAGGCGCTCGAGATTGCGCCAGCACGCGTCGTTCTGGAGGAAGCCCGTGCCCGTCGTGCCGATGACGCCGACGATATCGGCCACGACCGCGGAGGCGGTCTCCACCCCGCCTGCCCCGGGGCCTTCGAGCGTGATCTCGCGGATCGCGTCCCCCTGGAGCATGACGGCGTTGAAGGCGCCCTCCACGGCTGCAAGGGGATGATGGCGGTCGACGAGCGCCGGTCCCACGCGGACGTCGAGCTTTCCGCCCACGAGCGTCGCCGCGCCGATCAGGCGGACGACCATGTCCATCTCGCGCGCCGCGGCGACATCCTCGCGGCCGACCGCCTCGATCCCCTCGAAGCGGACGTCGTCCAGCGTCACCCTCGACCCGAAGGCGATCGTCGCCAGGATCGCCATCTTCGCCGCCGCGTCCGCGCCGGACACGTCCTCCGAAGGGTCGGCCTCGGCGAACCCGAGGCGCTGGGCCTCGGCGAGCGCCTCGTCGTAGGCGGCGCCGCCCTCCATCTCGGTGAGGATGAAGTTCGTCGTCCCGTTCACGATTCCGAGGACACGGTGGACGTTCGTCGCGACGAGCGCCTCGCGGAGCACCTTGATCACCGGGATGGCGGCGCAGACGCTCGCCTCGAAGCGGAGCTGCACGCCCGCCCGGGAGGCTGCCGAGAAGAGCTCCGCGCCGCGGCGGGCGATGAGCTGCTTGTTCGCCGAGACGACGGGCTTCCCCGCCTCAAGGAGCGCGAGGACGTGGTCGCCCGCCGGGTCGAGACCGCCCATCACCTCGGCGACGACTGCGATCGACGGGTCGTCGCGGATGGAGGCGAAGTCGCTGGTCAGCACGCCGGGCTCCGCCGTCCCGGAGCGTTCCCTGCCGGGATCACGGACGAGCGCGCGCACGACGCGGAGGCGGTGGCCGGTGGAGCGCTCGATGTCGGCTGCGTTCTCGCTCAGGAGCCGGTCCACGGCGGTGCCGACCGTGCCGTACCCGAGAAGGGCGACGGGGACGTCAACGGTGCTCATCCGGCCTTTGCGGCGGTACCGGCGGGGCTACTCGATGCCCACGAAGAGGGAGAAGCTCGCCCGCGCGCCGTCCGTCGTCGAGTAGAAGACGACGCTCCGAAGCGGGTCGATGTTCCCCTGCACCTCCGGGGGCACGCCGCCCGCGAAGCCGAGCAGGAGCGGGAACACCTCGGCCAGGTCCACGTACCCCCAGCCGGTGGTCTCGTCGGGAAGCCCGGAGCGGTCCTTCGCCGCGGCGAAGGCGTCGTCGTCCGCGAAGCGGTCTCCGTCCTCCCTGAGGTCGGCGATCCCCTCGCGCGCCGAGGTGACGACGAGCTTGCCGTCGAACGCTCCGTAGTAGAGCGAGACGGGCGGCTGGATCGCAAGCTGGCGAACCTGGACGCCCGCGATCTCCGTCATCTGGGGCTCGGGCAGCGGGAACGGGGCGAGCCCGCGGAGGCTCTCGACGATCTCGTCGAGCGTGGCCGCGGCCTGCTCCTCGTCCTCCACCTCCGTCAGGAGGGTGACCTCGGGGATCAGCGAGCCGCCGCGCACGTAGAGAGCGCTCTCGCCCGAGAACAGCGGCGCGAGGTCTTCCTCCAGGGAGACGCCGAGGAACGCCTCAGCCTGGCCCAACTGGCTCTCGAACTCCGGCTCGAGCTGCGAGAAGCAGTCGCGAAAGCGGGAGAGCTGGCTCTCGAGGTCGTTGAAGGAGATGTAGGCGAGCACTCCGCTCGGCACCTCCTCCAGGAGCTCGGCCTCGTACGGGGAGGGCGCCAGACCGGACTCCTCGACGTCGCCGGCGAAGACGGCGTTGGCGTCGAGGCGCGCTCCTCCGTCCTCCGCGCGCGCCACCGCGCCGAAGGAGGGGAACTGTCCTTCCGGCAAGCAGGCTCCGAAATCGCCCTGCGGGAAGTCGGGCGCCTGCTCTGCCGCGCTCTGGAGCCCGGCCCCGTTGGCGTAGACGCTGACGAGCCCGCCCTCGAGGCCGTCCATCGTCTCCTCGAAGTCCACTGAGTCGGCGAGCGTCTCGCCGTCGCGAGCCTCCTTGAACGCGTCGATCGCCGCCTGGTCGTTGGCGAAGACGGTCCAGCCGTCGACGACCTCGCTCACGGTCGGCTCGTCGCTCCTGGCGAGAAGGTCCTGGAACTTCTGCTCGTCACGCGGCTGGGTGAGCCCGACGAAGGTCGGCTCGTCCGAGGCGAAATCGAGCACGGCAAGCGCCACCTCGGGCCCGAGCGCGGGCTTCACATCGGCCTCGAAGTCGATGTCCTCCTGCTCCTGCAGGTCCTCGAGGAGCATCTGGATCCCACGCTCGCCGTCGGGGAACTTGCGCACGAGCTCCTCGGCGGCCTGCCACTCGTCGCCCTCGAAGTCGGTGTTCCCGGAGACGTAGAGCGCGACGCTCGCGGGAACGATTCCCGCGGCCTCGCCGCCGACGGCGCCGGATTCGGTCCCACCGCCGCAGCCGGCGAGCGCGAGAACAAGCGTGAGAATCAGGATCCAGGCCCTGCGCATCGTCGTCACTCTACTCGTCAGTCGGCCGGCGACCCATTAGTCCCGAGACCAGATCGAGGGCGCTCGCGCCCTCGAGCACCTGGCAGACAGCCTCCGTGAGCGGAAGCTCGACGCCCAGCCCCTGCGCCAGGTCGCGGAGCACGGGAGCGGTCGTGAGACCCTCGACGACCATGCCGATCTCGTGCTCCGCCTCATCCGGAGCGACCCCGCGAGCGATCAGCTCCCCCGCCCGCCGGTTGCGGCTGTAGCCGCTGAAGCACGTGACGACCAGGTCGCCCATGCCGGCGAGGCCGGCGAACGTCTCCACCCGGGTGCCGCACGCTTCCCCGAGCCGCGCCATCTCGGCGAGGCCGCGCGTGATCAGGGCGGACTTCGCGTTGTCGCCGAGACCGAAGCCGTCGACGCCGCCCGCGGCGAGGGCCATGACGTTCTTGGCGGCGGCGCAGAGCTCGATTCCCACGAGATCGCTGTTCACGTAGACGCGGAAGCGGGTGGAGTGCACGGCGTGCTGGAGCCGGAGGGCGAGCTCGTCGTCCTCGCTGGCCAGCACCGCCGCCGCGGGCAGACCGGCCGCGATCTCCTCCGCGTGATTGGGCCCCGTGAGGACGGCAACGGGGCGACCCGTCACGACCTGGGACAGTCGCCGGCCGCTCTCGGGGTCGAGACCCTTCGCCAGCCCGAGGACGGGCGCCTCGCCGGCCAGCCCGGCGACGACCTCCCGGAAGGCGCGGCTCGGCACGGCGAGGCAGACGAGCTCGGCCTCGGCCACAGGGGCTTCGCCAACTGCAGCCGCCGTGACTCCGGTGAGGTCGGCATTCGGCACGTAGCGAGGGTTCCGCCCGGTCTCCGCGATCGCCCGCGCCTGGTCGGCATCCCGGCACGCGAGCGTCACCTCGTGGCCGCCTTCGGCGAGGAGCGCGGCGAAGACGGATCCCCACGAGCCGCCTCCCACGACGACGACCTTCACTGCTTCCTCCGGTAGAGCACCTGGAGGCGCCCGTGATGCTCGACCTCGCGCTCGTAGGCGAAGCCCGCCTTCTCCATGACCCGGCGTGAGGCGGCGTTGGCCGGCTCCGTGTACGCGACGAGGTCGGCGAGGCCGTGCGCGGAGGCATGGTCGACGAGCGCCGAGGCCATCTCGGTGGCGAGGCCCCGCCCCCACAGGTCCGCTGCGACGGCGTATCCGACCTCGACCTCCTCGCGGCCGCCGATCTCGATGCGGCGGATCGCGCCGCGTCCGACAAACCGGCCCGTTGCCAGCTCGCGGAAGACGAAGACGCCGCACCCGGGCTCCGCACCGTGCTCCAGGTTGCGCTCGAGCCAGGCACGGCTCTCCTCGGCCGTCGCGGTCCGCCCGCCCATCGTCGCCATCACGCGCTCGTCGGCGTGGAGGACGGCCAGCTCGTCTCCGTGCGCGAGGCTCAGCGGCTCCGCCCGCAGGCGCTGTGTCGAGGGGCCCTCGCTCATGCTCGGCGCACGAAGTCGATGACGACGGGGACGCCCGCGAGGCCGAATTGCTCGCGCAGGCGGTTTTCGACCCAGTAGCCGTAGTCGCGCGTCATGAGACCGGGATCGTTCACGAAGACGCGGAAGCGCGGCGGGCGCACGCTCACCTGCGTGCCGTAGAGGAGGTTGAGCCGGCGCCCGTTGCGCGCCGGGCCAGGCCGCTGGTCCCGCAGGTCCTGGAGGAAGCGGTTCAGGTCGCTCGTGCGAATGCGGCTCGTGTGCTTCGCGAAGAGCTCCTCCACCCTGTCGAGCACGCGGCCGACGCCCCGTCCCGTCTTCGCAGAGACCGGCACGATCGGAGGGCGTTGGCGCAGGCGCGCCTGAAGGCGCTCGCGTACGTCCTCGACGCCGACGGTCGCCACGTCCCACTTGGAGAGCACGACGAGCGTGGAGCAGCCGGCCGTGCGGGCCACGTCGGCGACCGCCAGGTCCCCGTCGACGAGGCCCTCGGAGGAATCGACGAGCACGAGCGCGACGTCGGCCCGCTCCGCAGCCCGGAGCGCCCGCAACTCCGAGTAGTACTCGATCCCCTGCCGCTGGCGACGCTTGCGGCGGAGGCCGGCCGTGTCGACGAGGACGAAGCTCGTCTCGTCGCGGCGAAGCAGTGTGTCGATCGCGTCGCGGGTGGTTCCGGGCAGCTCGGAGACGATCACCCGTTGCTCGCCGACGAGGGCGTTCACGAGGCTCGACTTCCCGACGTTGGGGCGCCCGAGGACGGCGACGCGGATCGCCTCCTCCCCCACCTGCGAAGGCCCCTCCCCCGGAAGGTCGGCGACGATGCGGTCGAGGAGGTCGCCGGTGCCGTGGCCGTGCAGGGCCGAGAGCGCCACCGGCTCCCCCAGCCCGAGCGCGTGAAACTCGAGCGCCTCGGCGTCGCGGCGGGGGTCGTCGATCTTGTTCGCGACGACGATCACCGGCTTGTGGGCGCGGCGGAGGATCTCGGCCACCTCCTCGTCGCCGGGGGTGATGCCCGCCCGCGCGTCGACGAGGAAGAGGACGAGATCGGCCTCCGCGACCGCGCGCCGGGCCTGCTCGCCCACCTCGCGCGTGAGCGGAGAGGGGTCGGCCACGTCGACGCCGCCGGTGTCGACGAGGATGAAGCGCTTCCCGCTCCACTCGCAGACGACGTCCTTGCGGTCGCGCGTCACGCCCGGCGTCTCGAAGACGACGGCTTCCCGCGTCGCCGAGAGCCTGTTCACGAGCGTCGACTTGCCCACGTTGGGAAAGCCGACGACGGCGACGACGCCGAGGAGCGGCGCGCCGTCCACGCTCATACGACCTTCGCGGGGACCTTCTCGCGGCGCGGCGGAACCCCGTCAGGGCGGCCGAGCTCGTGCATCCGGACGAGGAACTCCCAGAGTCGGCGGAGCTCCGTCTCGATCTCCAGAGCCGCGGCCGCGTAGCCCTTCCCGTTGCGCGGGTACTCGGCGAAGCGCATCGGCTCGCCCCAGGCGACCGAGACGGGATGGAAGTTGCCGAGGCGCCATTCCTGGGAGCCGTGGATGGCGGCCGGGAGGACCGGCACGCCCTCCTGGATGGCGACCATGGCCGCACCCGGCTTCGCCCTGCCCGGGATGCCTTCCCGCTGGCGCGTGCCCTCGACGAAGAGACCGAGGAGCTCGTTCCGGCGGACTGTCTCGCGCATGCGCCGGAGGGCGTCCCTGTCGCTCTCGCCGCGACGGATGGCAAGGGTCCCGTGAGCCGTGATCAGCTGACCGAGGCCGGGATAGTCGAAGAGCTCGGTCTTGGCGACGAAGACGACCCTGCGCGGGCACAAGGTTCCGAAGGCCGGCGGGTCGACGTAGGAGAAGTGGTTCATGGCGAGGACGCAGCCGCCCTCGCGCGGCACGCGCTCCCTCCCGTAGGACTTGAGCGGGACGACGGCGCGGGTCAGGTTGGCGAGGATCCCCTTGCCGATCGTCCAGTAGACGAGGTCGTGCCGCGTCACGCCCGCGCCCGGGCGTCGATCAACCGTTCGATGCGGTCGAGCACGTCGTCCACCGTGAGGGCCGTCGTGTCGATCGTCTCGGCATCCGGCGCCGGCCGCATCTGGGCCGCGTCCCGCTCGTCGCGAAGCCGGAGGTCGGTGGCGAGCGCCTCCGCGCCGATCTCCGGCCGATCCGCGAGCCGCCGGCGCGCGCGCTCCCGCGCCTCGGCGACGAGGTAGACCTTCACCTCGGCGTCGGGACAGACGACGGTCCCGATGTCGCGGCCCTCGATGACAGCGTCGCCCGCCTCGGCCAGCTCCCGCTGGCGGTCGCGCATGATCGCGCGCACTGCGGAGTGCCGAGCCACTGACGAGACGATGCGGTCGATGCGCGGCGCCCGGATCGCCTCCGTGACGTCGTTGCCGCGCACGAACACGTGGTCGCCCTCGAACGTGACGGCGTCGCGCTCGGCGAGGGCGGCGAGGGCGCGCTCGTCCTCGAGGTCGGCGCCGTCCTCGAGCGCGAGCCAGGCGAGGGCGCGGTACATGGCCCCCGTGTCCAGGTAGCGGAAGCCCAGCCGGTCGGCCAGCCCGCGCGCGACCGTGCTCTTTCCGGCGCCCGCAGGGCCGTCGATGGCGACGATCACGGTCGGCGCGGAGGGGTCATCGCTGAGCGAGGGAGTCGAGCATGGCGAAGAAGTCGGGGAAGCTTACAGCGACGCTCTCGGCGCCCCGGAGCTCGACGCCCTCGCGGGAAACAAGCCCGGCGACGGCCCCCAGCATGGCGATGCGGTGGTCGCCCGCGGCCTCCACCACACCCCCACCCTTAGGGCGGGAGGGGACACCCCTCACCCGGAAGCCATCATGCGTCGTCTCGATCCGGATTCCAAGGGGGCGGAGCGCATCCTTCACAGTCTCGAGACGGTCCGACTCCTTCACGCGCAACTCCTGCGCGCCTCTGACGACGCTCTCACCCCGCGCCAGGCCCGCCGCCAGGGCGAAGAGCGGCAGCTCGTCGACGAGCCCCGGCACCTCCGCGGGAGAGATCTCGGTCGCGACGAGCTCCGCCGGCTCGATCTCGAGGTCGGCGACCGGCTCCCCGCCGGCGCTCCGGCGGTTGAAGTGAGCGATCCGCGCGCCCATCCGCTCGAGTACGGCGAGGAAGCCGGTGCGCGTCGGGTTGATCCCGACACCGTGCAGCCGGAGCTCCGACTCGGCGAGCAGCGTCGCCGCGACGACGAACGGCGCCGCCGACGAGAAGTCCCCGGGGATGGCGAGCCGGAGCGGCCGCAGCCGCTCCGCGGGCCAGACCGCAGGCTCTCTCGGCTTTCGTCCCACGCGCGCGCCGGCCGCCTCGAGCAGCCGCTCCGTGTGGTCGCGGCTCGGGTGCCGCTCCACCACCGTGGTTGGCCCCTCCTTGGGAAAGAGCCCGGCGAGGAGGACGCAGGACTTCACCTGCGCGCTCGCCACCGGGAGCTCGTACCTGATCGCGCGCAGACGGCCGCCGCCTTCCACGACGAGCGGGGCGTGACCGTCCTCCGTCCTGACGGATGCGCCCATCTGCCGCAGGGGCTCGGCGATCCGCTCGAGCGGGCGGCGGCTGAGCGACTCGTCCCCGACGAGCTCGAAACGGCCTTCCTGCCCCGCGAGCAGGCCGGGGAGGAGCCGCAGCAGGGTCCCCGCGTTCCCGCAGTCGAGTGGCTCCGCCGGAGGGCGCAGGCCGCGCAGCCCCACGCCCGACACGCGTACGCGGGCGCCGTCCACGTCCACGCCAGCCCCGAGCGCGCGCATCGCCGCCACCGTGGAGAGCGTGTCCTTCGACGTCCCGAATCCCTCCAGCTCGCTCTCCCCTTCCGCGACCGCTCCGAGAAGGAGCACCCTGTGTGAGATCGACTTGTCGCCGGGCACGGCGATGTCGCCGCGCAGGGCGGCCGCCGGCTCGATCCTCACGTCACTGATCCTCGAAGGCCGGGGACACGATCACGGAGTACCCCTGCGCCTCCAGCAGCTCGGCGGCCCGCCGCGCGGCCTCCTCGCCCGCGACGAGCACGCTGAGCGTGCCTCCACGCTCGGGCGAGAGGTGCTCGAGCTCGAAGTCCTCGATGTTGATCCCCTCGGCCCCCAGCGCCTGCGTGATGCCGGAGAGGACGCCGGGGCGGTCCGGGACGTGCACCCGCACGCGCTGGAGCTCGCCGAGCCCGGCGAACGCCTCCTCGAGCAGCCGGCGCCGGTTGCCGCCGGCCTCGCCGATCCAGCGCGCCAGCCAGCCGGCGTCGCGGGCGGCCAGTGCGCGCTCGAGCTCCTCCACGCGGCGCCGGTGCTCGGCGAGCGCACCGCGCACCTCCGCCGCGTTGTCGAGGAAGATGTCCACCCAGATGCGCGGGTTCGCGCCTGCGACGCGGGTCATGTCCCGAAGCGACCCGCCCGCCGCCGCGAGGGGCTCGTGCCCGTCGACGCGCACCGAGCCCGCGTGGTTGAGGATCAGGTTGGCGAGCGCGTGCGGGAGGTGGCTCGTAAGGGCCATCAGTCGGTCGTGCGCGGCCGCGTCGATCGCGACGGGGACGGCGCCGAGCGAGGCGACGAAGCCGTGGAGGGCCTTGTACCGCTCCGGGTCGGTCTCGGCGACCGGCGTGAGGAACCAGGTCGCGCCCTCGAAGAGCTGTCCGCTTCCGTGGGCCGGCCCGCGCGCCTCCGAGCCGCAGACCGGGTGGCCGCCGATGTAGCGGACGCGGTCGTCGATCCCGGTGCAGAGGGCCGCCTTGGTCGAGCCCACGTCGGTCACGGTGCAGCCCGCGCCCGCCGCCGCGAGCACGGCCTCGATCTCGCCTTGCAGCGCCGCAACGGGCGTCGCCACGACGGCGAGCTCCGCCTCCTCCACGGCGGCGACGAGGCTCTCCGCCGGCTCGTCGAGGGCTCCTCGCTCGGCCGCTAACGCGAGGAAGTCGGGATCGGGGTCCCAGCCGGTCACCCGCTCGACGCCGGCCCGCTTCGCCGCCAGGCCGACGGAAGCGCCGATCAGCCCGGTCCCGACGATGGCGAGTCGGTCAACGGCCAATCAGCCGATCTCTTTGCCCATCAAGGTCACGAAGGCGCGGAGCTCGTCCACGAAGGCGCCGAACTCCTCCGTCGGGATGAGCTGCGGACCGTCGCAGAGCGCCTCGTCGGGTGCCGGGTGCGCCTCGACGATGATCCCGTCGGCGCCGGCCGCCGCCGCCGCGCGCGCGAGCGCCGGCACGAGGTCGCGGCGCCCGGCCGCGTGGGAAGGGTCGACGATCACCGGCAGGTGCGTCTCCTGCTTCAGCACCGGGATCGCGCCGATGTCGAGCGTGTAGCGGGTCGAGCGCTCGAAGGTGCGGATGCCGCGCTCGCACAGGATCACGCGCGCGTTCCCCTCCTTGAGCACGTACTCGGCGGCCATGAGCAGCTCCTCCACCGAGGCGGACGGGCCGCGCTTGAGCAGCACCGGCTTGTCCGCCGTGCCGACCTCGGCCAGCAGCGAGAAGTTCTGCATGTTGCGGGCGCCGATCTGGATCACGTCCGTCGTCGCCAGCACGTCGTCCGCGTCGCGAGGGTCCATGAGCTCGGTGACGATCGGCAGGCCGGTCTCGTCGCGCGCCTCCTCGAGGATGCGCAGCGCCTCGACGCCGAGCCCCTGGAACGAGTACGGGGACGTGCGTGGCTTGAACGCGCCGCCGCGCAGCATCGTCGAGCCCGCGTCGGCGACCACGCGCGCCGTCTCGAGCGTCTGCTCACGCGTCTCGACCGTGCAGGGGCCTGCGATGAGGCCGAAGTAGCCGTCGCCGAGGCGGCGCCCGCGGACGTCGATGACCGTGGGGTCGGGCGAGATCTCGAGCGAGACGAGCTTGTACGGCTTCAGGATCGGCAGCACCTGCTCCACACCGGGGAAGCCTTCGAGCGGGAGCGTCGCGAGCAGCTCGCGCTCGCCGATGGCGCCGATCGTGGTCGCGCGCTTGCCGGGCGTGACGTGCGCGTGGACGCCGGCCTCCGCCAGCCGCGCCACGACCTCCTCGACCTGGTCGGGCGTCGCCGTCGCGCCCATCACG
>OBLR010000460.1_pt1 | contig 10179 bp, 9 predicted proteins | sample 1519891 | NCBI WGS metagenome assembly OBLR01 (sample SAMEA3113583, study PRJEB22503) | soil metagenome | reverse complement strand
GACAGCCTGAGCGAAAACCATGTCAGGTTTCGTGTTATCGGCGATGCGAGCGCTCTGCCAGGGAGGTTACAGGAGTATATACAGAATGCCGAGCGATTGACTGCGGCCAATCAAGGATTGGCGCTGGTGGTAGCCGCTAATTACGGGGGACGCTGGGATATCACTCAAGCCGCCCGGGTCTTAGCGCGGAAGGTGGCCGCAGGCGTGATGAAGGCGGAGGATATTACCGAGGGATCGGTGCAGGCTCACTTGGCTTTAGGCGACTTACCCGAGCCTGATCTTTTCATCCGTACCGGAGGGGAACGGCGGATCAGCAACTATCTGCTCTGGCAATTGGCGTATACTGAACTGTACTTTATGGATTGCCTGTGGCCTGATTTTGGCGAGGAACATTTAGAGATCGCTCTTGACTGGTATGCGACACGGCAGCGGCGCTTTGGTAGAACTAGCGAACAGATCCGACAGGCTCAACACGCTTAAACAGCGGTTGATTACCGCAGCGTTATTGATCCTTACGACTCTGGCGGCCTTTATATTCTTACCCACAGGTATGGTGGCTTTGGTGTTAGGCGTTTTCGTGGCGCTGGGTGCCTGGGAGTGGGCTGCCCTTGCAGGTTGGCCAAGCGCTCGGGCTCGCTTGGCCTATGCGACTGCCTGCTTAGCCTTGCTGATGCTGGCCTACTGGCTACTGCAATTACCCTGGGTGGGGGCTGGGATCACGGCATTGGTGTCACTTTGGTTGCTAGGGTGGGCGGTTATCTTTTATTGGGTCATTGCCTATCAACGCGGCCGCCGGACGGTACCCCGATCGAGGACCTTACAGGCAGGCATAGGTTTACTGGTGATGGTATCTGCCTGGAGTGCGCTCGTGGTCTTGCACGGCTCGTTTGGGGGCGGGGTATATCTGCTGATATTGCTGATGCTGCTCGTCTGGGGAGCAGATACCGCGGCATTCTTCGTAGGACGACGCTGGGGCAAGCATCGGCTGGCCGACAGGATCAGTCCGGGTAAGACTTGGGAAGGTTTTCTAGGCGCCTTAGCCGCAACCGTGGGGATCGCGTGGATATGCTCTGCGCCGCTCGGATTAGCGGCCTTTGAAAGGCTGTTATTCTTGCTCCTATGCTTAGTGACCGTGGCCTTTTCGGTCTTAGGCGATCTGCTTGAAAGCTTGTTAAAACGCCTGGCGGGTGTCAAAGACAGCAGCGCGCTCTTGCCGGGGCATGGAGGGATCTTGGACCGAATCGACAGTATGCTAGCAGCGGCGCCTGTTTTCGCTATCGGGGTGAGTATCCTGAGGATCTATTCGTGATCGGCGTGACCGTTTTGGGTTCCACAGGCACCATTGGGGTGAATACCCTGGATGTGATCGCGCGCCATCGTAACCGCTTTCGAGTGACAGCGCTGACGGCCAATGGGGATGTGGAGGGGCTTGCGGAACAATGCAGGCGCTGGTTGCCAAGGTATGCGGTCATGGCGGATCCGGATCGCGCTCAAGACTTGAGGCAGAGGCTCGCTCGGAGCTATCCTGAGGTTGAGGTACTGGCGGGTAGAGAAGCTATTTGCCAGGTCGCGAGCGCCGCCGAGACCGACTATGTCATGGCCGCCATTGTAGGGGCAGCGGGGCTGATGCCGACCTTAGCCGCTGCCCGCGCCGGGAAACGGATCCTGCTCGCCAATAAGGAAGCTCTGGTCATGTCAGGGCAGATCCTAATCGACGCAGTGCGGCAGAGCGGGGCTCAGATCTTGCCTATCGACAGCGAGCACAATGCCGTGTTTCAATGCCTGCCACGCGGTTTTGAGCGGGGTCTCGAAGATGTTGGCGTAAGCCGGATCCTGCTCACGGCCTCCGGCGGGCCTTTTCGCAAGCTGCCTTTATCGGCGCTGCGCCAGGTCACACCGGCTCAGGCCTGCGCGCATCCCAATTGGGTGATGGGCCGAAAGATCTCGGTGGATTGTGCAACCATGATGAATAAGGGGCTCGAGCTCATCGAGGCCTGCTGGCTGTTCAATACCACCCCCGAAAAGGTGGACGTGGTGCTGCATCCGCAAAGTGTGGTGCATTCCTTGGTCGAATACATCGATGGTTCAGTCTTGGCCCAATTAGGTCATCCCGATATGCGCACCCCGATCGCCCATGCCTTGGCCTGGCCGGAGAGGATACAATCGGGCTCGGAAGGTTTGGATCTCTTTGAGGTTGCAAGGCTTGATTTCGAGCGACCGGATGTGGTGCGGTTTCCCTGCCTGCGGCTCGCCCGGGAAGCGATGAGCCTAGGTGGAACGGCGACAGCTATTCTCAACGCCGCGAACGAGGTAGCCGTTGCAGCCTTTCTCGCGGGCGAGCTCAATTTTGCGGATATCCCTGCGGTCATAGAAACAACCCTCTCCCACCTGCCAGGCCATGAGGCGGTGTCCCTGGAGGCGATACTCAAGGCCGATGCTTGCGCCCGGCAGAACGCTATTCAAGCCATGCAGATCGGAGTGTCCTGATGTCCATGCTCTATTCTATCTTTGCGTTTATCCTGGCCCTTGGGATCCTGGTCGCCGTTCATGAGTTTGGCCACTTCTGGGTAGCGCAGCGCCTGGGCGTCAAGATCCTGCGTTTCTCCATTGGCTTTGGGCGCATCGCATGGCGGCGCCAGTTCGGCCCGGATCAGACCGAATTCGCGATTGCCACCATACCGCTCGGCGGCTATGTGAAGATGCTCGATGAACGGGAAGGCGAGGTGCCGGAAGCTGAATTGCACCGTGCCTTCAACCGTCAGCCCTTGGCTTACCGGACCGCGATTGTCTTTGCCGGGCCCTTGTTCAATTTTTTGTTTGCGATCGTGGTTTATTGGCTGATGTTTGTTATCGGCGTCGCGGGCCTCAAGCCCATCGTCGGCGAGGTGATACCGGGATCAGCCGCCGAGCGGGCAGGTTTCCGGCCGGGCGATCAGATCGTCGCCGTGGATTCGCAACCCACACCCACCTGGAACGCGGTGTTGCAGGCATGCATAGAGAGAATACTCGACACCGGGGAGGTGGTGATGAACGTCCGGGGGGGTGGGGAGCTGGAACGCGAGCTCAGGCTTGCCTTGAGGAGCTCCGTGAGCCTCGATGACGTAAGCCGTGGCAACCTATCCCAAAAGCTTGGGATAAAGCCTTACCGGCCGCGCTTGCCCGCGGTTATTGGCGAGGTCATGGCGGGTGGAGCCGCGGCACGGGCTGGTCTCAGGCCCGGCGATCGGATCGGGGCGGCGGATGGTCAGCCCATTGAATATTGGGACAACTGGGTAGAATACGTACAGGCACGGCCGGAGCGCTTGATACAGGTAGAGATCCGGCGCGCTAACGAGCGGGTCGTACTTGACCTCACCCCTGACCGTATCGAGCAGGAAGGCAGCGCGATCGGGCGTATCGGCGCGAGTGTTGCGGCACCTGAAGGCTTGGAACAGGAGCTGTTAGCGGTCGAGCAATACAACCCCTTGACCGCATTCACGCTGGCTGTGCGAAAGACCGGGGATCTCTCGTGGTTTACGCTGCAGATCTTAGGCCAGATGCTGGCAGGTCAAGCCTCGCTTCAGAACCTGAGCGGCCCGATCAGCATTGCCCGGTATGCGGGCGAGTCGGCCAGTATAGGCTTGGTGGCGTTTCTTGCCTTTTTAGGGCTCATCAGTGTGAGCCTTGGGGTGGTAAACCTGTTACCGGTGCCTTTACTCGATGGCGGCCATCTGCTGTATTACCTTATCGAATTCATCAGCCGCAAGCCTGTCTCTGAAACCGCGCAGATCGTCGGCCAACAGATCGGCCTCGTGATCCTCCTCGGATTGATGGGACTTGCGCTTTACAACGATATTATGCGCCTCCTCTTCAATTAGGCTCAATAAACTAAAACAATGCATCGTCTGCTGAAGAAGTTGGGATATACGGTTTTTTTGTTTGTTCTTTGGCCCTCTTCCGCTGTTGCTAAGGACTCCTTTATCGTCAAAGATATCCGCGTCGAGGGACTCGAGCGTATCTCGCCCGGCACGGTGTTCAACTATCTGCCTATACGGGTGGGTGATGAGTTTGATGCAAGCCGTTCAGCGGAGGCCGTGCGCGCGCTGTTCAAGACCGGTTTTTTCAGGGATGTGCGGCTCGAGCGCGAGGGCGACGTACTGGTGGTGATCGTCTCCGAACGGGAGACGATCGCCGAGATCACCGTCACCGGAAATAAGGACATCGGCACCGAAGATCTGTTGGAGGGGCTTAAGAAGATCGGGTTCGCCGAAGGCGGCGTGTTTGACCGTTCACTGCTCGATAAGGTCGAGCAGGAGCTCAGGCGGCAATATTTTTCTCAGGGCAAATATGGGGTCAAGCTTGACTCTCAAGTAAAAAAACTCGAGGCAAACCGGGTGGCTGTAACCATCGCTATCACCGAAGGACGCGCGGCTAGAATAAAACAGATCAATATTGTGGGAAACCGGGCTTATAGCGACAAAGCGCTGATAAAGAAGTTCAAGCTGACGACACCGACCTTATTTTCATTTTTCACCAAATCCGATCAGTATTCCAAACAGAAGCTCAGCGCCGATTTAGAGGCGCTGCGCTCGCATTATCTCGACCACGGCTACATTAACTTCAATATCGATTCTACGCAGGTTTCCATTACGCCGGACAAGAGTGATATCTATATCACGATCAACGTCAGTGAAGGCGCGCGCTACACCCTCTCGGAGGTAAAGCTGGCCGGTGATCTGATCGTGCCTCAACAAGACCTTTTTCCGCTGGTGACGACCAAGCGAGGCATGGTCTTCTCCCGCAAGGCGGTCACCCAGACCAGCACGAATCTCACCGAACGCCTGGGCGATGAGGGTTACGCCTTTGCCAATGTCAATGCCGTACCCGAGATCGATAATGCCAAAAAGACCGTGGCCTTGAGTTATTTTATCGATCCCGGCAAGCGGGTTTATGTCCGCCGCATCAACTTTTCCGGCAATACCAAGACCCGCGATGAGGTATTGAGGCGCGAGATGCGACAGCTCGAGGGGGCCTGGTTTTCAACCAGTAAAGTCAACCGCTCCAAGGTCCGCTTGCAAAGACTCGGGTTTTTTGAAGAGATCAATGCCGAAACCCCGCCGGTGCCGGGTACCACCGATCAGGTGGATGTGAATTTCGCCGTGACCGAGCGGGCTTCCGGCAACCTGCTGTTGGGGCTCGGGTTCTCACAGACCCAAGGTCTCATCTTCAATACCCAAATCACCCAAGATAATTTCCTCGGCACCGGCAACCGCGTGAAATTCGCTTTCAATAACAGCGACGTCAACCGCATATTTGCCTTGGGCTATACCAATCCTTACTATACCCCCCAGGGCATCAGCCGGGGCTTTGATGTCTCTTACCGGGAAACCGACGCAGCGAGAGCAAACGTGACGCGCTTTGACTCCAAGGTGCTGAGCGGGGGCATCAACTTTGGGATCCCGGTGACCGAATATCAGTTCGTCAATATTGGATTGGCCTACGAAGATACGGAGATCGATGTGGATCCGCGCTTTGTCTCTCAGCAGGTTAATGACTTCATCGAACGCGAAGGTAATCAGTTTAATGTCCTGCGTTTCAACACCAGTTTTGCCTATGACACGCGTAACAAGGCGCTGCTTCCCGATAGCGGTGTGTTACATCGGGTGCGTGCCGAAGCGGCAATACCGGGGGGCGATCTGCGCTACTACAAACTGGAATACGATACCCAGTGGTATTATCCCTTAGTGGAAGACTACATACTCGCCCTACGGGGCTTGGTCGGCTATGGGGATGGTTATGGAGGAACCGAAGAACTGCCGTTTTTTGAGAACTTTTATGCTGGGGGTCCGCGCTCGGTACGCGGTTATGAGGAAAATACCCTGGGACCTAAAGAGGATGGGCCTGAGCGCAGGCCCTTGGGAGGTAACTTCAAGGTGGTCGGCAATGCCGAGCTTATTTTGCCCGTACCCTTCCTGCAAGATGTCAAATCGGTTCGGGTGGCCGCCTTTGTCGATATGGGCAATGTCTATGGAAAGGATCAGGATATCGATGTGGGGCAATTGCGGTTTTCCGCCGGCCTCTCCGGGATCTGGTTGTCACCCTTTGGCGTGTTGTCGGTGAGTATTGCCCAACCGTTCAATAAACAACCGGGCGATGAAACGCAGCCTTTCCAGTTTACGTTTGGCGCTTCTTTCTAAATTAAGCGAATGAGGGAGTAGAGCTTTGAAGAGGATTAAATTAATCGGCTGGGGTTTGATGTTATGGATGTATGTCGCCCCTGGAATTATCCTCGCGGAGGAGATCCGGCTTGGTTTCGTTAACCCCATCAAGGTATTGGAAGCTGCCCCTCAGGCGGAGGTGGCTCGCAAGACCTTAGAGCGCGAGTTCGCCTCCCGAGACAGGGAGCTCGGGACTGCCCAGAAGAGAATCAAGCAGATGGAGGATCGCCTGGCGAAAGGAGCCTCGACCATGAGCGATAGCGAGCGAAGAAAGCTGGAAAAAGAGGTTGTCAATGGCAAACGCGATTTAAGACGGGATCAAGAAGAGTTCCGTGATGATTTGAATTTCCGCCGCAACGAGGAGTTCGGCAAGATCCAAAAGCAGATCGTCGAAGCGATCCAGGCGGTGGCCAAGGAGGAAAACTATGATATGGTGGTGGGTGAAGGTGTTGTCTACGCAAGCAAGCGGGTAGATATCACCGACAAGATCGTCGAGCGGCTGAAGGCGGGTAAATAGATACGACCTTCTTAAGTTCAAGGGCCGTCCGTTTAGGCGATCTCGCCGAGAGAATCGGGGCCGAGTTCCACGGCGATCCTGACTGCGAGGTAGCCAGGCTTGCTCCACTCGAGAGGGCAGGAGCAGGTGATGTGAGTTTTCTGTACGATCGGCGCTATCGCAACTTCCTGAAAATCACCGGTGCCTCGGCGGTGATCCTTGGGCGCTGGGATCGGGAGGCGTGTAGCGTTGCGGCTTTGGTGCATGAAGATCCTTACCTCGGTTATGTAAAAGCGGCCGCGCTCCTGCATCCCGAGGTCCGAGTTGATCCAGGCATTCATCCGAGCGCGTGCATTGGCTCGGGGGCGGAGATCGACCCAACGGCCTATATAGGTCCTTATGCCGTAGTGGGGGAGCGGGTATGGATCGGCGCCTATGCCTTGATAGGACCGGGTTCGATTATTGAACCCGAGGTTAGGATTGGCGATTATACGCGGCTTGTCGCCCAGGTGACGGTATTGCGGGGAACGACGCTCGGGCAGCGATGTATTATTCATCCTGGGGCAGTGATCGGCGCAGATGGCTTCGGGTTTGCCCGAGACCAGGGCCGCTGGTTGAAGATCCCCCACCTCGGCGGGGTGCGGCTAGGCGATGATGTGGAGATTGGAGCCAATACCACCATCGATCGGGGCGCCTTGAAAGACACGGTTATCGAGGATGGCGTCAAACTCGATAATCAGGTCCAGATCGGACATAATGTCCATGTGGGCGCCCATACAGCGATTGCCGGCTGCGCCGGGATAGCCGGTGGCGCACGGATTGGGAAACGCTGTATCATTGGCGGTGGGGCCGGTATAGCGGGACACCTCGAGATCGCCAACGATGTAGTCGTCAGCGGTATGACCGTGGTGACTAAATCTATCAGTGCGCCAGGTACCTATTCATCGGTTTGGCCGGCGAGAGAGAGCGGGGTGTGGAAGAAGAAGGTCGCCGGTTTTAATCGAGGGGTTCGATCTGCACACAAGTCTGCTGACAATAATAATCCTTAGCCGGACTTATCGATTTTTTGATGCCGATGGACATGCTTGATATTCATCAGATGTTGAGGGTGCTTCCGCATCGGTACCCGTTTTTACTGGTCGATAAGGTCCTCGAATACAGGCCCGGTGAAATGATCGCTGTCAAAAACGTCACCTTTAATGAACCTTTTTTTCAGGGACATTTTCCAGACCGGCCAATCATGCCAGGGGTCCTGATCCTGGAGGCCATGGCGCAAGTGACGGGTTTACTGGCCTTCTATAGCGCCGATGTAAAACCTAAGCAAAACGCGGTGTATTACCTGGTGGGTGTGGATAAGGCCCGGTTTAGAAAGCCGGTCGAGCCCGGTGATCAGTTGATTCTGACCGCTCGGCTCGTGCGTGAAATAAGAGGGATCTATACCTTTGAAGCGACGGCGGCAGTTGAGGGCAGGCAGGTAGCAAGCGCCAACTTTATGACCACTCAAGCGGTTGTGGATCGTTGATTGACCCACGCGCTATTGTTCATCCAAAGACCACGATTGGTGCCGGGGTCAGTATAGGTCCGTGGACGCTCATTGGAGCGGATGTCGAGATCGGGGAGGGCACCTGGATCGGTCCCCAGGTGGTGATCTGTGGCCCGACCCGAATTGGCCGGGAGAATAAGATCTATCAATTTTGTTCTATCGGCGATGATCCGCAGGATAAGAAATATCAGGGTGAACGCACAGAGACCCGCCTCGAGATAGGGGATCGCAATACCATTCGTGAGTACTGTACCATCAATCGAGGCACCGTGCAGGGAGGGGGGGTTACCCGTCTCGGTAACGATAACTGGATCATGGCCTATGTCCATATCGCCCATGATTGTATCGTGGGTAACCACACCACCTTCGCTAACAATGCGACGCTCGCCGGTCATGTGATCGTCGAAGATTATGCCATCCTTGGAGGATTTACCGGGGTGCATCAGTTCTGCCGCGTCGGCGCCTATAGTTTTTCAGCGATCGCCTCGACTATCGTCAAAGATGTCCCGCCCTTTATGATAGTGGGGCAGACACCCGCACGGGTACATGGATTGAATCGCGAGGGACTCAAGCGCAATGGATTCAACGCCGAGACGATCAATCTATTGCGCCGGGCCTATCGGGTCCTGTATCGGGAGAATCTGACGGTGGCTGAATCTGTCGAGCGTCTGCAGGAATTGGCGCCAGCATCCTCGGAGATAAGCCAGCTTATCCATTTTATCCAGCAATGTACGCGGGGCATTATCCGGTAAGGGCTAACCAAAATGCAAAAGCTTCGGGCCGCGGTGATCGGTGTAGGCTATCTCGGACGTTTTCACGTGCAAAAATTTGCCGCGCTTGAAGATGCCGGCTTAGTGGCCGTGGTCGATATCGATCGGATCAAGGCTGAGGACGTGAGCAGACGAGTCAAAGCCGCTGCCTATACAGACTACCGTGAGATCTTAGGCCATATCGATCTAGTCTCCATCGTGGTGCCTACAGAGGACCACTATCCGATCGCGCGGGCCTGCCTGGAAGCAGGGATCCATGTCCTGGTGGAAAAGCCCATGACCCGCACACTTGAAGAGGCAGAACACCTCATTGAACTGGCAAAGTCCCACGGCTGTGTGCTGCAGGTGGGCCATCTGGAACGGTTTAATCCTGCACTCCTTGCGCTTCGGGGCACACTGAATCACCCCTTGTTTATTGAATCCCATCGGATCACCCAGTTCCGAGAGCGAGGCACCGATGTCAGCGTGGTACTGGATCTTATGATCCATGACATCGATCTTATCCTCAGCATGGTTGACAGTCCGATTGTGGCGATCCGGCCTATGGGCTTTCCGGTGCTGACCGAAGAGATCGATATCGCCAATGCCCGGCTCGAATTTGCCAATGGCTGTGTGGCCCACGTCACCGCCAGCCGGGTGAGCCGCAGCCTCATGCGTAAGATGCGCCTGTTCCAGCCCGACAGCTATATCTCCATCGATTATCTCGAACACACGATCGCGATCTGCCGCAGGCTCTATGACCAGTCACGCGTTCGCATCGTCGAAGAGGTCAGGAGCTTCATGCAGGGAGATGCGCTGATGCTGGAGATCCGGGCCTTTGTCGAGGCTGTGAAAAATGGAACACCGCCGGTGGTATCCGGGGAAGAGGGCAAGCGGGCATTGGCAGTGGCCTTGGCTATCACCCACGCGATCCGCCAAAAACCTGTGTTCCAAACCGGGCCGGTATGAGCGGGATCCATCCTACGGCGATCATTGACCCTTCGGCAGCGCTTGGAGGGTCCATAGCGATCGGCCCCTATGCCATCGTCGAGGCCGAGGTCATCATTGGCGATCACTGCTGCATTGGGGCCCATGCGGTGATTAAACGCTACACCCATCTTGGGAGCCGCAATCAGATCCATGAACACGCTGTGATCGGCGGTGATCCGCAGGATCTCTCGTTTAGGCCCTGCA
>OBLR010000459.1_pt1 | contig 10182 bp, 12 predicted proteins | sample 1519891 | NCBI WGS metagenome assembly OBLR01 (sample SAMEA3113583, study PRJEB22503) | soil metagenome | reverse complement strand
TCGTTAACAAGCGCGACAGATATAGTGGTGGCTGGCCCCGCCGCCTCTGGCGACCGCAAGATGGGCCGCCGTAAAGATATCTCTGTCTCCCCCGCCTTGTATTGATCGGGAGAAGACCCACAGACGATGAATCCGTTCTTGAGAAAAAACTCCAGAGAACGGCGATTTCGCTCGGCGACCGTGCAGTAGAGTTGCCGTGAGTTGTTCTGTTGGCTCTGTTCTTCGGCGATCTTCAGCAACGTTGAACCCAGTCCCAGCGTCTCGTCCTCCAGTGGATGCACGATGAGCGGGCTGATTTTGCAGGTGCCCTGCCGCTTGAAGACGAGATTAAGAAGACCTCTCCGCTTGCCGCCATCCCACAGGATGAGCAGCAATTGCCGGCTCGACAGTGAGCCCCGTCGGTCCTGTCCGCCGGCCAGATGAGTCCTTATTATCCGGCGAGCGTGGGCCCGATGGTTTCCTCCGTAGTAAGGAGACAGTGCTTCCTCGAATGCGTTTTCGATATAAGCGGCGTCTTCGCACGTCGCCGGGCGGACCACGGGCCCGTCCAGGCGACCGGGAAGGCTCTCTACCTGCGGGGTAGACACGATCGCCTCACATTGGCTGATGATCCTCCATCACCGTCCAGGATAACTCCTTGTGAAGATCAGATCACGCCAGGTCCGGGCAAGCGCCGTCCCGCCCGCGAATCGGGCTCAAGTTGGCGTTGCAAAAGTGCCCACTTTGTGTAACGCCTAAAGTATGCAAGCTGTGATGACCAGCCCTTGCCGTTGCGGTGAACTCGGATGACCAACGCCCAGATGTCCTCTATGGCCATGAGGTTGCGGATGACGAGATGAAAATGACCACGTGGGCAGGTCGACCCGCGGGGCCGGGCGGGGCGGGCCGGGTCGCCGTTCGGAATGCGGCTTGTTATGTGCTCGCGGCGGGCTCGATCCTGGCGGCCCTGCCCGCCTTGATCATCTTCCCGGCCGTACAGAAGCAGTTCATCCCCGGTCTCACCCTCGGTGCGACCAGGGGCTGAGGGGATCTCGCGAGCACGACGTGCACGGTGTTCATCGACATGAGAGCGATAAGGGAGGCGTGATGGGGATCGGCGGCGTGGGGCGGCGGGGGTTCGTGCGGGCGGCCGCAATGCTGGGGATGGTGGGCATGGTCCAGACCGAGCGTCCGGCGCGCGCCGCGGGCGGCGGGTCCCCGTCAAGCGTGCCGGTGCTGCAGTCGGGTGCGGGCCGGGTACGCGGCACGTACCTGCCGTCCAGCCCGGAGACGGTGCGCTGGGGCGTGCTGCCGAACCGTACCGCCGAACCCGTCGTGTCGGTGGCCTCGGGCGGGCTCCTTACGGTGGACACCGTCTCCCACGAGGGCATCCTGGAAGACCAGGGCCGCGATCCGGTGCGGTTCTTCGGGGAGCACGGCGTGCCGGCCGGCCGGGTGCTCGACGACGCCAAGGCCATCGCCGCCTCCGCCATCCCGCACGACTTCGACGCCGACGGCCCGCACATCGTGACCGGCCCGGTGGCGGTGCGGGGCGCCCGGCCCGGCGACGTGCTGCGGATCGAGATGCTGGAGCTGCGGCCGCGGGCGCCCTACGGGGTGATCTCCAACCGGCACGGCAAGGGCGCGCTGCCCGGCGAGTATCCCGAGGCGTTCGCCGATGACCCCGCCGCCGCTCCCTACCTCAACCTGTTCGGGAACATGTCCGTATTCACACCGGTCGTGGACGGACGGGACGGGCCGCGCGGCGTGCTGCCCACCGGCGGACGCGGCGGCGTCGAGTTCGCGTTGGCCCCGTTCATGGGGATCGTCGGGGTCGCCATCGACACCGCCGAGCGCGTGCACTCCGTCCCGCCCACCGTGGCCGGCGGCAACCTGGACATCAAGAACCTCGGCGAGGGGGCGGTGCTCTATCTGCCGGTCCAGGTGCCGGAGGCGCTGTTCTTCGTTGGCGACCCGCACTACGCCCAAGGCGACGGCGAGGTCGCGCTGACGGCGTTGGAGGCGCCGCTGCGGGCCACCTTCCGGCTCACCGTGATCAAGCCGGGCGGCCGGGCGCCCAAGGTGGCGTTCTCCTATCCGTTCGCCGAGACCTCTGATCACTGGATCCCGGTCGGCCTGTCGGATCCGGACGGTCCGGTCGGCGGGCAGCACACCTCACTGGACGACGCCATGAAAACGGCGGTGCGCAACGCGCTGGCCTTCCTTCACACAGAGCTCGGCCTGCCGCTGCCCGTGGCGTACGCCTATCTGTCGGCGGCCGCGGACTTCCACGTGTCACAGGTCGTGGACCGGACGACGGGAATCCACGCCCTGATCCGCAAGGCGGACTTCCAACAGTGATCACCCCGCCGCGTCGCGCCGCACGACCTGCGGGGGTGGGCAACCCGGCTTACCGGCCGGCCTGTGACCCAGCCGCGTCCGGCCAGGGCTCAGCGTGCCGGAGACGGCCGACGCCGGGCACGAACCGGCCGGCCCTGGCGGCGTAGCTGAGGTAATCCGCACCGTGGGTGGCCACCAGATAGGGCTCTTCCACGAGGCGTACCGTTACCTGCACGGCGGCGACCACGGCGGCGAGGCCGGCGATGGCCACGACGTTCGGCACCATCATCGCCAGCCCGGCGCCGATGACCACGAAGCCGGTGAAGATGGGATTGCGCGCCAGGCCGAAGAAGCCGTCGGTCACCAGGGAGGTATGTTCCCGCCGGTCCACGCCGATGCGCCACGAGTCGCCCATATTGAATTGCGCCATCGTGGTGAGCGGGATCGCGAAAAGGGTAATGACCAGGCCGGCCACGTTGATCGCCCGGTGGTCCAGGCCGGGCACCGGAGGAAGCCCGAGCAGCGCCGCGACGGGCCCGCCGGCGACCAGCAGGTTCGCCACGCCCATCAATTGCTTTCCCCACCATGCCGCCGAGCCGCGCGTCCCAGTGTCGTGCCGATGTCCGGTGTCTTTCGTCCGCCGCCACTGCACCAGTGTGCGCAGCCCCACCACCAAACTCGTGCCAATGACGAACAACAGCAATGCGGAGATGGCCATACTGGCACCGTACGACCGATGTGCCGCTATTCAGACTGCTACACAATGAATTGCGACAGAATTTACTTGGCGCTAACCGGCCTCTGTAAAAAGCTTCGGAGATCTGTCTTTGCCGCTGGCTACCATGAGATACGGGCGGTGTCACAGAAAGGGCCACGCGATGGATTTTGTCGGCGGAATTGTAACGGACGACGACAATCGCGTCCTGATGGTGCGCCGGGCCGAGGGCGTCGGCCACATGGCCGGTCTTTGGTCGCTGCCGGGAGGCGCGCGCCGGGACGGAGAGTCCGATCAGCAGGCCGTGGTGCGCAAGCTCGGCGGCGAGACCGGCCTGGAGGTCGAGGTCGAGGCGCCGGTCCTGAAGACGAACCGCCGGCGGTGGCGAGGCACGGCCTACCGGGTGCGGCCGGTCGGCGGCCAGGTCCGGCAGGGCCTGGACGCGGGCATCGCCGACTGTCGGTTCTTCGCCATCGATGAGATGCCCGAGCGGACCGTGCTCGAGGCCGGCCTGGCCATCATGAACCACCGGCTCGAGACCTCGATGACGGTGACCGCCCACGAGTACTCCTCGATCGTCGACATGCTCTTTTCCGGCCTGTTCTTCTCCTATCTCGAGCCGGCACTGGGCAAGCTGGAGCTAGAGGACCTGGCCACCCTCTCCTGGTCGATCACCAATACCCCGTTGCGCAAGTTCAAGTCGGCCATCCCGTTCCTGATGTCGGACCGGAGCGACCGCGCGAAGGAGTACGCGCTGATGGCTGAGATCGTCTTCGCGGTCTGCACCATCATGGACGATCTTTGCGACGAACGAACGGAACGCTACGGGTTCCCGACCGCACATCGGCATTTCGGTCGGCCGCAGACCGTCGCATTCGTTTTCGGCGCCATAGAGTCACTCCGCCGGGACTTGTCCATGAAATATGGCGACGCCTACGCGGAGAGCATCGCGGGCGCGTTGCTCGGGTGCGCGCGCAGCCAGGCCCGCAGGTTCGCCGATCAAGATCTCGAGATTGCCGACTACTTCGATAACTGCGTCAAGCGCAACGATTTCCTCGGCGTGGCATGGTCGGCCGGACTGCGGGCGTTGGGGCAGCGTGACACCGCTGAGTTCATCTATGGCCTGCATCAGGCCGCCATTCCGGCAAGCCAGATGATCAATGACTACTACGACATGGTCCGGAACGAGTTCCGGGATTTCCGGGCCGGCGTGCGCAGCTATTGCGTCCGGAAGCTGGCCGCCGAGCTCGCGGACCCGCGTGAACTGGAGAACCTGTTGGCCAGGCGAGCCGATCCCGCCGCCGAACGGCGTTTTCACGAGCTGTTGGAGCGTTACGACATCATCCCCAAGGTCCGGGCCGACATCCACAGCGCGCTCGGCGAGATAGCCGGCATGATCGAGGACGCGCCGCTGTCCACAGCGCAAAAGACCATCCTCGCCTGCTGGAACGACATCCCGCTCGCGAACATCCTGGACGACGCCGACGCCCCCCGCGATTTCCATGCCCGGACGGAGCGCTTCGTCGACAGCATCGACGCCCTGTGCGGTGAGCTCTCCTGACGGTCGTTCCGCGCTGACGGCATCGATGTCTTGTGTGGTGAGCTTTGGGCGGTGCTTGGGCGCCCGCGGCATTGATGCCCTCTGCGGCGAGCTCTCTGACGGGCCTTGTCCTTGTTCGCTTATGGGGCCGGCTTCTCCCAGATAGAGACGTGCCGTCCGCTCTCGCTGGTGAAGGGCGCACGACTCCAGTCGGCCCACGGGTGACGCGGCAGCAGCCCGGCGAGTCGCGCCATCAGATCGAGCTCGGCCGGCCAGACGTATCTGAAGGGGATCGAGCGGTAGCCGCCACGGCGCCGTCGACCATCTCGATGTAGTTCGAACTCATCGACTGCGTCGCCACGTCGTAGCGATCGAACGCCCCATCGCGTGGGCGCGACCGCTGCCGGCGAGCTCAGCCAGAACGTCGACGACGGGCTCCACGACCTGAGGGTCGAACATCTCCGCCGACGACTCGTCGTACTGGGCGGCGACGGCTTCTCCGAAGTAGCCATCCGAATCGTCCACCGCGGGACCGTACCGTCCGACGTCCCGGTCGCGTCAACCTAAATTTCGCGGGGACCGTACCGCTCGCCGTCCCGCCAACGTCAACCCAATATCCGGTCGCTGGTGCGGGCTCCGGCGGTGTTTCGCGTCCGGATGCACGGGTAGATGCGGGCGCCATGACCCAAAAACGTCTCTATCTGCAGAAGCCACTCACAAAGGGTGGAACTGCTGCAACCGCGCGTTAGAGAGGTGATCGATAGTGAAAGGTGGAAGCCGAGTAGCCCTCGCGGTCGCGGTGGGCTATTTCCTTGGGCGCACTCGCAAGATGCGGTTGGCGCTCACCTTGGCGGCGGCCGGGGCCACGGGACGGGTCGCCGGCAGCCCTGGTGCACTGGTCAAGCAGGCCGGCAGCCTGCTCGGCTCGACCCCCGAGCTGAAGTCGCTGACCGGCGACGTTCGCGGCCGGCTGACCCAGGCGGGCAAGGCGGCGGCGGTGTCCATGGCCAGCGGCCGGATCAGCTCACTCACCGACCGGCTCGAGGAACGGACGGAGACGCTTCGTCGGCGACAGTCCTCTGATGAGGCCCCCGAGACCGACGAAGCGGAGCCGGACGACGCGTACGAGGAAGACGACGAGCTCCTCGAGGACGAAGACGAGGACGAACTCCTCGTCGAGGACGAAGAAGAAGACGACGACGACGAGGAGCAGCCCGCCGAGGAAACGCGGGCCCGGCCGTCGCGGTCCCGTGCTCGGGGCACCACCAACCGCTCGCCCGTCCGGCGTACGGCACGGAGGTGAGCCCCGTGGCGAAGGCGACGAAGGTGCTCAACAAGGCTGGGCAGCCGGCCAAGCAAGTGACAGATCGCGCATCCCAGGCCGCCGGCTTCGACCGGCTCGGCGACGAGGTGCGGAACCTGGCGGGAGCCACGGCGACGTGGGCGCTCTCGTCAACGATCCACAAGCTCGACGGGCTCACCGATCGGCTGAGTGAGCCGGGCAAAGGCGGTGCCGGCCCGGTGACCGGTCTGACCGGCGGTGGGGGAGCGGGCGGCGGCGGCCTGGTCAAGAAGCTCGTGAAGAAGGCCGCGGGCGCCGGCGTCGGTGTGCTCACCGGCGGGAAGGCCGGCCCCGGCAAGAAGGGCGGCGGCAAGCAGCCGAAAATCACCAACATCGTCGAGACGATCGACGTCGGGGTCCCGGTGCGGGTGGCCTACGACCAGTGGACGCGGTTCACGGAATTCCCGCGTTTCACCAAGAAGGTCGAGGATGTCGCGCAGGAAGCCGACGAAAAGCTGGTCTGGCGCGCCAAGATCTTCTGGTCTCGGCGCTCATGGGAGTCGACGATCATCGAGCAGGTCCCGGATCAGCGGATCGTCTGGCGCTCGAAAGGCGCGAAGGGTCATGTCGACGGCGCCGTGACCTTTCACGAGTTGGCGCCCGACCTCACCCGCATCATCTTGGTCCTGGAATACCACCCGCGGGGCCTGTTCGAACGCACCGGCAATATCTGGCGGGCACAGGGCCGGCGGGCGCGTCTCGAACTCAAGCACTTCCGGCGGCACGTGATGACGCAGAGCCTGCTGCACTCGGACGAAATCCAGGGATGGCGCGGCGAGATCCGCGATGGCGAAGTGGTCGCCGAGAGCGATCAGGACGAAGCCCGACAGGACGAAGACCGGGGCGAGGTCCAGGGCGAGGACCAGGGCGAAGAGCAGGAGCGGTCCAAGCCGGCTCGCGCGAAAACCAAGCGAACAACCGCCGGACGCACCCGTACCACCAAAACGCGGAGACCCGCGAACAGCAAAAGAAGCTAACAGTCGATCGAACCGATAAGGACAAAGAGATGACCACGGCAATCCAGCCCGCGAGTGGCGGGGGCGGCGGCCTTGATCGACCGTCTCCGACCGGGCTCGCGGATGTAATCGATACCATTCTCGACAAGGGACTCGTGATCGACGCCTACGTCCGGGTCTCTTTGGTCGGCATCGAGGTCCTGACCATTGACGCCCGCGTCGTCGTGGCGAGCGTCGACACCTATCTGCGGTTCGCCGAAGCCGTGAACCGGCTGGACCTGACCGAAACCGAAACGGGCGGCGTGCCCGAGCTCATCGACGACATGCGCGAGGGCGGTTCCAAGAGCAAGACCAAGGGGGCCGCACAGGGCGTGCTCGAGGCGGCCGGAGAAAAGATGCGTGACTTCACCGGCGACCGCGACGAGAGCAAGAAATCGGCGGCCCGCCGCAAGCGCCGTGACGAGGAGGAGTAAAAGATGTCGACCGCCGGCACGGCACAGCAAACCACGCAAGAGCAGCACGTCGGCTATTACGTCTACGGCATCGTGCCTTCGGACGTGGAACTCACCGAAGACGCCCGCGGCATAGAGGACCGCGACATCCAGCTGATCCGGCACGGTGACATCGCGGCCATGGTCAGCGAGATCAGCATCCGAGCCGCGATCGGCCGGCCCGAGGATCTGGCCGCTCATGAGCGGTTGCTGGACGCGACCGCACCGGAGGCCCCGGTGCTTCCATTCCGGTTCGGTTCCGTCATGGCCGACGCGGACGCGGTGACCGAGCATCTCCTCGAGCCCAACCACGACACCTTCACCGCCGCGCTGAAGGAACTCGAAGGGCGCACCGAGTACATCGTCAAGGGACGCTACGACGAAAAGGCGATTCTCGAAGAGGTGCTCGCGGAGAACGAGGAGGCCGCCGGCCTGCGTTCGCAGATCCGCGGCAAGGACGAGATCACTACCCGCGACCTGCGGATGGAACTCGGCGAAATCATCCACGAGGCGCTAGACGCCAAGCGCACCTCGGACACAAACGAACTGGCCGAGGCGATCTCTGATCATGCCGTCGCCCACTCGGTGCTGGCGCCAACGCACGAATACGACGCCACACATCTCGCGTTCTTGGTCGAGACCGCTCGGCGTGAATCGTTCGAGAAATGCGTGGACGACGTCGCTCGCGAGCGGCAGGGAAGAATCAACTTCCGGTTGCTCGGTCCGCTGGCGCCATACGACTTCGTCGTCACCCAGCGGTGAAGCAGGCAGGCCGATGGGTCTGATTTCCACCATCCTGACGCTCCCGTTCGCACCGATCCGGGGGCTCATCGCGATCGCCGAGATAGTGCGGGACGAGGTCGAGCGGGAATATCACTCTCCGGCCGCGATCCAGCGCCAGGCCGAGGAGATCGAGCGGGCCCGTGCCGCCGGCGAGATCTCGGCGGAGGAAGAGGCGCGGTTGGTACAGGAAATGGTGAATCGCCTGATCGAGTAGCCCTGCGTCCAGGAAAGGAGCCGGCGTGCCTGCCGACCGCGGAGAACGCACCGCCCATACCAAGCGGGCCGGGCCGAGTGATGACGAAACGGCCAGGAACGACGAACGGAGTGACGACAGGAGCGTCGCCCAAGACGAACAAGACGAACAAGACGACCGAGACGAGCAGGAAGGCCAGGACGGCCAAGGATCGGCGAAGCGCGCCGGCGGCCTGGACGTGGCGGCGGCCGCGCAGGCGGGCCGGCGCCTGATCGCCGCGGTCACCAACAGGGAGCCCGAGGGGGTGACGTCAGTCGAGCCCGTCGATACCGGCTGGGTGATCGAGGTCGAAGTGCTGGAAGACCGGCACATCCCGTCCTCCGCGGACGTCCTCGCACTGTACGAGGTCGAGCTCGACGGCGACGGGACGATGCTTTCCTACCGGCGGACACAGCGGTACACCCGGGGCCGCGGCAATGGCACCTCTCGCCGTACCGGGGGGTCGTGATATGACGAGCCCAGCCCAGCAGCCGACGGGCGGGATCAGCCGTTCCCCCGGCGGTCAGTCGCTCGGCGGCGGGTCCGCCAACCTCGGCGACATCCTCGAGCGCGTGCTCGACAAGGGGGTGGTCGTCGCCGGCGACATTCGCGTGAACCTCCTCGACATCGAGCTGCTCACCATCAAGTTGAGGTTGCTGATCGTGTCGGTCGAGACCGCCAAAGAGCTCGGTATCGACTGGTGGGAGCGAGACCCCTGGCTCAACGGCGACCAAGAACGCCTCGAGGCGGAGAACCGGCGGCTGCGCGAGCGCGTAGCGGCACTCGAGCAAGGCGATGGGCACCGCGCGGTAGAGGAGGGACGGCATGGCTGAGTCGGCGACGTATCTCTATGCCATCACCCGCGATACCGGCGGCGGCACGACGCCGGAGTTGACCGGTGTGGCCGGGACCGATGTACGGGTCGTGACCCAGGCGGGTCTGCGCGCGTACGTGAGCACGGTCCCGCTGGAACAGTTCGACGAGGACGCGCTGCGCCGCAACCTCGAGGATCTCGCCTGGCTCGAGGTCACGGCGCGGGCGCACCACGAGGTCGTGGAGGCGGTGGCGCGGACGGCGCCCACCGCCCCCGTACGGCTGGTGACCGTCTACCGCGGTGACGATCACGTACGGCACATGCTCGGCGAGCGGGCCGGCGAGTTCGAGGGCGTACTCGACGGCATCACCGGACGCGCCGAATGGGGCGTCAAGCTCTACGCCGCCAGTGGCCGACCCGACGACCAAAACGGCGGAAACGACACGGACCAACCCGGCGGCACGGCCGGCGCCGGGACCGAGCGGCGCGGCGCCGGCACCGCGTACCTGCAACGCCGCCGGTCCAGCCTGCGCGGTCGCGAGGACGCCCGCCGCCGGGCGCTCGCACGAGCCGAGCAGATCGACGCGACGCTGGGCGGCATCGCGGTGGCGAGCCGCCGGCATCCCCCGCAGGACCCGCAGTTGTCGGGCCGCAGCGAGTGGATGGTGCTCAACGGCGCGTACCTGGTCGATGAGGACCGCGGCGAGGAGTTCGCGGCGGCCGTCGAGTCGCTTCGCACGCCGGACGTCGACCTGCACGTCACCGGTCCGTGGGCGCCCTACTCGTTCGCCATCTTGGAAACTCCATGACCATCCAACCCGCCCGCGAGATCCAACCCGCCCGCGAGATCCAACCGGCCCACATCCAGCCCGCCCGCGGCGGCCCGCCGGCCGAACAAGGCAGGCTCCCGCCGGAGCGAGTTGCGCTCGTGGATCTGCTCGACCGGCTGCTGGCCGGTGGCGTCGTCGTGCAGGGCGACCTCACCCTGTC